>Ga0136633_1003138_pt1 | contig 11003 bp, 10 predicted proteins | sample AntDrymeUQ832206_2_FD_105494 | JGI IMG/M metagenome (GOLD analysis project Ga0136633, IMG submission 105494) | Polar desert sand microbial communities from Dry Valleys, Antarctica - metaG UQ83 (22.06) | ecosystem: Environmental > Terrestrial > Soil > Desert | place: Antarctica: Dry Valley...
CGCGGTGACACGGGCAGACGCATCGCGCACACTCGACTGGATCTCGGTCTCCCCGGTGACGGCATTGACGAAAGGGCGACTCCGCGTCTCGCACCAGACCCATGAGCCGTCGCTATGGCGCAGCCTCAGAGTTCCCTCGTGGGCCCGGCCGTTCGCCTCCATGACCGAGGCGGCCTGCGACGGCCCGGACTCTGGATGGACGAGATGACCGAAGCGAGTGCCCACCAGCTCCTCGGGGGACCACCCTAGGGTGGTCTCTACGGACGGCGACATGTAAAGGATCAAGCCGGTGGTGGGCGAGACCCTGACGATCATGTCCGTGGAGAGATCCACGATCAGGCGGTAGCGCTGCTCACTTTCGGCGAGGGCTCCTTCGACGGCCTTGCGAGCGGAGAGGTCGCGGAGAAACGCACTGAAGACCTGCCTCTCCTCGTCGACGGCCCATACCGTGAGCTCCACAGGGAACTCAGAGCCGTCCCGCCGGAGCGCAGTGAGCTCCAGCGTTGAGTCCAGGATCCTCGAGTGCGTCCGTCCTCCGGTTGCGACGCGTTCGAGCCCGGCTCGGTGCGCTGCCCTCTGTCCGGAGGGGATGATGAGCTCGTCAAGGGGACGCCCTCTCGCCTCGTCGGCCCGCCACCCGAAGGTCTCCTCGGCTGCGTGGTTCCACTCCAGGACGACCCCGTCGCCAGAGATCGAGACGACAGCGTCCCGCGCCGTCTCCACGATGCCGCGGGCCGTTTCGTCCGCGAGCCCCACCCGCTGGATCCTAGGCTCAACTCGTGGAGCGAGGGATGCTGTCGGGGCTGAGCGCCTTCCGGGTGGCCACCCTCATCTGGATGATCCTGGTCTTCGTCGTCAAGCGCGAAGACGTCGAGCGGGGCTGGCTCGGCGTCGCCCTCGTCGGCCTGGCCGTGGTCGTCACCGGGCTGCTCTCCCTACGTCTGCAGCGGTGCTGGCAGGACCTTCTCCGCCCCCGCTTCGTGGTGCTCGAGGTCCTCACCGGGCTCGCCCTCACCATCGGGGACGGGTTCGTGCGGCAGGCCGACGTTACCGGTCAGGCCATCGGCACGAACTGGCCCCTCGTGGGCATCATGTCGGCCGGGATCGCTCTTGGTCCGTGGGGTGGGATCGGCGCTGGGGCGCTCATGGGCATCGGCCGTCTCACCGCTGAGCTCTCGGTGGGGATCACTACGGACCGGACGAGCCGGGAGCTCCTAGCCGTAGCGTCCACGACCTTCTTCTACTGCCTCGTGGGCTGGACGATCTCACAGATCGTGCGCCTCCTGCGCCGGGCCGAGCAGGAGATCACGATCGCCCGGGCCCGGGAGGAGGTGGCCCGCGAGCTCCACGACGGCGTGCTCCAGACGCTGGCTCTCGTGGAGCGCAGGACGACCGACCCCGACCTGGCCCGCCTGGCCCGCGACCAGGAGCGGAGCCTGCGGTCCTGGCTAGCCGGTGACCGCGACCGGCGGCCCGACACCCGCACCGACCTCGGGGCCGCGCTCCGGGCTTGCGCAGACCAGTTCGAGCGGGCCCATGGCGGCAGGGTCCAGGTGCTGGTGGCGGAGGACATGCCGGCGCTCCCCGCGCTCGTGGCCGACGCGCTGGCCGGCGCGGTGGGCGAAGCCCTCACCAACGCGGGCAAGCACGGGCGGGCGGCGAACGTCACCGTCTACGCCGAGCCCGACGAGACATCCGCCCGTCGTCACGCCGTCTTCTGCTCGGTCAAGGACGACGGAGTCGGGTTCGACCCGACCGCGGGCTCGGCCGGCCTCGGACTGCCCCGCAGCATCCTGGGGCGCATGGCCGACATCGGCGGCCGGGCCGAGATCCACAGCCGCGCCGGAGAGGGCACCGAAGTCCTCCTGTGGTCGGTCGCTACGGTGACCGCGCCGCCCAGGTGAGAGGCTGAACCCGTGGTCGAGCAGGCGAGGCGTATCCGGGTCGTGCTCGCCGACGACCACCCGATCTGGCGCGACGGTGTGCGAGGCGACCTGGGAGAGGACTTCCGGGTCGTGGGCGAGGCGGGCTCCGCCGAGGAGGCGATCGAGGTGATCAAACGGGAGAAGCCCGACCTCGTGGTGTGCGACCTCCACATGCCCGGCGGCGGTGGGATAGCAGTGGCCAAGGCCTGCAGCGATATCACGCGCATCGTGATGCTCACCGTGTCCGAGCAGGAGCGCGACCTCCTCGACGCCGTCGCCGCCGGCGCCGTCGGCTACCTCGTGAAGGCGACACCTGCGGCCGAGCTGCGCCAGGGTCTGCTCAGGGCTGCGGCGGGCGAGCCGGTGTTCAGCCCCGCGCTCGCGGCCCTCGTGCTCGGGGAGTTCCGCAGGATGTCGCGCCAGGCCACCGGCACGAACCCCCTGTCGGACCGCGAGCGCGAGGTGCTCCAGCTTGTGGCCCGTGGTCACACCTACCGACAGATCGGCGAGCAGCTCTTCATCGCCGAGAAGACGGTGGAGAACCACGTGCGCAACATCTTGGGCAAGCTCCATCTCAACCGCAAGGCCGAGCTGATTCGCTACGCCGCCGACCACGGCATCTGAGGGGCGGGGCAGCTCGGCCCCAGGGCGCCCCCACCGGCCTTTGGGGGTTGTCCCGGGTGGGGCGCGCCCCGATCGTCCTGCACGCTGAGGCCATGACCAACACACAGCACCAGCCGATGCCGAACCCCGCCGGTCCCAGGGCCGCCATGGACCCGTCCGAGGTGAGGCGAATGCTCGACGCCCACATCACCGAAGCTCACAGAGCCGGGCTGTCGAGCGAGCAGGTGAGCCGCAGCCTGCTCGCCACCGGCTGGCATCCGGGTGACGTCGCGTTGGCGATGACTCGACACGACCAGCCTCCGAATGGCACGTTCGGCTACGCCTGGCTCTTCTTCGGGGTCGGCTTCGCCGGCCTGTCGCTGGCGGGGGCCTTCCACGTGATCCTGGACGGGCTGAAGGACCAGGGGAGCCGCTCGGCCCTGGTCGGGTGGCTCACCATCCTGGTGTGCTCCGCCCCTTTCGCGGCGGCCGCCATGTACTGGGCCGCGAACGCCGAACGACGGGATCCGAATCTGCGGCGCAGCCCGGTCCGCAAGGGCCTCGGGATGACGCTCCTGTGGATCAGCGGCGTGGTCGGCATGGCCCGGCTGATCGAGTTCGTCGCTCGCTTCTTCTCGGCCGTTCTGGACCCCGCGGCGAACCCCGGGGCGAACCCCACCGTGGCCCTGACGCAGGTCCTCGTGACGCTGTCGGTGGCCGGGGGACTCTTCTGGTGGACGTGGGACTTCGTCCGTGACACCGGCGACGCGTGACGCCCGGTCGACGACGAGGGCCTCCGCCCTCGTCGTCGCGGTCACCCTCGCCGTCCTCGCCGTGCTCCTTGGTGTGGCGGTGCGCGACGCCGACAGCGGCTACCCCGCTGCGCCCCGGCCCGCGGCAAGGTCGTCCCGACAAACGACCTCGACGGTGGGGCTGAACCCGCTGGAGCAGCCCGCCGAGGTAGCTCGTGACATCGTGCGCGATGGCGCTGGGGCCATCTGCGCAGCACTGCCCTGCTGAGCCCTGCATAGCCCTGGCGGCACCGCCCGGCCGTACAGTCGGGCTGTGCCCCGGGCCGTGCTCTTCGATCTCGACGGCACCCTCACCCACCCCGCCGTCGGCATCACGCGGTGCGTGGCCCATGCCCTGCAGGAGCTCGGGCACCCGCCCCTCCCCCACGAAGAGCTGCTGCGCTTCATCGGGCCGCCGCTGCACGGGACGTTCGCTGCCCTCGGCCTCGACCCGCTCGCGGCCGTCGCCGCGTATCGGGACCGCTTCGCGTCAACCGGGATCTTCGAGAACGACCTCGTCCCCGGCATGGTCGATGTGCTCGAGGCCCTGAGCGGCACGCCCCTCGCAATCGCCAGCTCCAAGCCCGAGGTGTTCGTGCGCAGGATCGCTGATCACTTCGGCATCGCCCACCACTTCGTGGAGCAGGTCGGCGCCGAGCTCGACGGCTCCAGGACCGACAAGGCCGAGGTCGTGGGCGAGGCGCTCCGCAGGCTCGGGCTCGCGGGCGGGGCTGACGTGGTGTTGGTGGGCGACCGCGTGCACGACGTCGACGGTGCCCTCGCTCATGGCCTCACCGCCATCGGAGTGGCGTGGGGATACGCAGGCCCCGGAGAGCTCGTCGGGGTGGCAGTGGCAGCGACCCCTGCCGACCTGTTGGCTCTCATCGTCTGAGGGCTGACCCCGGACGGCCCGCGCTAGCCGTCGATGTGGGAGGCCACGAGGTGCGGCACCCGCAGAGCCGGGTGGTGGTCGACGCCCTCGAGCAGGTGGAGCTCGAGCCGCGGGTCTGTGACCGCGAGGTCTTCGACCCATTGCCGCCTGGTCGTGCGGTCGTCCACCCCTGTGAGCGCCACGACGGGGCACGAGACGCCGGCGAGCAGACCCGCCGCGGGGGTCGCCGTCACCAGGTTCGTGAGCGTTCGGTAGTAGCTGGTCCAGGTGTGCCGGACGCCGTCGATGGCGACACCGGCGGGAACCGAGCGGACGAGCAAAGGGGCGATGGCCGCGGCCAGCGCGCGGTGCCGACACATGGTGGCGCACACGAAGCGACCGCGAGGATCACCCTCGACCGTCCACCGGGCCATGGCCCCGATCCGACCGCTCTCAGCCTGCGCCGTGGCTCGGTCAGGCCAGGCCGGCAGCCCGGTGAGGACGAGACGTTGAACTCGGTCCGGCCAGCGGGCCGCGGCACCGAGTGCGAGCAGGCACCCGGTCGAGTGGGCCACGATCGTCGCAGGCTCGCCGACGAGCGGGGCCAGGCCCTCGAGGTGGGAGTCCAGGTCGTAGGCGCTGTCGCCGGGGGCCGGCGAACGGCCGAACCCGAGAGCATCCGGGGCCACTAGCCGGTGACGGGGAAGCTCTTGCGCGAGCAGATCCCAATAGGCCGACGACGAGCCCAGCCCGTGGAGCGCTAGCACCAGGGGCCCGGCTCCCCACGTCGAGTGGAACAGTGCAGGCGCCATCGGAGGCAGTCTGCACCTTCGCTGAAAGCCGAGCAGAACGTCGGTGGCTTCAATCGAGGCCGACCAGCTTCCGGGCAGCCTTGAGGGAGGCCTCGGCCGCCTGCTGTCGGGGGTCGAGGAAGGAGAAGTGGTCGCCTGGGACCTCCGTCACGGTGACCTCGGCGCCTGGCTGAGCGGCCGCGGCCGCGGCGAACGACCGCGAGACCGAGGCGGGCACGATGCGGTCCTCCGTCGCCACCAGGCACACGACGGGCACGCGGGCCGGCAGCAGCCGAGCCGGGTCGGCGTCGCCGGGCACAGGCCCGAACACCTGGTCCACAACCCCGTCGCCGACGTCGTTCCTGGCCGCAAAGCCCAGGTCGACCACGCCCGCATCGCAGACCGCCCCGACAGGTGCCACCTTGGGGCGGCCCGAGAGTGCGGCGTAGGCGGCCAGATGACCGCCGGCGGAGTGCCCGCTCACAACGACACGGGACAGGTCGACGCCCTCGACCGTGGCCAGCGCGTCCAGCCCAGCCACGACGTCTGCGAGCATCCCCGCAACGCTGAACCCGGGCTGGCCGAAGCGGCGGTACTCGGGGACCCACACCGCGAACCCGGCCCGGGCCGCGGCCAGGGCCACCTGATCCTGCAGGTCCCTGGCGTAGCTCGCCTGCCAGAAACCACCATGGAGCGAGACGAGCACAGGCGACGGCCCCCCGGGCGCACCCAGGCGCCACAGGTCGGCAACCTGATCCGGCGCAGAACCCCAGGAGATGGTGACCATGGACGGTGCCTGCCCGGCAGTCGAGGGCTTCGTATCGGGAGGGCGCGATCCGCCGGCACAGCCCGTGGCCACCGCAGCGACCATCCCGACGATCATGCGCCGTGTGAGGCCGGATTGCTGAGTCCCGGAGTCGGTGGGCACCACCCGGACGCTAGCGACCCGCGCTCCGAACGGAACAGCGGCTTAGCCCGTTGAACGGAGCCGATCAGATGAAGACGACCACGTCCTGGCCGCGCTTGGCCTCGTAGAGCGCCTTGTCAGCGCGGGCGATGATCGCCGGAGGGGCTTCGGCCGCTGTGCCGATGGTGGCCCCGATCGACACGGTCACGCTCACCGAGCCGCTCGGGGTGCAGATGGGCTCCACGATCATTGCTGCGATTCGCTCTGCGATCGCAGTAGCCGTGGCCTGGCCGAGCGGACCCGCCACCACGACGAACTCGTCTCCGCCCAGTCGGTAGGCCTCCTCACCGTCGCGCAGCGCCGACGACATTCGGCTGGCCACATGCCGCAGCACGTCATCGCCGGCGGCGTGGCCGAGCGTGTCGTTGATCTGCTTGAAGCCGTCGAGGTCGAGGCACAGCACGGTGGCCGCACCGCCCCTGCTGAGCACGGTTGCGAGGTCCTGCTTGAGCTTGGACCGGTTCCCGATCCCGGTGAGCGGGTCATGGGAGACGTCCCAGACGAGCCCCGCCGTGGTCGAGAACATCTCGGTCTGATCGGCCACTGTCACCGCCACCTCGTGCTCCACAGGGTAAAGCCGGACCTCGAAGATCTGGCCGGCGACGGGGATCAGCTCGGAGATGCGGCGGCCGGTGTCGTACACGACAGCGACCTTTGTCGCCAGGTCGGCCGTGAGCTTGCCGTCGGCGTCGAGGCGGTTGTACTCCTCGTTCGCCCACGACACCGACCATTGGGCCGCATCACGGTGGAAGAAGGCGTGACCGTCGAAGGACTGGGCGAGGGCGGCCCGTAGGCGCGCCTCGGCGGCGGCGAGGTGCTGGCGGCGTCGGAGGGGACCAGCGATGTCGCGCTGCACCCAGAGCAGCAGGCCGGGCTCCACCTTGATGGCCCGCCAGTTGAAGCCGGACGGGTGTCCTTCGGCGTCAGCGGACACCACCTCGCCCGAGTCGGGCCGCCCGGACTGGAGGACCATGAGGCATCGGTCGAGCCGGTCACCGGCCCAGGACTTGAGCGTCGAGCTGCGCGTGACCAGCGAACCGGGCTCACCGAGGACGTCACGGGCCGCCGAGTTCATCCACACGAGCTCCATGTCCGACGCTCGCCCGTCCTCGTCTGACAGGGCGCGGGCCACCACGATCACATCGGGCAGAGCGTCGAGCACTTCGTGTAGTACCTCTGGTCCTTCCAAGTCCAGTACCACCCGACTCTCCTTCGTGGCCGTGCATGCACCCTTTGCCCGCGTTGGTGTTCCCAAGCGCCCGGCAGCACAATCTCGCGGGCTAGCACAGGCGGGCTGGCCCCCCCTTCGGAGACGGCAGAAAGCTGACATTTCACCGGTCGGGGCTCGTCTGCGGGGATTCCCGGCCGATGCGGAGGCATGGCACCTGTTCCGCACGTCGAGCCCGAGGCGCCGGGCCGGATCCTCGTCGTCGACGACGAGCAGAGCACCCGATGGCTGATGGAGATGACCTTTCAGATGGAGGGCTTCACCGTCATCAGCGCCAAGGACGGCGAGGAGGCGCTGGCCCACGTCCAGGAGTGCGACGTCGTGCTCTTGGACCTCATGATGCCGGGGATGGACGGCATGACCGTGCTCCGCCGGGTGCGTTCCAACCCGAAGCTGGCGGGGCTCCCCATCCTCATGTTCACGGCCCGCACCGACGGACTCACGGCACGCATCGCCAAGGCCGAAGGCGTTTCCGGCTTCCATACAAAGCCCGTCGACATGGACCATCTCGTGATCGACGTCCGGCGCCTTGCCGAGACCCGGATCATCGAGCAGCGGGCCGCCCACGAGGTCTGAGAGTCAGGCGTGGCTAGTCGCGGCGGGCGGCCCACCAGGCGTCCAGACGGCGCCTCGCCTCGTTGGGATCGAGGGGACCGTCCTCCATGCGCTGGTCGAGCAGGTGGGCCAAGGCCTCGCCCACGACGCGGCCGGGCCCGATGCCGAGGTGTTCCATGATGGCCACCCCGTCCAGGTCGGGTCGGATGGCCGCGAGCTCCTCCTCGGCCCGAAGCTCTGCGATCCGGGCTTCAAGGTCGTCCATGCGACGGGCCAGGGCTGCGGCCCGACGGGGGTTGCGGGTGGTGCAGTCGCATCGCGTCAGCTCGTTGAGCCGATCAAGGAGAGGTCCGGCATCGCGCACGTAGCGGCGGACGGCGGCGTCGGTCCAGCCCATCTTGTAGGTGTGGAAGCGGAGGTGGAGGTTGACCAGCTCGGTGACCGCGGCGATGTCCTCGTTGGGGTACTTGAGGGCCCGCATGCGGTCCCGGGTCATGCGGGCACCGACCACCTCGTGGTGGTGGAAGGAGACACCCTTGGGCCCGATCGCCCGCGTCTTCGGCTTGCCGATGTCGTGGAACAGGGCGGCCAGCCGGAGGATCCGGTCGCCGCTCGTGTTCTCCACGACGGCGATGGTGTGGGCGAGCACGTCCTTGTGCTGATGGATCGGATCCTGCTCGAGCTCCAGCCCGGGGAGCTCAGGAAGGAACATGGACGCCAGGCCGGTGTGGACCAGGAACCAGAGGCCCCGCCCGAGGCCTGGGGGCTCGGTGACGATCAGCCGGTCGAGCTCATCGCGGATCCGCTCGGCCGAGATCATGGCGAGGCGCTCGTGCAGCCTCCCGACCGCTTCGACCAGCTCGGGGTCCGGCGTGAGATCGAAGCGGGCGAGGAAGCGGGCGGCCCGCAACATGCGGAGCGGGTCGTCCGTAAAGGAGACATCGGGGCTGAGCGGAGTGCGCAGGCGCTTGGCGAGCAGGTCCTCGACCCCGCCGAACGGGTCGACGAGTGTGAGATCCGAGCCTGCCCCGAGGCGCAGGGCCATGGCGTTGACGGTGAAGTCGCGCCGGGAGAGGTCGGCCTCGATGTCGGTCGCGAACACGACCTCGGGGTTCCGGCTGTCAGGGCTGTAGGCCTCGGCCCGGTAAGTGGTGACCTCGTGGCGAACACCGCCGGCGAGGAAGCCGATCGTGCCGAAGCGCTGGCCCTGTGTCCAGACGGCTTCGGCCCAGCCGCTGACGAGAGCGAGAGTCGCGTCCGGGGCCGCGCTCGTGGCGTAGTCGAGGTCGGCGGAGGCAGCCACATCGAGCCCGACCAAGGCGTCGCGCACCGGGCCCCCGACCAGGTGGAGCTCGTGGCCCGCGGCGACGAAGCGGTCGGCGACGGCGGCCGTGGCGGACACCAGGGGCAGAAACCGCGGGGGGACGGGCATCGGGCCCCAAGCGTAGGGCCCGCTACCCTCGACACCGGTAGGGTGATAGGTGCCCTATGGCCGCGCCGGACATCGATGTCATCCGCTGGGGGCGGGAGCGGGCCCGCACCGGACCCTGGCGGGGTGACCGCCGGGTTGCCCTGCTGACTCCGATGCCGGGCACGCCCGTGCCGTCGCTGGCCTTCGTTCGCCGCTGCCTCGCCACCCTCGAGCAGCGGGGCTTCAGCGGCGTCGTCACGGGCGCACTCGCCCCGCAAGAACAGCGGGCGTTCCTGGCCGCAGGGTTCGCAGAGGCAGAGCGCCTCCACCTGTTGAGGCACGACCTCCGGCGAGTGCCGGTCGTCGGTGCTCCCGCGCCGCCGGTCCGGATCCGGCGGGCCCATCCCACCGAGCGGCGGCGGGTCCTCTCTCTCGACGCCGCCGCCTTCCCACCTTTCTGGCAGCTGGACGACCGCGGCCTCACCGACGCCATCGAGGCAACCCCGCGGACTCGCTTCGCAGTCGCTTACGACATGGCAACAGGTCGGCTGGAGGGATACGCGGTGACGGGTCGGTCGGGGCGCAACGGCTATCTCCAGAGGCTCGCCGTCGACCCCGAGGCTCAAGGCCGTCGGATCGGCGCCTCGCTCGTGGTCGACGGCCTGCGATGGCTGGCACGGTGGCGGGCCGACCAGTGCGTCGTCAACACCCAGTGGGGCAACGCGAGCGCCCTCGCCCTGTACGAGAGTCTCGGGTTCCGCCGCCTCCCCCAGGGGCTAGCCGTCCTCGCCGCGGGCGACGTCGACCGGGAGGCCATCCCCCGGCCTGTCTCCCGACGGCGGCCGTGACGCCCCGGAGGTGGGCCGCTCTCGTCGGCGCGGGGGCCGTGACAGCACTCCTGGGCCTCGGCCCCTCCGTAGCCGCCTCGCCCCCGTCGCGCCCCGACGCCCCGGCCCAGGCGCCCGCGCCACCCGATCCCGCCTCCCCCGCCGGTCCCAGGATCCGGCTCGTCAGCCAGACGCCCTGGGTGAGCCCGGGGGGTGAGCTGAAGATCGTCATCGCAGCGACGGACGTCCCCGACCCCCAGGCGGTCGACGTTGCCGTCAGCCTGTTCCCCCGTGTCACCAACCGGGCCGACTTGAGCGCCAGCTTCACCGGTGACGGATTGAAGAGCGCCTTGTGGCAGCTCCCTGGCGGGCCCATCCACCTCGCCGACCTGCCCTCGGGGACCGACGGCTCGCGCACGATCAACGTCCCGACCCAGGACCCGGCGGCGACGCTGGACAGGAGCCGGGCCCGCGTACAGTCCGGCATCTACCCCGTGGAGGTCCAGCTGCTGTCTGCGAGCACCGGGGACGTCGTCGACCGTCTCGTCACCCACCTCCTGGCACCCGAGACACCGAAGGACGGAACCCGCCTCGGCGTCGTCGCCGTCGTTCCGATCAGTGCCAGTCCGGCGGTAGCGGCCGGCGGCACCCGTGCCGGCCCGCCCGAGGGAACCACCGCCATCGCGGCGGTGGCCGCCGGGCTGGCTTCTGTTCCCAACGTGACCGTGACCGCCGTGCCCACCCCCGAGACGCTCGACGCTCTCACCCTCGGCTCGCCCGCCACTGCCAAGGCCATCGCATCGGCCCTGGCCGACCGGGCGGTCGTTGCTCGGCCCTATGTGCCGCTCAAGGTACCCAGCCTCGGAGACCAGGCCGGGCCCATCCTCCAGGCGGAGCTGGAGGCTGGGACCAAGGCCACGACCAGCGCCCTGGGGCGGTCACCGACCACCAACGCCTGGGTCGTGGACGAGCCTCTCGACACCGCCGCGCTCGGCGAGCTGAACGCCATCGGGGTGAACGAGCTCATCGTGTCC
>Ga0136633_1003139_pt1 | contig 11000 bp, 7 predicted proteins | sample AntDrymeUQ832206_2_FD_105494 | JGI IMG/M metagenome (GOLD analysis project Ga0136633, IMG submission 105494) | Polar desert sand microbial communities from Dry Valleys, Antarctica - metaG UQ83 (22.06) | ecosystem: Environmental > Terrestrial > Soil > Desert | place: Antarctica: Dry Valley...
GAAAACCCCCTGGCCGCGGCCGTCGAGACACCGGACGTCCCCAAAGCCGATGGCTACAGCCTGGACGTGGGCGCGCTGCTCGAGGCGCCCGCCGACACCGGCACCGGGTCGCAGATTGGACCGACCGACGAGGCGCGCACTGCGGAGTTGACGCCGAGTGTGGTGGCCGCGATCAGCACCGTGTTCGACCCGGAAATTCCGGTGAACATCTACGAACTCGGCCTGATCTACAAGATCGAGGCCGACGCCGACAGTCGGGTCAGGGTGGAGATGACGCTCACCTCACCGGCCTGCCCCTCCGCCCAGCAGCTGCCGAGCGAGGTCCGCTACAAGGTCAAGGCGATCGAGGGTGTGTCGGACGCGTTTGTCGAGATCGTCTGGGAGCCGACCTGGACCAAGGACCTGATGTCGGAGGACGCGAAGATGTCGCTGGGCATGTTCTGAAGGGCGGCAGCGCCACGCGACCCGCCAGCGCCGGCAGGCTACTTGCTGCCGCTGGTGAACTTGACGACCACGCCGCCGACGAAGGTCACTTCGGTGATGCTTTCGGTGGTTTCCCAGGTCTCCACGACGGCGTCCAGTTCGCCCTGCTTGCTGGACCGGCGCCGCGTTGGCGCGCCGAGCAGGTCATGCACGTCGTCGATGGCCAGCCCCCGCCGTAACGAGGTCGCGGCGGCCTCGACGTCGCGGGAGCGACCGGGCTGCCCCAGGCCCGGGGCCGGCGGGCCGGCGGTCAGCCGGTTGCCGGGCGTCCCGCGCATCACCCCGGGGATGCCGTCGCCGCTGCCGCCAAAATCCAGATACTTCGACAGCGAGAGCATCAGCTCCTCTGGTGTCGGCGCCCACTTCTCGAGGCGCTTGTCGGCGTACCAGATGTTGAATCGCGACCCGCCATCCAGGCGCTTGGAAGCGACTTCGCGTTGCTTGATGGCGGTCAGGGCCTCGGCTTCGCGCTTGCTGGCCCGCTCCTCGCGTTCCCGCTCCTCACGCAGGTAACCCAACTCGCGGTCGATGCGCCGCTTGCGGTCGGCATCGGTGGTGTTGCGGCGCTCCTTCTCGAGGTCGTTCTCGCGCCGGGACTTGCCCACGTAGGCGGCCGAGACGTGGCCGTTGTCGTCGGCCCACGTGCCATAGCCGCCGCCGCCGAGGTGAATCTCGATGTTCTTCTTGTTCACCTTGATCGTGGTGATCATCACCGGGTCCTCCTTGCGGAGGGCCACGCCGTACGTCTTCAGCCGACGCGCGTATTCCCCGAACTCGATCTCGGGCTCGCGCTGCAGGTAGAGGTCGACGCCGGTGTGGCTGGCCGGCATGTCCATCAGCATCACCACTTCGCGGCCCTCGAGGGCCTTCTCCAGCACTGCCTGGTTCTGGGCAGCGGCCGGTGCCGCCCCGGCAAGGGTGAGCGCAAGGACGATCGGTGAGGCGAGGGTCAGGCGTGGACGCACGAGAAACGCTCCGGGAAGACGACTCAACCTAGGAGAACGCTGGGCTGGCCCGCGGCGAACGCACGCGCCTGCCTGGCACTTCCCCATTCAAAGGGGTCATCGGCCAGACCCACAGGTCACAGCAGCGGCCAGACCGAGGCGAGCAGCACGGTGACGACAAGGCCGGCACAGCCCTCGACAAAGACCATGACGCTGGCGGTCCGCAGCGTCTGCGCTTCGGTCATGCCGCTCATGCGGGCAATGACCCAGAACCCGCTGTCGTTCATCCACATGCCGATCTTGGAGCCGGCGCCGATGGCCGTGGCCACGTACACGGGGTGGTACGGCAGGGTGCCCGCCAGGGCAATCGGCCCGACGATGCCGACCGCGGTGATCATGGCCACGGTGGCCGAGCCCTGGGCGACGCGGACAAGCGCGGTGATTCCCCACGCGATGGGCAGCAGCAGCAGCTTCTGCGACGGCACGGTCGCCGCCGCCAGTTCGGCCATGCCGGCCTGGCGCAGCACCGCCCCGAGCGCGCCGCCAGCGGCGATGACCAGGATGATCTCCCCCGCTTCGACGACCGAGTCGCGGACGGTCTTGCGCACCAGGTCAGCGCGCGCGCTGGCGGTCGCGTCGGCGGCCGCACCGGCCCTGCCGAGCGCCAGCAGCGCGAGGGCGGCACCCGCCGACAGGGTGAGCGCGAGGTTCTTGTCGCCGAGGACGTGGATGGCCTGGACGGCCCAGGTCGGCAGGCCATAGGTGGACGACCCGAGCGCCGCGTCCGCGCTGATGAGGACCACGGGCAGCAGGATCGGCAGCAGCGACCAGACCAGCGGCGGCAGGCTGGCGCCGTGGTTGGCCACTGTGGCGGCGGGCACCTCCAGTTCGCCCTTGCCGATGGCGGGCACGATCTCGTGGCCCCAGCGCCGGTCGGCATAGAGCGCGTAGGAGTATCCGGCAAGCGCCGCGCACACCGCGACGATCGCTCCCTGCTGCATCATCAGCGCGATTGGGATGCCCATGGCCTCTGCCACGAACAGGGGTCCAGGGGTGGGCGGCACCAGCGAATGCGTCATGGTCGCCCCGGCGACGATGGCGAGCACGAAGAGCACGTAGTTGCGGCGCGTCTCCATCCACATGGCCTTGGCCAGCGGCAGGAGCAGGTAGAACACGGCTTCGGCAAACATCGGGATGCCGAGCAGGAAACCGCTGCCAAGGAAGGCCAGCGGCGTCCGTGATGTGCCGAGCGCCCGCCGCATCGAGACGACGATGCGTTCGGCGCCGCGCGCGGCCATCAGGCAGCCGCCGAGGATCGACGCCATCGCGATGAGGATGCCGACGTCGAGCGCGGTGCGGCCGAAGCCGGCGGCCACACGCGCGCCGATAGGGTCGGCGGCGACTTTTGTTGCACCGCGGGCCACCACGTCCGTCGTGACCCAGTCGCCCGGCTGGCGGCGCGTAAACGGATCGAAGCTGCGCACGACCAGGCGGTGCTCGCCCACCGCGGCCCCGGTCGTGGCGGCTATCGGTACGGCATCGACCCAAACAGTGCCGATGCTGCGCGGCCGTTCGCGTCCCTGCCCGAGCCGGAACATGTCGTAGGTCGCGCCTGGCAGCAGTTGGCCACGGCGCGCCGTCACCGTCACGCTGCTGCCGTCAGCGGCCACGCCATCGATGCGCACGCCTTCGCGCGTCAGCTCGTACCGCTCGATGGAGGCTGCCGGCGTGAGGGCAGCCACGGCCAACGCCGCGACGATCAGCGTCAGGAAGGCGTGCAGGCGGAAGGCCAGCACGCCGATGACGACGATCGCGAGCGCGACCGCCAGGATGGGTAAAGGACTCAAGAGGCGGGTAGCGTAGACTTCCGCGACGGTTTTTGCCAGCGCCGACCATGTCCAATCCCTCTGTCCCTGCCGAATCTGGCGCCCCCGGGCAGCCCGCCCGCCGTGCCGTCACCGACCTGCGGTCGCAACGCTGGTTTGCACCCGACGATCTGCGCAGCTTCGGGCATCGCAGCCGCCTGCGCCAGTTGGGGTACTCGGCCGACGATGCCGAGGGCAAGCCGGTCATCGCCATCCTGAATACCTGGAGCGACCTGCAGCAGTGCCACGGACATTTCCGGGAGCGCGCCGAGGACGTCAAGCGGGGCGTGTGGCAGGCGGGGGGCTTTCCGGTGGAGATGCCGGTGCTCTCGCTGTCGGAGATGTTCATCAAGCCGACGGCGATGTTCTACCGCAACCTGCTCGCGCTCGAAGTCGAGGAGGTGCTCCGGTCGCATCCCATCGACGGCGTGGTCCTGATGGGTGGATGCGACAAGACCGTGCCCGGCCTGCTGATGGGCGCGATCTCGATGGACCTGCCGGCTATCTTCGTGCCCGCCGGGCCGATGCTGGCCGGGCGCTTCCGCACCGAGCGTCTTGGCAGCGGCACCGACGTCTGGAAGTACTGGGCTGAGCACAAGGCGGGCCACCTCGACACGTGCGCCATGCGGCAGGTCGAGTCGGGGATTGCGCGCTCGCCTGGCACGTGCATGACGATGGGCACGGCGTCGACGATGGCGTCGATCACCGAGGCGATGGGTCTGACCCTGACCGGTGCGGCCACCATTCCCGCGGTGCACTCGGCGCACGCCCGGATGGCAACAGCAGCCGGACGACGTGCAGTGGAGATGGTCTGGGAAGACCTGCGCCCGTCTCTGATTGTCACCGCCGACGCGTTTCGCAATGCCGTGGTGACCGACATGGCGCTGTGCGGATCGACAAACGCGATCATCCACCTGATCGCGATGGCACGCCGCGCCGGTGTGCCGCTTACCGTGGAGGACTTCGACCGCATCTCGCGGCAGGTGCCGGTGCTGGCGAACCTGCGGCCGGCGGGCCAGTTCCTGATGGAGGACTTCCACGACGCGGGCGGGGTGCCGGCGCTGCTGTCGCGGCTGCGCGAACATCTGGTGCTCGAGTGCCGCACGGTGAACGGCGGCACGCTGGGAGAAGCCATCGCGGCTGCCGAGGTGCTGTCTGACGAGGTCATCCGGCCGCTGGACCGCCCGCTCGCGCGCGCGGGCGGCACGTACGTGCTGCGCGGCAACCTGGCGCCTGACGGCTGCGTCATCAAGCCGACGGCTGCCGAGCCGAGGCTCCTGCACCACACCGGGCCGGCGCTGGTCTTCCCGAACTACGCCGACCTCAAGGCCCGGATCGACAACGAGGACCTCGACGTCACACCGGACCATGTGCTGGTGCTGCAGAACGCCGGGCCTGTCGGCGCGCCGGGCATGCCTGAGTGGGGCATGCTGCCGATTCCGAAGAAGCTGCTGCAGCTGGGCGTGCGCGATATGGTCCGCATCTCGGATGCGCGGATGTCAGGCACCAGCTACGGCACCTGCGTGCTGCACGTCGCACCGGAAGCCGCCATCGGGGGACCGCTCGCGCTGGTGCGGGACGGCGACCTCATCGAGATCGACGTGGAGGCGCGACGCATCCACCTGCACGTCAGCGATGAGGAACTGGCCGCGCGCAAGGCCGCCTGGACCGCACCACCGCGCCGTTATCAGCGAGGCTACAGTCGCCTGTTTGTCGAGCACACGTCGCAGGCGCCCGATGGCTGCGACTTCACGTTCCTCGAAGGCGGTCCGGCCACGCCAGAGCCAGACATTTACTAGAATTCGGAATTCGAGATGCTGACCACTCCCCTCTCCCTGTCGCACCTGGGCCGTTCCGTGATGGCGGTGCCGCCGCTGGCGCGGCACCTCGATCGGTCGCTGTCGGAAGCCGGCAACGGCCGCGTGATCCGGCATCTGGAAGCTGGCGGCGTGTCGCTGTTGCTGTACGGCGGCAACGCCAACTTCTACCACCTGCCGCTGTCGGAGTACGACACGGCGCTGGCGATGCTGGCGCAGCTGGCCGGACCTGACTCGCTGGTCGTGCCCTCGGCCGGGCCGTCGTACGGGTTGCTGCTGGAGCACGCCCGGGTCATCCGCCAGCACCGCTTTCCGACGGTGATGGTGCTGCCGCAACAAGGCATCACGACCAGCGCGGGGGTGGCCAATGGCATCCGTGATTTCGTCGCCGCGGCTGGTGTCCCCGCACTCGTCTATGTCAAGAACGACGGCTACATCGATCCCGAGGAGATTGCGGCCCTGGACAAGGAGGGCCTGGTGAGTGCCGTCAAGTACGCCGTGGTCCGCCGCGACACTGCCGACGATCCCTACCTTCGCAAGCTCGTGACAATGGTCGATGCCCGCAAGATCATCAGCGGCATCGGCGAGCAGCCGGCGACCGTGCACGTCCGCGATTTCGGCCTCAGCGGTTTCACCAGCGGGTGCGTGTGCGTGGCCCCGAAGCTGTCGCAGGCGATGCTGGCGGCCGTGCGCGAACAGGATTGGGGAGAAGCCGAGCGCATACGGGCCATCTTCGCGCCACTCGAGGACCTGCGTAACGCCATCAACCCGATCCGTGTGCTGCACCAGGCCGTGGAGAGCGCGGGGATCGCGGACACCGGTCCGCTGCTGCCGCTGCTGAGCAACGTGGACGAGAAGCACGTGCCAGCGATCGCCGCCGCCGCGCAGGCGTTGTTTGCCGCCAACGCTAGTGCACACTGAGCATTCCGCAATCTGCAAATTCGCATTTCGAATTTGGAATTCGCAATTTCAATGATGTCTGCGTGTCAGACGCCACGGCACCCGGGCGTCTCGCGCCTGTGACCAGCCTCGGCACATCGCAGCCGGCGGCCGCCGGCCAGGGAGCTGGGCAGCTGGCTATGACCCTTTCGGATGCTTTGGTGGGCATGGCGCCCTCGGGCGGGACGTTGTCGCCCGACGAAGTGGCACGCCGCGATGCGGCGACGACGATGGTGTACGAGACGCTGGTCCGCCTGGCGCGTCGCGTCGTGCCTGTCGATCATCGTGATGCCGCCGTGCAGGACGTGCTCATCCGGCTCTCGAAGAACCGCCCCGGGCCCCGCCGATACACGTCCAGCGACAACGAGGCCGAGGCCTACCTGAAGACGGCCCTCGACAACATCGTCACCGACATCCATCGCCGGCTTCAGAAGGAACGCAGGCGCTGGGAGTCGGCCACCGTCGAAGAGGACGACTGGCCGAAGCCCGAGCGGTTCGTCGATCGCACCACACCGGAGGCACTCGCGATGGCGGCCGAGCACGAGGCCCTGATCGGCCAGGCGATGACGTGCCTGTTCGAGAAGGCGATTCCGGAGATTGCCGGCGGCCTTCAGAACCCCGACGGGTTCCTCGAGAACATCAGCGACCTGCGGGCCATTGCCCACGACGAGTTGACCGTCGATGCGATTGTCGCGCGCGAGGGCGGCCAGGTCGAGACGTTCGTCAAGGTGCGCAACCGCGTGTACCAACGCCACAAGCGCGCCCGCGCCTACTTGCTCGAAGTGCCGGCCAACAAGCCCGCAGCCCTGCCGCGGCTGACCGCGTGGCTGCGCACGTCGCAGCTGTCGTCGGAACTCGAACAGGAGATTCGCAGGCTGGCCACGGAGGTGTTCGCGCCACGCGTCGATCGCCTCAGCGACCGCGACGGCCTGAATCCCGAGGAGCAGGGCTCATGAGCATGCACCACCAGCTGCTGGCCGATCTGCAGGCCCTTGGCATTTCCGCAGACATGCTTGGCGAGGTCGAGTCCCTGCCGATGCCCGGGTCGGGACCGCATGCGGCGCTGCAGGCCGGTGCCGCGCCCGCCACGATGTTGCTGCCGGCACACAGCCCGGTGCTGGACGCGCTCGGACTGCGCGTCGAGATCGACCCGTCGGGCGGCCAGTTGCGCGTCATATCGCGCGGCGCCGTGGCGTTTCAGGTACGAGCAGGGCTGCGCGACGCGCTGGCCCAGGCTGCAGACGAGGCAGGGATCTCGCGTGTGATGCTGCCGCAGACCGGGCGATTCCTCATCGAGACCGCGAGCGGCATGCCGCTGGTGGTGGGCTGGAAGGAGACGGGGGCCCTGGTGCTGCAGGCGATCTACGCGTGGCCCGGCCCTCCTGTCGAGGAGTGGACCGTGAACACGCAGGACACATGGATGCATGCGCAGGCAGACCACGTCGCGGGCGCCGATGCCTGGACACGCACGTCGCTGGCCGGACAGCTCGCTCGCCTGTGCGAGCCGGAGGTCCGCGACGTCGCTGCCCTGATTGCGAGCGGGCGACTGCAGGATCTGGTGAGCGCGGTCGAGCTCGCACCGCGGCACTGGGCGCGCAGGCTCGACGCCGCGGCCACGCAGGCCCTCGAACAGCAAGCGGTGCGCCGGGCGGAAGCGCTCGGCGACGACCTCACGGACCTGTTCGACACGCTCTCGGCGGACATGGCCGAGGCCTCGGGCAGCTGGGCGCGTCTGTGTCATCGCCGCGACGACATCGAGAGCGTGCGCGTGCTGTTGCGCGAGGCAGGTGTGGGTGACACCCTCGACGCCACGCTGGAGACTGCCGACCGCACCGGCCGCGCCATCCGCATCAACCTCGATGCGTCGATCTCAGCGGCTGACGAGCGGCTGCGCCGGGTGGCCCTGGGCGATCCGTCGGCGTGGTGGGGCAGCACCGACTTCCAGGCACACTACTTCTGATGGTCTGGCTCCGTCCGCACGTGGCAGACGATGCGCTGGCGGCCGGACCCTGGTGCTGGCCACGCGATGGCGAGCGCCTCGACGCACTCGTCGCGCGGCGTGGCGAGCGGCCCGAGCCGGGCGTCGGGTCGATTGCGGCGCTCACCGTGCAGGACGAGACAGTCGTCCTGTGGCACGTCGCGCGTGGCAGGCCCGGCGGGTCGGGGGCCACCCTCGGACGGTCCTTGCGCGCATCGTGGCGGGATGCGGCGATCGCGCTGCCGCGTGCCTTGCCGGTGCTGTGGAGCAGCATGCAGACGGCGATGGCCGCAACGCCGACGATCTCGTACCTGGCCTCGGTGAGGTCGGCACCGGGTATGCCCGACCTGCGCTCGCCGATCGACGGGCCGTCCTTCGGGCTCGCGCTGACTCTCAGCCTTGCCTCGATCGTCTTCGACGCGACGCTGCCTGGCGACGTGGTCGCCTCGGCCACGGTGGACGGGTCGGGCAACGTCGGGCCGGTGGGCGGGCTCGGCCAGAAGATCGGCGGCTTGCAGCGGATGGCGCCACGCGTGACGCGGCTGATCGTGGCCGCCAGCCAGCGCGACGAGGCGGAGTTGCATGCCGGACCCCACCTGCGGGTCGTGCCGGTGACGCATGCGGCTGAAGCCATCGACATCGTCTTCGCGGATCGGCTGTCGCAGGTGATTGTCGCAGCCGGGGAGAATCCGCAGCGGCGTGACCAACTGACCGAAAGCTTCTTCCGGTTGGCGGTGGTTGGCAGCGACTCCCTCGTGGACTGGGCGCCCGTCATGCGGGGCGCCCGACTCGCGCTCGATCGCTGGAACGAGCTCGCGCCGGAAGCGCGCTACCGGCTCGAGTTCGCGCACGCGGTCGCGGCACGGCACCATGACAACAGCGGTCGCGCCGGCATGCCCCCCGAGGGCTGGCTGCAGTCGCTGCCGCGCCCGCTCCGGGTGCAGGTCGTCGCGCACCTGGTGCAGCAGTCGGCCGACGCCGGACACCCCGAGCCCGAGCGCGTCGAGGCACTTGGCAACCGACTCCTGGATCATGCGCTGGAGGACTCCTCGCCTGCCGACCTGCGGCTGCGCGGCGCGCTGGCGCGACTGCACGCGGTGACGGGCCGGGCGCTGGCCGCGCTGCTGGCGCAGGAGGCGCTGGCTCGGGCCTTCGCGGCCATCTACGCCGACAGCGACCTCGCCTACCCCCTGTCGGAGTGGGCGCGCCTGGCCGGGGCCCTGTCGGAGCCGACCTCGCTCGCCCGCGCGCAGGAGTTCCACGCCCGCCTGCTCGGGACCGGCGGCTATCGCGGGCTGGGCCCTCGCTTCGTCGAGCTGGCGATCGCCCGTGGGCGACTGCTGCTCGACCCTGCCGACCCCGAGGCTCGCGACCTGGCGCGGCAACTGGCCATGGACGAGGCGTTGCCCGATCACGTGCGCTGGTGCGCCAGCCGCTGGCTCGGCGCCGAGGGCCGCAGCGCGTTGACGGCGGAAGCGTCGCGCGGCCACCGGCTGGCCTCGCGCAACCTGGTGCTCGCGGATCTCGACGAGGCGTTGCGGATGGGCGACGACATCGCAGCCAACGCCGCCGTCGACGCGCTTCAGGGGTACGATCCTGGCCCGGTGGCGCACCTGCGGCGCTGCGGCGCGACGACAGCCGACATCGCGCGACTGTACCCGTACTGATTCCCGGAGACGACAGGCGGCCGCTGGCCTGACGTCCCACAACGAGATGCCGTGGCCACCGCACTGATCCAGGACATTCTGTTCCAGCGCCTCGCCCAACAGGGCCGCACCGACGACGAGTTCGCGCTCTACGTGCTGGCAGCCTGTGAGGGCGAGGAGGCGCTGAACCGGTTCGTGGATGGGACGAGCAGTCCCGAGCGGCCGAGCACCACGGCCGCCGCGACCGCCGCTGTGAATGTGCCGCCGACCTATCTCACCGGCATCCAGGTGCGCTCGTTCCGAGGCATCGGGACGGAGTCGACGCTGAAAGTCTCGCCGGGTCCCGGGGTCACCCTGGTGGTGGGTCGCAACGGCTCGGGCAAGAGCAGCTTTGCCGAGAGCGTCGAAGTGGCGTTCACTGGCACCAGCGCGCGTTGGACCGGCAAGGGCAGCAAGGAGTGGCTCAAGGGCTGGCGCAACGTGCACAGCCCCCTTGCCCCGCGCATCGTCATCGAGATGATGCAGGAGGGACAGCCCGGCCCCTCGCGCGTGGAGCGGACCTGGACGGACCAGACCGACCTGTTGTCTGGTCAGACCGTGGTCATCGATGCCGCGCAGCATCGTCAACCGATTGCGGCGACGGGGATGCTCGCCGCGCTCGAGCAGTACCGACCGTTCCTCAGCTACAGCGAGCTGGGAGGCCTGCTGGCCGACGGGCCCGGGCGCATCTACCAGGCACTGCTGGCCGGGCTGGGCCTGGACGAGTACGAGCACGTGCGTGACCTGCTGGCGGCAGCCGACAACACACGGAAGAAGCTGGTGGACGCGTCCCGCAAGCAGGCGGCGACACTTGCGGCCACGGCGCGTGCGCTTGCGATCGATCATCACGCCGAGTCTCGTTTTCCGCTCGTAGCCGGCCTGCTCGAGAAGCGAACTCGCGACGTCGAGGCCATCGCCGCGCTCGTCAGCGCGCGGCCGGACGACCAACGCAGCAAGGCGCTCGAGGGCACGTACACGCTGGCGCTGCCGTTCGAGCACGCGCACGCGGCCGCGCTGCCCGCGGCGTTGCGAGCGGTGGCCGAGGAGGACCGGGCCATGCGTGGGCGCTCGGAGGACCTCACCCTGAAGCTTTCCGATGTGTTGCGCAAGGCGCTTGCGCTGGCCGAGGCGGCGCCGCAAGGCGCGTGTCCCGTGTGCGGCAGCCGCAAGCCACTCGACGCCGCGTGGCAGGCCGACGCGGCGCAGCGCCTGCAGGATCTCGACGAAAGCGCGCGTGCTGCGCGTGATCTGTCGCAACGACTTCGTCTCCTGGTGCGGCAGGCGCAGGA
>Ga0136633_1003140_pt1 | contig 10987 bp, 11 predicted proteins | sample AntDrymeUQ832206_2_FD_105494 | JGI IMG/M metagenome (GOLD analysis project Ga0136633, IMG submission 105494) | Polar desert sand microbial communities from Dry Valleys, Antarctica - metaG UQ83 (22.06) | ecosystem: Environmental > Terrestrial > Soil > Desert | place: Antarctica: Dry Valley...
CAGCAACGGGATGAGGTCCTTGATGCTGCCGATCTTGGAGTTGACAACCAGGACGTACGGGTCCTCCAGGACGATCTCCATGCGCTCTGCGTCGGTGACGAAGTAGGCGGAGATATAGCCCTTGTCGAAGCGCATACCCTCGGTGAGCTCAAGATCGAGCCCGAAGGTATTGCTCTCTTCGACAGTGATGACGCCTTCCTTGCCGACCTTGTCCATGGCCTCGGCGATGATCTCGCCGACCGTGGTGTCGCCAGCAGAGATCGAGGCCGTCGAAGCAATTTGCTCCTTGGTCTCGACGTCCTTGGCCATTCCAAGCAGCTGCTCGGTGACGGCCTCGACGGCCTTCTCGATGCCGCGCTTCAGGGCCATCGGGTTGGCGCCGGCAGCAACGTTGCGCAGACCCTCGCGAACCATGGCCTGAGCCAAAACGGTTGCGGTGGTCGTGCCGTCACCTGCGACGTCGTCAGTCTTCTTTGCAACTTCCTTGACGAGCTCGGCGCCGATCTTCTCGTACGGCTCCTCGAGCTCGATCTCTTTGGCGATGGAAACACCATCGTTGGTAATTGTGGGTGCGCCCCACTTCTTTTCGAGGACGACGTTGCGACCCTTCGGGCCGAGCGTCACCTTGACCGCATCCGCGAGCGTGTTCATACCGCGCTCGAGGCCGCGTCGGGCTTCCTCATTGAAAGCAATAAGCTTCGACATTTCTCCGCGATTCCTCACGCGTAGAAGATGGATGGCACGAGGTGATGCCCGCGACGGACGGCCCCTGCAGACCAGCAGACCCTGCCCGCCGGCGCTTGGAACCTCATCTCCTCGGTCCTTGTACGTCGCCCCCGACCAGCGGAGGCTGTCACTCTCACTAGGAGAGTGCTAACCAATTATTAGCACTCGGCAGGGGCGAGTGCAAGGCGGGATGAGGCCCCGCTGAAGGGTTCGCCGAATCGTCCGCGCGCCCTCGCCGCAATCGGTCACTGTGACCTGTTACGGCGACCCCGCCGGCGCGCAGGTCGCCGCGATCGGTCACTGTGACCCGTTGTGGCGAGCAAGGCCTCCCGGAGACGCTCTGGACCCGGCGGGCAGGAGCAGGTGGCCCAATCGGACTATTCCGTCATTCCATCCTTGAGGGGACACTGGTAGGTGGAGGGGTGACGGCGATGAAGATGCTCGTTGGCACGGTCGTGGTGCTTGGCGCGCTCACCATCGGCGGGATCCCTGCGATCGCGTTCACGCTGGCCCAGGCCGAGCACGGCCTTGCTGGCACGAACTCCGGCGATGTCGCGGACGACAAGCCGGGCAACGGACCTCCGCCGTGGGCGAACTCACGGCACAACGGCGACAAGGGCGACAAGGGCGACAAGGAGAAGGGCGCGAAGAAGGAGAAGGCCAACAAGCACGCCCAGAAGATGTCCGCACTCGGCCGCGCGCACGGTGAGGCGATGCGCAAGTGGGCGGCCTGCGTCAGCGACCACGCCCGGAACCAGCCCGATGATGCGGGGTTCAACCCCGAGGTGGCGTGCGGAACGAAGCCGATCCCGCCCGGCCACTTAAAGCACGCCAGCCGCCTCAAGCACGCCGAAGGGGCTCGCTGAACAGTCGGGCGACCTCACCGCAATCGGTCACCGTGACCCGTTGTGGCGACCCGTTGTGGCGAGCTCAGCCTCCGGCGACCGCCGGGATCACTGAGATCTGGGCACCTTCCGCGGTCTGCGTGTCGACCCCGTCGATGAATCGCACGTCGTCGTTGCCGACGTACACGTTCACAAACCGGCGGATCGCGCCCTGCTCGTCGAGGATTCGTCCCTTGATGCCGGGGTACGACGCGTCGAGATTGTCGATGACCTCGGACAAGGTTCCCCCCTCGGCACTGACCTGGGACTCGCCGTTGGTGTACGTGCGCAGGATGGTGGGGATGCGGACGCTGACGCTCATGACGCTCCTCTAGCTGGGTTTCAGGCGAGACCGGTGGCGGTGAACGCGGCGTACGACGGGTCGATCGTGGCTGCGGGACCCACTCGGTCGGCAATGGCGTCGAGCGTCTTGAGCCCGTCGCCGGTGTTGAAGACTACGGTCTCCTGGTCGAGGTCGAGCTGGCCAGTCTCGACGAGCTTCTTCAGCACGGCAACCGTTACGCCGCCGGCAGTCTCGGCGAACACCCCTTCGGTGCGGGCGAGCAGCTCGATGCCGTCGCGTACCTCGTCGTCGGTGACGTCCTCGATGGCACCGCCGGTACGGCGTACGGCGTCCAGGACATAGGGCCCGTCCGCCGGGTTGCCGATCGCCAACGACTTGGCGATCGTGTCCGGCTTCACCGGGCGAACCACGTCGTGACCGTCCTTGAAGGCTGCAGACACGGGCGAGCAGCCATGAGCCTGGGCGCCGAAGATCTTGTACGGCGCGTCCTCGACGAGCCCGAGCTTGACGAACTCCGCGAAGCCCTTGTCGACCTTGGTCAGCTGCGACCCGGAGGCGACCGGGATCACGACCTGCTGCGGGAGCCGCCAGCCAAGCTGCTCGGCAACCTCGTAGCCGAGGGTCTTCGAACCCTCCGCGTAGTAGGGACGGACATTGACGTTCACGAACGCCCAGCCGTCCTCCTCGCCGGCGATCTCGGAGGCGAGACGGTTCACGTCGTCATAGTTGCCCTTCACGGCGATCAGCGTGCCGCCGTACACCGCGGTGGTCAGCACCTTGGCCCGCTCGAGGTCGTGCGGGATGAAGACGACCGTCTTCATCCCTGCCCGCGCACCTGCGGCGGCAACGGCGTTGGCCAGGTTGCCGGTCGACGGGCACGCGAAGACCTTCATCTCGAGCTCGCGGGCCGCCGAGAGTGCGACCGCGACGACCCTGTCCTTGAAGGAGTGGGTCGGGTTGCCGGAGTCGTCCTTGACCCAGAGGTTCTTGATGCCGAGCGCGGCCCCGAGGTTGTTGGCCTTGAGGAGTCGGGTGAACCCGGGCTCCATGTTCGGGCTCGACGCGATGTCGGTGGGCACCGGCAGCAACGGCTGGTAGCGCCAGATGTTCTTGGGGCCGGCCTCGATCTGTTCGCGCGTCACGGCCGGAAACTCGTAGCCGATCTCGAGCGGACCGAAGCACTCCGCACAGGCGTAGAAGGCTCCGAGTGGCTGGGTCGCGCTGCACTCTCGACAGATGAGATGTGTGGCATTCCCGAAGGCACCCTCGCGAAGGGGTCTGGGCGCGGGGGTGTTGACGACAGTCGTGCTCATGCGGCCTCCTTCTCATCTTTCCCAGAGCCGCGTCTCGGCTCGGGACGGAATTAGCACCGTGGACCACTGCGAGCAAACGCGTCGGCTCCGGGTGGAGACCGAGAGGCGGTTCCTCGCGCTGTGGCGGGTTGCCGGGGCTTCACAGGGCCGTTCCCTCTGCCCCTCTCGATGAGTGTTCCTAAGCCTAATCAGCCGTCTCACGATGTGCACATCCCGTCCACGATCCGAGACTTGCGGTCTCACCAGGGCGGGCTTAGGTGCGAGCGGTGACATCTTTCGCGAACTGCCTGAGCAGCGCGAGCACGCCACCGGGACCGTCGACAACGATGTCGGAGAGTTCGACGAGGGCCTGCTGCTCCTTAGAGCCAGAGCAGACCAACAGGCCCGGTGCACCATGCTCGCGGAGTTCGGCTACCACTGTGAACGCCTCGATGTCGCCGAGGTCGTCACCGGCGAACACGACACCGTCGGCGCCGAGCTCCTCGCGGATCCTGCGCACCGCCTCGCCTTTGTCCATGCCGGGGGCGCGCACCTCCACCACGAGCCTGCCCGGCTCGATGCCGAGGCCGTGGCGCGCGGCAGCTTCGGACAGAACCGGCAACAGCCGCTCCAGCGCGGCGTGAGGTTCGCGAAGCCGACGGGTGTGTACGGCGACCGCGATCCCCTTGTGCTCCACGAACGCCTCCCCTGCGCCGCTCTCCAACAGCAGGGAAGGCAGCTCGTCGAGGAACCCGCTCAGTCCGCCCGGGGGCGGCGGCGTGGTGAACTCACGCGAGGTGGAGTCCCATCGCTCGTTGCCGTACTGACCGAGCACGAACAACCGCGCTCCCTGCGGCAACGCGTCGGCCACCTCGTCGAGACTGCCTAAGTGGACTGCCTGCCGCGCGGGACGGCCGGTGATCACGGCAACCGCACGAACCAGCGGCGCAATCTCGAGCAGCGTTCGTGGACCGTCGCGATGGATCACGGCGGATGCCGGGTCAGCGACGATCGGGGAGAGGACACCGTCGAAGTCGAGTCCGATCACCGTGCTCGCGGCCGCAGCCACCACACCGTCGTACCTCTGCTGACCTTCAGGTGTGCGGAAGTCCATGCCCGAAGACTACGAGAAGTCGGCGGTGAGGATGACCGTGAGCCGGTCCAGGCGCATCGGCGAGATGGCAGGCTTCAGGCGCTTGATGCCGAGGTCCCTGGCGAGCAGCTTCGCCTCGTCCTCGAGGCGGTCGGGGTAGTACACGGTGCTGGCCGAGATGGTGCCGTACCAGTTGTCCGAGCCGACGACCTGCCAGCCGGCTCCGGCGATGGTGTTCGCGGTCGAACCGGCGAGACCGGAGATCCCGGAGTTGTTGTAGACCTCGACGTAGACGTCCCCACGGCGCAGTGCCTTCGGTTCTGGCTTGGCTTTCTTCGCGATGACCCGCTTCGGCGCTGTCCTCGACGGGGTGGGCGACGGGTTCGCGGTCACCGGACGCGCAGTCTCCGTGATCGTGTCCGAGTCACCCACAGTGCTCACGAACGCGACCCCTGCGAGTACGACGGCCGCCAGGCTGAGCATGGCCACCGGAGCAGAGCGCACCATGTCAGACCTCGAAGCCCATCCGGCGCGCAGATCGGGCACGCTGACGGGCGGCGCGCAGACGACGCAGACGACGGACCAGCAACGGATCGTGGGCAACGGCGTCGGGACGGTCGATCAGCGCGTTGAGCACCTGGTAGTACCGCGTCGAGGACATGTCGAAGTTCTCGCGAACGGCCTGTTCCTTGGCGCCGGCGTACTTCCACCACTGGCGCTCGAAGCTGAGGATTGCCCGGTCCCGCTCCGAGAGCTCGTTCGTCGTCGAGGGCTCGATCGCCGTGGAGAGCTCGTTCGGGCCGACGGCCTGCTCGCCCGATTGACGAGCGTTCGCGGCGTCCATGTCTCGACTCCTGGGGGCTGGCTGTGGGTCCGGTCGGCACCATCGTAGGCGACGAACAACATCGATGTCATTCGTATCGACGCTTCACCCCGCGTGTCTTGGCGAGGGCACGGGCACAATAGCCGAGGTGACCCCGATCCTGCCAGAACTGCCCTCGTTCGAACTTCCTGCCGGCCCGCGGATGGCCGATCCGTTGCCGTCGGACAGGCCGGTGCGCTGGGGCATCCTGGCCACCGGGAAGATCGCCCGGTCCTTCGCACGGGACCTCGCCCTGCTCCCCGAGGCCCAGATCGCTGCGGTCGGCTCCCGCAGGCTAGGGGCCGCCGAGGAGTTCGCAGCCGAGCACGACGTCGCGGCGGCGTACGGCTCCTACGAGGAGCTCGTCGCGGATCCCGCGGTGGACGTGGTGTACGTCGCCACACCGCATGCGCTGCACAAGGAAAACGTCCTGATGGCGTTCGACGCCGGCAAGCCGGTGCTCTGCGAGAAGGCCCTCACGCTGAACGCGCGTGACGCCGAGGAGCTGGTCGCGGTGGCGCGGGACAAGCAGCTGTTCTTCATGGAGGCGATGTGGATGCGATGCAACCCGCTGATCCGCCGGCTGCAGCAGCTCAGCGCAGGTGGCCACCTCGGGCAGATCCAGCAGGTCCGGGCGGACCTCGGTTCCTTCGTGGACGTGCCCGCCACCGACAGGATGCTGGCGCCCGAGCTCGGTGGCGGCGCCCTGCTCGACATGGGTGTTTACGTGTTGACGTTCGCCTACCTGTTCCTCGGTGAGCCGGACAAGGTCGAGGCCGTAGCCACGCTGGCGCCGAGCGGGATAGACCTCAACATCGCGTTGAGCCTCGGCTACCACAGCGGAGCGGTCGCCTCGTTGTCTTCGACCATGACCGCGCGGTCACCGCGCACCGCCTCGATCGCGACTGATCGGGGGCGAGTCGATCTCGTCGGGCCGTTCCACCAGCCGACATCCGCCACCTGGGTCGGCGACGGTGTCGCCCAGCAGATCACCGAAGCCGTCATTGGGACCGGTCTGGCCAACGAGGCTCTGGAGGTGATCCGCTGCCTGCGGAACGGGGAGACCGAGAGCCCCCTGGTGCCGTTGGACGAGACCGTCGCCCTGATGCGGCTGATGGACCGGATCCGCCAGAAGGTCGGAGTGCGCTACCCCACCAGCGACTAGGGTTCACACGTGCGCCAACCTCATTCCCCCACCCGCCGGGCTGACCTGGTGATCGTGGCCAACCGGCTCCCGGTCGACCGTGTGGTTTTCGCTGACGGCAGTGTGGACTGGCGCCGTTCTCCAGGTGGCCTGGTGGCCGCGCTCGAGCCCGTGATGCGTGCCCACGACGGGGCTTGGATCGGCTGGCCCGGCGGCACAGACACCGACCTTGAGCCCTTCGTCGAAGACGGACTCTCGCTCATCCCGGTGCCGTTGACCGAGTCCGAGATCGAGGAGTTTTACGAGGGCTTCGCAAACTCCACCTTATGGCCGCTCTACCACGATGTCGTCGCCAAGCCGGAGTTCCACCGCGAGTGGTTCGACGCCTACGTGACGGTCAACCGACGGTTCGCCGACAAGGCCGCCGAGGTCGCGGCCGAGAACGCGATGGTCTGGGTGCACGACTACCAGATGCAGCTGGTCCCGGCGATGCTGCGCGAGATGCGGCCTGACCTGCGGATCGGCTTCTTCATGCACATCCCGTTCCCGCCGGCCGAGCTGTTCCAGCAGCTCCCCTGGCGACGCCAGCTTTTGGAGGGTCTTCTGGGTGCCGACGTGGTTGGTTTCCAGCGTCCCGGTGCTGCCCAGAACTTCGTCCGACTGGTCCGTCAGCGAGTGGGCCACAAGACGCACCGCGAGATGGTCTATCTGCCCAACGGCCGGACCGTTCAGGCCGGGTCGTTCCCGATCTCGATCGACGCGGACGGACTCGAGGAGCTTGCCCGCAGCGAACCGGTCCAGGCACGTGCCAGGGAGATCCGCGAGCAGCTCGGCAACCCCGAGGTGGTCCTGCTCGGAGTAGACCGGCTCGACTACACCAAGGGTATCTACGCCCGGCTGCGTGCCTATAGCGAGCTTCTCGAGGAGGGACACCTCGATGTCGAGAACGCGGTGTTCGTGCAGGTGGCGTCGCCGTCGCGTGAGCGCGTCGAGAAGTACCAGATGCTGCGCGACGAGATCGACCGGCTTGTCGGGCACATCAACGGAGACCTCGGCCGGATCGGCCGACCCGCGATCTCCTACCTGCACTCCTCATACCCGCCCGAGGAGATGGCGGCGCTGTTCCAGGCCGCGGACATCATGGTGGTCACCCCCCTGCGCGACGGCATGAACCTGGTCGCGAAGGAGTACGTCGCCTGCCGGTTCGGCTGCGACGGCGCACTGGTCCTGTCGGAGTTCGCAGGTGCCGCCGACGAGTTACGCCAGGCGTACCTGATCAACCCCTACGACATCAACGGGATGAAGGCGGCGATCCTCGCGGCCATCAACGCCGACCCCAAGGAGCTGACCAAGCGGATGAAGGCGATGCGCAAGACGATCGCCGAGCACGGCGTGAACGACTGGGCATCAGGGTTCTTGAACGTGCTCCGTGAGACCAAGCCGCTCCATCACAAACAGCTCCGCCCGTCCCGACACCCTTGATCCTCGGGCCGCCCCGCCAACCGGTTATGGGCAACCGGCGTGCGGCACATATTTCCGCGGGTAGCCTTCGCGCATGGATCTGATCCCGAAACCCGGCCAGGTCGTGTCAGCAGCCAACAACATTGCACACAAGATGTTGTACGGCGGCCTGGCCGATCTCCGCCCGATGCCGCGAACCCTCATCGACGACGGCACCCTGCGCGAGGTCTACCACTACCGGCCCAGCGGCACCGCCAAGCAGCAAGGCGACCCTGTGCTGCTGGTCACCCCACTCGCGGCACCCGCGATCTGCTTCGACCTCCGCCGGGGGTGCTCGCTGGTCGAGCACCTGGTTACCGAAGGTCGGCCCACTTATCTCGTGGAGTACGGCCAGGTGTCCTTCGCCAACCGGACGCTCGGGATGGAGCACTGGATCGACGAGGTGATCCCGGCGGCGATCCGTGAGGTCAGTGCGCACGCCGGAAACCGGCCGGTGCACCTCGTCGGCTGGAGCCTCGGCGGGATCTTCGCGCTGCTCACTGCGGCCGACCAGCACGACCTGCCCATCGGTTCGCTGACCGTGCTCGGCTCGCCGATCGACGTGACCCAAGTGCCGCTGGTGGCGCCGATCCGACCCCTGCTCAAGCTGACCGACGGCGGCCTGGTCACCCAGCTGTACCGGATGCTCGGTGGCGCCCCGAAGCCACTGGTGAAGCGGGCGTTCCAGCTGTCCAGCTTCAACAAGCTGATCACCAAGCCACTTGCGATAGCCGCCAACCTCGACGACGCGGACTTTCTCGCGCAGATCGAGGCGGTCGATCGGTTCACCGCGAACATGATTGCTTTCCCGGGGCGCACGTTCGGGCAGATCTACCACCGCATCCTCAAAGGCAACCAGCTCGCGAGCGGTGTGGTGAAGCTCGACGACAGGGCGATCTCGCTTGCTGACCTTCGTGTTCCGCTGCTCGTGTTCGGCGGCGCCAGCGACGGGATCGCGCCCGTGAAGTGCGTGCGCCCGATCGTCGACCTGGTCCCCAACGTGACGAAGCTCCGGTTCGAGATCGTTCCCGGTGGTCACCTCGGCATGCTGACCGGCCGAGGCGCCCGTCGTACCACCTGGCGGATCATTGACGAGTTCCTTCGCGAGTGCGCGACCCCCAAGGACACAGAAAACACAAAGGACACCGACGCGGAATCTTCGATCGGCTCCAACCCCCGGCGCCGCTACGCGTCGGCCTCCTCGCGTTCCTTGGCGGCCCCAAAGAAGACCGTGCAGCCAAAGAAGACCGTGCAGCAGGCGTGACCCCGCTGGCGGTCGGCACTGCGGCACCGTCACCGGACGCGAAGTTCGCGGTCATCCTCGGCATACTCGTGCTGCTGGCCGTCGCCGCGTCGTACGTCGGACAGCTCGGTGTCGAACGCACGCACGTGGCTGCCGCGTCGCGGGCGGTGATCCAGCTCGCCGTCGTCTCGTTGGTGATCACCGCAGCACTCGGCTCGGTGTGGTGGTCGCTGGCGTTCGCGCTGTTGATGTTCAGCGTGGCGAGCTGGACCTCGGCCAGACGAATCGACACCCCGCGAAGCCAGATCCCATGGGTGGGGGCTGCGATCGCGGCAGGGGCCGTCCCCGTTCTCGCACTGATCCTCGGCTCGGGAGTGGTGCCTTTCAACGGTGCCGGCATCGTGCCGACCGCTGGCATCGTGATCGGCGGCGCGATGACTGCTGCCACCTTGACCGGGCGGCGGGCGTACGACGAGATCGCCGGCCACTTCGGCTCGTACGAAGCCGGACTCGCCCTCGGAATGCACAGCCCCGAGGCCGCGTTCGAGGTGATCGCGCCGACCGCGAAGGAAGCGCTGATGCCGGGACTCGACCAGACCCGCACCGTCGGGCTCGTCACCCTTCCCGGCGCGTTTGTCGGTGTGCTGCTCGGCGGAGGCACACCGCTCGAAGCCGGTGCCGCACAGATCATGGTGCTGATCGGCCTGATGGCCGCCCAGTCGTTGACGACGGCCGTGCTGCTCAGGCTGATCGCCTCGGCCCGCGTTGTGCGCAAGGACCTGGCAGGGGTCTATCCGCGATGAATAGGCCGCGGAGTAAGTAGGTGGTCCGCGTGACCGCGCTGGCAGGACTCGTCGACCGTGGCTTGATCGCCCCGGACTGGGCCGAGGCGCTTGCCCCGGTGGACGAAGACATCGCTGCCATGGGTGATTTCCTGCGTGCGGAGGTTCGGGCCGGACGCAGCTACTTGCCGGACGGGGACAACATCTTGCGTGCCTTCAGCCGCCCGCTCGCTGATGTGCGGGTGCTGATCGTCGGGCAGGACCCTTACCCGACCCCGGGGCATCCGGTTGGCCTGTCATTCTCGGTCGCGGCCGATGTCTCACCAGTGCCGCGCAGCCTGGCAAACATCTTTAGGGAGATGCAGACCGATCTCGGCTGCAAGATGCCCGGCTGCGGCGACCTGACGCCGTGGGCCGACCAAGGCGTGCTCCTGCTCAACCGGGTGCTCACCGTCGCACCTGGCAGCGCCGGATCCCATCGCGGTCGGGGCTGGGAGAAGGTCACCGAACGAGCGATCATCGCGCTCGCCGAACGCGGCGGTCCGCTCGCTGCCATCTTGTGGGGCAGGCAGGCGCAAAGCCTCATCCCGTTGCTCCAGCACGTGCCCTGGGTCGAGTCGGTGCACCCGAGTCCACTCTCGGCGTCGCGAGGGTTCTTCGGCTCCCGGCCCTTCAGCCGAGTCAACGAACTGCTGGAGAAGCAGGGTGGCTCCCCGGTCGACTGGCTGCTGCCCTGATGAGTCTGCCCTGGTCAGGTTCAGCCGTTGAGCGAGCGCAGGTCGGCCGCCTCGATCCGCGCGACGATGTGGCCTGCTGTCTTCTCGAGCTGAGCAACCTCGTCGTGGCTGAGCCCGTCGAAGACCAAGGACCGGACTGTCTCGACGTGACCCGGGGCGGCCGCCTCGACCACCGCCCAGCCCTGTTCGGTCAGGTCCACCAGGGTCACCCGCCTGCTGTCCGGGCACGGCTTGCGTTCGACCCAGCCACGCGCCTCGAGCTTCTTGATCACGTGCGACAGCCGTGAGAGCGAGGAGTTCACCTGCGCGGCGAGCTCGCTCATCCGCAAGCTGCGCTCATCCGCCTCGGACAGCATCGCCAGACAGAGGTAGTCGAAGTGGGTGAGGTTGGAGTCGCGTTGCAACTGCGAGTCGAGTGCG
>Ga0136633_1003141_pt1 | contig 10983 bp, 8 predicted proteins | sample AntDrymeUQ832206_2_FD_105494 | JGI IMG/M metagenome (GOLD analysis project Ga0136633, IMG submission 105494) | Polar desert sand microbial communities from Dry Valleys, Antarctica - metaG UQ83 (22.06) | ecosystem: Environmental > Terrestrial > Soil > Desert | place: Antarctica: Dry Valley...
ACATCATTTGACGTTACATGTTACGATGGCGTCATGAGCGCCTTCAGCAGTGCCGTCTCGGTCCTGGCCGTGACCCTGGAGAACAACGCTGGGGGGGCCTCGGCCCGCGACCTCGGGATCGCCGGCGGGATCGCCGGCTTCGCCCTGATCTTCATGCTGATGGGAGGGCTCGGCCACCGTGGCGGGCTGATCGGGATCCTCGGGTGGTTCGAGCGGTTCTCCGAGAAGGTCTCCGGCCAGCCGGCGTGGGCTTCTCTACCGTGCGGCCTGGCGATCATCTCGCTCATCACGGCGCTCTTCGGCCTGTACTGGGACGTCTCGCTGCACATCGACAAGGGCCGTGACGAGGGCGTCTTCAGCAACCCGAGCCACTGGTTCATCCTCGCCGGCCTGTACGGCATCTTCTCCGCGGGCTTCTACGCGATCTGCCTCGGGCGCGAGGAGCGCACCGACCGCCCGGGCCCGACCGCGATCCGGATCACGGAGGACTGGTACGCCCCGCTCGGCGGCGTGCTCATGTGCGCCACGGGCGCGTTCTCGCTCGTCGCCTTCCCGCTCGACGACTTCTGGCATCGCCTCTTCGGCCAGGACGTGACGCTGTGGGGCCCGACGCACCTCATGCTCATCGGTGGCGCCGTGATGACGCTGCTGGCGATCGCGGTCATCCAGGCCGAGGTCGTGCGGGCGATGAAGACCGCCGGCGTCATGCACAAGGAGATGGCGTGGGTGCGTCACCTGCGCGTCGTCTGGCTGCCGGGTGGCCTGCTCGTCGGCATGTCGACCTTCCAGGGTGAGTTCGACTTCGGCGTCCCGCAGTTTCAGATGATCTTCCACCCGATGCTGATCATGCTCGCCGCCGGCCTGACGCTGGTCATGACACGCATCTGGCTCGGCCGCGGCGCGATGTGGGGCGCGATCGGCTTCTTCATCATCACCCGGCTGCTGCTGAACCTCATCGTGCACAACTCGCTGGACGAGTCGCTGACGCACTTCCCGCTGTACATCGTCGAGGCGCTCTGCGTCGAGGCCGCCGCGCTGCTCGTCGCCACGCGCCGCCCGCTCGCCTTCGGCCTCACCGCCGGCGCGCTGATCGGCACCGTCGGGCTGGCCGCCGAGTGGGGCTGGTCGCACGTCTGGATGCCGCTGCCGTGGTCGGTCCACATCCTCCCCGAGACGATCGCCCTCGGCCTCGGGATGGCGATCGCCGCCTCGATCCTCGGCGCCTGGATCGGGGCACGCCTGTCAGCCGACGACCTGCCCTATTCGCAGACGTCGCACCTGCGGCTGCCCGCGGTCGGGGCGGCGGTCGCGATCTTCGCGATGCTTGCGTTCCCGCTGTTCACGAAGGCCGATGGCGACGTCAGCGCGGCGGTCGCGCTCACCAACGTCGAGAGCGGGCCCAAGCGCACCGTCAACGCGACGATCACGCTGACCCCGCGGGATGCGGCGGACAAGGCCAACTGGCTGACGATCACCTCCTGGCAGGGCGACGGGCAGCTCATCACCGACCGCCTGGAGCGCGTCTCGCAGGGCGTCTACCGCTCGACGCAGCCCCTCCCCGTCTACGGCGAGTGGAAGACGATGGTGCGCCTGCACGTGGGCCGCTCGATCTCCGGCATGCCGATCTACGCGCCGGTGGACCGCGCGATCCCGGCCCCGGGAGTTGCGGCGCCGGCGCGCTTCGAACGCGACTTCCTCTCGGATCGCCAGCTCCTGCAGCGCGAGCTCAAGCCACAGACCGACTGGATCACGAACGCGGCGTACGGCACCGTGCTCGTGATCGCGCTCGGGCTGCTGGCGCTGCTGGCCTGGGGGGTGCACCGCGTCGGCACGACGGCCGGGCGCCAGCGCGACACGCCGATGCCCGACTGGAACTACGACGAGACGCCGGAGGACGTGCGACCGCCCCGCAGGGAGGTCGTGCACACCTCTGACGGATCCAACGGCCACGACGACCTGCCCGACTGGGCGCGCCCGCAGCCGAGCGAGCGGGAGACCGCCGACTCGGGTGCCGGACGATGAGCGTCGTCGAGATCCCGGCCGGGACGCCGACCGCCCAGGACGCCGGCGAGGGCGACGTGCCGCACGTGCGCCTGGCCATCGTCGGCACCGGCTTCGCCGGGCTGGGCCTGGCGATCCGCCTCCGGGAGCAGGGCATCGAGGACTTCGTGCTCATCGAGCGCGCGGAGGACGTTGGCGGCACGTGGCAGGCGAACACGTACCCGGGCTGCCAGTGCGACGTCCCCTCGCACCTGTACTCGTTCTCGTTCGCGCCGAACCCGGGCTGGACGCGCACCTACTCACGCCAGCCGGAGATCTGGAAGTACCTGCGCGACCTCGCCACGCGCCACGACCTGTACCGGCACATCCGCTTCGGCCACGAGCTCACCGGGGCGGCCTGGGACACCGAGCACGGGCGGTGGAACGTCGAGACGTCGCGCGGCGCCTGGACCGCCCAGCTGCTCGTCGACGCCACGGGCCCGCTGAGCTACCCGCAGGTGCCGCGGATCCGCGGGATCGGCAGCTTCAAGGGCACGATGTTCCACTCTGCCGAGTGGAGGCACGACCACGACCTCGCCAGCGAGCGCGTCGCGGTCATCGGGACGGGCGCCTCGTCGATCCAGCTCGTCCCTGAGATCGCGGACCGGGTCGGCCAGATGCACGTCTTCCAGCGCACCGCGCCGTGGATCCTGCCCCACCAGGACCGGCCGACGACCCGCGTCGAGCGGTTGCTGTACCGCAAGCTGCCCTTCCTGCAGAAGGCGGTGCGCAGCGGCGTCTACTGGAGCCGCGAGAGCTTCCTGCTGGGCTTCATCAAGAACCGGAGGTTCATGACCGGGGCGGAGAAGATCGCCACCGTCCACATGCACCGGCAGGTCAAGGACCACGACCTGCGGCGCAGGCTCACGCCGACGTTCCGGCTGGGCTGCAAGCGGGTGCTGATCTCCAACGAGTGGTATCCGGCGCTTACGAAGCCCAACGTCGAGCTCGTCACGGAGGGCATCGACGCGATCCGCGGCAACACGCTGCACCTCGCCGACGGCAGCACCCGCGAGGTCGACACGATCATCTTCGGAACGGGCTTTCACGTCACCGATCCACCCTCGGCGCAGCTCGTGCGCGGCCGCGACGGCGGCACGCTCGCCGAGCGGATGCAGTCCGGCATCCAGGCCTACCTCGGCGCGACGGTCGAGGGGCTGCCCAACTACTTCAAGCTCATCGGCCCGAACACGGGCCTGGGCCACAGCTCGATGATCTACATGATCGAGTCGCAGCTGCGCTACGTCATGGACGCGCTGCGCGTGATGGACGAGCAGGGCATCGCGGAGTTCGAGGTGCGCCCGGACGTCATGGCCTCCTACAACGCGCAGATCCAGTCCAAGCTGCCGGGCACCGTCTGGATGTCGGGCTGCGCGAGCTGGTACCTCGACGCCGACGGAAAGAACACGACGGTCTGGCCGGACTTCACGTGGCGCTTTCGCCACCGCACGCGGCGCTTCAACACGAAGGCCTACATCCTGCGTCACGAAGCCGACGTACGTTCCGTCGCAGAGGCGGCGGCGTGATGCTCCCGCGCGCACGCTACGACGTCGCCGGCCGGACGGTCTTCATCACCGGTGCGGCGCGCGGGATCGGCGCCGCGACCGCGCGGCGCCTGCACGCCGCCGGCGCCAACGTGGCGCTCGTGGGCCTCGAGCCCCGGCTGCTCGCCGCGCTCACCGAGGAGCTGGGGTCGCGCCGCGCCGCCTGGTTCGAGGCCGACGTCACGGACTTCGATGCCGTTCGCGGGGCCGTCGACGGCACGATCGCGCGCTTCGGCAAGATCGACGTCGCGATCGCCAACGCCGGGATCCAGTTCATGGGCCGCATGGCGACGATGCCGCGCGAGCACTTCGAGCGCACGCTGGAGGTCAACCTCCTCGGCACGTGGCGAACCGACCGCGCGGTGCTCGACGAGATCGTTCGCAACCGCGGCTACCTGCTGAACATCTCGTCGCTGAGCGCCGCGAGCCATACGCCGCTGATGGGCGCCTACACGGCGTCCAAGGCCGGCGTCGAGGCGATGACCGACTGCCTGCGCGCCGAGCTCGCGCACACCGGCATGCGCGTCGGCTGCGCGTACTTCGGCTTCATCGACACCGACCTCGTCAAGGCGAGCTTCGCGCACCCCTCGACGGTCGGGCTGACCGCCACGCTGCCGAAGTTCATCTCCGAGCCCGCGCCGCTGCCGCTGGCGATCGACGCGATCGAGCGCGGCGTCGCGCGCCGCTCCTCCCGCGTCTGGGCCCCGCGCTACGTCGGCGGCGCGCTGGCCCTGCGCGGGATCATCCAGCCGCTGACCGAGCTGCGGCTCAGGCACAGCAAGGGGCTGCCCGAATCCCTGCGGCTCGCCGATCCCAACCCCGACATGCCCGACGAGCAGGACGCGCTGATGGGCGTGTCCGTGGCGCCGCCGGCGATCGCGCCGCCGGGCGCCGAGGTGCACGCCAGGCGCTGAGCGCGCGCGAGGGATCGTCTACCCTCGCAGGGCTTGCGCCCGCGCCGACCAGCCACGCCCGACGAGGAGCTGATCGGCGCTCAGGAGGCGGCGGTCGCGCACGAGATCACCGACGCCACGCGCGTCGAGCGGATGGCCGCGGAGCTGGACATGGGCTTCGTCGAGCTCGCCGACGTGCACCGGGCGGTCTCGGTCTTCGGCTCGGCGCGCACGTCGCCCGGCTCGCCGGGCTACGAGCTCGCGCGGGAGGTCGGACACCGCCTCGGCGCGGCCGGCTTCGCCGTCATCACCGGCGGCGGGCCCGGCGCGATGGAGGCCGCCAACCGCGGCGCCCGCGAGGCCGGCGCGCTGTCGGTGGGCCTGAACATCGACCTGCCCTTCGAGTCCGGCCACGCGCACGAGTGGGTCGACCGCTCGCTGGACTTCCACTACTTCTTCACGCGCAAGGTCATGTTCGTGCGCTACGCCAACGCGTTCGTGGTGCTGCCCGGCGGCTACGGCACCTTCGACGAGCTGTTCGAGGCGCTGTGCCTCATCCAGACCGAGAAGATCCGCCACTTCCCGATCGTCCTCGTGGGGACCGCGTACTGGTCGGGCCTGCTGGACTGGCTGCGCGAGACGGTCGCCGCCGAGGGCATGATCTCCCCGCACGACCTGGACCTGCTGCACGCCACCGACGACCTCGACCTCGTCGTCGAGACCGTGCAGGAGGCGGCGGCCGGGCAGGGTCTCTGAGCCGCCGACGCGCGCGCTAGCCTTCCGCCCCCGTGGAGTACCCCGTCGAGACCTTCAGCGCCGCTGAGCGCGCTCGCCTCCAGCCGCACGCCACGAACCTCGACCGGCCGGTCTTCGCGCTGGTCAACCTGCCCGAGACCGTCAAGGGGGCCCTGTTCGCGCGCTACTCGCGCTATCCCGGAACGCTGCGGCGGCTGTTTCTCGACGAGTTCGCGCCCTCACTCGATGGCGGCCCGGGCGGCGCGGCGGCGACGTACGACAACGCCGAGGGCGACCGCGCGGCGGACTTCTACGAGCGGATCTTCGTCGGCTACGGCGACGACTCGATCGCCCAGCTGGGCGGCGCGCACGTCGCGTGCGAGTGGGTCTCCAACGTCCTGACGAAGGTGCTCCAGCGCCCGCGCCTGGGCGCCTACCTCGAGCAGTCCACGCGCTACATCGCCTACGACGCGCCGATCGAGGGCACCTCGCCCTCGCAGTACCGCTACTACCGCAATGCCGAGCTCGGGCCGGACTACGAGGCGGCGATGGACGAGATCTTCGGCATCTACTCGGCCGCGCTGCCGAAGGTGCAGGCGTGGGCGGCCGAGCAGTACCCGCCCTCCGCCGGCGAGTCGCCGCAGGCACACGCGCGGGCGATCAAGGCCAAGGCGCTGGACCTCCTGCGCGGGCTGCTGCCGGCGGCCTCGCTGTCGCACATGGGGATCTTCGCCACCGGCCAGACCTACGAGCAGCTCATCCTGCACCTGCTGGCCCACCCCCTGCCCGAGGCGCGCCACTACGGCCGCGGCATCCTCGATGCGGTGCAGGCGGTGATGCCGAGCTTCGTCTCGCGCGTGGAGCGCCCCGATCGCGGCGGCGAATGGGTCTCCTACCTGCGCACGCGCGAACAGGCCGCCGAGCGCTGGGTGGCGCGGCTGGGCCTGGACCGCGCCGCGGGCGACGACGGTGCCGGCGGGCCGTCGGTGCGCCTCGTCCACCACGACGGCGACGAGGATCTGATGCTCGGCGCGCTGCTCTTCGAGGCGTCCTCGACCGGGGGACGGGCCGCGCGCGAGGCGATCGAGGGCCTCGACGACGAGACCCGCGGCGCGATGATCGCCGACCTCATGGGCGGCCGCGCCAACCGCCGCCATCGCCCCGGTCGCGGGCTGGAGGCGCTGCGCTATCGCTTCGAGATCGTCAGCGACTACGGCGCCTTCCGCGACCTGCAGCGCCACCGCATGCTGACGTGCCAGTGGCAGGCGCTCACGCCGGACCTCGGCGCCGGGGTGCCGCACGAGCTCGAGGACGCCGGCGTGGCCGACGACTATCGCCGCGCGCTCGACGTCTCGCAGCGCGCGTACGAGCGGCTGCTGCACGCCGGCCACGACCGCCGCGCCGCGATGTACGCGCTGTGCCTGGGCTACCGCCTGCGCTACGTGCTCGACCTCAACGCCCGCGAGGCGATGCAGCTCATCGAGCTGCGCTCTGGCCGGGAGGGCCATCCGTCCTACCGCGCGGTGGCACATGCGATGCACGATCACATCGCCGCGGTCCACCCGGCGGTGGCGGCCGCGATGACGCATCTGGATCGCGAGACCGAGCCGCGCCTGGAGCGGATCGTCTCCGAACTGCGCACGCAGGCCAAGCTGGATGCTCGCTGATAGATTTCCTGTCTCGGTCCTGGCACACGCCTAGCCGAATCCTTGGCTGCCGGACGAGAAGGGGGCTGCCAGATGAGTGAGGGCGATCGGGCGGCGCGAACCAGCAAGCTGGGAAGCCTCGCCGTACGCAGCGAGCGCGAGGGCGAAGCGCAGATCATCGAGCTCATCGGCGAGCTCGATCTCGACGGCGCGCCGCGCTTGGAGGAGGCGCTGCGCCTGGCCGAGGCGAGCGACGCGACCTCGATCGTCGTCGACCTCGGCAGCCTGGACTTCATCGACTCGACCGGCCTGCGGCTGCTCGTGATGGCCGCGGAGCGCTCGACGGAAGGCCGCTTCGCCCTCCTGCGCGGCCCCAAGCAGGTGCACCGCGTCTTCGAGATCACCGATCTCGTCGACCGGCTGCCCTTCGCCGACTGAGTGGATGCCCGCGAGGTTCGCCTCGCCGAGACGCGTGTGTATGCCGGCGCAGGTTCGATGTGTATCGTCTCGGGCGTGATCAAGCGCACCAACATCAACCTCGATACACAGCTGGTCCGCGAAACCGCCGCCCTCCTGGGCACCACACGGACCAGCGATACGGTTCATGCCGCCATGCGGGACGTCGTTGCGCGCGAACATCGCCGACGCCTCGCCGAGCGCGACCTGTTCGGTGACATGACGCCCGCCGAGCTCGACGCGATGCGCCGACCCCGTGTCCTGCACGAGTAGTGGAGCTCGCCGACACGAGCGCCTGGTGGTGGTCGGCACGCGTCGGCGGCGCGCTGCGCCGTAGGTTCGACGAGGCGATTGTCGACGGGCAGATGGCGACGTGCGACATGGTGCGGCTGGAGCTCCTGCACAGCGCCCGCAACATCGATGAGTTTCGGCTGACGCGCGGCGATCTCGATCATCTGCCCGACCTCCCGATCTCGGTCGAGCAATGGCGTCGCGTCCTGGATGTGTACGAGACGCTGGCCACCCAGGGCGGCAGGCATCAGCGCTCCGTCAAGCACCCCGACCTGCTGATCGCTGCCGCGGCGGAATCGGCGGGCGTTGCGGTCCTGCACTACGACGAGGACTACGACCGCATCGCGGCGGTGACGGGCCAGCCGGTGCGCTGGCTCGCTCCGCGCGGATCGCTTTAACCCGCCGCTACTCCTCGTCGCGCCGCTCGGCGACCTTCTCCTCGAGCTGGGCCATCACGGCCGGGTCGCGCAGCGTCGTGACGTCGCCCAGCTCGCGACCCTCGGCGATGTCGCGCAGCAGGCGGCGCATGATCTTGCCCGAGCGCGTCTTGGGCAGGTCGTCGGCCCAGACGATCCGCTTGGGGCGCGCGAGCTTGCCGATCTTCTTCGCCACGTGCTCGCGGATCTCGGCGACGAGCTCGTCGGTGCCCTCCAGATCGCCCTCGAGCGTCACGAAGCAGACCACCGTCTGGCCGGTGTCCTCGTCGGCGGCGCCGATCGTCGCGCACTCGGCGACCTTCGGATGCGACACGACCGCCGACTCGATCTCCGCCGTCGACATGCGGTGGCCGGAGACGTTGAGCACGTCGTCGACGCGGCCGATGACCCAGAAGTAGTGGTCCTCGTCCTGGCGTGAGGCGTCGCCGACAAAGTAGGTCTGCGGCCCGAACTTCTCGAAGTACGTCGAGACGTAGCGGTCGTCGTCGCCGTAGAGCGTGCGCAGCATCGACGGCCACGGCTCCTGCAGCGTGAGCAGGCCCTGGCGGTCGCGCGGCAGCTCCTCGCCGTCCTCGCCGACGACCGCGGCCACCACGCCCGGCAGCGGACGCGTCGCCGAGCCCGGCTTGCACGCGGTGATGCCCGGCAGCGGCGAGATCATGATCGCGCCGGTCTCGGTCTGCCACCAGGTGTCGACCACTGGGCAGCGCTCACCGCCGATGACGTGGTAGTACCAGACCCAGGCCTTCGGGTTGATCGGCTCGCCGACCGAGCCCAGCAGGCGCAGCCTGGAGAGGTCGTGGCGGCCGGGGTACTGCTCGCCCCACTTCATGCAGGCGCGGATCGCGGTCGGCGCGGTGTAGAAGATCGTCACGCCGTAGCGCTCGCACAGCTCCCACCAGATGTCCTTGTCGGGATAGTCCGGCGCGCCCTCGTACATGACCGACGTCGCGCCGTTCATGAGCGGGCCGTAGACGATGTAGGAGTGGCCGGTGACCCAGCCGACGTCGGCTGAGCAGAAGTAGACGTCGGTCTCGGGCTTGAGGTCGAAGACGACCTTGTGCGTCCAGGCGACGCAGGTCAGGTAGCCGCCGGTCGTGTGCTGGATCCCCTTCGGCTTGGCCGTCGAGCCCGACGAGTAGAGGATGTAGAGCGGGTGCTCGGCGTCCAGCGGCTCGGCCGGGCACTCGTCCTCGGCGGCGTCGAGGATCTCGTCGTAGAAGACGTCGCCGTCACCCATCGGGCAGTCGATGCCGGTATGGCGCACCACGATCGTGGTCTGCACGGTTATGCCGACCTCGTCGCAGGCCTGCTTGACGGCGGCGACCTTGCCCTTGCGCCGCGCGCCGTCGACGGTGATGAGCGCCTTGGCCTCGGAGACCTCCATGCGTTCCTTGACGGACTCCGCCGAGAAGCCGCCGAACACGACGTTGTGCGGCGCGCCGATCCGCGCGCAGGCGAGCATCGCGACGACCACGGCGGGGATCATCGGCAGGTAGATCCCGACGACATCGCCCTTCTCGATGCCCTGGGCCTTCAGCGCGTTGGCGAAGCGCTGGACGTCGCGCAGCAGGTCGGCGTAGGTCAGCTCGCGCTCCTCGCCCTCCTCCCCGCGCCAGTGAAACGCGACGCGGTCGCCGTTGCCGGCGTCCACGTGGCGATCCAGGCAGTTGTGCGAGGCGTTGATGGTGCCGCCGGTGAACCACTTGTAGAAGGGCGGGTCCGAGTCGTCGAGCGTCGTGTCCCATTCGCTGAACCAGTCCAGCTCGCGCGCCTGCTTCTCCCACCAGCCGAGGCGGTCGGCGGCGGCCTCCTCGTAGACGGCCGGGTCGTTGAGCACGGCGTTGCGAGCGAACTCCTCGGGCGGCGGGAAGGTCTCGACCTCCAGCAGCTCCTCCAGTCGCTGGGACAGGGCTTCGTGGGATTCCTCGCTCACGCCTTGCTCCTCTCTCGCAGCTCGATACGGCGGATCTTTCCGGTCAGGGTCTTCGGCAGGTCGCCGACGAACTCGACAATGCGCGGATAGGCGTAGGCGGACAGATGCTCGCGGACGAACGCGGAGATCTCCTTGCCGAGCTCATCGCCGGGCTCATACCCGGCGGCGAGCACGACGAACGCCTTGACGACGTTGCCGCGCCGCTCGTCGGGCCACGCGACGGCCGCCGCCTCGGCGACGGCGGGGTGCTCGAGGCACGCCGACTCGACCTCGAACGGGCCGATCCGGTAGCCGGCGGAGATGATCACGTCGTCGGCCCGTCCCTCGTACCAGATGTAGCCGTCCGCGTCCTGCGACGCGGCGTCCTTCGTGTGAAACCACTCGCCGCCGAAGGTCTCCTGTCCCGCCTCGTCGTTGTTCCAGTAGCCGAGCGGATAGTGCGGGTTCGAGCGCGCGCGCAGGCAGATCTCGCCGCGCTCGCCCGTCGCCACGGCGCGCTCGTCCTCGTCGAGGATCGTCACGTCCCAGCCCGGCATCGGACGGCCCATCGAGCCCTCCCGGACGTCCATGAACGGGTAGTTGGCGACGAGCGGATAGCTCTCCGACAGCCCGTAGTAATCGAGCACGGTGACGCCGTACTGCTCGCGAAACCAGCGGATCGCCTCGGGGTTCAGCGGCTCGCCGGCCGAGCAGACGATGCGGAAGTCCTGCGGGTAGCGCGTGCCGGCGTCGCCGATGCCCATCATCGAGCGGATCGCCGTCGGGGTGGCGAAGACGTTCGTCGGGCGATGGCGCGACAGAAACGCGAGCTGGCCGTGCGGGTCGAAGCCGCCCTTGCGCTGCAGGACGACCTGGACGGCGCCGAAGCGCCACGGCCCGAGGAGCGGCGCGATGCCCGCCGCCCACGCCCACTCGCCCATGCCGTGGAAGCGCTCGCCGTCGCGCACGTCGTGGCAGTAGACGAACTCCTCGTGGCCGAGGATGTAGCGATGGGCGTGCAGGATG
>Ga0136633_1003142_pt1 | contig 10978 bp, 11 predicted proteins | sample AntDrymeUQ832206_2_FD_105494 | JGI IMG/M metagenome (GOLD analysis project Ga0136633, IMG submission 105494) | Polar desert sand microbial communities from Dry Valleys, Antarctica - metaG UQ83 (22.06) | ecosystem: Environmental > Terrestrial > Soil > Desert | place: Antarctica: Dry Valley...
CGGCCGGGTGCGGAGCAGCTCGCGGTAGGCCTCGAGCCCGCGCACGATGTTCTTCGACAGCTCGGTGCGGTCGATGCGCAGCAGCAGCTGCCGGTCGCCGACGAGCTCGCGCAGCCCGGGCAGCCGGGACTGCACGTCGTCCTGCGCCGCGCGCTCGCGCAGCTCGCCGGCGTCGATCCCGAGCGGGTGCACGCCGACCCGGGTCGTGCGCCCCTCGTGCTCCAGCACCCCGCCGTCGTACGACGCGCCGAGCACCTCGACGCAGCAGCGGGCGAAGGCGTCGGCCCACCGGGGGGAGTGGAAGCCGACGGCGTCCGCGCCCAGCATCCCGAGCAGCACCTCACGCGCCACGTCGTCGGGCAGCAGGCAGAAGTACTCCGGCGGGGCCCAGGGCGTGTGGCTGAAGTGCCCGATCCGCAGGTCCGGCCGCCGCTCCCGCAGCTGCCGCGGAGTGAGCGCCAGGTGGTAGTCCTGCACGAGCACGCTCGCGCCGGGCGCCGCCGCGGCGGCCAGTGCGGCAGCGAACGCGTCGTCGTACTCCTGGTAGGCGCGCCACTCCCGCCGGCTGCGGGCGTCGAAGACCGGTGCCTCGGCGGTGGCGTAGAGCAGGTGCGAGACGAACCACAGGGTGGAGTTGGCGACGCCGTTGTAGGCGCGGTCGAACACCACCGGGTCGACGTCGAGCAGCTGCACCCCGGGGGCGACCAGCCCGCCCTCGGCCTCGCGGGCGGCGCGCCGGTCGGCGTCGGTGAGCGCCGCGCACACCCACAGCGCCTGGCCGGCCTCGGACGCACTGCCCACGGCGGAGACCAGCCCCCCGCCGCCGCGCCGGCCGACCAGCCCGCCCCGGTCGTCCTCGTCGTACGACAGCGGGCCCCGGTTGGAGGCGAGCAGCAACGAGGCGGTCACGCTCGCGGAGGCTAGCCCTAGACTTGCCCCCACAACTGCACAGCACCGCTCATCCCGAGGGGCACCAGGGACACGGCCCGATGACGCCCCGGCAACCAGCGCGCACGCGCCAGGTGCCACTTCCGTCCCGCGTCGACGTCCGGCGCGGGGAAGATGAGGAGATCCACGCGTGACGACCATCGACGTCCCCGCCGCCTTTGCCGCCAGTCCTGCCCGCGCCCTGGTGTGCCGCGAGTGCGGTCACGAGGTGGCCCTCGCCCCGGTCCACGTGTGCGAGATGTGCTTCGCGCCGCTCGAGATCGGCTACGACTTCGAGAAACTGCAGCGGGTCACCCGCGCCAGCATCGAGGCCGGACCGCAGAGCATCTGGCGCTACGCCGGTCTGCTGCCCGCCGGGCAGGACGAGGCGACCCGGGTCAGCCTCGGCGCCGGCATGACGCCACTGCGCGAGGCGAAGAACCTCGCCGCCGCGCTCGGCATGAAGAAGCTGTGGGTCAAGGACGACAGCGCCAACCCGACGCACTCGTTCAAGGACCGCGTCGTCTCGGTCGCGCTGTCCGCCGCCCGCGCCTTCGGCTACACGACCGTGTCCTGCGCCTCCACCGGCAACCTGGCCAACTCCGTCGCCGCCCACGCGACGCAGGCCGGCCTGCGCTCGGTGGTCTTCATCCCGAACGACCTCGAGCAGGGCAAGGTCGTGCAGACCGCCGTCTACGGCCAGACGCTCGTCGCGGTCGAGGGCACCTACGACGACGTCAACCGGCTCTGCAGCGAGATCGCCGAGAACGAGGACTGGGCGTTCGTCAACGTCAACGTCCGTCCGTACTACGCAGAGGGCAGCAAGACGCTCGGCTACGAGGTCGCCGAGCAGCTCGGCTGGCGCATCCCGCCGCAGGTCGTCATCCCGATGGCGTCCGGGTCGCTGCTCACCAAGGTCGACAAGGCCTTCGGCGAGCTGGTCAAGCTCGGCCTGGTCGACGCGGCGGACTGGAAGGTCTACGGCGCGCAGGCCACCGGCTGCTCGCCCATCGCCACCGCGTACGAGAACGGCTGGGACGCCGTCAAGCCCGTGAAGCCGTCGACCATCGCCCGGTCGCTGGCGATCGGGAACCCGGCCGACGGGCCGTACGCCCTGGACGCCGTGCGCCGGACCGGCGGGGCGATGGGCCACGTCTCCGACAAGCAGATCGTCGCCGGGATCCGGCTGCTCGCCTCGACCGAGGGCCTGTTCGCCGAGACCGCAGGCGGTGTCACCGTCGCGACGCTCCAGCAGCTGCTCGAGCGCGGGCAGATCGACCCCGAGGCCGAGACCGTCCTCTACAACACCGGCGACGGGCTCAAGACCCTCGACGCCGTGGCCGGTGAGGTCGGCCCGACCGCGACGATCGCCCCGTCGTACGGCGCCTTCGCCAAGACGGGTCTGGCCTAGACCCGGCGGCCGCCGAAGGCCAGCATCCGGGTCTGCGGGTCGGCGTCCTCCGGCACCTCGACCTCGGGGCCGCAGACGCCCTCCATGCGGAGCATCGGCCCGAAGGACGCGGCCGCCTGGTGCGCCCACTCGACGTCGTCGGGCTGGAGGCGCTCGTCCTGCCCGGTCGCCCGCGCCAGGTCCCAGCGGTGGACGATGAGGTCCAGGCAGATGAAGCGCTCCACGGCCCGCTCCAGCGTGCTGCGGCCGTCGAAGCCGTCGAACTCCCGGGTGGCGGTCGCGGGGTCGTCGAGCGCCGCCTGCAGCTGATCGCGGGCGGCGACCCAGGCGTCGGCCGGCTCGTCATCGACGGACGGCCCCGGCTCGGGCGGGATCCCGACGAGGCCGAGGAACTGCCCCTGGCTCTCGACGAGGTGCCGCGCGAGCTGGCGCGCGTCCCATCCCTCGCAGGGCGTCGGGCTGCTCCAACGGTCGTCGGGGACGCCCTCGATCGTGCCTGTCAGGTCGGCGGACAGGCGGCGGTAGCGGTCGGCGATGTCGCTCATGCGGCGCAGGCTGCCACGGAGGTCCGACATCGACAACGGGCGGCGGTCACCCCACCGGGTGGCCGATTCGAGGCGTTCGTCAGACCTTCTGCCGCTGCTCCGTCCCGGTCGTGCGGATCATCGTGTCGAGGACGTCGAGGTCGTGGAAGACGGGCGGGTCGTCGCACAGCTCGGCCATCTGCCGGGCGAACTCGTCGGTCTTGGGGTCGTGCGAGTTCCGCATCGCCGCCTCGTGCGACGGGAACTCCACGATCGTCAGGAACCGGCCGGGCTTGTCCCTCTCGGCGGTGACGGTCAGGCGGACCGGACCGTCCTGCGACATCTCGTCGCGGCGGGAGCGGCCGAGCTCCATCACCTCGTCGAGGCGCGACGTCGACCACTCGATGATCTGGATGAACGCTGGCACGGTGCCTCCCCGGGCTCCGGGGTCCGCCCCTCCGACGGGCCTGGACGGAGGCTGATCCTGCTCGGCGGCCTGGTCAAGACCGCCGGGCCTGTCCGCAGGCACTGCGCGAGGAGAGGAAAACGTACGCGAGGAGCGGCTAGCCGCAATGGCATCTCATCTCAGTCACCGAGAGGGGGTGCGATCGCGCCGTCCACAGGCCCGTCCCGGTCGCTGACGCAAGGTCGCGGCTCGACCGACGCTGGCCCATGACCGATCGAAGGGTGCACCATGACGTCCGTGACCGCGCTGCCGTTCTCCCGTCCGCTCACCCGGGCGGGCCTCGAGGACACGCCCGATGACGGGCACCGCTACGAGCTCATCGACGGGGTCCTGATCGTGAGCCCGGGCCCGCAGCTGCCGCATCAGGACATGGTGGGCAACCTCTACCTGCTGCTGCGCGGCGCCTGCCCGCCGGAGCTCAAGGTCGTCCTCGCGCCCTTCGACGTCGTGCTGGCCGACGACACCGTGCTCGAGCCGGACCTGCTGGTGGCGCCCCGCACGCAGTTCACTCGGCGGGACCTGCCGGGCGCTCCTCTGCTAGCGGTGGAGGTCGCGTCCCCGAGCACCCGCCGCATCGACCGGCTCCTCAAGCGCGACCGGCTTCAGGCGGCGGGTGCGATGTCGTACTGGCTCGTCGACCCGGACGAGCCGTCGGTGACGGTGCTCGAGCTCCGCGACGGCGTCTACGAGACGGTGGCGCACGTCGTCGCGGACCAGACGGCGGACGTGCTGCTGCCCTTCCCGGTGCGGCTGGTGCCGTCGGCGCTGCTCGACTGAGCGGTGCGGGAGGCGGGCCCGCTGACCTAGCCTCGTGCCGTGCGCGCGCTCCGCTACGCCCAGCTGACCGGGCTCGCCCTGGCCGCTCTGGCCACCCACGCCACCGTCGTGCAGCCGCGCCGGCTGGTGGTCCGCGACGTGCCGCTCGCGGTCCCCGGCTGGCCGGCCGAGCTGGACGGGCTGCGCGTGGCCGTCGTCGGCGACCTGCACGCCGGCGCCCCGGCCGTCGGGCTGAGGCGGCTGGGCCAGGTCGTGCAGCAGGTCGTCGACGCCCGGCCCGACCTGGTCGTGCTGCTCGGTGACCACCTGGCCGACGTCTGGCTCGGCACCCACCTCCACCCCGAGCAGGTCGCCGAGGTCCTGGCCGGTCTGCGCGACGCCGCGCCCGTGGTGGGCGTCCTCGGCAACCACGACTGGTACGCCGGCGGCCACCGCGTCCGCCGAGCGCTGGTGGCCGCGGGCCTGCCGGTGCTGGAGGAGTCGGCCGTGCCGCTGCTCGACGGCCGGCTCTGGGTCGCCGGTGTCAGCGACCTGTGGGAGCGCACCCCGTCGGTCGAGCGCGCGCTCGCCGGCGTTCCCGACGGTGCACCGGTCGTCCTGCTCACCCACAACCCCGACGTCGTGCTCGACGTGCCCCCGCACGTGCAGCTCGTGCTCGCCGGCCACACCCACGGCGGGCAGGTGCGCGTGCTCGGCCGCGGCGTCCACACCGTCAGCGAGCGCACTGGGAACCGCTTCAGCGCAGGCTGGTTCGCGCAGGAGCGGCTGTACGTGACCCCCGGTGTCGGCGCGTCGATCGCCCCGGTCCGCACCGTCCTGCCGGAGGTCCCCGTGCTCGTGCTCGGCCCCGCGTGAGGCGCGCCGCCGCACTGCTCGCGCTCGTCCTGCTCGCCGGCTGCGGGTCGGACGGCCCGTCGGTCGACGACGACGAGCCGCAGGTCGTCGAGGAGCGAGCGAGCGCCGTCCTCGGCGGCGTGGAGCTCGCGCTCGAGGTCGCCGACGAGCCGGCCGAGCGCGCCGTCGGCCTGATGCGCCGCACCTCCGTCCCGGACGGCACGGGCATGGTCTTCCTGTTCGACGAGGCGGTCTCCACCCGCTTTTACATGTACGACGTGCCGATCCCGCTCAAGGCGGTCTTCATCCGCGACGGCGCGGTGGTGTCGTCGGTGGTGATGCCGCCGTGCGAGGAGAGCGAGCCGCGCGCCTGCCCGACGTACGGCGCGGACGGGCCGTTCGACACCGTCGTGGAGACGGCGCCCGCGACGCTGCCGGACGTGCAGCCGGGTGACCGCTTCGAGCTCGCGCCCTAGGGTCGCCCGTGTGGACGCCTCAGCAGTGCAGGACGCCGTCGCCCAGCAGATGCCGGCCGCGCGGGCCGACCTCGAGGCGCTGGTGCGCATCGCGACCGTCTCCGCCGACGCGACGCGGGCCGAGGACGTCCGCCGGGCGGTCGACGTCGTCGCCGGCCACGCGCGCGACGCGGGAGCCGCTGACGTGCAGGTCGTCTCGGCCGCCGGCGGGCAGCCGGCGCTCATCGCGACCTGGCCGGCGCCGGCGGGCGCGCCCACCGTGCTGCTCTACGCCCACCTGGACGTGCAGCCGACCGGGCCGGCCGAGGAGTGGACCAGCCCGCCGTTCGAGCCGACCGAGCGGGACGGCCGCCTCTACGGCCGCGGCGCCGCCGACGACAAGGCCGGCGTGCTCATGCACCTGGCTGTGCTGCGCGCCTTCGGCGGTCGGCCGCCGGTCGGCGTCGTGCTGTTCCTCGAGGGCGAGGAGGAGATCGGCTCGCCGACCCTGCCGGCGCTGCTCGCCGAGCACCGCGAACTGCTGCGCTCCGACGTGATCGTCATCGCCGACTCGGCCAACGCCTCGGTCGACGTGCCTGCCTTCACCACCAGCCTGCGCGGCCTGGTCGACCTGACGGTCGAGGTGCGTGTCCTCGAGCGCCCGGTCCACTCCGGGATGTACGGCGGCGCCGTACCGGACGCGCTCACCGCGCTGTGCCGGCTGCTGACGACGCTGCACGACGGCGCGGGCGAGGTCGCCGTCGCCGGGCTGCACTCCTCGACGTCTGCGGCGCCGGACCTCGAGCCTGAGGTCTTCCGCGCCGACGCCGGGCTGCTCGACGGCGTCGCGCTCATCGGCAGCGGCAGCATCCCCGAGCGGCTGTGGCACAAGCCGGCCCTCGCAGTCCTCGGCATGGACGCGCCGTCCACCGAGGACGCCAGCAACGTCCTGCTGCCGCGCGCCCGCGCCAAGGTGAGCCTGCGCCTGGCGCCAGGGCAGGACGAGTACGACGCCATGAAGCGGCTCACCGACCACCTCGTCGAGCACGCCGTGTGGGGCAGCCAGGTCGAGGTCACCGCCGGCTCGGTCGGCGGCGCCTTCGCCCTCGAGGCGGTCGGCGACGTCTACGACCTGGCCCGCGAGGCGTTCGAGACGGCCTATGGCAACGCCCCCGTGGAGGCCGGCATCGGCGGGTCGATCCCGTTCATCGCGGAGTTCGCCCGGACCTACCCGGGCGCGACGGTGCTGGTCACCGGTGTCGGCGACCCGGCCTCGCGCTGGCACGGCATCGACGAGTCGCTGCACCTCGGCATGTGGGAGCGGGCCTGCGTCGCCGAGGCCCTGCTGCTGGCGCGCCTGGCCCCGTGAGCGACGCCGAGGCGCAGCTCACCCGGGTGCTCGGGGGGTGGGCGGCGGCCTCGGTCGCGGTGGGGGCAGCCCTCGCGGCGCGCCCGGTCACCCGCGGCTTCGGTCGGCAGACCGCGGCGTGGGGTGCGGTGGACGGCGCGATCGCGTTCGTGGGCTCCCGCCGACGCGCCCGCCGTGGCCCGACCGACCCGGCCCGGCTGCGCCGGGTGCTGCTCGTCAACGCCGCCCTCGACGTCGGCTACCTGGCCGCGGGGGCGTGGCTGGTGCGGGACGGCCGCTGGCGCGGCGACGGCCAGGCGGTGGTCGTGCAGGGGGCGTTCCTGCTGCTCCTGGACACGACGGCGGCCGCGCGGCTGCGCTGAGAGCACGGGTGTGGACAGGGCTCGCCCTGTCGGTGCGACCCGGCATCATGGCCGGGTGGCTGCAGACGGGATGTCCGGCTGGTTGGTGGACCAGGAGGACCAGGAGCTCATCGCCCTGGTCTCGCGGCGGCTGGGCCGGATGGTCCGGGCGCCGGCGTCCTTCGACCAGCTGGCCTCGCTGCTGTCCGCGCCGCAGTCCTGCGCCGAGGCCCTCCGCTCGCTGGACCGGTCGGCCGCGCAGGTGGTCGCCGTGCTGGCCGGGGCCGGCGGCCGGGCCGAGCCGCAGGCCGTGGCCGCGGCGCTGGGCGTCGACGAGCCGCACGTCCTGGCGTCCCTGCAGCGCGCCGAGCGGCTGGCGCTGGCCTGGCCCGGCAGCGCCGGGACGTGGCGCACCGCGGCCGGCGTGGCCCACCTCGCCCGTCAGGTGCTGGAGCGGGGCGCGCCGTACGACGAGCTCCTCATGCACCTGGGGATCGTCGAGCTGCGGGCGCTGATGGGCCGGCTCGGGCTCGGCTCGGCCCGGTCCCGCAACGACGCGCTGGCGGAGCTGGAGCAGGTGCTGCCGCAGCGGGCGCCGGCGGCGGTCGACAGCGCGCCAGGTGCCCGTGAGCTGCTGACGGCCCTGGCGCGCAGCGGTGACCTGCCCGACGACGAGGCCGTCGTCCAGGACCTGCTCGACCGGGGACTGCTGGTGCGCGTGCAGGGCCGCACCTACCTCCCGGCGGAGGTCGAGGAGCAGCTGCGGGCCGGTCACGTCGTGCTCGACGTGGCGCACGAGCCGCAGCAGCAGGCCGTTGTCCCTGGCCCTGCCCCCGTCGCGGCAGCCCTGCGCCTGCTGGCCGCCGCCGGGCGGCTGCTCGACGTGCTGGCCGCCGACCCGCCCAAGGCGCTGGTCTCCGGCGGGCTCGGCGTCCAGGTGCTGCGCCGGCTGGCCAAGGCGGTCGGCTCCGAGCTCGACGAGGTCGTGCTGCTGCTCCAGCTGCTGGCGAGCGCTCGCCTGGTGTCCACCGGCCAGACGGCGGGTGCTGTGACGGCGCGCGGCCTGCGGTGGCGGTCCCTGCCCGAGGAGCTGGCCTACGTCCAGCTCGTCCGACCGCAGCTGCATCCCGGGGCCGTGCTGGAGGCGCCCACCGACGCTCCGTCCGGGGTGCTGCTGGGCGTGCCGCGCACCGGACGCGACCTGCCGACGACCCGCGTCGTCGCCGAGGTCGTCGCGGTGCGGGGGCCGGAGACCGACCTCGGCCTGACGGCCTGGCTCGACTGGTCCGCCTGGCAGCCGGGAGCGAGGTCGTACCGGCTCCGGCGCTTCGCGCAGCCGCTGGCGGTGCTGGAGCTGCTCGCCCTGCGGGTGGCCGGCACCCCGGCGCCCTGGCTCGAGGCGCTGCTGACCGCCGACCAGCCGGGCCCGGCCCCCGGATTCGGGGGCGACAGCGAGGAGGTCGCCGCCGACGAGAGCGCCGCCGGTGCTGCGGGGCTGCTGGCCGCGCAGCTCCCGCCCTCGCAGGAGGACGTGGTCCTGCAGGCCGACGGCACGGCCTTCGTCGCCGGCCGCCCGGGAGCCGGCCTTCGCGCGCTGCTCGACCTGCTGGGGGACCGGGAGTCCGAGCACACCTGGCGGCTGTCGGCGAAGGGGGTCCGCGAGGCGCTCGACGCCGGGCGCACAGGGGAGCAGCTGCTGACCGAGCTGACCGCGCGGGCCCAGCACGGCGTACCAGGCGTGGTGGAGCACCTGGTGCGCGACGCCGCCGCGGCGCACGGCCGCATCGAGCTGGTCGGTGCTCGCACGGTGCTGCGCCTGGCCGATCCCGTGCTCGGCGTCGAGCTGCTGCACGACAAGCGGCTGCGCGCGCTCGGGCTGGTCGAGGTGGTGCCCGGCGTCGTGACCAGTGACAAGCCCCCGGCCGCCGTCGCCGCGGCGCTGCGTGCGGCCGGGCACGCGCCGGTGGGCGAGGGCGCGACGAAGCCCTCGAGCAAGGCCACGCGCTCGCCGCGGCGCCCGTCGGCCGGCCCGGCCCGGTCCTGGGGCCCCAGCCCGGCGGAGGTCGTGGCGCAGCTCCGACGCGCGCCCGCCCGGTCGCCGCAGCTGCAGCCCGACGCGCTCGCGCGGGCGAGGCACGAGAAGCAGGTCATGGAGGCGCTGTGGCCGCGCCTGCGGCACCTGCCCGGCGACGAGGCCCTGCTCCTGGTGTCCGCCGTGGCCCTCGGCGTGCCGGTCGAGATCGACTACGTCGACACGGGCGGATCCCCGACGACGCGGGTGGTCGCGGACCTCGAGGACACCGGCCACCTGCTCGTGGGCCACTGCCGGCTGCGCGACGACGAGCGGATGTTCGCCCCGCTCGGCATCCTCGGCGTGCGCCCGGCGTCCTGACCGTCCACAGCCAGGCGCGGACCGGGTGCGGCTGCCGCCGGTCGCTCCGCGCGCTGTTGAGTGCCGGGCGCCTGCACCGGGCAGGACGGCTGCCATGACGCAGACCGACGCCGCCCGCACGCTCGACGACGCCCTCGAGGGGCTCCGCTTCGCCATGGTCGCCACCGCCGACCCCGACGGGACGTGGAGGTCACGACCGCTCGCCCTCGCCGCTCAGGAGGGCGGGGTGCTGAGCTTCCTGGTCTCGACCGAGGCCGAATGGGTGGCCGGCCTCGAGGTGGAGAGCTCGCCGACGACCGTGACCTTCAGCGACCCCGGCAAGAACACCTACGTCGCGCTGCAGGGCGCTGCCCGTACGAGCAACGACCGGGCGCGCATCGCCGCGATGTGGAACGTCGGCGCCGCGTCGTACTTCGACGGCAAGGACGACCCGACCGTCCGCGTGCTCGAGGTGACCGTCTCCTACGGCGAGTACTGGGACGGCCCGCACGGCCGGCTCGGCCAGGCGCTGAACCTGCTCAAGGCCGCCCTCGGCAACGAGGACGCCGGCGAGCAGGGCGACGTCCGGGTCTGACGGAGCTGCCGTCATGAGTGCCGTCAACCCGGTCCGGCTCAACCACGCCGTGCTCTTCGTCGCCGACCTGGCGCGCGCCGAGCGCTTCTACACCGACGTGATCGGCATGGTGGTCGCCGCCCGCGAGCCGCGCGCCGACGCCGCCTTCCTGCGCCTGCCCCGCTCGGGCAACCACCACGACCTGGGCCTGTTCGGAGTCGGCGCGAGCGCTCCACCCAGGCGCCCCGGGGGCATCGGCCTCTACCACCTGGCCTGGCAGGTCGACACCATCGACGAGCTCGCCAAGGCCCGTCACGTCCTGGCCGACGCGGGTGCGCTCGGCGGCGAGAGCAGCCACGGTGCGACCAAGAGCCTGTACGGCGCCGACCTGGACGGCAACGAGTTCGAGATCATGTGGATGCTGCCGCGCGAGGCCTGGGGCGAGTACGAGAGCGCCGCCCCCATCGACCGTCTCGACCTGCAGGCCGAGCTGGACCGCTGGTCCGGTGTGCGCACCGCCGGCCACATCGTGCCCGAGACCGGCGGCGCGTGACGCTGCTCGCGTCCGTCCGAGCGTGCGTGCCCGGGGGAGCCCGGACCGGCCTGACGGCGTGTGGCGGGCGTCACGCCGCTGGCCACCGGACCCCGCGACGCCTTGCACTCGGCAGGGTCGAGTGCTAACAACGTCCTAGCACTCAAGTGTCACGAGTGCCAGACCACAGGGTGAGGCCGGCAGTCCGGTCGTCCGTCGCGGGCACCTGCGTGGTCAGCACCCCGACCGGGAGGACCCGAAGCATGTCCAAGATCATCGCCTTTGACGAGGAGGCCCGTCGCGGCCTCGAGCGAGGCATGAACCAGCTCGCCGACGCCGTCAAGGTCACCCTCGGCCCGAAGGGCCGCAACGTCGTCCTGGAGAAGAAGTGGGGCGC
>Ga0136633_1003143_pt1 | contig 10975 bp, 8 predicted proteins | sample AntDrymeUQ832206_2_FD_105494 | JGI IMG/M metagenome (GOLD analysis project Ga0136633, IMG submission 105494) | Polar desert sand microbial communities from Dry Valleys, Antarctica - metaG UQ83 (22.06) | ecosystem: Environmental > Terrestrial > Soil > Desert | place: Antarctica: Dry Valley...
ACATCGGGCATGTCCTTGCCGAGCTGGTCGACGCCGCCGCAGGCCTGCTTCACTGCGCCACCGGCCTCGCTCTCAACCTTCGAATCATCCTTGGGCGGGTCGATCTGCTCCACCGGAGCTCCCATACCGCATCCCGCAGGCTTCGCCTGCGCTACGGGTGCACTGCTCGCGCCACCAACTCCACCACACATGGTCCTAGTCCCTTCGTCCCATACGCTCCGTGCACACCGCGGATGCCTGTCCTGGCTCCGTCGTCCCAACGCACACGGGTTCCCCTCCACAGAAACACGAATCGTCAGTTCGTGCAACAGTTTTCCGTCAATGTGCTGACGCTTATTCGCCTGATGTGGCCATGTGCCTCGGCGGCGATCCCCGGCCGATCCGGGAACGCGCCGCCAGTTTGCCGCCCGTCCGGGCTCAGTCAACCATGGGCACCCTGCATAGGAACGGGCCCGCCAAGGCGAGCCCGTTCCCAGTATTCTTTGTCAGCCGCTACCCGGGGACTACAATAATTGGAACGGCCGTGCCCCTGGCCGGCGGCCTGCTGCCTGGGAGCCGTTTGCCGTCGAGCACTGCGTTCAGCTCAGCTGTGGTGAGTCGACTACCCCCGGAACTGTTCGCTGTGAGCGCACGCTTGAGCTTGGACACTGCAGCGTCTGACATGCCGTAGTCGTCCTTGAGCCGCTTTGCCTCGGCGGTGCTGATGGAGCCGTCACGTGCGTCGCGCCGGATTTCCGACGAGCGCAGAGCCCGGACCGCGGCCGCACTCTGGCGAGGAAGCTTCTTCCTGTCCAGCACTGCGTTGACCTCAGCTGCCGAGACCCGCTTCCCGCTCTGGCTGATGGCGGAGTCGGCCCGGTCCAGCTGCGCGATCTGCCCCGCGCTGAGCTTGAGCTTGGCACGATCAGCTGCCGAAGCTCCCGAGAATGCAGCACCACTGCGCAGCCCGGCAAGCTCAGCAGCCGTGAAGCCATCCTTCGCTGCCTTCACGATGGCAGCCTTACGCTGCTTACGAATCTCAACCCTCGTCAGCCCGGCGCCACCACCACCCTGCGTGGGAGGAGGCGCACCGTTCCCACTATCACCGTTCACGTCCGCAGGCGGATCAGCAGGCGGAGGCGTGTCACCCGCAGGCGGATCAGCCGGCGCAGGCGGATCAGCCGGCGCAGGCGTGTCAGCCGCGGGCGGAGTTGCCGGCGGAGGCGTACCACCTGCGGGCGGATCAGCCGGTGGGGGCGTGTCGTTCGACGACTCCGCGTCCTTGCCCTTGCCTTGGTCGCCCTCGACCTTGGTGTCGTCCTTGCCCTTGTCGGACTCGCCGCCTACATCGGGCATGTCCTTGCCGAGCTGGTCGACGCCGCCGCAGGCCTGCTTCACTGCGCCACCGGCCTCGCTGTCAACCTTGGAATCATCCTTGGGCGGGTCGGACTTGGGCGGATCGATCTGCTCAACCGGAGCTCCCATACCGCATCCCGCAGGCTTCGCCTGCGCCGTGTTCCCACCGCTCGCGCCACCAACTGCACCACACATGGTCCTAGTCCCTTCGTCCCACACGCTCCGTGCACACCGCGGATGCCTGTCCTGGCTCCGTCGTCCCAACGCACACGGGTTCCCCTCCACAAAAACACGATTCGTCAAAACAGGCAACGGTTTTCGGTCAATGCGCTTACAGCGGAGCGGCGGCCATCCACGTCCGCAACCGAAGTTCCCTCCACGCCCGCCGCGCTCGCCGTGGACGACAATGCGGGCCGCAGAACGCGTCTGGGGAAACCCCTCCCTTCGACCGCGAGCGGGCCCAGTCTCCAGAGGACCGGGGGGCGCGCCGCCAGCCCCCGATCCGCCCCCCGCTCAGTGAGCCACGGGGACTCCGCATAGGAACGGGCCCGCTAACGCGAGCCCGTTCCCAGCATTCTTTGTCGACCGCTGTCCGATGATAGTCACCTCTGGACCGGCCGTGGCCTTGACCGCATCCGTCAATTCGTAGTCGATGGCATGTCGGGGTCGAAGCTCCCTCCCGCGGGAGGAGTGTTCGGAGGACTCGCCCCGTCGAGCACTCGGTCGATCTCAGCTGCCGAGACGCGTTCCCCACTCTCGCTGTTGGCGGAGGCGGCCACGCTCAACTGCATGATCTGATCTGCGCTGAGCGCGAGCTGGGCACGATGGGCTTCAGTAGCGACCGTAAAGGCAGTACCGCTGCGCAGCCCACCGAACTCGGCAGCCGTGAAGCCACCGTTCGCTGCAGCCTCGATCGTAACCTTGCGCAGCCCGCGGATTTCGGCAGCGTTCAGCGGGCCGGGCGGAGTGTTCGGCGGAGGCGTGCCCCCTGCAGGCGGAGTAGCCGGCGGAGGCGGAGGTGTGCCACCCGCAGGCGGAGTAGCCGGCCGGGGCGGGCCACCCGCGGGCGGTGTCATCTGCCCGGGCGTGCCGTTCGACGAATCCACGTCCGACCCCTTGCCGGCGTCGCCGTCGACCTTGGTGTCGTCCTTACCCTTGCCGGCGTCGCCGTCGACCTTGGTGTCGTCCTTACCCTTGTCGGACGCGCCACCTACATCGGGCATGTCCATGCCGAGGTGGTCAACGCCACCGCGGGCCTGCTGCACTGAGCGGCCGGCCTCGCTATCAACGTTCGAATTATCCTTGGGCGGGTCGATCTGCTCGACCGGAGCCCCCATACCGCATCCCGCAGGCTTCGCCTGCACTACGGGCGCACTGCTCGCGCCACCAACTCCACCACACATGGTTCTAGTCCCTTCGTCCCATACGCTCCGTGCGCGCCGCGGATGCCTGTCCTAGCTTCCGTCGTCCCCACGCACACGGGTTCCCCTCCACAGAAACACGAATCGTCAGTTTGGACAACAGTTTTCAGTCACGGCACTCACACCTGTCTGCCCGTTAAGCGAAGACGCGAGATCCGTTGGCGGTGATCTCCGCGAAACCCTTGATCCCGTGGCCGCCAGAGGGCCGTCCCTGCGGCTCGGAGCGGCCATCTACCTCGGCAGCCGAGACTCCGATAGCGCCTGCCACACTAGCCTTGGATCGAGAATTGCGGGTCCGCAGAACGTGTGGCCCCGTGCGATGTCTATGGAGGACACGGATGTCCGTTCAGCCGCCGATCACACCACGCACCCCGTCAGCACCCGCGATGCGCCCTGCATCCGCAGGTCCTAACGCGAGTGGGCTGATCGCCCCCGCTCTGCTCGAGGGCGACAAGCCCGTGGATGCCGTGGTGTTTTTCAAGCCCACTGCCGGCGCCGGGCTCGAGTCCGCCACCTCGCGGCTCGACGCTGCGGAGCAACTGCCGCTCGGACCGGAGCGCAAGCGGGCAGCGTACGAGTCGCTGCGCCAGATCGGCACGGAGACGCTCGAGCAGCACATGCCGCTGCTCGACGGCCTGAAGCGCGACGGCAAGGTTTCAGCCGTGGACGCGCTGTGGTCCATGAATGCCGTGCGTGTGCGGGGGGCCTCGATCGATGCACTCAAGACGATCGCCGGCTCCGGCGTGTACGGCATCGTGCCGGACGAGAAGCTGGCAGCCCCCACCCTCGCCGCGCCTCTCGAGGATGCGGTGCACGCTGCAACGATGGTGCCGCAAGGAAAGTGGCAGCCCCACAAGGCGTCTGAGCCGGGCGTGCTGCCCGCGGGCGGCGACGACGTGTGGATGGACTGGGGCGTCAAGAAGATGAACGCCCCCGCTGCATGGCAGCAGGGCATCACGGGCGCCGGCATCGTGATCGGGTCACTAGACACGGGTGTCATCACGGACCACCCCGGCCTGGCGCGCAACTATCGCGGCACGCGGCCGGACGGCACCCAGGATCACAACTACAACCTCGCCAACTTCGTAGAGACCACCGCCACGCAGCCCATCGATGACGTGGGTCACGGCACCCACACCCTCGGCACTGCTGCAGGCTACTCGCCCAACCACCTCGTGGGTGTGGCGCCTGACGCGAAGTTCGTGGTGGCACGCGGCCTGGGCAACGCGGGCGGCAGCCTGTTCGGCCTCATGTCCGCGATGGAGTGGTTCATGGCTCCCACGGACCAGAAGGGCGCCAACCCGCGTCCCGAGCTTGCGCCCGACATCGTCACCAACTCGTGGGGTGGTGGCACCACCAGCAACCCGTTCCTCTTCCAGGCCCTGCGCAACTGGCGCCGGGCAGGCATCGTGCCGGTGTTCGCGGCGGGCAACAACCGCCGGGCGAATCCGGGCGAGGTAGCGTCCCCGGGTCTGCACTCCGAGACCATCACCGTTGGTGCCACGGAGCGGGATGACAGCCGCGCGTTCTTCAGCATGTACGGCCCGAGCGACTACTCGTCCGACCACAAGCCCGAGGTCACGGCGCCGGGTACATGGACGTATTCCACGTACCCGGACGGCACGTACCGCGACACGTTCGTGGTGGACGGCAAGGAGTATCCGGCGAGCGGCACATCCATGGCCACACCCCACGTAGCAGGCGCCATGGCCCTCTACATGCAGGCGCACCCCAAGGCCAAGTACGACGAGATCCTGAGCGCGCTCAAGGGCTCTGGCGTTCTCACGAACAACCCCACCCGCGAGCAGGGCTACGGCCGCGTGCAGGTGGACAAGCTGATCGCCCCGGACTCCATCGATCCCAAGGCCAAGCGTGCCACGCCCGCGCGCGTCAAGGAACTGATGGAGCAGGTGGCGAAGGCAAAGGTCTTTAAGGAGAACGACCCGCTCCGCCAGCCGCCGAAGCTCGACGAAAACGGCATACCGATTCCGCCCAAGAAGGCCCGCAAGCGCTGAGCGGCGAGACCGCGGACTGCACTGCTGCGTCAGAGCGCCGCGAGTGCGCGGAGCACGTCGTCACCGCGGGCGCGAGGGTCGCGGAGGATGCGCGGCTCGCCGCCCCATTCCCAGGCTGTGAGGTCAACGACGGTTGAGGCGCTGCCGGAGGCGAGCTCGCCCCCATCGATGCCGCATGCCACCTGTTCTGCGATGGGTGCTGGTACGTCCTGGACGCGGGCGGCCTCCGGCTCCCCGGGGAGATTGGCACTCGTGGCAGCGAGTGGAGGCAGCGGCAGTGCACCGTCCGGGATGCGGATGCCGAGCGACTCTGTCCCGCCCGTCAGCCACCAGAACGCGCGGCTCGGCTCGGACACGATCAATGTGAGTGGGCCTGGCAGCAGTACCTCGCATGCCGCGCCAGCGCGATCGGACAGCGTGGGCAGTGTGCGGGTGAGCGAGACGATGTCGGCGAACAGCACGGCGGTAGGCTGCAGGGAGTCCCGGCCCTTGACGTCGTACAGCCGCAGGCAGGCTTCCTCGCTCGCGGCGAGCGCGGCGATGCCGTAGACCGTGTCGGTGGGCAGCACCACAAGCTCCCCGCGTTCCAGGGCGGCTCGGACGTAGCCAAACTCGCGGCTGTCCGGGGCAGGGTTGCGAACGATCAACATGGTTCCGTGGGCTTTTCTGCATCGGGTGAGTCCAGGCGGGCCGCTGCTGCGGCGGGGCCGCGCAGCTGTCCCGTGACGATGCGATCAATCCCCGCCAGGTCTGCCACGCTGCCGACTTCCGCGAGCCCTGTCTCGAACATCCGATCGGCAACCGCTCCGGCCTGACCTGCTCCGATCTCGAGCGCGAGCGCGGCGCCGGGGGCGGCATGTGCGGGGAAGCCCAGGATGATGGCGTCCGCCACGGCGAGCCCGTCCCCCTCGGCAAACAGCGCCATGTGCGGCTCGTGGTCCACCACGTCGGCGGGGAGGGAAGCCGCATCCTGCTGGCGGACATATGGGGGATTAGCGACCACGACATCGAAACGGCGGCCCGCCACCGGATGGAACAGGTCCCCGGTGAGCAACTCGATGCGCGCCCCCACCCGGCTGGAGTTTTCCTGCGCTACCTCGAGCGCCTCGGGCGAGAGATCGGTGGCGGTCAACGTCACGCTGCCCGGAGCAGCCTCCAAGGCGATCGCCAGGGCCACGGCCCCGCTGCCCGTGCAGAGATCGAGCACGCGCACGGGCTCGTCCCTGCCTGCCGCCCGCGCTGCTACCTGCTCCAAGGCCCACTCCACCAGAGCTTCTGTCTCCGGGCGGGGGATCAGCACGCGATGATCCACCAGCAGGTCCAGATGGCGAAATGGTGCGGTGCCGAGCAGGTACGCCACCGGCTCCGCGGCCTCGCGGCGGGTGACGAGCTCCTCCAACGCCTTCACCTGCGTGGCGGGGGCCGGTTCATGGCCACGGATTCGCAGGGCAACCCGGTCCAGGCCGAGCGTCTTGCCGGCGAGCAGTTCCGCGTCCAGGCGCGGCGACGCGCTGCCAGCCGCGCGAAGGCGCCGCTCGGCGTTCGCCAGCACCTCCCGCACCGTCGGGCGGGCCGAGGAACGCCTCGGTATCACCTGACCGCCTCGCCGAACTCCTGCAGTTGCTGGCGACGTTCCTCGGCCCGCAGGCCATCCACGAAATCATCCAGCTCGCCGTGCAGCACACCGTCCAGACGATGCACCGTGAGCTTGATGCGGTGGTCCGTCACGCGGCTTTCGGCGTAGTTGTACGTGCGGATCTTTTCCGAGCGGTCGCCGGTTCCGATGGCTGTCCGGCGCTGGGCGGTGAGCTCCGCGTGCTGTTTCTCGAACTCCAGCTCGTACAACCGGCTGCGCAGCACGCGCATGGCCTGGTCCTTGTTCTGGTGCTGGGACTTCTCGTTCTGGCAGCTCACCACGAGCCCGCTCGGCTCGTGGGTGAGGCGCACGGCGGAGTCTGTGGTGTTCACGCTCTGACCGCCAGGTCCACTCGACCGAAAAACGTCCACGCGCACGTCGCTGGGATCGATATGCACCTCCACGTCCTCCACCTCGGGACGCACCACCACGGTGGCGGTGGACGTGTGGATGCGCCCCTGCGATTCTGTGGCCGGCACTCGCTGCACCCGGTGGACCCCGCTCTCCCACTTGAGGAGGCTGTAAGCACCTTCGCCCTTGACGCCGAAGAATGCCTCCTTGAAGCCGCCCGCGTCACTTTCCTGGGTGGAGAGGATCTCCACGCGCAGCCCGCGCCGCTCCGCGAAGCGCGTGTACATCTCGAGCAGATCTCCGGCCCAGATGGCTGCCTCGTCTCCACCCACACCTTGCCGCAGCTCGACGATGACATCCTTGTCGTCGTTGGGATCGGGTTCGATCATCGCGAGGCGGATGCCCTCCTCCACGCGTGGCAGCTCACCGTCAGCTGCCTGCTTCTGGGCTCGAGCCATGTCGCGGATCTCCGGCTCCGGGTCCGCGAGCTCCGCCTCGGCGTCAGCGATCTCGCCCCGTAGCGAACGCCAGCGCAGCACTAGCTCGTGCGCGGCTTTGAGTCGCTTGTGCTGCCGTCCCAGATCAGCTGCCCTGCGCGGGTCTGCGTACACCGCGGGGTCGTTGAGCTGCCGCTCGAGTTCGGCGAAAGAACGTTCGATCTCGGCAATCAAGGGCTCCATACGGTGCATCCTAGAGGGGCCGGAGCCGATGCGCGGGGAACTTGACTGCGCCGCAGTGAGGGTCGCGGTCAGACCGATGGGTACAGTGACCTCGTGGCTCGACCCCCCAAACGGCGCACCCCCGGTCGGCGCGCGCCAGCGCGGCCAGCCGCCGCGCGCCCGAACGCCAAGCGGCGCGGGGCAGGAGAGCGGCGCGGGGCAGGAAACCGGAGCGGCCCGAGGCGCGGCAGAGCCCCCGGCCGTAGACGGCGGATGGCCGTGGTGTTTGCCGCCTGTGCTCCGCTTGTGCTGGCAGCGTTCCTCGGAGGTGCGCTGGCAGGAGGGGTCGTGGCATCGTTTCCCCAACTCCCGCAACTCGAGGGCAGCCAGGAGTTCAAGCGGTTTCAGGGTCTCGTGCTCGCGCGCGACGGCACGACGGTGCTGCGCCGCCTCCGTCAGCCGACGAGTCGGCGGTACCTGCAGGACAAGGACCTGCCCGATGTGCTCGCGGACGCTGTGGTGTCCATCGAGGATCGGCGGTTCTTCACACACCATGGGATTGACCCGCAAGGGGTGGCTCGCGCCGCACTGACAGATCTGCGCGCCGGAAGCGTGGAGCAAGGCGGGTCCACGATCACCCAGCAGCTCGTCAAGAACGCGTACGTCGGCAAGCAGCAGACACTGGCGCGCAAATCTCGCGAAGCCACCCTTGCCCTCGCATTGGAGACCCGCTGGAGCAAGCGCCGCATCCTGACCGCCTACCTCAACACCGCGTACTACGGCAACGGTGCCTACGGCGTGCGTGACGCAGCACGCACGTATTTTGGGAAGGAGCCACGCACCCTCGGGGTGGCCGAGGCGGCGCTCCTCGCAGGGCTTTTGCGCGCACCATCGGGGGACGATCCCTTTGCCGCCCCGAACCGGGCGCTAGCGCGGCGGGAGCAGGTGCTGACCGCGATGGTTGCGGCCGGACGGCTCTCGGCGGCCCAGGCCGCCAAGGCGGCGGCGGTCCCGCTCCCCACGCCGCGCCGCAGTGGCGGCGGTCCACGGAGCGAGCTCGCGCCGCATTTTGTGGACGACGTAGTGGCAGACCTCGTGCGCTCACGCGGTACAGCGCGCGCGCTCGGTGGCGGCCTGCGCGTGCGCACCACCCTCGACGCGCGCATGCAGCGCAGCGCAGTGCGCGCCGTGAGCGTAATCGAGGGAGTGGGCCTCTCCTCCGCCCTGGTGTCCTTGGACGTGCGCACTGGCGAGGTGCGTGCGCTCGCCGTGGGCGGCAAGGCGCGGCGTGGCGACTTCAACGTGGCCAGCGCCGGGCAGCGACAGCCGGGCTCGGCGTTCAAGCCGTTTGCACTGGCGGCTGCGTTCGAGAAGGGCTTCACGCCCAGCTCCCGCTTTCGTTCGGCCCCGTTCGATGACGAGGTGGATGGCACGCGGTTCGAGGTCACCAACTCGTCCGGAAGCTACGTGGGACTGGTCACGCTGGAGCAGGCCACGTGGGATTCTGACAACACCGTGTACGCACGGCTGGAGCAACGGCTGGGGGTACGCGCGGTAGTCGGCGCTGCCAGATCGGCTGGCGTCGTTTCCGAAATCGACGAGGTGCCAGCAGCCGTGCTGGGCGGGTTGCCGCGCGGTGTCACGCCGCTGGAACTAGCAAGGGCCTACCTCACCTTCGCGCGGCGCGGCACCAGGATCGGGGACGAGCGTTCCCGGCCTGTGGCAGTCTCCCAACTGACAGACCCGCGCAGCGGCACCTCCCGCCCCTCCCGCGCCATCTCGGAGCGTGTTTTCAGCCAACAGACAGCGGACCTCGTCACCCGCACGCTCACGGGTGTGGTGGCGCGAGGCACGGGCACCCGCGCCGCGATCGGTCGGCCAGCGGCGGGAAAGACAGGCACCACTGAGAACTACGCCGACGCTTGGTTTGCGGGATTCACCCCAGACCTCGTGACTGTCGTCTGGGTGGGAGACTCGAGGGGCTCGGTGCCCATGCGCACGCAATATCTCGGGGGCCCCGTAACTGGTGGCACGTGGCCAGCCCGCATCTGGTCCTCGTTCATGCGGGATGCACCGGAACGGAACGGCAAATCCGCGCGACGTTTTGCCGCGGATGGTCTGCGATTCGTGGCGGCCACCATCGACCCCAAAAGCCGCCTGCTCGCCGGATTCTGGTGCACCGGTGCGGTGACGGAACGGTTCGTGCGCGGGAGCCAGCCCACGGAGGAGGCATCGGAGTGCCAGGAGCGCGCACGGCCAGCGCCGCGCGTGACAGGCCGTTCCGCTGCGGAGGCGCGCGCGCTGCTCGAGCGTGAAGGTTTTCTGGCCGAGGTGAGCGAGGCGCCGGGCACCGCGGCCCAGCAGGGGCGGGTGATCCGGCAAGTGCCGGCAGCGGGCGCATTCGTCCGGCGCGCACAACCGATCACGCTGGTGGTGGCGGCGGGGCTGGCGGCCGACGAGCCAGCGGCCGAGCCAGGGAACGAACCCGGGGTAGCGGACGGCGACGACACCGAGGTGCAAGCACCGGAGCCGGTCCCTGCTCCCCAGACTGACCCTGTGCCGTGATCGCGTCAGGCGGTTGGCGTCATGGACTCGAGAAACGCTTGAGATTCGGCCGAGCTGTGTCCGGCAAAGCCGCCGCCACGCTCGATGGCGTCCGCGAGCGCGAGCTCCGAACGCGCGAACAGTTCCTCGGGGGTCGGCACCGAATCACCGTTTTGGGCGACCGCCAAACCGGCGGACGCGCGCGCCATCACGGGGCGGCCAGCGAGCATGAAGGGTTCCATCATGCGAATCATCAGTCGGCCAGCTACGAGCGGCACGTCGGCGTCGTTCGCGTTCGGCAGCAGCAGGGCCACACGTGATCCGAGGTGCCCGGCGGTGTCCGAAGCACGCACGGACCCGTGGATCCGGTGCAGAACTTCCGCCGCGGGGAGCATCGGCTCGTCGCGGAGCGGTTCCCAGGCGAAGAGCATCAGCGTCACGGCGATCGGTTCGCGCTGCGCCAACGCCAGCGCCTGGCGGACGCGGTCGTACATCAGCGGATTGGTGGGGTAGCCGTGCGCGTCGTGCAGGCCGTCCCATTCCGCCACGCTGTCCTCGAGCTGTGCCATCGTTCGCTCCTCGTGAGCCGGCAGGCCGTACGCCCCCGGCCGATGGGCAACGTATCGGCAGATTACGGGCCGAGCTTGATCCACGCTGATTCACCGTCACTGATGCAGAGCTTGCGCGGTACGCTGGTCTCCATGGCTGCCACACCCCCACAGAACCTGTCCGACGCCCTTGCGAGCAGTGTCGAGACCGCCGCGCCGGCTCTCCTTGGCTGCGTGCTGGTATCCCGCGGGATGGCCGGAGTGATCGTGGAGACCGAGGCCTACCATCAGCGCGAGCCCTCCTGCCACGCCTTCCGGGGGCCCACCCCCCGCACCCGCCCGTTGTTCGGGCCGCCCGGCACTGCCTACGTGTACTTCACCTACGGCATGCACTGGTGCTTCAACGTAGTGGCTGAGGATGAGGGCGTGGGCGCTGCCGTGCTGATCCGCGCCGTGGTTCCGCTGC
>Ga0136633_1003144_pt1 | contig 10975 bp, 12 predicted proteins | sample AntDrymeUQ832206_2_FD_105494 | JGI IMG/M metagenome (GOLD analysis project Ga0136633, IMG submission 105494) | Polar desert sand microbial communities from Dry Valleys, Antarctica - metaG UQ83 (22.06) | ecosystem: Environmental > Terrestrial > Soil > Desert | place: Antarctica: Dry Valley...
CGGGTCGACTGCCTGATCGGCACCCACCGGCTGCTCAGCCGCGACGTCCGCGCCAAGGACCTCGGCCTGCTGATCCTCGACGAGGAGCAGCGCTTCGGCGTCAAGCAGAAGGAGCTGCTGCGCCAGCTCAAGCTCAAGGTAGACGTCATCGCCATGAGCGCCACCCCGATCCCTCGCACGCTGCAGATGTCGCTCGCCGGGATGCGCGACATCTCCGTGATCGAGACGCCGCCCGAGGGGCGCCGGCCGATCAAGACCTACGTCGGCGAGTACGACGAACAGCTCGTCAAGCAGGCGCTGGAGCGTGAGAAGGCACGAGAGGGCCAGGCCTTTTACCTGCACAACCGCGTCGAGGACATCGACGAGGTGACGGAGCGGCTGAAGGCGCTGTGTCCGAAACTCCGCTTTCTCGTCGCCCACGGGCAGATGGAGCCCGAGACGCTCGAGCGGCGGATGCTCGCCTTCCTGCGCGGGGACGCCGACGTCCTCGTGTCGACGACGATCATCGAGTCGGGCATCGACATCCCGCAGGCCAACACCCTGATCGTCGACCGCGCCGACCACTACGGGCTCAGCCAGCTCTACCAGATCCGCGGGCGCATCGGGCGATCGCGCGAGCGCGCATACGCATACCTGCTGTACCCGAGCGCCGCGGCGCTCACGGTGGAGGCGGCCAACCGCCTCAGCGCGTTGTCTGACTACACCGAGCTCGGCGCGGGCTTCAAGGTCGCCATGCGCGACCTCGAGCTCCGCGGCGCCGGCAACCTGCTCGGCGACGAGCAGTCCGGCCACGTCGCGGCGCTCGGCTTCGAGCTCTACATGCAGATGCTCGACGAGGCGGTGCAGGCGCTCGGCGGCGACGAGGAGGAGGGTGGCGAGGAGCTGGCCGAACCCGTCCGCCTCGACGTCAACGTCGACGCGTACGTCCCGGCCGACTACGTCCCTTACGAGCAGGCCAAGGTCGACGTCCACCGGCGGATCGTCGCGGCCCGGCAGGTGTCGGATCTCGAGGAGCTGCGGACGGAGCTCGACGACCGCTTCGGACCGATTCCCGAGCCGCTCGAGAATCTGATCACCCTTCAGCAGGCCCGCATCAAGCTCGGACAGGCCGGGGCGCAGACGGTGACGTTCCGCCAGGGACGGCTTGCGGTGACGCCGATCGAGCTCGATTCCGTCCGCGCCAAGAAGCTGCGCGCGCGGATCCCTTCGGCGCTTTATGAGTCTGGCAAGTCGCAGTTCTCGATCCGCGTTCCCGACGATCCGGTCAAGCGCTTCGCGGGGGTGGTGGAGGCCGCCGACGCGCTGCTCAGCGTGCAGCGCGAAGCCGCCTGATCCCCGGCGACACCGGAGAAGCGGTCAGGACGTACCTGAGGGAAGCTCGCGGTCAGCGCGGCGGGCGTGAGCGCCGTGTTGTAGTCGAGCGAGCGAGCCTGCTCGACGACCTCGCGAGCCAGATTGGATGCGGCCGTGCGACCCGTGTTCTCCCGGGTCGTCTGCTGGGCGGCATCGACCATCGAGAACGTGCTGAGAATGCCGACCATGAGGACGAATGAAGCGACCATGACCTCCACGAGGGTGAGGCCGCTCTCAGGGGTTTGGGGGTGCCGTGGCCTGGCGGGGCTCACGGTTTCGTAGTCGACAGGCGGGCCCCGACCTGAAGGCATCAGCATGCAAGTCGTCTACGATCGCCGGGTGTCGGCGTCGGCTCCGATGGTGGCAGTCGCTAAAACTTCCTAAGCGGCGCGATTATCGTGATCGACGACCGTTTACCCTTGCGAGTCAAAGTTCTCGGCGACGGGGCGCGTGCGGAGGCGCGCCCGGTCGGACCGCTCATCGTCCCTCGCGGCCTGAAGCCCGCTGCCTCCGTCCTCTTCCTATGAGAACCACATCACGTCACGCCCTGAACAAGCTCGTCGCGCTTCTTGCGCTGCTGGCACTCCCCGTCCTCGTCGCGGCCTGCGGCGGCGTCCCCGGCAACGCGGTGGCCACCGTAGACGGTGAAGCCATCGAGAAGAAGGAGTTCGACCACTGGCTGAACATCGCCGCGAAGTCGGGCGGCCAGCAGGCGGCGCAGATCCCCAAGCCGCCCGCCTTCACCGAGTGCGTTGCAGGCAAGCGCAAGACGCTGCCCAAGCCCGCCAAGGGCCAGCCCAAGACGACCGACGAGCAGCTCAAGCAGCAGTGCAAGCAGGAGTACGAGGCGCTGCGCGACCAGGTGCTCCAGCTGCTCATCTCCTTCGAATGGATCGAGGGCGAGGCGAACGAGCTCGGCCTGAAGGTCAGCGACGCCGAGGTCAAGAAGCAGTTCGACATGCAGAAGAAGGCCTCGTTCCCGAAGGAGGCCGACTTCCAGAAGTTCCTCAAGGACTCGGGCCAGTCGCTCGAGGACATCACGCTGCGCGTCCGCCTCGACGTCCTCTCCAACAAGATCCGGGAGAAGATCACCAAGGGCAAGGACGCCGTCACCGACGCCGAGATCAAGACGTACTACGACAAGAACAAGCAGCGCTTCGCTCAGCCCGAGCGCCGCGACCTGCTCGTCGTGCTGACCAAGACCGAGGCGAAGGCCAACCAGGCGAGAGCCGCTCTCGAGAAGGGTCAGAAGTTCGGCAAGGTCGCCAAGCGCTTCTCGATCGACCAGGCTTCCAAGGCCCAGGGCGGCAAGTTGCTCGCCGTCGCCAAGGGCCAGCAGGAGAAGGCGCTCGACGACGCCGTCTTCAAGGCCTCCAAGGGCGAGCTGACCGGCCCGATCAAGACGCAGTTCGGCTTCTACGTCTTCGAGGTCGAGAAGATCACGGCCGCCTCGCAGCAGACGGTCGAGCAGGCCAAGACGACGATCAAGCAGCTGCTCGCCTCCCAGAAGCAGCAGAAGGCGCTCGACACGTTCGTCAAGGACTTCCGCAAGAAGTGGAAGGAGAAGACGGAGTGCCGCAAGGAGTACGTGACGCAGGACTGCTCGAACGCGCCGGAGCCCAAGCCGACCCCGGCGGGCGGCGCCCCGGGCACGGTGCCGCCGCAGGGCGCGCCGCCGCAGGGCGCTCCGCCGCAGGGCGCTCCGCCGCAGGGTGCGCCGCCGCAGGGTGCGCCGCCGCAGGGTGCGCCGCCGCAGGGTGCGCCCCCGGCACCGCCCGCGCCCGAGTAGTGACGGACGCACACCGCGCCGCGGAGGCGGTGGGCCGGCTCGACGAGCTGACCCGCCGCCTCCGGCGCGAGTGCCCCTGGGACCGTGAGCAGGACGAGCGCTCGATCGTCCCGCACACGGTCGAGGAGGCCTACGAGCTCGCCGCCGCGGCCCAGTCCGGAGACGACGCGAAGCTGCTCGACGAGCTGGGCGACGTGCTCTTCCAGGTCCACTTCCTCGCGCTGCTGCTCGAGGAGCGCGGCACGGGCTCGCTCGAGCAGGTCGCCGAGCACTGCCGCCAGAAGCTCGTCCGGCGCCACCCGCATGTCTTTAGTGATACGGAAGCCGAGACGGCCGGGGAGGTCCTCAAGAACTGGGACGCCATCAAGGCCGACGAGGCCGGACGCGAACCCGGCATCTTCGGTGAGGTCCCCGAGAACCTGCCGGGCCCGCTGTACGCGCGCAAAGTGCAGCGCCGCGCCGCATCCACCGGCTTCGACTTCGCCGAGATCCCGTACGACACCGTTTCCCAGGAACTGACGGAATTGCGCGAAGCGCAGTCGCGGTCAGAGCGCTTCCACGAGGTCGGCGACGTCCTGTTCGCCGCCGTCAACGTCGCCCGCAAGCTCAAGGTCGACCCCGAGCTGGCCCTGCGGGCGACGAGCGACCGATTCGCCCGCCGGGTGGAGGCCGCAGAGCGGCTCGCGGCATCCGCGGGCGAGGACTGGAACGATCTGGGTCCCGAGCGCCAGCTCGCCCACTACGCACAAGCCCGCCTGAGCGAAGGAAATACCACGTGAGCCAGATCGAGACCGTCCACGCCCGCCAGATCCTCGACTCGCGGGGCAACCCGACCGTCGAGGTGGAGATCACTCTGCGGTCAGGCGCCCACGGGCGAGCTGCCGTCCCCAGCGGCGCCTCGACGGGCGAGTTCGAGGCCACGGAGCTGCGTGACGGCGGGGAGGCCTACCTCGGCAGGGGCGTCACGCAAGCAGTGGCCAACGTGCGAGACGAGATCGCGCAGGCGATTCTCGGCTCGGACGCGCTCGACCAGAGCGGCCTCGACCGCGCGCTCATCGACCTCGATGGGACCCCGAACAAGTCGCGCCTCGGCGCCAACGCCATCCTGGGCGTGTCGCTCGCCGCCGCTCGCGCGGCAGCGCACGAGTGCAACCAGCCCCTGTGGCGCTACCTCGGCGGCGAGGCCGCGCACGTCTTGCCCGTCCCGATGATGAACGTGCTCAACGGCGGCGCCCACGCCGACAACTCGGTCGACTTCCAGGAGTTCATGGTCGTCCCGGCTGGTGCCCCGACCTTCAGCGAGGGCCTGCGGATGGGGACGGAGGTCTTTCACGCGCTCAAGAAGCACCTGCACGACAACGGGATGGCGACCGCCGTCGGCGACGAGGGCGGCTTCGCACCGGACCTCCCGTCCAACGAGGCGGCGCTTGAAGTGCTCGTGGCGGGGATCTCGGCGGCGGGATACCGGCCGGGCGAGGACGTCGTCATCGCCCTCGATCCCGCGACGAGCGAGATCCACTCGGGCGGCGCGTACGAGCTCGAGCACGAGGGGCGGTCGCTCAGCCCGGAGGACATGGCGTCCTACTGGGCCGACCTGTGCTCCCGCTACCCCATCGTGTCGATCGAGGACGGCATGGACGAGGAGGACTGGGCGGGCTGGCGCGCGCTGACCGAACGGGTCGGCGAGCGGATCCAGCTCGTGGGCGACGACCTGTTCGTCACGAACACAGAGCGCCTCCAGCGCGGCATCGACGACGGTGTCGCCAACTCCATCCTCATCAAGGTCAACCAGATCGGGACGCTGACGGAGACGCTCGCTGCGATCGACATGGCACGCGCCGCCGGCTACACCGCGGTCATGTCGCACCGGTCGGGCGAGACGGAGGACACCACGATCGCGGACCTGGCGGTTGCCACGGGCTGCGGGCAGATCAAGACGGGCGCACCGTCGCGCTCGGACCGCGTCGCGAAGTACAACCAGCTCCTGCGCATCGAGGAGGCGCTGGGCTCGGACGCCGTCTACCCCGGCCGCAGCGTGTTCAGGAGCTGACGCCGGGGGGGCCGCTCACAGCGGCAACTTTCCTTGCGCAGGAAGGCCGTGGGCCCCGTCGAAGGAAGAAGACGAGGGCATGGCCGCCGCTACTGGAAGGATCCGCTGGGACCGCGTCGGGCGCATAGCGCTGCTGTGCGTCCTCGCCTTCGTCGTCTACCTCTACGTCGGTCCGACCCGGACCTGGATCGCCACCTATCAGGAGGCGGGCCGAAAGCGCGCCGAGGTCGCCCAGCTCAAGGAGGTCAACGGCAAGCTGCGCTCGCGGCGCGACCAGCTCAAGAAGCCGGGGACGCTGGAGCGCGAGGCGCGGCTCCGCGGGATGGTGCGCGCGGGGGAGCGCGCCTACGTGGTGCAGGACCTCCCGCGCTGACGGCCGCCGCGCGGCGTCTATCTTGCGCTGGTGGGCGTGTCCGTAAGTTCCGCGTGTCATCGGTGGATGCCGGGTCGGCTCTGCCGGTGCACGGTGAACGTCGTCGTACTGGTGGTCCGCCTGCGTTCCACGGGTGCCGGCAGAGACGCGGCCGGCGCCGCCGGAACACGTGAAACCTTCGGACGGGTCCACTAGGTGCCGCTCGAGACCGCTTTGCCGCAGTGGGAGGACGGGCAGCGCCGCCTGCGCAGCGCCGACCCGCAGGACCGCGCCGTGCTCGAATACGTGACGGGGAAGGTCGTGGATGAGCTCAGGCGCCGCCTTGGCGGGCCCTTCACCGCGCAGGAGCTCGTTGAGCTCTACGACCGCGGAACGAGCTGGTGCGCCGACGTCGCCCTGACCGCCGCACCCGAGCATCCGCAGGCGTGGGACACCATGACGGTTGGCGACGCGGCCTTTGCGCGCTACCTGCGCGAGGCGTCGGACTTCGCCGGCGGCCGGCTGCGGCTTTCGGCCGAGGACGCCGCCTAGCCGACTCGGGCTTTAGTCGGCTGCCGGCTCGGCACCGGCGCGACGGATCACGATCTGGTCCTCCTCGACCGTGACCGTGACTGGCCGGTGCCCAGCCCAATGCTCGGCGTACGTCGGATCGTCCTGCACGGCGGGATCGAGCCAGAGGCCGTAGCCCTCCTCGCCGTGGTCGAAGGTCCCCTCGAGCGGCCCGGCGTCCTTGCGTCGCCGGGTCGACGCGCGGCGTCGGCGCGGTTTGGGCTTCTCTTCGCCGTCGGCCTCGTCCTCCGCGGGCGCCGGCTCGGCGGCGGCGCGGGCGGCCTCCTCCTCGGCGCGCTTGGCGTCCTCCTCGACCTTGCGGGCCGCGTCGGCCTCGAGCTCGGCGGCGATCGCCTCGTCGTCCTGCCCGCGCAGGTCGACCTCCTCGGCGACGGGTGTGCCGTCCCCGTCCGCCTCGAGTTCCTGCTCGCGCTTGAAGGTTTGGATCTGCTGGACGGTGACCTCCAGCTGATGGGCGATCCAAGCATCCGTGCGGCCCTGACGGACCCAGGTACGGATCTGGTTGAGGTGGGGGCGCAGCGACCGTCGTGTCATGTGGAGCGTGAATCTATCGGAAGTTTGCTTGACGACACGCTGTCGATATGCTGGGCTGGCTGGACGTTCGTACGGGGGGCAGAGGGGAACTGCGTTCCCCTTCGGTTGCAAGCCATGAAAGGCAGGGCGAAAACGTGCTGGTCCTGACGCGCAAGTCGAATCAGTCGATCATGATCGGGGACGAGATCGAGGTCTCCGTCCTGTCGATCATGGGAGAGAAGGTGCGGATCGGCATTCAGGCCCCGCGAGACATCCCGGTGTTTCGCAAGGAGGTCTACCTGGAGATTCAGCAGGAGAACGTCGCCTCGGGCGCCTCCGCCCGATCAGAAGTCGACAACGCGCTCAAGCGGCTCAGCACGCGGGAGTAGCCCGCCCGTCTCCCGCCGCGCCGGCGGCCAGGACGAGGCGCTGCGAGTTGCTGCCCGGCTGGGGGCATGAAGTCGCATCGGGGCCGTCTTCGCCCGAGGCGTTGCGAGTTGTTGCCCGGCTGAGGGCGTGAAGTCGCAACGCGGTACAAGGCGCTGCGTCATCTCGTCGAAGCTGGCCGGGTCCACCAGCAGTACCGCGGAACCTTCGCCTTCGACGGGACGCTCGCGAGCCGCGGCAAGGTGATGGCCGCGGTCTTGGCGGTTGGGCCGAGGACGGTCGTCAGTCACGAGACAGCCGCATTCCTGCGTGGCTGGACCCGCACCTGCTCCTGGCCGCTACACGTGACCGCGCGCGGCGGGCAGCGCAGCCGCCCGGGAATCGTGGTGCATCACGGGCGGCTTCAAGACGAGGACGTCGAAACAATCGGGGGTATTCCGACCACAACGGCCGGACGCACGCTCGTCGACTGCGCCGAGAGCATCACTTCGTGGCACCGTTTCCACAAGCTGATCGACTCCGCATTCGACCAGCGCGACTACGACCACGGCCGCACGTTGGCGGCAATGGCACGCATGCCGCGGCGGCGAGGGACGCATCTGCTCGCGCGCGCGCTGAAGTCGCACGACGCCGGCGCGTATCGTGGCGAGAACGAGTTCGAAGACCTTCTCGTTCCGATCCTCGTGCAGCACGGGCTGCCGCTGCCACAGACGCAGGTGTCGATGGTTCTCACCGACGGGAGCCAGATCCGGCCTCAGACCGTGGCCGCTGCGATCGGCGCGCGGCTGAGGGGCGCTAGCCCATGACGTAGTACAGGGTCTCGAACATCGCGATCGTGACGACGATCGCGGTGGCGAGCAGCGTGAGCACGAGCAGCCAGAAGCGCATCGTGCCCTGCTTGTTGACCCGCTCGGTCTCCCGGCGGCGGGTGCGCACGACGGCTTCCCGGCGGGCGCGGGCGGTGGCCTCGCGCTCCTGCTCGATCTGCTCCGTGAAGGCCGATTCGATGTCGGCGAGTTCCTGGCGCATGCGCATCGCGGTGCCCAGGGTACCCGTCCGCGGCCGTGCCGCCCCCCTCACCGGAGTGGCGTCAGACGCGCGCGGACGACCCCGCGGCCTCGTAGACCTTCACGAAGCGCAGGTAGTTCTCGGCGATCTGCTCCGCTGCGTCACGCCGCTCGATCGATCCGTCGAGGAACCCCTTGAGCGCGTCCCACCAGATCGACCGGCCGATGGCGAAGCCGATGAAGCCGTCGACCGGCGCGGCCTGCTGGAGCCAGTGATCGACCTTCTCGTTGGAGGCGCCACGGCCGAGAAGCACGCAGACGACGCCGTCGCGGCCGTCCCGGCGCGTCGTCTGGGCGAGCGTCTCGGCGTCCTCCTGGGCGTCCACTCCCTCGATCTTCCAGATGTCGACGTCGATGCCGTAGTCCTGGATCGCCTCGATCGCGCGGCGCATGAGGTCAGGACGCAGATCGGCGTCGTAGCGGTCCGTGTCGCCGTCCATGGAGGCGAGCTGGTCGTCCGTCGCCGGCACGAGCAGCTCGAACAGAAACGGCGTGCCGTTCTCCTTGAGCCAGTCCGAGAGACGCTTGAGCTTGCCGAGCTGCGTCTCGTTGGCCTCGGCGTCGTCGTCCGGGTTGTAGCGGACGAGGACCTTCACGAAATCGGGCGAGTGGGACTCGATGTGCTCGCCGAACGCATCCCCGTACTCGAAGTCGAACATGTTCTGGCCCGACTTCTCGGCCGGCATCGCGAGCTTCAGGCCGCCGGCCTTCGCGCGCTGCGGAACGTCGGAGCCGAACTGCTCGTCCACGAGCACGCCGGTGGCGGACGCTTCGGCGCCGCGCTCGACGGCGATCTCCATGCCCTCGAAGATCAGCGCCTTCGCGTCGGAGATCGTCCGCGTCTGGTCTTCGGTCGGGTCGCCGGCGATCCCGAACATCTTCTTCTGGAACGACCCGCGGTGGTCGAACGCGAGGATGTACAGCTTGCCGTCATAGCCGAGGGCCATCGGATGCCTCCAGAAATAAGCGTTTTCAAGGTTCGGGCCATCGTACCCGCGAGGTAGCCTGCGGCGACCGTGGAGGAGAATTTCACAGCTCCGGCGTTCACGATCGGGATCGAGGAGGAGCTCATGATCCTCGACCCCGAGACCCTCGCCCTCTCCAACTCGATCGAGAAGCTGGTCGAGGACGCCGGCGAGGGCGACGTCAAGCCCGAGCTGCTCGAGTGCGTGCTCGAGGTCGCCACGCCTCCCTGTGCGGACACGGCCGAGGCGGCGACCGAGTTGAGGGCGCTGCGGCGCCAGGTGCGCGAGTCGGCGGAGCGCCACGACCTGCTGATCGGCTCGGCGGGAACGCACCCGTTCGCCCTCTGGGAGGACCAGCGCATCAGCGCGGGCGAGCGCTACCGGCACCTCGTGAGCGAGCTGCGATTCGTGGCCCGTCAGGAGCTCATCTTCGGCCTCCACGTGCACGTGGGAATGGAGGATCCCGAGACGGCGATCCACGTTGCCAACGGCCTGCGCGTCCACATCCCGATCCTGACGGCGCTTGGCGCGAACTCGCCCTACTGGCGCGGGGACGACTCCGGGCTGGCGTCGGCGCGCGTCCCGATCTTCCGGGCCTTCCCGCGCGTCGGTATACCGCCCGTGTATGCCGACTGGGCCGACTACGAGCGGCGGATCGCGTTCATGGTCGACTCGGGGGCGATCCGCGACTACACCTACCTGTGGTTCGACGTGCGCCCGCACCCGAACATCGGGACGGTGGAGGTGCGCGTGCCCGACGCGCAGACGCGGGTGGAGCACACGCTCGCCCTGGCGGCGCTCGTGCAGGCCATGGCCCGCGAGCTCGCGCTGCACCACGCGAGCGGCGAGCCGCTGAAGGACTACCCGCACGAGATGCTCGACGAGAACAAGTGGCTCGCCGCGCGGCACGGTCTGCACAGCGAGATCGTCGATCTGCCGACGGCGGAGCGGGTTGCGACGCGCGACCTCGGCCGGCGGCTGCACGAGCGCCTCCGCGGGCATGCGCAGGATCTCGGGTCCGTGAACGAGTTCGACGGTCTGCTCGACATCCTCGACAACGGCACGGGCGCCGATCGCCAGCGCGTCGTCTACGAGGCCAACCAGGACTTCCAGGAGCTCGTGCGCGAGATCGTGGAGGCGACCTCGGCGCCGTAGACTCGCGGTTCATGGACGGTCCGGACCTCTTCGTCGTCTGCAAGACCTGCCAGGCAGAGGTCAGCCCGTACATAACGGAGTGCCCGTACTGCGGCAACCGGCTGCGCAAGCGCGCACCGAAGCTCGAGAAGGGCGGCGGGATGCCGGCGCCGCCGAAGCCGCGCCGCCGCGCCGCGGCGCCGAAGACGCCGAAGCGCCCGAAGCGCGCCCCCCGCTCCGAGCGCCCGTCCTGGGAGACCCGCGGGCGCCCGTACGCGACGATCGCGCTCGTCCTCGCCTCGATCGTCGTGACGCTCGCGCTGCGCGCAGGAGTGGACCCACAAGGCTTCCTCCTCGGGCTGGGCGACGAGTTGTGGCGCGCCGTCCCCTCCGCCTTCGTCTACTTCTCCACGGGCTACCAGCTCCTCGCGCTCGCGACGGTGTTCCTGTTCGGCTGGCTGCTGGAGCGCCGTCACGGCGCATGGGCGCCGCTGCTCGTCTTCGTCGTCTGTGCCGCAGGCGGGCTTCTGATCGCCCGATTGACCGACCCAGGGTTGATCGCCACGGGCGCCAACGGCGGAGCGCTCGGTTTGCTCGGCGCCTGGGCCGTGCGCGACATCCTCGCGCGGCGCCGTGGCGAGGATCCCGAGACGGACGGCCTCGGCGTGGTCGTCCTCGCGGTGGTGCTACTCCTTCTGCCCGTGGCCGCCGAGGAGGCGCACCCGATCGCGGGCGCTTCGGGCGGAATCCTCGGGCTGCTGCTCGGGCTGCCGC
>Ga0136633_1003145_pt1 | contig 10975 bp, 10 predicted proteins | sample AntDrymeUQ832206_2_FD_105494 | JGI IMG/M metagenome (GOLD analysis project Ga0136633, IMG submission 105494) | Polar desert sand microbial communities from Dry Valleys, Antarctica - metaG UQ83 (22.06) | ecosystem: Environmental > Terrestrial > Soil > Desert | place: Antarctica: Dry Valley...
CCGAACATGGCGCCGAGCAGGCCGAAGCGCTTGGCCCGGTCGTCCGGCGCCGTGATGTCGGCGACGTAGGCGTTGGCCACCGAAACGTTCGACTGCATGGCGCCGCTGAAGAGCCGCACGACGATCAGCACCCACAGGGCCTCGGCGAGCGCCGTGATGAAGAAGCTCAGCGCCAGCGCGCAGAAGCCCAGCAGAAGAACGGGCCGGCGCCCGTGCCGATCGGACAGGGCGCCGAGGATCGGCGAGCTCAGGAAGTTGGCGAAGCTGAATGCGAAGGTGACGGCGCCGTACCAGGCGGCCTGCTCGGCGGACGAGCTCGTGAAGCTGCCGACGAGGGCGGGCAGGACCGGGACGATCAGGCCGATCGACATCATGTCGATCAGCACCGTCACCATGATGAACGGCATCGCCGCGGAGCGTCCGCGCACCGGAGAGGCCGCGATCGTCATTCGGCGCGGTAGTTGGGCGCTTCCTTGGTGATCTGGACGTCGTGGACATGGCTTTCGCGAATGCCCGCCGACGTGATCTCGACGAACTCGGCGCGGCTGTGCATCTCCTCGATGCTGGCGCAGCCGCAGTAGTGCATCGCCGCGCGCAGGCCGCCGCCCATCTGGAAGATGATGCCGACCACCGAGCCCTTGTACGGCACCTGTCCCTCGATCCCCTCGGGGACGAGCTTGGTGCTGCCGGCGGCGGCGGCGCTCGACTCGCCTTCCTGGAAGTAGCGGTCGGCCGAGCCCTGCTGCATGGCGCCGATGGAGCCCATGCCCCGATAGCTCTTGTAGGTGCGACCGTGATAGAGGATCACCTCGCCCGGCGCCTCCTCGGTGCCGGCGAAGGCGCCGCCCATCATCACCGAATGAGCGCCGGCGGCGATCGCCTTGGCGAGGTCGCCCGAAAAGCGCACGCCGCCGTCGGCGATGATCGGCACGCCGCTTCCGGCGATGGCGCGCGAGACCGCATCGATCGCCATCACCTGGGGCACGCCGACGCCGGTGACGATGCGTGTCGTGCAGATCGAGCCGGGCCCGATTCCGACCTTGATCGCGTCGGCACCGGCCTCGACCAGGGCCAGCGCGCCGGCGCCGGTGGCGATGTTGCCGCCGATGACGTCGATGTCGGGAAACTGCCTCTTGACCCAGCGCACGCGCTCGGCGACGCCTTCGCTGTGGCCGTGCGCCGTGTCGACGACGAGGACGTCGACGCCGGCCTGGACGAGCAGTTCGGCGCGCTCCTCGGTGCCTTCGCCGACACCGACCGCGGCGCCGACGCGCAGCTTGCCGTGTGCGTCGCGGGCCGCGTTGGGAAAGCTCGTCTGCTTGGTGATGTCCTTGACCGTCATCAGCCCGCGCAGCTCGAAGTCATCGCTGACGACGACGACGCGCTCGAGCTTCTCGCGGTGCATCAGGGCCTTGCCCTCGGCGAGCGATGCGCCTTCGCGGACGGTCGCCAGCCGTTCGCGCGGCGTCATGATGTCCTCCACCGGGAGGTCGAGCCGGGTCTCGAAGCGCAGATCGCGGTTGGTGACGATGCCGACGACCAGCTTGCCGCGCACGACCGGAAAGCCGGACACGCCATGCGTCTTCGACAGCTCGATGACCTGTCGGACCGTCATGTCCGGCGACACCGTGATCGGATCGCGCAGCACGCCCGACTCGTAGCGCTTGACCTTCGCGACCTCGGCCGCCTGCTGCCTGGGTGTCAGGTTCTTGTGGACGATGCCGATGCCGCCCTCCTGCGCCAGTGCGATCGCCAGCCGCGACTCGGTGACCGTGTCCATCGCCGCCGAGACGAGGGGCAGGTTCAGCCGGATGTTGCGGGTGAGCGAGGTGGCGAGGCTGGTGTCGCGCGGGAGGACGCGCGAGAACGCCGGAACCAGCAGGACATCGTCGAAGGTGAGCGCTTTGCCCAACAGGCGCATAGAAGTGGCTCCGTGACACAACGGCCTGGCGCCGCTGCGTCGTCGGCCCACTTCGGGACGCGAAGTGGAGGTGCGAAGCGCCGCCCGTCGGACAAAAGAGAATTATAGGGAGGCAGGAACTAAGTCCGCCTTTGGCGCGGCAGGCAGCCTGGGGCTCCTATCGCATCGTCCCCCGCCGCTACACTGAGCCCTCCCCTTCGGCGCCGGAAAGATCATGGCTCGACCGCTCGTCGCACTCTGCACCGCCTTTGCTGTCGCCCTCCTCGCCCTGCCCGCGGAGGCGCAATGGAAATGGCGCGACCAGAAGGGGCAGATCCAGTACAGCGACCTGCCGCCACCGGCCGGCGTTGCCGAGCAGGACATCCTCGGTCGACCCGGTTCGGCGCAGCGGCGCGCCGCCGCCCCCCTGCCCCCCGCCTCGGCGCCGTCGGCGCCCTCGCTGTCGGCGTCGAACGTGCTCGCCCCCAAGGTCGCCGACGCCGAGCTCGAAGCCCGGCTCAAGAAGGCCGAGCAGGAGCAGGCTGCCAAGCAGAAGGCGGAGCAGACGCGCCTGGCCGCCGCCAGAGCCGAGAACTGTGAGCGCGCCAGGTCGCAGATGCGGGCGCTCGACAGCGGCATCCGCCTGGCCCGGGTCAACCAGAAGGGCGAGCGGGAGATCCTCGACGACAAGCAGCGAGAAGCCGAGGTCAAGCGCACGCAGACCGCCATCGGCGCCGACTGCAGGTAGGCCGCTGCAGGCGAAGGATGGGGGTCAGGCCCCCGTCGACCCTCGGTCGGCGCGGACCCGGCGGCGCCGGGCTTCCTTCGGATCGATGGCCAGCCCGCGGTAGATCTCGACCCGATCGCCCTGGCGAAGCGTCGCGTCGAGCGCACAGGCACGGCCCCAGATGCCCACCGTCTGCGTCGACAGGTCGAGCGCGGCGAAGCGCTCGAGAAGGCCGCTGGCCCGGATCGCATCGAGCACGGTCGTCCCGGCCGCGAGCTCGAGCGTCACCTCGACCGCTTCATCGGGCGCCGGGCTGCAGGCGACCGCGATGCGAATGCGCTCGGCCGTCACCGGATCATCGGCGACCGTAGACCTGCTCGGCGCGCTTGACGAACGAGTCGACGAAGGTGTTGGCGATGCGGTCGAACACCGGACTGATGGCGCCTTCGAGGACTCCGTTGGAAAAGGCGTAGCGCAGCTCGAACTCGATCTTGCAGGCGGACGGCGCTCCCGACGCCGATCCTTCTTCGAGCGGCAGGTCGACGAAGCGCCAGTCGCCCTCGAGCAGGGAAAACGGCCCGTCCACGAGGCTGATGTGGACGGATCGGTCCTCGACATGGACGTTGCGGGTGGTGAAGGCGTGGCGAAGGCCCGAGTACGACAGGTGCAGGCGCGCGGTGAGACCGTCGGCGTCACGCTCGAGCACCTCGGCCTTCTGGCACCACGGCAGGAACTGCGGATAGGCATCGACGTCGACGACCAGCGCATAGATCTCGTGCGGCGAGTACCAGAGCAGAACCGACTTCTTGACGTGCTTCATACAATCCGGAAATTGTAGGAGCGCGTCCTCTCGATGCGCTCTGCCCGCCCCCGATGTCGATTGCCGAGAACCGCCGCGCCCGCTTTGACTACCACATCGAGGAGCGGTACGAGGCCGGCATGGTGCTCCAAGGCTGGGAGATCAAGGCCATCCGGGCCGGCCAGGTCCAGCTGACCGACGGTTACGTGGTCATTCGCGACGGCGAGCTCTACCTCATCGGCTGCCGCATCAACGCCCTGCGCAGTGCCTCGACGCACGTCCAGCCCGAAGCCGACCGGACGAAGAAGCTCCTCATGCGAAAAGAGGAGATCCGGCGCCTGATCGGCAAGGTCGAGCAGAAGGGCTTCACGCTCGTGCCGCTCGACCTGCATTTCAAGGGCGGTCACGTCAAGGCCGAGATCGCTCTCGCCAAGGGCAAGGCGGAGCACGACAAGCGGATCACGGAAAAGAAGCGCGACTGGGAGCGCGAGCACAGCCGGCTCATGCGGCACAAGGTCTCGACCCCCGGCAAGCGATGACCGAGGACGCCGTGACCGACCCCGCCCGCGCCGCTTCCGCCGGGAACGCCGGTGCCGTGCCGGCGCTCCGCGAGATCGACGACCTGCCCGGGCCGCGCGGCTGGCCGCTCGTCGGCAACCTGCCACAGATCGAGGCGTCGCGAATGCATGCGCAGGTGGAGGAGTGGGTGCGGCGCTACGGCAGCCTGTTCCGCTTTCGGCTCGGCACACGGCCGATGCTGGTGGTTGCCGACCACGTGGCGATGGCCGCGGTGCTGCGCGACCGGCCCGACGGCTTCCGGCGCACGCCGCGCCTGGCGCAGATCAGCAGCGAGATGGGTCTGGCCGGGGGCGTCTTCGGCGCCGAAGGCGATCGCTGGCGAACCCAGCGCCGCATGGTCATGGCCGGCTTCGATCCGCGTCACCTGCGCGCCTACTTTCCGTCGCTGGTCGCGGTGGCCGGCCGGCTCGAGGGCCGCTGGCTGCGGGCAGCGCAGGCCGGCGTGACGATCGACCTGCAGGCCGACCTGATGCGCTTCACCGTCGATGCCATCTCCGGGCTCGCCTTCGGCAGCGAGATCAACACCCTCGAGTCGGACGACGAGGTCATCCAGCAGCATCTCGACAAGATCTTCCCGGCGTTGTTCAGGCGCCTGCTGGCACCCTTGCCCACCTGGCGCTGGTGGAAGCGCGCCACCGACCGCGAGCTCGATCGCAGCGTCGCCGCGGTCACGGCCGCGATCGACGGTTTCATCGTCACGGCGCGGCAGCGCCTGGCCGCCGACCCGGCGCGCCGGGCGTCGCCAGCCAATCTTCTCGAGGCCATGATCGTCGCCGCCGACGACGAGCTTTCCGGCATCAGCGACGCCGAGGTGGCCGGCAATGTCATGACCATGCTGCTCGCCGGCGAGGACACCACCGCGAACACCCTGGCCTGGATGATCTGGCTGCTGCACACGCACCCCGAGTGCCTGCGCCGCGCCCGCGCCGAGGTCGACGCGATGCTCGGTCCGCCCGATCGCTGGACGCCCGAGCGGCTGGCCGCGCTCGCCTACGTCGAAGCCTGCGCGAACGAGACGATGCGCCTCAAGCCGGTGGCGCCTTCGATCGTGCTGCAGGCCTTGCGCGACACCGTCATCGGCGACGTCAGGGTGCCCCGCGGCACGCTCGTCTGGGGCGCCCTGCGCAGCGACAGCCTCGACGACCGCCACTTTCCGGACGCCCTTCGCTTCGATCCCGAGCGCTGGCTGCGCGCCGACCCGGCCCGGTCGGCGGGATCGGCATCGCGAATCAGCATGCCCTTCGGCGCCGGGCCGCGCGTCTGTCCCGGCCGCCAGTTGGCCCTGCTCGAGATGAAGATCGCGATGGCGACCCTGCTGGGTCGCTTCGACCTCGAAAGCGTCGCCACCGACGACGGCAGCGAGCCGGCCGAGCACCTGTCGTTCACCATGGCGCCACGCGGCCTGCGCATGCGCCTGCGCGAACGGCGTCGCGACGGGTCAGGCCGGCCGGTCGAGGGCGGCGAGGGCCTGCAGACAGTCGTCGATCAGGTCACCGACCGCTTCGAAGCCGAGCGAGAACCGGACCAGCCCGCCGCGCCATGAGTCGTCGCCACGCATCGCCCGGACGTCGTACGGGACGACGAGGCTGACCGGGCCGGCCCACGAGTACCCGATCCTGAACAGACGCAGGGCGTCGACGAAGGCGTCGATCTGGCGAAGCGAATACTGCTCGTCGAAGACCACCGAGAACAGTCCGGCCGAACGGTCGCAGAGACCCTTCCAGTGCGCGTGGCCCGGCGAGCCGGGCATCGCCGGATGCAGCACCTGGCGGACTTCGGTCCGCTCCGACCACCACTGGGCGAGCATCCGCCCGGCGCGATCCTGCGCGTCGTAGCGAAGGGCCATCGTCGGCAGCGACCGCAACACCAGTTCGGCGTCGTTGCCGGCGACGCCCAAACCGAGGTGCATGTGGGTGTCCTTGAGCCGCAGGTGAAGCTCGAGGTTGCGGGTCGTCACCGCTCCCATCAGCACGTCGGCGCCGCCCGAGGGGTACTTGGTCAGCGCCTGAACGGAGATGTCGACACCGGGTCCGTCGGCGGCGCCCAGCGCGAACGGATCGAAGGCCACGCCGGCGCCCCAGGTGTTGTCGAGCGCGCACGGCACTCGGCGCTCTTGCGCGATGGCGACGAGCGCCGCCAGGTCCGGGAACTCCATGGTCACCGAGCCGGGCGCCTCGAGCCAGACCAGCCGGGTCGCCGGTCCGATCGCCGCGGCCAGCGACTCGGGCTTCATGGGGTCGTAGAACCGGGGCACGATGCCCCAGCGCGTCAGCTCGCGACGGGCCAGCTCCTTGCCGGGTCCGTAGGCGTTGTCGGGAATGAGCACCTCGTCGCCCGCTGCGAGCAGGGTCAGGTCGACCAGCGCGATCGCCGCCAGACCGCTTGGCACCAGCAAGCTCTGCAGGCCGCCTTCGAGGGTCGCGATGCGCTCCTCGAGCACGAAGGTCGTCGGCGTTCCGTGCAGGCCGTAGGTATAGCCGCTCTTGTCCTTCCAGGTGCGACCGTGCAGCGCCGCCATGTTCTCGAAGACGATGGTCGAAGCCTTGTGCACCGGCGGCTGGACGGCGTGGAAGCCCGCCGGCGGCACATAGGGATGGGCGATCAGCGCCGTGCCGAGGTCGCCGCGCTGCTTCTTCTCGGAAGTCGTCATGGTCATTCCGGGTGTCAGACGGGAAGGCCGACAAGGTCGTGGCCTTCGGTGGCGACGATGCGGGCGCGGATGAACTCGCCGGCCTGGTACGTCCTGGACGCCTTGTCGGGCGGCAGCAGGCGCACCCGGCCGTCGATCTCGGGGGCGTCGGCATAACTGCGGCCGACGCCGCCCTTGCGGCCGCGCGCCGCCGCCGAGTCGACGAGCACCTGCATGGTCGCGCCAACGCGGCGCGCCAGCTTCTCGGTGGACACCGCCTCGGCCACCGCCATGAAGCGGGCCCGCCGGGCCTCGCGCTCCTCGAGGGGCAGCATGCCCGGGATGGCGTTGGCGTTGGCCCCGTCGACCGCCGAATAGGCGAAACAGCCGGCGCGGTCGATCTGCGCTTCGCGCATGAAGTCGAGGAGATGCTCGAACTCGGCCTCGGTTTCGCCCGGGAAGCCGGCGATGAAGGTGCTGCGGACCACCAGTTCGGGGCAGTCGGCGCGCCATCGCTGCAGGCGCTCGAGGTTTCTCTCGCCGCTGGCCGGACGCTTCATGCGCTTGAGCACGTCGGGATGCGAATGCTGGAACGGCACGTCGAGATAGGGAAGGATCGCGCCGGTAGCCATCAGCGGCAGCACGGCATCGACGTGCGGATAGGGATAGACGTAGTGCAGCCGCACCCAGGCGCCGTGGGGCGCGGCGATCTCGCCGAGACGCTGGCAGAGGTCGAGCATTTGCGTCTTCACCGGCCGACCGTCCCAGAAGCCGGTGCGGTAGCGGACGTCGACGCCGTAGGCGCTGGTGTCCTGGCTGATCACCAGCAGCTCGCGGACACCCGACTCGAACAGCGCCGCCGCCTCGGCGAGGACGTCGCCGACCGGCCGCGAGACGAGATCGCCGCGCAGGCTGGGGATGATGCAGAAGGTGCAGCGATGATTGCAGCCCTCGCTGATCTTCAGGTAGGCGTAGTGCTTTGGCGTCAGCTTGACGCCGATCGTGGCAGGAACGAGGTCGACGAAGGGATCGTGCGGCGGCTTGGGAAGGTGGTCATGGACGGCACGCATGACCTCGTCGGTGGCATGCGGCCCGGTCACGGCCAGCACGCTCGGGTGCATCTGGCGCACCAGGTTGCCGCCGCCCTCGCCCGGCTTGGCGCCCAGGCAGCCGGTGACGACGACCTTGCCGTTCTCGGCCAGCGCCTCGCCGATCGCGCCGAGGCTTTCCCGGACCGCGCTGTCGATGAAGCCGCAGGTGTTGACGATGACCAGGTCGGCGCCATCGAAGGTGTTGGAGGTCGCGTAGCCCTCGGCGCGCAGCCGGGTGAGGATCAGCTCGGAATCGGTCAGCGCCTTCGGGCAGCCGAGGGAGACGAAGCCGATCCTGGGAGGCGCTGCGGCGCGGGCGGGCACGGTGGCGGGAAGGACGGTCATGGCCTCGGTCATCCGCTGATTTTCGCCGATCCGTGACGGCCGCCGCGCGGGCCGGCGACGGCGTCCTGCGGCGGCGCGCTCAGGGCCGCAGGTAGGCGTAGCCCTCGCGGACCTGCAACCGGGCGACTTCGGCCACCCCCGAGGGCACGAGCGTCGCCTCGAGCACGACCTTGTCCTTGCCGATGTTGCGGGCGACGAGGGTGTTCTCGCAGACCCGAAACGCCACCCCGCGGTTGGTGAGCTCGCCGATGTACCCGGCATAGGGCTGCTTCTTGAGATCGCGCGCGCCCTCGAGCATGAAGTCGATGCCCTCGCCGTTGCCGACCACGACGATCTTCGCCGTCGGATCGGCGTCGAGGTGGTTGCGGATGTTGAGGATCGCCCGCGACGCCTGCTCGGCGCCGTCGACGAGGTGATAGACGGCCTTGACAGGGCCGTCGGCGGCGAGGGCCGCGCCGGCAACAAGGGTCGCCAGCGCGACCAGGAAGAGGCGAACCAGGGTCATGGAGTTCTCGGGGGACGACGAGATCAATTGCGCGGCCGGTTCCTGACCGCCCGCAGGGCGTCCCGCTCGACGTTGAGGTAGGTTTGGTAGGCGTTGCGGCGGTTCGCCGCCTCGAACGCCGGCAGCTTGGCGAAGCGCGACCAGTCGACCCGCTGGTAGGCGGTGTCGAAGTCGAGCATCTCGTCGAACGCCGCCCGCATCTGCTCGCGCAGGAAGATCAGGTAGTCGCGGGTCATCGCCAGATCGGCGACGGCGTCGGTCGAGGCCGGTCCGTGGCCGGGCACGACGACGCGCGGCTTGAGCGCGAGTACGCGGTCGAGCGCCGTGATCCATGCCGACACGTCGGCGTCGGCGACGAACGGGATGCGGCCGGTGAACATCAGGTCGCCGACGAACAGGACGCCGTCTTGCTCGACCCACAACATCAGGTCTTCGGGGGTGTGGGCCGGGCCGGCATGGATGAGCCGGAAAGCCACTCCGCCGAGTTCGAAGCGGGTGTCATCGTCGAGGAAGCGGTCGGGCACGACGATGCGCGTCAGCGAGTTGACCCACGGGGCCAGAGAGTCCTGTCGTTCGGCGAGTCGAGCGGCTGGCGCGTCGGTGGCCAGGTAATCGCGGACCAGGGCGTGGGCCCACACCTCCACGCCGTCCCGCTTCAGCGCCTGCAGGCCGTAGAAGTGATCGGAGTGGTAGTGGCTGATGACGATGCGCCGGATCGGCTCCGGCGTCTTCGCCGCGACGATGGCCGCCAGCCGACGGCCCAGCGCCGGCGTGCCGAGGGCATCGAAGACGACGACGCCGGCCGGGGTCACGACGAAGCCGGCGTTGGCGTTGAAGCCCTGGTTCGCCGTCGAGACGACGCCGGATTGACCTTGAACGATCCAGCTGTGCGGCGCCACCTGAACCGCCTGCATCGGCACCGTCGACGGCGCGAATTCGGGCCCGGCGCTCGGGGCGGCGTTCGTTGCAGCGGGCGCGGCGACCGCGACGAATGCGGCCGTCGCGGCGACGAGCCATCGCGGCGTCCGGCAGGCCCTCATCGAAGCTGCACCGCCGGTCGGCGTGTCACGCCTCGGCCATCCCCGGATTGCCTTCGACGCCGACCAGCCGGGGACGGTTGAGGCGAGGCGCACCGACGACCTTGCGATCCTTGAGATAGGTCTCGACGACGGTCCAGATCGGCTCGCCGCTCACGCCTTCGGCGACCGGCGCCCAGCCGGCGACCTTGTAGGTCTTGTCGGCTTCGATCGGCTTGCCCCGCAGTCGCATGTCGGAGATGCGCGCGCCGGTGTCGGCATGGGGGGTGCAGACGTACTCGAGGCCGCCGGTCCGAACCATGTCGCCGCCCTGCTGGTAGTAGGGATCGGGGTTGAAGAGGTTGTCGCAGACGTCCTCCAGGATGGTCTTCAGCATCGTGCCGCTCACCTCGGTGAGGGTCGTCTGCGGATAGGTGATGGCGAGCTGGTCCATCATCAGGTCGCGGGTGATCGTCTGCCCCGGCAGCAGGCTGGTGCCCCATCTGAATCCCGGCGAGAAGGCGATCTCGGCGCCCTTGACCTGCATCAGCGCGTCGACGATCAGTTGGTCCCAGCTGCCGTTGAAGTTGCCACGGCGATACAGCAGACCCTCGGTGACGGCCAGCGGCTCGTCGAGCTTCGCCTGGAACGGCGCCCGCACTTTGTCGATGTGGGCCTGCATGGCGGCATCGGCCGGCAACAGGTGAGAGAAGACGGGCAGCAGCTTGTACCGATAGCCCTGCACGGCGCCGCCGCGCACATCGAGGTCGAGCACGCCGAGGAACTTGCCGTTCGATCCGGCGTTGGTGACCAGCGTCCGGCCGGCGCGGTTGGCGACGATCGTCGGCGCCGGCATGCCGTCGTGGGTGTGGCCGCCCAGGATCGCGTCGATGCCGCTGACGCGCGACGCCATCTTGAGGTCGACGTCCATGCCGTTGTGCGACAGCACGACGACGACCTGGGCGCCCTGACCACGCGCGCTGTCGACGACCTTCTGCATGTTCTCGTCCTGGATGCCGAAGGTCCAGTCGGGGACGAAGTGGCGCGGGTTGGCAATCGGGGTGTACGGAAACGCCTGCCCGACGACCGCCACCCGCACGCCATTGACCTGGCGCATCGCGAAGGGCTCGAACACCGGGTCGCCGAAATCGTTGGTCTTGATGTTCTGCGCCAGGAAGGCGAGCTTCTCTTTGAAGTCCTTCTCGACGATCTCCTTGACGCGCTTCTGGCCGAGCGTGTGTTCCCAGTGCGAGCTCATCATGTCGACGCCGAGCAGCAGGCAGGCATCGACCATGTCCTGTCCCTGCGTCCACAAGGCGGTCGCCGAACCCTGCCAGGTGTCGCCACCGTCCAGAAGCAAGGCGCCCGGTCGCGAGGCCCGCAG
>Ga0136633_1003147_pt1 | contig 10972 bp, 13 predicted proteins | sample AntDrymeUQ832206_2_FD_105494 | JGI IMG/M metagenome (GOLD analysis project Ga0136633, IMG submission 105494) | Polar desert sand microbial communities from Dry Valleys, Antarctica - metaG UQ83 (22.06) | ecosystem: Environmental > Terrestrial > Soil > Desert | place: Antarctica: Dry Valley...
CGTCGTGGAGGTGGCGGGAATCGAACCCGCGTCCTCCGGTACCTCAGCAGGGCTTCTCCGGGCGCAGCTGGCTGTGATTTTCTCGGCCCTCCCGATGCCACCAGCAGCTCGGGAACGGGCTCAGCCACGGTGGTTCACCACCCGCCCCCGTGGCCAAAGCGGGTGGTGGTCCTCCTAGCGATGCCAGGTCCTGGGCCGGAGGCTCTCCCAGGCTGACAGTCTCCTACCTAGGCCGCGAGGGCGTAGGCGGAAACGCGCTGATTGGAATCGGCGCTTGATTTTTTTGCGACGTTAGTGGTTAACGAGATCATCGTCGCCTTCCTCGGCCCGCTTCACCTGCCTCGACATCCGGAGTCGAGACCTGTCACCCCCTCGTTGGTGCGTGTACCGCAGACAGCGTAACGCCGGGGTCGGTCAGACCATGCCCAGCAGCCGGGCGCCGTTGTCGTGCAGCACCCCGCGCAGCCACTCGTCGCCGAGCTCGAGCCGGACGAGCGCCTCGAGCTGGTGGGCGTAGGCGTACGGGGTGTTCGGGAAGTCGCTGCCGAGCACGACCCGCTCCCCCAGCGCGATCAGCCGCGGCCGCAGCTCGGGCGGGAAGGGCATCCGCTGCTCGGTGAAGTCGGTGAAGGCCATCGTGGTGTCCAGGTGCACCCTGTCGTACTGCTCGGCCAGCGCGAGGAACTCGGCGTACTCCGGCATGCCCATGTGGGCGATGACGGCCGTCAGGCGCGGGTGGCGGGCCAGCACCTCGGCGAAGATCCCCGGGCCGGTGAACGGCCCGGGGACCGGCCCGCCGCCGCAGTGCACGACGACCGGCACGCCGGCGTCGGCCAGCTGCCCCCACACCTGGTCCAGCAGCGGGTCGCGCGGGTCGTACGCCCCGACCTGGACGTGGCTCTTGAACAGCCGGGCGCCGGCGACCAGCGCGTCACGGACGTCGGTAGCCGCGCTCGGCTCGGGGAAGAAGGTCGCGGTGTGCACGACGTCGGGCTGGCGCGCAGCGAAGTCGATGGCCCACGCGTTGAGCCAGCCGGCCATCGCCGGCCGGTGCGGGTAGACCAGTGACGGGAAGGCGCGCACGCCCATCGCGCGCAGCAGGTCGAGCCGGCGCTGCTCCTCCCACCGGTACTCGATCGGCCACTCCGCGCCGGTCAGCGGACCGGCGGCGTCGAAGTACGCCCAGACCTTGTCCAGGACGTTCTTCGGCATGAAGTGGACGTGCAGGTCGACCAGGCCGGGCAGGCCGAGGCCCTGCCACAGGCCGGGGACCTCCGCGTCGGTCAGCGGGCTCAGGACCGCCCCCGCTTGAGCGCCCGGCCCATCGCGTTGCGGATCTCCTTCTGCGCGTCGCGCTCGGCGATCACCTGGCGCTTGTCGTGGCTCTTGCGGCCGCGAGCCAGCGCGAGCTCGAGCTTGGCCCGACCGTCCTTGAAGTAGAGCGACAGGGGCACAAGGGCCAGCCCGCCCTCCTTGGTCTTGACGGCGAACTCCTCGATCTCGCGCTTGTTGAGCAGCAGCTTGCGGACCCGGCGCGGGGTGTGGTTGTTCCAGGTCCCCTCGGTGTACTCGGGGATGTGCGCGCCGTGCAGGTAGATCTCGCCGTCGGAGATGCTCGCGAACGCGTCGGTGAGCGAGCAGCGGCCCTGGCGCAGCGACTTGACCTCGGTGCCGGTGAGCACCATCCCGGCCTCGACGACGTCCTCGATCGAGTAGTCGTGCCGGGCCTTCTTGTTCTGCGCGACCAGCTTGGTCCGCCCGCCGCGCGCACCGTCGGGCACGCCCTTGCCCGGGTTGCGGCTCTTGGCGGATCCCTTGGTCACCCGGACGAGTCTAGGGCGGGCTCACGTAGCGCAGCGGGTCCACCGGGTCGCCGCCCAGGCGCACCTCGAAGTGCAGGTGCGGGCCGGTGGAATTGCCCTCGTTGCCGATCGAGCCGACCCGCTGGCCGCGGGTGACGAGCTGCCCGGCGCGCACGCTGATCCGACCCATGTGGGCGTACGCCGAGGACAGGTCGCGGCCGCCCACCGTGCCGTGGCTGATGACGACGAGGGTGCCGTAGCCGCTGGCCGGGCCGGCGAAGGTGACGTAGCCGTCGTCGGTCGCGCTGACCCGGGCGCCGAGCCCGCCGCCGATGTCGATGCCGGCGTGGAAGCGCTTGTCGCCGTAGATCGGGTGGGTGCGGTAGCCGTAGCGGGAGGTGAGCCGGCCGGGGGCGGGCCACATCCAGCCGTCGGCGCGGGCCGGGGCGGCGGCAGGCGCGGGGGCCGGCTTCTGACCGGCAGCGGCGCGGCGCGCGGCCTCCGCGGCGGCAGCGGCAGCGGCCTTGCGAGCGGCCTCGGCTGCGGCAGCGGCCGCGGCCTTGCGAGCAGCCTCGGCGCGGGCGGCGGCCTGGCGGATCTGCTCGGCCAGCGCACGGCTGGCGGCCTGGGCGGCCTCGTAGTCCCGGGCGTCCTGGGCGCGGTGCTGCTCGGCCTCGGCCAGCGCGGCCTGCTGCTGCACGACCAGGGCCTCGACCCGGCCGGCGGCGGCCTCGGCCTCGGCGGTGATCTGTCGGGCGCGGGCCTCGCCCTCCTCGGCGCGGGCGCGGGCGGCGTCGACCTCGCGCTCCTCGGCGGTGAGCCCGGCCTCGGTGACGGCCAGCTCGAGGCGGTCGTCGGTCAGCCGGGCCAGGCTCTCGTTCTGGAAGCGGAAGACCGAGCGGAGCATGTCGGCGCGCTGGACCGCGTCGGCCGGCTCGGAGGACTCCATCAGCTGGCGCAGGTCGTCGAGCCGGCCGCGGGTGTAGGCGCGGCGGGCCATCCGGCCGACGTCCTCGCGCCCCTCGTCGACGCGCTCGCTGGCGGCCCGGACCTCGGCCTCGGCGGCCTCGCGGGCGGCCTCGGCACGGGCCAGCTCGGCGCGGGCGGCGACGACCTTGGCCTGCGCGCCGACCAGCTCGCCCTTGGCCTTGGCGACGTCGGCCCGCGCGGTGGCCAGCTGGGCGTTGACGCCGGCCAGCTTGGCGGCGGCGTCTCGTACGACCTGGCTGGAGTCCTCGAGGTCGCCGGCGGCCTCGCTCTCGCGCAGCCGCAGCTCCTCCAGGCTCTGGGCGCTGGGCGGCGCGGCGGCCGGGACCGGCGCGGCCGAGGCCGGGCCGGGGACGCCGAGCAGGGGCGCGGCCGACAGGCTCAGGAGTGCGAGCGCCGCCCGTCCGCGCAGGCGGCCATGACGGCGCCCAGGGGAAGCAGGGACGTCCACGGGACCAGTCCTAGCACGTCAGCACCAGCAGCCCCGTCAGACACGCAGATGACGGCGCAACGTGACGAAGGAGGACAAGCCCGCCAGGAGCATGCCGGTGAGGAACAGCCACGGCAGGATCGCGAGCACGTCGCTCCAGCCGACGAAGGCGATCACGGGGAAGTTCGGGCGCAGCTGGCCGTCGACGAGGACCGCCTTGACCGCGACCAGCGCGCCGGCCGCGAAGCCCGCCCCGACCAGCCCGGCAAGGACGCCCTCGAGCAGGAACGGCAGCTGGATGTAGAGGTTGCTGGCGCCGACCAGGCGCATGATCCCGGTCTCCCGCCGCCGGCTGAACGCCGCCACGCGGATGGTGTTGCTGATGAGCAGCACGGCGGCGACGACCTGCACGCCGGCGATGATGAGCGCGATGAGCTGCAGCTTGTTGAGGACGTTGAAGAAGCCCTCCAGCAGCGCCTTCTGGTCCTGCACCTCCTCCACGCCCGGCCGCTGCGCGAAGGCGCTCGCCACGATCGCGAACTGGGTCGGGTCCTGGAGCTTGACCCGGAAGGACTCCGGCAGCGCTTCGGCGGTGACGTTCTCGACGAGGTCCGGCGAGTCCTCGAACTGCTCGCGGAACTGCGCGTAGGCCTCCTCCTGCGACTCGTAGAAGACGGTGTCGACCTCGGGCATCGCCTCGAGGTCGGCCTGGATCTCGTCGCGCTGCTGCTGTGTGACGGCGGCGCCGCCGCACGTCGCGGCCTGGCTGGACTCGCCGCACAGGTAGACCGAGACCTCGACCTTGTCGTACCAGAAGTCCTTCATCGCCTCGACCTGCGCGCGGATGAGCAGGCCGGAGCCGAACAGCGCCAGGCTGATGGCGACGGTCACGACGACCGCGATGGTCATGGTGAGGTTGCGGCGCAGACCGATGCCGATCTCGCTGAAGACGAACTGGGCGCGCACTGGGGGTCCTGTTCCTAGGCGCCGTAGCCGTAGACGCCACGGCTCTGGTCGCGCACGACCCGGCCGTCCGAGAGCTCCACGACGCGGCGGCGCATCGAGTCGACGATCGCGGCGTCGTGGGTGGCCATCACGACGGTGGTGCCCGTGCGGTTGATGCGGTCGAGCAGCTTCATGATGCCGACGCTCGTGGACGGGTCGAGGTTCCCGGTCGGCTCGTCGGCGATGAGGATCATCGGTCGGTTGACGAACGCGCGGGCGACCGCAACGCGCTGCTGCTCGCCGCCGGACAGCTCGTCGGGCATCCGCTTTCCCTTGCCGTCCAGGCCGACCAGCTCGAGCACCTCGGGGACGACCTTGTCGACCACGCTGCGCGGCTTGCCGATCACCTCGAGGGCGAAGGCGACGTTCTGGAAGACGGTCTTGTTCGGCAGCAGCCGGAAGTCCTGGAAGACGCAGCCGATCGAGCGGCGCAGCGCCGGGACCTTCCACGAGCTCAGCTTGTGCAGGTCCTTGCCTGCGACGTGGACGTGGCCCCCGGTGGGGACCTCCTCCTTGAGCAGCAGCCGCAGGAACGTCGACTTGCCCGACCCGCTCGACCCGACCAGGAAGACGAACTCGCCCTTGTCGATCTCGACGGTCACGTCGTCCAGCGCCGGCCGGGTGCTGGTGGGATAGCTCTTGCTCACGTGCTCGAGGCGGATCACCGGCAGCTCACGGTGTCCGAGTCTAGGTCGGCCCCCGGGCCGCGCCGCAGTTGCGACGCGCCCCGAGGGGCCGTCGATCAGGTCCTGCGGGGGCGCCGCCGGGAGAGCGCCGTCGCGCCGGCCCCGCCCACGAGCAGACCGGTGGCGAGTGCGAGCACGGCCGTCGTCCGGTCGGTGCCCGTCCGCGGCAGGGTCGTGGCGGCGCCCGTCGTGGCGGTGTCCCGCACGGCGGGCCCCTGTCCGGCGCCGTCCTGGACCGCGCCGCCCTCGAGCACCGGCGCGGAGATCGGGTCGGCGTAGGCGCAGACGATCCCGTCGTCGTCCGTGGGGACGGGGTCGACGAGCTCCAGCGGTGCGGGGGCCTCGCCCGGCCGCGGCGCCTCACCCGGTGCCTCGCCCGGCTCCTGCACCGGCTCCGCTGCTGGCTTCTGGTCCGGCTCGACCATCCCCGGGTCGGACGGCTCGCTGCCACCGCCGTCCGCGGGCGGGTCGCCCTGGACGGGACTCGCTGTGCTGCCGTCGCTGCTGACGGGCGTGTCGCCGTCGGTCACGACGCCATCGCCCGGCTCGACCGGCTGGCTTCCGAAGCACGGGTCCTCTGGCACGAGTCCGCCCTCGGCGATCTCCGGCGCGTAGTCCGGCTGCTCCATCGCCGCCCACGCCGGACCCCCGGCCAGCACCACGCCCACCACTGCGGCACCTGCCACTGCACGTCGTACGACGCTCATGACGACCCCCTCCGGTCGGCAGTGGGACGCATCCGGGCAGGGCGCGGTTCCACCACCTCGACCACCCCCCAGCGGGCCAGGACGCAGGCGTTGATCAGGGCCAGGGGTCAGAGGGGTCAGAGGGGTCAGGCGTCGGGGTCGTCGCCGCTGGTGCGGCGCCAGCGGATCGCGGCCTCGACGAAGTCGTCGATCTCGCCGTCGAGCACCGGCCCGGTCGAGCCGCTCTCCATGCCGGTCCGCAGGTCCTTGACCATCTGGTACGGGTGCAGCACGTAGTTGCGGATCTGGCTACCGAAGGCGATGTCGCCCTTCGTGCCGCGGATGGCGTCCATCGCAGCGGCCTCCTCCTCGCGCGTGCGCTCGAGGAGCTTGGTCTGCAGGACGATCATCGCGGTGGCGCGGTTCTGGATCTGCGAGCGCTCGTTCTGGCAGGACACGACGATGCCGGTCGGCAGGTGGGTGATGCGCACCGCGGAGTCGGTCGTGTTGACGCCCTGGCCGCCCGGGCCGCTGGAGCGGAAGACGTCGACGCGGATCTCCTTCTCGTCGACCTCCACCGCGTCGGCGGTGTCGACGACCGGGGTCACGTCGACCATCGCGAAGGAGGTCTGTCGGCGGGCCTGGTTGTCGAAGGGCGAGATCCGCACGAGCCGGTGCACGCCGTGCTCGCCGGCGAGCGTGCCGTAGGCGTACGGCGCCTTGCACTGGAAGATGACGCTCTTGACGCCGGCCTCCTCGGCCTCCTGCCACTCGTGCACGTCGAGCGGGTAGCCGTGCCGCTCGGCCCAGCGGTAGTACATCCGCCAGAGCATCAGCGCCCAGTCCTGGCTGTCGACGCCACCCGCGCCGGGCGTGATCTGCACCAGCGCCTCGCGCTGGTCGAACTCGCCGGACAGCAGGGTGCGCACCTCGAGGCTGCTGATGTCGCGCTGCAGGGCCGCGAGCTCGGCGTCGGCCTCGGCCTCGACGCCCTCGTCGGACTCCTCCGCCGCCATCTGGAACAGCACGGCCAGGTCGTCCAGGCGGCTGCGCACGCCCTCGACCCGCTCGATGTCGGTCTTCACGCCGGACAGCCGGGTGGTGACCTCCTGCGCCTTGGCGGTGTCGTCCCACAGGCCGGGCTCGCCGGCCTGGGCCTCGAGGTCGGACAGCTCGATGCGCAGGCGCGGCAGGTCGAGCACCTTCTCGATGCTGGTGAGGGTCGCGTCGAGCGCGGCGAGCTCGGTGCTGCGGTCCACGGCCATGGGCAGCGAGGCTACCGGCGGGCGGTCAGGGCGAGACGGGCGCGCGGGCGCGGGCCTCGGCCTCGACCCGCACCGGCTGGAAGCCCAGCAGCCGGCCGAAGGGCAGCTCCACGGTCCGGGCGCCCTGCACCACGACGGTCGTGCCGGCGTCGATGCGCGCCAGCCGCAGCTGCAGGCCGGGCTGGCCATCCTGCGCGCCGGCTTCGTACGCGGCGACGCGGCCGGCCGCCTCCCCCGCGTCGAGCGGGACGCGTCCGTCGGCCAGTCCGCCGGCGTAGAGCGCGGCGAGGTCCAGCGACTGGGCTGCGGACACGGCGGCGCCGTCGGCGGCGCTGACGACGCCGCGCTTGGCGAGGATGACCGCCGAGACGTTGACGACGACGGCCACCATGAGCAGCAGCACGGCGACGAAGCCGAGCAGCAGCACCAGGATCGTGCCGGAGTCGTCGCGCGGGTCGGGGCGCGTCACGGGGCCGGGGCCTCACGGAAGCGGTCGACCACCTCGACGTGCGTGGCCCGCACCGGGATGCGCGGCTCGACCCGGCCGAACAGGCCGCCGAGGACCGGCAGCGTCACCTCGTGACTGACCCGCACGGTGACGGTGGCGCCCGGCTGCAGGCTCGGCGGCTGCGGGTAGCTCACGGCGGCCGACCCGAAGCCGGGGATCTGGTCGCGCATGGCGAGGTCCGCCGCGACCTGGGCCCGCGCGGCCGGGTCGCCGTCGGTCGTCGTGACGTACGCCCGGCCGGCCTGGCGCGCGGCCTCCGTCACCCCGAAGGCCGCCCGCTGGACCTGGAAGACGGTGACCAGCACGTAGACCAGCGGGACGACGAGGAGCACGGACAGGTACGTGAACTCGACCAGCGCGTTGCCGTCGTCGCCGCGCAGACGCCGGCTCACGGGGCGCCCTCGTCCAGCGCGTGACCCTCAACGGTGATGCGCAGCGGACCGACCGGGGCGAAGACGAAGGGCAGCGGGCCACTCACCCGGATCCCGACGACCGGCAGCCCGCCGGTGTCGCTGGCCGGCAGCGGCGTGATGACCAGCTGGCCGGCCAGCTCGGCACCCAGGCTCCCGGCGACCGACTCGCGGGTGCGGGCGACGCCGTCCTCGGCCGTCCGGTCGGCGTTGGCGGCGAAGCGGGCGCCGTCCTGGGCGGCGGAGACGAGCACGTTGCGGGCGTGCAGGACGAGCCCGACCTGCATGACGAGCAGGAACAGGAACACCAGCAGCACCGAGACCAGCGTGAACTCGACGACCGCGGCCCCGCGCTCGCCGTCCCGCCGGTCCGCGGCCGCTGCGGGCACTAGGCGGGGGTGACGCTCTCGAGGGCGTCGGTGACGATCTGCAGCAGCCGGTCCTCGGCGAAACCCCAGATGATCGCGACGATGCCGGCGGTCATGAGGGTGATGAGCACCCAGCCGGGCACGTCGCCGCGCTCGCGGTCCTTCCCGGCGACGCGGTCGACGAGCAGGGCCTGCAGGAGCAGGAGCGGAGCGAGCACGGGGGCCTCCGGGGCGGGGGTCGAGCGGGGTCCAGGACGAGGTGTGTACGGGTTGCGTGGTTCGACGTCGGTCGCCGACATCCTCTCGGCGGGCCGCCGCCCGCTAGGAGGTGGACAACGACAGCCCGTAGAAGCCGGGGAACAGCGCGAAGACGATCGTGACGGGCAGGACGAAGAAGACAACCGGGACCATCATCGCGATCTCTCGCTTGCCCGCCGACTCCAGGAGCAGGCGCTTGCCGGCCTCGCGGACGTCGACGGCCTGCGCGCGGAGCACCTCGGCCAGCGGGGTGCCGCGCTCGACGGCGATCGCGACGCCGTCGACGAAGCGGGCGAGCGGGGCCAGCGAGGTGCGCCGGGCGATCCCGTCGAGGGCCTGCACGAGCGTCGCGCCGGCCCGCGCCTCGCTGAGGGCGCGGCCGAGCTCCTTGCTCAGCTCGCCGGTCGAGATGCGGTTGACCCGCTCCAGCGCGCCCACGGGGCCCTCCCCCGCGGTGACCGCCAGCGCGAGCAGCTCGGCGATGGTGGGGAACTCCTCGAGCATCCGCTGCTCGCGGTCGGCGACCTGCTTGGTGAGCCAGCGGTCGCGCCCGAGGACCCCGCCGGTCGTGAAGGCGACGGCCGCGCCGAGCAGCGACAGCGGGTTGGCGCCGTCGCCCAGCAGCTGGAAGACCGCGAGCAGCAGCGCGGCGGCGAGCCCGAAGCCGCCCCAGATGACCTGCTCGGCCCGGAACTGCTCGACGGTCATCTCCCCGCCGAGCTGCTCGAGCCGCCGTCGTACGCCGGCGATGCCGCCGACCCACCGCTCGATGAAGCGCATGGCGTCGCCGAGGACCGGGCGCAGGATCCGCTCCAGCGTCGGGAACGGGGTCAGCGCCTCGACCCGCGTGAGCAGCCGCGAGGGTCGCGGGGTGTCGCGCAGGTAGGGCCCGAGCCGGTCGTCGAGGGTCGGCTTGCGGGCCATCGGGGTGCCGGCCGCGGCGAGCAGCAGCCCGCCCCCGGCCAGCACGCCCAGCCCGGCCCCGATGACCGCGCTCATCGCAGGACCCCGGTCATCGCCGCACGCCGGTCATCGCAGGACCCTGCGCTCGATCGGGAGCCGGGCGATGCGCACCATCACCCGGTACGCGAGCAGCGAGACGCCGCCGCCCGCGAGCAGCACGACCGCACCGGCGGCGGTGTTGTAGGCGGCGACGGCGTTGGGCCGGCTGGCGAGCAGCAGGAGCAGCGCCCACGGCGCGGCCAGGGCCAGGCGGGCGGCGTTGACCGTCCAGCCCTGGCGGGTCTCGAGCTCGGCGCGGGTGCGGGCGTCCTCGCGCAGGAAGGTGGACAGCGTGCGCAGCAGCCGGCCGAGGTCGGTGCCGCCGACCTCGCGGGCCATCCGCAGTGCCTCGACGACGCGGTCGCCGACCGGGTCGGCGAGGTTGCGCTTGAGCCCGTCGAGGCTCTCGCCGAAGCGGCCGGTCGCGCGGTAGTCCTCGCCGAAGCGGCGGAACGCCGAGCGCAGCTGCTCGGGCCCGCGCACGCCGAGCTGGGTGAGCGCCTCGGGCAACGACAGCCCGGCGCGCACGCCGCTGGCGAGGTTGTCGACCGCCTCGGGCCACACCTCGCGCAGCTCGACCGACCGCTGGGCCCGACGGCGGCGCACCAGGAGGTAGGGCAGCGACGCGGCGAAGCCGCCGAACAGCAGGCCGATCACCGGCACCTGCGAGGTGCCGAGCACGACGAGGAACACGAGCAGTCCCAGCACGCTGCTGGCGCTGAAGAGCTGGTTGGGGGTGACGCCCTCGATCCCGGCCTGGGCGAGCAGGTCACGGGTCCGGTCGGCGAACGAGTCGCCCTGGCGCGGCCGGGCCGGCGCGCGGCGCGGGCCGGAGCGCCAGACGAGCAGGCAGCCCAGGCCGAACAGCAGGCCGAGCAGTGGTCCCACGGCTACAGGACCCCCTCGCGGGTGGGGACGCCCTCGTGCGACAGCAGCGCGGCCAGATCGATGCCGGCCCACTCGAAGCGCTCGGGGTGCGGCGGGTAGCCGTCGGCGCGGACCAGCCGCTGGCCGCGGGTGACGAACAGGTCGGCCACCTCGACGACGTCGCCCTCAACCCGGCCCGGGACGGCGACGATCTCCCTGACCCGGCGCTGGCCGGTGCAGTCCTTGCCGGTGTGCACGACGATGTCGATGCAGCTGGCGACGGTCGGGACGACGAAGCCGTGGCCGACGTTCTCCCCCGCCAGCAGCGGCAGGGTGCACATCTTGACGATGGCCTCGCGAGCGGAGTTCGCGTGGATCGAGCACATGCCCGGCAGGCCGCTGTTGAGTGCGATGAGCAGGTCGAGGCACTCCTCCTGGCGGACCTCGCCGACGATGATCCGGTCAGGGCGCATGCGCAGCGCCTCCTTGACCAGGCGACGCAGCTGGATCTCGCCGGTCCCCTCGAGGTTGGCCTGCCGCGTCTGCATCGACACGACGTCGGGCAGCGGGATCTTGAGCTCGAAGACCTCCTCGCAGGTGATCACCCGCTCCCGGCCCGGGATCGCCGAGGCCAGGCAGTTGAGCAGCGTCGTCTTGCCCGCCTGGGTGCCGCCGGCGACGATGATGTTGAGCCCGGC
>Ga0136633_1003148_pt1 | contig 10969 bp, 9 predicted proteins | sample AntDrymeUQ832206_2_FD_105494 | JGI IMG/M metagenome (GOLD analysis project Ga0136633, IMG submission 105494) | Polar desert sand microbial communities from Dry Valleys, Antarctica - metaG UQ83 (22.06) | ecosystem: Environmental > Terrestrial > Soil > Desert | place: Antarctica: Dry Valley...
CGCCAGAACGCCCCTCGTCCGCCGGCGCACGGCTGCGACGTCCTCTGTCGTATCGACGGCCGTGCGGTAGGCGCGGTCGATGTCGTCGTCGTTCGGCTCAGGCATCTTCACTTCTCCAGGGCGCCAGCCGCGCTCTCAGCGTCTGGCGCGCATAGCGCAGCCGGCTCTTGGCTGTTTCCAGGCCCACATGGGTGATCTGAGCCACCTCCTCCAGGCTCAGCTGGTGCTGCGCAGACAAGACGAAAGTCTCACGCTGCACGAAGGGCAGCGCCTGCACCGCCTCCAGCAGGGCTGCGGCCAGCTGCCGGTTGTGGGCAACTCGCTCGGGGTCGATCCCTGGTGAGTCAGCCAGATCGTCCAGTGCCGTCTCGGCATGCTCGCCGATGTCGCCGGCCAGCCGCACGACGCCCGGGCTCTTGCGGAAATAGTCCATCACCTTGTTGCGGGCGATAGTGAACAGCCAGGTCACGAAGCGAGCCTTGCTCTCGTCGAAGCTGCCCGCCTGCCGCGCCACCGTGATCCAGACCTCCTGATGCAGGTCCTCGACCGTGACCTCGTCGGCGGTGGCGAGCATGCGGCGGACGAAATCGAAGCTGCGCCGGTCGTGGTTGTCGTACAGGCATTCGAAGGCCACCGTGTCGCCGGCCGCATAGCGCCGCAGCAACTCGGGGTCATCGGGCCGGCCGACCTGGCCGATGTCGCTTGTGACCGTCACGCCTGATGGTAGCCAGCGGGCGTTCCCTGCTGCCGGATCCGCAGACACTGCGAGTCACCGGGAGGGCGGATCCGGGACGAAGCCGCGGGGGTCGTTGCTCGGAAAGGCCCGCGCCTGGGCTGCCGGCGCAGGGATCACGCCGGCCAGCACCAGGTTGGCGTAGCTGTCGTAGGCGATCTCGACCACGTCCTGCGGCACGCTGCTCAGCCGTTCGAACATGGTCCGGCGCGACACCGACCACTCGCGCGCGCCGTGACCGGTGCCCAGCCGTTCGCGCGCAGCAGGTTGCGCAGCGTTGCCGCTACTCGAGTCCGTCTTCGCCGCCTCGGCGCGGGATTCTGCCTCGCTCGCGCCGCCCAGCCGGTCTGCGGTGGTCGGCGGGTCGTGCCGCGGCAGCAGGACCCGCGGCTCGGGTTTTTCGGAAAACGCCGCCATCCCGATCACGCCGACATTGCCGGGCCGACCGGTCCTGGCGGCGTAGGAATCACCCAGCGACGCGAAGACGAAGGCTGCGATCGCGGTTTCACTCTTGCGCCAGCCGGCAATGTCGTAGGACTGCCAGGGATCGAGCACGTAGCCCGACTGTTGACCGCGGCGGTCTCCCCGGAGACGACATTGACCCCATCCACTGAAAGCACCACCAGCACCCGTCCGCCCGTGTGATTGACCAGTTGAATCGCGTAACGCGACGTCGGGCGGCCTGCCACGTGGATCCTTCCGTCCTTGCGATAGGTAGTCAGGCTCTGGCCGGTCTCGCGGTCGATGATGGACATCGACACCTTTACGCCGACTCGCCCCCGAACGGCCGCGCGGGCTCCATTCTCCGACAGGCTCCTAGTCTAGCCGCCGGCGCCCCACCGCCCGATGCCGGGCAGCCGCAGCGCAGCGTCGTTCAGGTCGATGCCGGCGGAAAGGCCGAGGAGGTTGATTTCCAGGCCCTCTTCCAGCGCGACGGCCGCGCCGACCAGGCCGAAGACCGAAAACTGCCAGCCGGTGCCGCTGGGCGTGGACGCGAAGAAAGTGGTCGGACCGAGAAAATCCTTGCCGATTGCCGTCGCAGGCAGGTCCAGCCGGAGTTCAGGCACCTGCCGCGCGATATGGGCGACGAAGGTATTGCTGTTGGGGCCCGGCCAGACGCGGTATCGGTCCGGCCAGGGGTAGTCGGCGACCGCCGCCTCGAGCCGATCAATCATCGCATCGACCCCCGGGCCGCGCCGCTGCGCGAGCAAGTCCGGATACTCGCCGAACCAGTGGGCGTCCGGCACCACGCCCTGTCGGATGTCCACTGCGCGGCCACCCCGATAAGCCCGCCAGCCCAGCACCTGGTAGACCGTATAGTCGCTCGCGCCGGATCGCTTGACGGCAATCCAGGTGTGGATGCCGAAGGCCCCGCGCCAGCGCAGGGTGCGGGCGCCATAGACCTGGATTACCGCACCCGGTTCGAGCAAGGGGTCGGGGGCCTGGCCGGTGCCTTCGCGGCTGGCCGAATGCCACTGCGCGTCCAGATCGAGCCGTCCCGACGCCAGCACGGCGAGAGGGCCGGCCAACAGCACCAGCAGCAGGGCGACCGCCCACGCCATCGCCTTGAACCAGGTGGCGGGCGCGAGCGTGCTCATGCCGGCGCCTTGCCCATAGTCACCGCGCCGCCCGCGAACAGGTCCAGCACCCGCAGTCCGTCCAGCGGCATCGCGCTCACCGGGCAGCACACGCGATTCGTGAGGACCGCCTGATTGAAGCGAACATGATGTCTCCTGGGAGCCTGTCGGAGTATGGGAAGGGGTCGCGGTGCAATGACTAATGTACGATACCCCGGGCAACACACGGGCCGATCGATCGCATGGCGAAGAGGGACGATGGATTTCAACCTGAGTGAGGACCAGATCGCCATCCGCGCGGCCGTTGAAGAGACCTGCGCCGCATTCGGCGACGAGTACTGGCTGAAGAAAGACCGCGAGGGCGGATTCCCGGAGGATTTCTACCGGGCGATCGCTGCGGCCGGCTGGCTCGGCATCGCCATGCCGACCGAGTACGGCGGCGCCGGACTGGGCATCAGCGAGGCAGCCCTGATGATGGAAACCGTCGCTGCCACCGGCGCCGGCCTCTCTGGCGCCTCGGCGATCCACATGAATGTCTTCGGATTGCACCCGGTCGTGGTCCACGGCAGCGACGAGCAGAAGCGACGCTGGTTGCCGCCCATCATCGCGGGCGAGGCCAAGGCATGTTTCGCGGTCACCGAACCCGACACCGGCTTGAACACCTTGAAGCTCAGGACGATGGCGCATCGCAAGGGTGACCGCTATGTCGTCAACGGCCAGAAGGTCTGGATATCCACCGCCCAGGTCGCGCACAAGGTCCTGCTGCTGGCGCGTACCACGCCGATCGACAAGGTGAAATCACCCGGCCAGGGACTGAGCCTGTTCTACACCGATCTCGACCGCAGCCGGATCCAGGTCCATGAGATCGAGAAGCTCGGCCGCAAGGCCGTGGACTCCAATGCGCTGTTCATCGACGACCTGGAGATTCCGGTCGAGGATCGCATCGGTGAAGAGGGTCACGGCTTCAGCCTCATCCTGCACGGCATGAACCCGGAACGGGTGCTGCTCGCCGCCGAGGCGACCGGCATCGGCCGCGCGGCCTTGCGCCGCGCCGCGCGCTATGCCAACGAGCGCATCGTCTTCGACAGGCCGATCGGCAAAAACCAGGGCGTTCAGCACCCGCTCGCCGAGCGCTGGATCGACCTCGAGGCCGCCACCTTGCTGTATCAGCGCGCGGCCTGGCTCTACGACCAGGGCAAGCCCTGCGGCGCAGAGGCCAATGCGGCCAAGTTCTTCTGCGCCGAAGCCGGTTACCGCGCCGCCGAGACCGCAGTCCTGACCCACGGCGGTTTCGGCTATGCCAAGGAGTACCACGTCGAGCGCTACTTCCGCGAGTCGATGCTGCCGCGTATCGCACCGGTGTCGCCACAGCTGATCCTGTGCTTCATTGCGGAGAAAGTGCTCGGCCTGCCGAAGTCCTATTGAGCCGGCCGCGCGGCGCGTCACCAGTGCCCGTCCGGCTCCACGTGGATTGTCACCCGGGCGCCATCGATCGCCGCCTCCAGCGCGTCCTCGATCCGGTCGCAGATGGCATGTGATTCGCTCACCGTCATCCGGCCGCTCACGGTGAGCCTGAACTCGATGAAGGTGGTGTGACCTGCATGGCGGGTGCGCAGGTCGTGAATGCCCGATGCGCCGGTCGCCGCCCCCATGACCACCTCCCTGATCCGCGCGACCACTTCCGGTGCCGGCGCGGCATCCATCAGGCCGTCCACCGACTCGCGGATCACTGCAACGCCGGTACGGATGATGTTCAATGCCACCAGCGCGGCAACCAGCGGATCCAGGATGTGCCAGCCGGTGAGCGTCGCCAGACCGAAGCCGACCAGCACGCCCACCGAGGTATAGACATCGGCCAGCAGGTGCCGGCCATCGGCGATCAGCGCCACCGAGCGCCAGCGACGACCCTTGCGCAGGAGCACCGCCGCCCAGGCCCCGTTGAGCACCGTCGCAGCCGCATTGACCAGCAGACCCTCCGTGGCCGCGTGCAGCACGATCGGGCCCTGCAGCGCCTGCCACACCTCGTGCAGGATGCTCAGGGCCGCGATCACGATGAGGACGCCCTCCAGTACCGCCGAGAAGTATTCCGCCTTCGCATGCCCGAAGGGATGGCCGGCGTCGGCCGGCATGGCGCTGACCCGGACCGCGATCAGTGCCGCCGTGGCGGCAACGACATTAACGATGCTTTCGAGCGCATCCGAGTACAGCGCGACACTGCCGGTCAGGCGATAGGCGACATACTTGAGCGTCAGGACCATCAGGCCGACAACGACGCTGCCGGCAGCGAGTTTGAATGTCCGGTTCATCGACGCCGCTGGTAACGCGGCGCTCCGGCCACATAGGTCACTTCGAGGTTGCGCTCGTCGGCCAGCATCATCCATGCGAACAGTCGCTCGTGCAAGTCCCGCGCCAGCGCCATGCGCCGCTCGGCAACGGCGCCGCAGGCCCAGTCCCAGACACAGACGTCGGCGATGCTACCCGGCGAGAATGCACCGATCTCGTGGTCGAGGCCGAGCGCCCGGGCGCTGCCCAGGGTGACCGCGTGCAACGCCTTCCAGGCGGTCAGCCCCTGCCCTGCCATCGCCTGCACACGATAGGCATCGGCCATGGTGCGGATCATCGACAAGCTGCTGCCACCGCCGACGTCGCTGGCGATGGAAACCGCAACACCCGCTGCCAGCGCCGCAGGCCAGTCGAACAGGCCGCTGCCGAGGAACAGGTTGGAGGAAGGGCTGTGCGCGATCTGCGCACCGCGCGCGCGCAGCAGTGCCCGGTCCTCGTCGTCGAGCCAGATGCCGTGCGCCAGTACGCTGCGCGCGTTCAGCAGGCCCGCGCGTTCGTAGACGTCGAGGTAGCTGCGCGCCTGCGGGAACAGATCGCGCGCGAGCTTGACCTCGTCGCGATTCTCCGCGACATGGGTCTGCATGTAGAGACCCGGAATGTCGGCGCACAAGCGACCGGCCATCGCCAATTGCGCCGGGCTGCTGCTGGGAGCGAACCGCACCGTCACCGCATAGGACAGGCGGTCCTTGCCGTGCCAGCGGCTGATGAGGTCGACACAATCCCGTTCCGCCTGCGCTACGTCGTCACGCAGGGTCGGCGGGGCATGCCGATCCATCAGCACCTTGCCGGCGATCAGGCGCATGCCGCGCTCCGCTGCCGCGGCAAACAGAGTCTGCACGCTGATCTTGTGCACAGTCGGGAACACCACCGCGCTGGTCGTGCCGTGGGCCAGCAGTGCGTCCACGAAGCGGACTGCACCCGCCTGCGCTTCGGCCGGATCCGCAAAACGCATCTCCGCGGGAAACGTATAGTTGTTCAGCCACTCCAGCAGCGCCGCACCGTGGCTCGCAATCACATCGAGCTGCGGGCTGTGCACATGGGTATCGATGAAGCCCGGCAGCAACAGCTTGCCCCGGTGGTCGACCTGCCGCCACGACCGGTCCGGCAGCTGTGGGCCCGGCTGGACGCCGACGATCCGCCCCTCCTGCACCAGCAGCCAGTGGTCGGAGCGGTAGCGGACCGCGGGCGAATCGGTCTCTCCCCAGGCGGGCATGTCCGTGAAATCCAGCAGGTCGCCGCGCAAGGCCAGGCGTGTCACGCGGTCATCGTCGCTCATGGTCCCTGTCATCGTTCATCGTCGCTGTCATCATTCATAGCCGGGCGCGGCACCGGGGGAGTGTGTCTGGGTATACTGGGCAATCACTTCTCAGTTTCGGGCCAGGATCGTTTTTCGTCCATACCCCCGGGCAGACGAGCACCAGCCAGGCACGCATGAACACGCAACCGATTCGCTTTTTTCATCGGGGCAGGACGGTCCAGGTCAGCGCGGCGCACCCGACACGCACGGTGCTGGATTGGCTGCGGGAAGATGCCCGTTGCACCGGCACCAAGGAAGGTTGCAACGAAGGCGACTGCGGGGCCTGCACAGTGGTGGTCGGCGAACTCGAAAGCCCGCCGGGCGGATCCCCCCGCCTGCGGTTGCGGTCCGCAAATGCCTGCATCCAGTTCCTTCCCACGCTCAACGGTCGCGCCTTGTTCACCGTCGAGGACCTCAAGACCATCGCCGGCGGCAATCTCCACCCGGTCCAGCAGGCGATGGTGGATTGCCACGGATCCCAGTGCGGATTCTGCACGCCCGGTTTCGTGATGTCGCTGTGGAACCTCTATGAGCGCCACCTCCATCGCCCGGCAGGCGCTGCTGCCGGCCGCCCGACCCGCCAGCAACTGGCGGACGAATTGTCCGGCAACCTGTGCCGGTGCACCGGCTATCGGCCGATCCTCGACGCCGGCCAGCGCATGTTCGACCTGCCGCCCGTCGCGCTGGAAACGATCCCGGTCCTGCAGGCGCTGGCCGACCTGCAGCAGGACGGCGGATTCAATTACAGTGCAGCGGCAGCGCACCTGCCGGAAGCCGTCGGCCGCATCGACCACTTTCACTCGCCGTCGGACCTGGCGGAACTGGCAGCCCTGGTGGTGCGAAAGCCGGCAGCCCGCCTGCTGGCCGGCGGCACCGACGTCGGTCTCTGGGTGAACAAGCAGTTTCGCGACACCGGCGACCTGATCCACCTCGGCAACGTCCCGGAACTGACCCGCATCGAAGAACGCGACGGCCATCTCTGCATCGGCGCGGCGGCCTCGCTGGAAGCGGCATGGCGCGCACTCGCCTGCCGCTTCGAAGGCCTGACCGATGTCTGGCTTCGCTTCGCGTCGCCGCCGATCCGCAACATGGGCACGATGGGCGGCAACATCGCCAACGGCTCGCCCATCGGCGATTCCGCCCCGGTGCTGATGGCACTCGACGCCCTGGTCGAACTGCGCAAGGGCACAGCCACGCGACGTCTTGCGCTCAAGGATTTCTACCTCGATTACATGAAGAACCAGCTGGCGGACGGCGAGTTCCTGCAGCGGATGCTGGTGCCGCTGCCCGCCCCTGCCAGCGCCCCGGCGACCGCTGCAAGTCCCGCACCCGGCGCCGCCGCCGAACCTGCCCGCCACCTGCGGGCGTACAAGATCAGCAAACGCTACGATTCCGACATCTCCGCGGTCTGCGCCGCATTCGCCATTGCATTGCAAGGCGACACCGTCGAATCGGTCCGGCTGGCCTTCGGCGGGATGGCGGCCATCGTCAGGCGCGCGACGCAAACGGAGGCCATACTGACCGGCAGGCCCTGGTCGCAGGAATCGATAGCGCTCGCCCGGGATGCCCTGGCCCTGGAATTCACGCCACTGACCGACATGCGCGCGAGCAGCGCCTATCGACTGGAGGTGGCGCAGAACCTGCTGCAGCGGTTCTGGCTGGAGACCCGCAACGCCGATCCCCTGCCGGCGCACGCGACCAGCGTCTGGAGCGTGATGCCGCACGACCTGACCTCGGACAGTTGACATGAACAAGCCCTTGATCGACGAGCTGCGCCGGGAAGACCGGTTGCTCGCGCCCGACGCCTTCCCGGACTATCGGCGCAACACCGCGAGCCGGCTGGACGAGGTGCTGGAGTCGGCCGCCGTCGCCGCCGGTGTCCGCGTCGGCGTGAGCCGGCCGCATGAGTCGGCGCACCTGCATGTGGCCGGCGCCGCTGCCTATGTCGATGACCTGCCGGAGCTGGAAGGCACGGTCCATGCCGCGCTGGGCTTGTCGCCGGTGGCGCATGGCCGCCTGCAGTCCATCGACCTCGCCGCGATCGGCGCGCTGCCCGGCGTCCTCGCCGTACTCACCGCAGACGACATCCCCGGCGTCAACGACTGCGGCGCCATCGTCCACGACGATCCGGTGCTCGCGCGCGAAACCGTGCGCTATGTCGGCCAGCCGGTGTTCGCCGTGATCGCCGCCACGCGCGATGCGGCGCGCCGGGCCGCCGCCTGCGCCGCCAATGTGCTGACGATCGATCCACTGCCGCCGGTCTTCACGCCACAGGATGCCCATGCCAAGGGGCAGTATGTGCTGCCTCCGATGCACCTGGTCCGCAGCACGCAGGAAGGCGGCGCAGCGGCGGCAATCGCGGCCGCGCCGCATCGGCTGCGCGATAATTTCTATGTCGGCGGCCAGGAGCAGTTCTACCTGGAGGGGCAGATCAGCTACGCCATTCCCGGCGAGGACGGCGACATGCTGGTGCACTGCTCCACCCAGCATCCGACCGAGATGCAGCATCTGGTGGCCAGTGTGCTCGGTCGCCTCTCGTACCAGGTTCAGGTGGTCTGCCGACGCATGGGCGGCGGCTTCGGCGGCAAGGAGTCGCAGTCCGCGCTGTTCGCTTGCATCGCGGCGGTAGCGGCTGCGCGGCTGGCAAGACCGGTCAAGATCCGCCTCGACCGAGATGACGATTTCATGATCACCGGCCGACGCCACTGCTTCTGGTACGACTACGACGTCGGCTTCGACGACGAGGGCCGCGTACTCGGCGCCGACGTCACCCTGGTCTCGCGCGCCGGGCATTCCGCGGATCTCTCCGGCCCGGTGATGACCAGAGCACTCTGCCACGTCGACAATGCCTACTGGCTGCCGGATGTCGCCGCACACGGCTATTCGGCAATGACCAATACCCAGTCCAATACCGCCTTCCGGGGCTTCGGCGGCCCGCAGGGCGCGATTGCAATCGAGAACATCCTCGATTCGATCGCGCGCCGGCTCGGAAGGGACCCGTTGGACGTGCGCCGCGCCAACTTCTATGGACGGGACGAGCGCAACGTGACGCCGTACGGCCAGGTGGTGTCGGACAACATCATCCACGAGCTGACCGCAAAGCTCGAAACCGACAGCGACTACCGGGCGCGCCGCGCGGCGATCGCCCGTTTCAACGAAGCCAGCCCCGTGCTCAAGCGCGGCATCGCGCTGGTGCCGCACAAGTTCGGCATTTCATTCAACGTCAGGCATTTCAACCAGGCCGGCGCACTGGTGCATGTATACAGCGACGGTTCCATCCTGGTGAACCACGGTGGCACGGAGATGGGCCAGGGCCTGAACACCAAGGTCGCGCAGGTGGTGGCCCATGAACTTGGCGTGGGCTTCGACAGCGTACGCGTCACCGCCACCGACACGCAAAAGGTGGCTAACACTTCAGCCACTGCCGCTTCCACCGGTGCCGATCTCAACGGCAAGGCCGCACAGGACGCGGCGCGCCAGATCCGCGAGCGGCTCGCTGCCTGCGCGGCCGGGCTGTACGGTGGCGAGGCCACGGATGTCCGCTTCGCCAACGACCGGGTACAGGTCAACGGCACGACCCTGGACTTCTGTGCACTGGTTGCAGCCGCCTACACCGAACGGGTGCAACTCTGGTCGGACGGCTTTTACGCGACGCCCGGCCTCAGCTGGGACCGCGACACCATGAAAGGCCATCCGTTTTATTACTTCGCCTACGGCGCAGGCGTCAGCGAGGTGGTGATCGACACCCTGACCGGCGAATGCAAGCTGCTGCGCGCCGACCTGTTGCAGGACGCCGGCAAATCGTTGAATCCCGCCGTGGACATCGGCCAGATCGAGGGCGCATTCATCCAGGGCATGGGCTGGTTGACGATGGAGGAACTGGTATGGCATCCGCAGTCCGGCAAGTTGTCCACGCATGCGCCCAGCACCTACAAGATTCCGACTGCCAACGATTGCCCGCCGGTCTTCAATGTGCGCATGTTCGAAGAACACAACCGCGAAGACAGCATCCACCGCAGCAAGGCGGTCGGCGAGCCGCCGCTGCTGCTTCCCTTCTCGGTGTTCTTCGCGATCCGCGATGCGATCGCAGCCGTCGGCGGTCGGGCGATCGATCCGCCGCTGGAGGCGCCCGCGACCAGCGAAGCAATCCTGAAGGCGATCAGTGCGGTGCGTCGTGCGGCTGCCGGGCGCGCCATCCACGGCGTAACGGGAGGTTGACATGACTGGGTCGCTCGCCGGAATCCGGCGAATTTGACACCCTCAGGTGACCCGGCGCGTTACGATACCCGTCTTCCCCCCCGAAAGTGGCGACTCGATCGATGCAATGGACGCACTCAGCAATTACGACTCTCCTAGGTTCTTCGCTCTTCGGCATGCTGCTGCTGTCCGGTTGCGCCACGACCGAGAGCAGCGACCCCTGGGCTGACTCCGGCCCGGTGGGCCCCGCACCCGGATCCACCTCTGCGCAGCGCCCGGGCACGCCGGCTGAGCAAAGGCCACGCGGCAACGAAACACCGGCACCGACCGAAACTACCCGCCCGAGCGGCAAGGTCGACTGGGTAGCTGTCTTCGAAAGTCCTCCCGGCGCCAAGTACAACGATCAGCGGGTCATCTACGTGGATCGCAACAGCGTCCAGCCCCAGCCTCTGGAGAACCTGACCTACTACCTGGCCCGCACACGTGAAGTCTCGCGCGCCGGAGCCAAGGCCAGGATCCAGGAGATCGCCGTGCTGTGTGAAGGCGCGCCGATCGCGCCGGCGACCTCGCTGCGAGGCGAAGGCACCGAGGAAAGCGGCGGCAGCTATTCACTGACGCGGGCTCTCACGCCGCTGACCTCGCTGTCGCAGTTCTCCACCCAACGGTTGCGCATCGACGCCAACAACCCGAACACCTTCATCGTGCGGGCGGTGTGCATGCTGGGCACGGGCGGCTGAGTCCACTGCGGCCGGCAGGACGCCGGCGATCAGCGATCAGGGTCGTCGGTGACGGGGCCGGAATCGTCGAATCCGTCCAGGTCCC
>Ga0136633_1003149_pt1 | contig 10968 bp, 9 predicted proteins | sample AntDrymeUQ832206_2_FD_105494 | JGI IMG/M metagenome (GOLD analysis project Ga0136633, IMG submission 105494) | Polar desert sand microbial communities from Dry Valleys, Antarctica - metaG UQ83 (22.06) | ecosystem: Environmental > Terrestrial > Soil > Desert | place: Antarctica: Dry Valley...
GAGGCCCGAGCCGGAATCGAACCGGCGTGCGGGGATTTGCAGTCCCCTACGTAACCACTCCGCCATCGGGCCTCGCGAAGAGCGGCGGCATTGGCGGACGGCAGGGCGGCTTGTCAACGTGCGACTTTCGACCAACGGCGGTCGACGCCGCTTGGTCTTGCCGCGTTGGCGCTCTAAACCCGGCTTGCACCGCCACTGTATCAGTTGCATAGAACAGTGGAAGCAGTTGAGGATCCGATGGATAGTTCGCTCGCGCGCCGCGCAATGATCGACAATCAGCTCCGCCCGGAGGCGGTGACGGACAATGGCGTGCTTGCCGCGATGGCATCGGTCCCGCGCGAGGAGTTCGCGCCCGCCGCGTCGCGCGCCTTTGCTTATTTCGATCGCCCGCTGCCGCTCGGCGGGGGGCGGTCGATGATGCCGCCCGCGGCGCTCGGCCGGTTGCTGAGCGAGCTTGCGCCGCGCGCCCGCGACCGCGCCCTGGTGGTCGGCGCGGGCAGTGGCTACAGCGCCGCGGTGCTGAGCGCGATCGGCTGCCAGGTGGTCGCGACCGAAGACGATCCAGCGCTTGCCGCACAGGCGCGCGCCGCGGGCACGATGCTCGCCGATGGCGACCCGGGCGCGGATTTCGATTTGATCCTGATCGACGGCGCGGTCGATCATATTCCGCAGTCGCTGGTCGACCGGCTGGTTGAAGACGGCCGGCTCGGTGGCGCGTTGATCGATCGGGGCGTGACCCGGCTGGTGGTCGGCCGCTCGGCGGCGGGGCATTTTGGACTTCGTACTATCGTCGACGCCGAAGTCGCGCCGCTGCCGGGTTTCGAACGGCCCCAGGCATTTACATTCTGACCGGATGGAGCAAGTCTTGCGCCCTCACAAATTAATCGCCCTGCTGTCGCTGGCGCTGCTCGGCGGGACCGCGTCGGCGGACACGCTGCGCGAGGCCCTGGTGTCGACCTACGCCAATAATCCGACCATCACCGCGCAGCGGGAGGCGTTGAAGTCGACCGACGCCAATGTCGCGATCGCGCGCGCCGCCGGGCGGCCGCAGGTCAGCGGGACGGTCGGGGTCAACCGCGACATTACCCAGGCCGGGGTGTTCAACCGCGGCGGCTCCAAGGGCCCCTATCTGTCGGGCGGGGTCGATTTGAGCTACCCCTTGTTCAACGGCGGGTCGGTGCGCAATTCGATCGATGCCGCGCAGACCCGGGTCGAGGCCGGGCGCGCGACCCTGCGCGCGGTCGAGGGCGATGTGTTCACCGAAGCAGTCGCGGCCTACATGGACGTGATCCGCGACCGCGCGATCGTCGAATTGAACAATAATCAGGTGCGCGTGCTGACCACCAATTTGGAGGCGACCCGTGACCGCTTCCAGATCGGCGACCTCACCCGCACCGACGTCGCCCAGTCCGAAGCAAGGCTCTCGCTGGGGCGCTCGGCGCTTGCCACCGCGCAGGGCCGGCTCGCCTCGAGCGAGGAAAATTACCGGCGCGTGATCGGGCGCCGTCCCGACGCGCTTGCCCCGCCGCCGCCCTTGCCTCCGCTTCCCGCGACCCCCGACGAGGCCGTCCGAATCGCGCTGGCCAACAATCCCGACCTGATTGCGATCACGCGCCAGGTCGATGCCGCCGGCTTCGACGTGCGCACCGCACGCGCCAGCCGCCTGCCGACCGTGTCGGGCGTGGCGTCGGGCGATTATGCCAACACCCTTGCCGGCGACGTCATCGGCCCGCGCTCGGGCACCGCGACCAGCGTCGGAGTGTCGAGCCGAATTCCCCTTTACCAGGGCGGGCTTCCGGCCGCGCGGATCCGCCAGGCGCAGGCAATCGAGGGCCAGACCCTCGAGCAACGGATCGCGATCGAGCGCGCGGTGGTCGCGACCACCCGCTCGGCGTTCGCGACATTCCAGGCGGCGCAGAACGCGATCGCCTCGAACCAGGTCGCGGTTTCGGCCAACGAGCTCGCGCTCGAAGGCGCCCGCGCCGAAAACGGAGTCGGCACGCGCACCATCCTCGACGTGCTCAACGCCGAGCAGGAATTGTTGAACGCGCAGGTTCAGCTCGTCTCGGCCCGGCGCGATGCCTATGTCGCGGGATTCCAGCTGTTGAACGCAATGGGCCAGGCGGAGGCCGACGACCTCGGGCTCGACGGCGGCCCGCTGTACGATCCGCTCGGCAATTATCGCGCCGTGTCGGGCAATTGGAACGATTGGGCCAATGACCCGCGCCACACCCCGGTGGCGACTCGCACCGTCACCCCGCAGGAGGAAGCGCCGGGCGTGACTCCGGCGCCGCGATAAGCGATAGGGCTTGCATGACCGCGGCCCGGGACCCTTCGATGGAAGACATTCTCGCCTCGATCAAACGCGTGATCGCCGAGGAAAAGGAGATCCGAGCGGCTGCTCCGCCGCCGCTTCCGGCGGTCGACGAGGATGACATCCTCGAGCTCGAGGACGTGGTCGAGCCAAATCTGGCCCCGCCGATCGATCTCGGCCCGCCGCTGATTGAAGACCAGGTCGCCGACAGCAGCCGCCAGATGCTCGACCAGCTGGCGACGGTCGCGGCCAATGCCCCGCCGCCGGCGCCGGTCGCCAACCCGCTCGAGGAAGTGGTCCGCGAAATGCTCCGCCCGATCCTCAAGCAATGGCTCGACGACCATTTGCCCCAGGTCGTCGACGAGCATGTGAAGCGCGAAATCCACCGAATCACCGGCCGCCCGGTCTAACTTCGCACCAGGCGTCATTGCGAGGAGCGCAGCGACGCGGCAATCCAACGGCATCAAGAAAACTGGATTGCTTCGCTGCAGCCTGTCCGCGGGTTAGCGAAGCCAGACCCGGGGGCTCGCAATGACGATGTAATATTGCAAGCCTTCGCCTCTCTGCTACCTCTGGCGCATGACCAACCGCCTCGCTCACGCCGCCGCCGCGGCCTCCGCTCTTCTCGCCGCAACCCCCTCGCTCGCTCGTCCGATGACCGCGACCGACATGCACATGATGCGCCGCATGGGGAGCCCAGCCGTCTCGCCCGACGGCCGCAGCGCCCTGTTCACCTTGTCGACCACCGATCTTGCCGCGAACAAGCGCAACAACGCGCTCCATTTGCTCGACCTTACCCGTCCGGGCGCGACGCCGCAGCCGGTCGCCGCGCTCAAGGACGCGCATGACGCGATGTTCGGCGCCGATGGAGCGATCTGGTTTCTCCGCTCGGTCGCCGGCCAGGACCAATTGTTCCGGATGCCGCTGGGTGGACGGGCGGCTCAGCTGTCGAACCTCAAGGGGGACATTTCGGGATTCAAGATTTCGGCCGACGGCAGCCGCCTGATCATCTTTGCCGACCGCGACCTGCGCTGCACAGACTTTGCCTGCGCGGCCCTCCCGGCGAAGGCCACGACCGGATCGGCGCGGGTCTACGACCGGATGTTCGTTCGCCACTGGGACAGCTGGGCGACCCCCGGCGTCCGCTCGCGCATTTTCGCTTTTCCGATCGCAAATGGCCGCGTGACCGGCCCCGGCGTCGCGGTCACCGGCGCGCTGGTCGGCGACACTCCGTCGAAGCCATTCGGCGGCGGCGAGGAAATCGCGGTCTCGAACGACGGCCGCACCGTCTTCTTCGCGCTGCGCGAGGCGGGACGGATCGAGCCGACCTCGACCAATCTCGACATTTTTTCCGCTCCCGCCGACGGCTCGGCGCAACCGACCAACCTCACCCCCGGCAATGATGGCACCGACACGCTGCCGACGCTGTCGCCCGACGGCCGAACGCTGGCCTACGTCTCGATGGCGCGCGCCGGCTACGAAGCCGATCGCCAGGTGGTCATGCTGCGCGATCTCGCCAGCGGGCGCACGCGCGCACTGACCGGCGGCTGGGACCGCTCGCCGGGCTCGCTCGCGTGGAGCCCCGACGGCCGAAGCATCCTCGTCGATGCCAATGACGTGATGGAAAACCCCCTGTCCCGGATCGACGTCGCGAGCGGCCGGGTCACTCGCCTGACCCGGCTCGGCACCGCGCACAATGCCCGCCCGCTCGCCAACGGATCGGTGATTTTTACCCAGAACAGCATCATGGCTCCCGACGATCTGTTCCGCGTCGATGCGGCGGGCAGGGTCACGCGGCTGACCGACGTCAACCGCGCTTTGCTTGCCCAACTCGATCCCGTGACCTTCGAGAAATTCGCCTTCAAGGGCGCCAAGGGCGATCGGGTGTGGGGGTTCAAGCTCAAGCCCGCCACCATCGCCACCAGGCTCCCGATCGCGTTCGTCGTCCACGGCGGGCCGCAGGGCAGCTTCGGCAATGGCTGGTCCTATCGCTGGAACTCGCGCCTGCTCTCGGCGCCGGGCTATGCGGTGGTCAGCGTCGATTTCCACGGCTCGACCGGCTACGGCCAGGCGTTCACCGACTCGATCACCAACGATTGGGGCGGAAAGCCGCTCGAGGACCTTCAGAAGGGTCTCGCCTTCGCCACCGCCAACGACCGCCAGCTCGACGCGAACAATGCCTGCGCGCTGGGCGCCTCCTACGGCGGTTACATGATGAACTGGATCGCCGGCCGCTGGCCCGACCGCTTCAAATGCCTCGTCCAGCACGACGGCGTGTTCGACCAGCGCGCGATGGCCTACGAAACCGAGGAATTGTGGTTCACCGAATGGGAACATGGCGGCAAGGCCTATTACGAAGACCCCGCCGCCTACGAACGCTGGAACCCGGTCAACCATGTCACCGCGTGGAAAACCCCGATGCTGGTGATCACCGGCGAAAAGGACTTTCGAATTCCCTACACGCAGGGGCTGGCCAGCTTCACCGCGCTCCAGCGCCGCAACATCCCGTCGAAACTGGTCGTCTTCCCCGACGAGAATCACTGGGTGCTCAAGCCGAAAAATTCGATCCAATGGTATGACGAGGTGTTCGGCTGGATGGACCGCTGGATGGGCGCCCCGCGGATCATGGAGGCCAAGTGAGTTGAGTCGGGCGGGCGCGACCGCTAACCGCCCCCGATGACCGAACTCGCCAAGACCTTCGACCCCGCCGCAATCGAGGCGCGCTGGTATGCCCATTGGGAAGGCGCGGGGTGCTTTCGCCCCGAGCGCGGCGACAAACCTCCGTTCACGATCGTCATGCCGCCGCCCAACGTCACCGGCAGCCTGCACATCGGCCATGCGCTCGACATCACCTTGCAGGACATCCTCGTCCGCCACGCGCGGCTCCAGGGCAAGGACGCCTTGTGGGTGGTCGGCACCGACCATGCCGGGATCGCGACCCAGATGGTGGTTGAGCGCCAGCTCGCCGAGGCGCAGGACAAGCGCACCAATTACAGCCGCGACGAATTCATCGCCAAGGTGTGGGAATGGAAAGCGGAAAGCGGCGGCCAGATCACCCGCCAGCTCCGCCGCCTCGGCGCGAGCTGCGACTGGGCCAATGAGCGCTTCACCATGGACGAGGGCTTTTCGGCCGCGGTGACCAAGGTGTTCGTCGAGCTTTTCAACAAGGGCCTGCTGTACCGCGACAAGCGCCTGGTAAACTGGGACCCCGGCCTCAAGACCGCGATCTCCGATCTCGAGGTCGAAACGCGCGAGGTCGCGGGCAAATTCTGGCATTTGCGCTACCCGCTTGCCGACGGCAGCGGCGAGATTTCGGTCGCGACCACGCGTCCCGAAACCATGCTCGCCGACATGGCGGTCGCGGTGAACCCGTCCGACGAGCGCTACACCGCGCTGGTCGGCAAGCAAGTGCGGCTGCCGATCACCGGCCGCCTGATCCCGATCCTTGCCGACGACCATGCCGATCCAGAGCTTGGATCGGGCGCGGTCAAGGTCACCCCGGGGCACGACTTCAACGATTTCGAGGTCGGCAAGCGCGCCGGAATCGCTGCTGCCGACATGCTCAACATGTTCGACGCCGAAGCGCGGGTGGTGCAGACCGCCGACGGGCTGATCCCCGCCGCGCTGCTCGGGCTTTCCGCGAAAGACGCGCGCTCGGCGGTGGTGGAACTGCTCGAGGCGGCGGGAGCGCTGACCGGCGTCGAGGACCGCGTTATCCAGACCCCGTTCGGCGACCGCTCGGGCGCGGTGATCGAGCCGTGGCTGACCGACCAATGGTACGTCGATGCCAAGACCCTCGCGCAGCCGGCGATCGAGGCGGTGCGCTCGGGCGCGATCAACATCGTCCCCGAAACCTGGGCCAAGACCTGGTTCAACTGGCTCGAAAATATCCAGCCCTGGTGCGTCTCGCGCCAATTGTGGTGGGGCCACCGGATTCCGGCCTGGTTCGACATGGAGGGCAACATCTTCGTCGCCGAGACCGAGGAGCAAGCCCGCTTGTCTGCCGGCGACCGCCCGCTTCGCCGCGACGAGGACGTGCTCGACACCTGGTTCTCCTCGGCACTGTGGCCATTCGCGACCCTCGGCTGGCCCGAGCAGACCCCTGACCTTGCCCGCCATTACCCCAATGACGTGCTCATCTCGGGGTTCGACATATTGTTCTTCTGGGACGCGCGGATGGCGATGCAGGGGATCGAGTTCATGCACGAGGCGCCGTGGAAGACGCTCTATCTCCACGGCCTTGTCCGCGATGCCGCAGGACAGAAAATGTCCAAGTCGAAGGGCAATACGGTCGACCCGCTTGGCCTGATCGACCGTTACGGCGCCGACGCCCTGCGTTTCTTCATGGCCTCGATGGAAAGCCAGGGCCGCGATATCAAATTGGATGAAGCGCGCCTCGCCGGCTACCGCAACTTCGCGACCAAGCTGTGGAACGCCGCGCGCTTCCTCCAGGGCAATGGGGTCGGCGCGAGTGCCGGCATCGCCGCGCCCGAAGCGTCATTACCGGTCAACCGCTGGATCATCGGCGAAGTCGTCGCCACGCTCGCAAAACTCGACCAGGCGCTCGCCGACCTCCGCTTCGACGAAGCCGCAAGCGCGATCTACCATTTCACCTGGGCGACCTTCTGCGACTGGTATGTCGAGCTGGTGAAGGGCGCGTGGGACGATGAGACGCGCATGGTCGCCGCCTGGGCGTTCGACCAGATATTGGTCATGCTCCACCCCTTCATGCCGTTCATCACCGAAGAATTGTGGCACTCAATGGGGGACCGGCCCTACGACCTCATCGTCGCACGATGGCCGGCGCCCGCGGCTGCGCGCGACGAGGCCGCCGCGGTGCGGATCGACGGGCTCGTTGAAATTGTCTCCGAGATCCGGGCGATGCGCGCCGAGCTCAATATCCCGTGGAGCGTCACGCTGGTGCCCAATGTGATCGGCGGCGATCTCGCGATGCTTGAGCGACTGGCCGCCAACTCCGCGACGCTCGCGCGGATGGGCAAGCTCGCGCTTCCGGTCGCCGCGGCCTCGGTCCCGCCCGGCGCGGCGCAGATCGTCGTCGGCGGAGTGACGATCGCATTTCCTCTCGGCGACGCGATCGATCTCGGTTCGGAAAAGGCCCGTCTCGCTAAAGCCATCGCCGCGGCAATCAAGGACCGCGACGGCCTCGCCGCGCGCCTCGCCAACCCGGCGTTCGCCGAGCGCGCTAAGCCCGAAGCGGTGGCCAAGGCGCGCGAGGATCATGACGCGCGGGCGGCGGAGGCGGAGCGGTTGGAGGCGGCGCTCGGGCGGCTGGGCTAATTCCCGTCATTGCGAGGAGCGAAGCGACGCGGCAATCCAGTGACCGCCGATGGATTGCTTCGCTTCGCTCGCAATGACGAAACCTAAACCAAAAACTGCCCCTCCGTCGGTGCCGCGACCTCGATCGCGCCCCTTGCAACGCTCACCGTCACCGGTGTCTTCGCCGCAATCTCCCCGTCGATCGAGATGTTGAGCCGCGGTCGCGTCTTGAGGATCATTCTTCGCCCGCGATATTCGCAGGTCGTGCCGTGCCGCGCGCGGAGCTTGAGCACGGTCGCGAACCAGCTCCATGCCAATCCCCACACGCTGGTCCCGGTAACCGCCTGGATCACGATCTCGCCGCTGTCGAGCGCCTGGCTCTCGACCAGTTCGACCCCGCCGTGGTGGGTGCCGTTGGCGATCCGCGCCTCGGTCGCCCAGGTCTTTTCGATCCGTCCGTCCTCATGCTCGACGGTCATCCGGAACGGGCGGAACTTGAACGCACAGCGAAGCGCCCAGATCAGATAGCCAAGCATCCCGAGGTAGCGCTTCAATTTGTGTGGGACGGTCTCGGCGATCAGCGGCGACAGGCCGATCGCCGCGGCATTGACGAAGAAATCGCCGTCGATGCAGCCAAGGTCGATCCGCTTGCGTGTCCCCGCGGCGATCACCGCGATCGCGCTGTCCACGTCCTGGGGTATCCCCAGCGTGCGCGCAAAACTGTTCGCGGTGCCCAATGGGATCACCGCGAACACCGTGTCCTCGCCGATGAACAGATCGACATTGCTCGACAGCGATCCGTCGCCGCCGCCGACGATCACCATCGGCGCCTTGGCAATCGCCGCCTTGACGGTCGCATCCATCTCGTCGGGCTCATGGATCGCGTGCGCCCCGATCAGGTCGATCCCGGCCGCGATCAATTTCTCGCGCACTTCGTCGAACGCATCGGCGCCGCGGCGGCTCATCGCATTGACGACCAGGATCGCCTGGGTGGGGAGGGGTCTCATCGGCGATTGCTTGGCACGAGGCGGCGGTTTGCGCCAGCGCGCCGACCCGCTATTGCGGCTGGGCAATGGCTCACCCGACTTTTCCAGCGACCAGCAACGCTTCCTTTCCCGCAACGCGAATGCGCCGCGGCCGCTCGGCGCCGTGGATCCGCGAGTTGCTCGCCGAGCATCGCCTCGCGGTCTCCGACCTGGTCTGGCCCTTGTTCATCTGCGACGGTGCGGACTGCGAGGAACCGGTCGGAATGCTCCCCGGGGTAAGCCGCTGGTCGGTCGATCGACTTGGCGACCGCGCGCGCGAGGCCCGCGACCTCGGCATTCCCTGTCTCGCTTTATTCCCCAATACCCCTGAGGCGCTTCGCAGCGACGACGCGCGCGAGGCGCTCAACCCCGACAATCTGATCTGCCGCGCCACCGACGCGATCAAGCAGGCGGTCCCGGAAATCGGGGTGCTGACCGACGTCGCGCTCGACCCCTATACCGCGCACGGCCACGACGGGCTGATCGATGCGCGCGGCTGCGTGATCAACGACGACACGAGCAGGATGCTGGTCGAGCAGGCGCTGGTCCAGGCCGCCGCGGGGGCCGACATCATCGCTCCGTCGGACATGATGGACGGACGCGTCGGGGCGATCCGCGCCGGGCTCGAGGCGGGCGGCTATTGCGACGTCGCGATCATGGCCTACGCCGCCAAATTCGCCTCCGCTTTCTATGGCCCGTTCCGCGATGCGGTCGGCAGCGCGGGGCGCCTGAAGGGCGACAAGCGCGGCTATCAGATGGACCCCGCCAACGGCGCCGAGGCGCTGCGCGAGGTCGCACTGGACCTCGCCGAGGGCGCCGACATGATCCTGGTCAAGCCCGGGCTTGCCTATCTCGACGTGCTCGCCCGCGTAAAGGATGCGTTCGGAGTGCCGACCTTCGCTTATTCCGTGTCGGGCGAATATGCGATGATCGAGGCCGGGGCGGCGGCAGGCGCGGGCGACCGCGACGCGCTGGTCCTCGAGACATTGCTGGCGTTCAAGCGGGCCGGGGCGACCGGAATTCTGACCTATCATGCGCGCGACGCAGCGCGATTGCTCGCTCGCTAGGCAAGCATGGGGCCGACCGATTCGCTGCTGGTCGCCGAGACCGACCGCTTGTGCCTGCGCCACTGGCGCGAGGAAGATTGCACCGCTTTTTTCGAGGTCATGAACACGCCCGAAGTGATGCGCTTCCTCGGCGGGGTCCAGTCGCTCGCCGGATGGCGCGCCGCGTTCGACCGGCTTCAAGCTTACCAGCGCGAGTTCGGCTTCACCTTCTGGCTGCTCGAGCGCCGCGGCACCCGCGAACTGCTCGGCTTCTGCGGGCTCAAGCGAGTCAATTACGAGGGTGCGCCCAATCCGGGCGAGGTCGAGATCGGCTGGCGGCTGCGTGAGGATTCGTGGGGGCAGGGCATCGCCAAGGAAGCCGCGGTCGCCACGCTCGATCTCGCCTTCGCCCGCTTCGCCGCTCCGTCGGTGGTCGCGATCACCGCCGCCGGCAATCGCGCCAGCTGGCGGCTGATGGAGCGGCTCCAGATGACCCCGCGGCCCGAACTCGATTTCGACGATCCGCGCTTTGCTCAACTCAACCCGATGAAGCAGTGGCGGTTGCTTGCTTCGGAGTGGCCCGCCGTTCGCGACAAAGCGTTGGCATAGTATAGCCCGCTAACAATCGCCCTAACCGCCGAGCCGGTCGCCGAGCCGCGCGATGGTCGCCGACTGGGCATCGTTGATCGCGGCCACCGCGGCCGCTGCATCCTCGATCGCGGCGCGATTGGCCGGAGCGATCCACCGCGCCGCCTCGATCCGCTCGCCCGCCAGCGCGTCGATGTCGCCCGCCGCGCGGCTGGTCACCCCCTGCTGCGCGACCAGCTCCGACAAGGCCTGCTGCGCGACGATCCAGCTTTCGGTCTGGCGCGCTCCCGCGGCGGCGGCGGCGCGTTCGGCAATCGCCGCGAGCCGGTTGAATTCCGCAACGCCCCCGCGCGCCGCCGACACCGCTGCGCGAAGGCGGCCGGCGAGTGCGGGGTCGAGCGTCCCGGGCGACGGCGCGGAGTCGATCGGCAAGCGCGGATCGATCGCCTCGGTCGAGCGCGCGGCCAGTGACGGATAGATCCCGGGCGCCGAGCAGGCGGCGAGCATCAACGGCAGGCACTGGACAAGGCGGCGCATCGCACTCCTGTTAGGCACCCGCATCGCGGCGCGCAATCGCCCGCCTTTCGCCCGGCAAGAGGGTTGCGCGTCCTGCCGCATCACCCTATTGGCACCCCCGGCACGCGCCCGTAGCTCAGCTGGATAGAGCATCAGACTACGAATCTGAGGGTCGGACGTTCGAATCGTTCCGGGCGCGCCA
>Ga0136633_1003150_pt1 | contig 10967 bp, 8 predicted proteins | sample AntDrymeUQ832206_2_FD_105494 | JGI IMG/M metagenome (GOLD analysis project Ga0136633, IMG submission 105494) | Polar desert sand microbial communities from Dry Valleys, Antarctica - metaG UQ83 (22.06) | ecosystem: Environmental > Terrestrial > Soil > Desert | place: Antarctica: Dry Valley...
CGAAGCCGAGCTCGAACGCTATCGGCCCGACGACGCGGTCCGGGCGGCGCTGGATTCGGTCGAGGTCCCCCGCTGAGAGGGGCCTTCCCGGCCTCGCACACGGCTCTCGGTAGGGGGGCAAGAGCGGACTGTGTGCATCTGCCCACGTTTTTTTGTGGGTACAAGCACACCGTGTTCATTTGCCACCGCCGGCGACGGGCGGGGAGCGTGGGGGGGCCGGGGGCAGGGACAGGGGTGGGGAGGCCGATCACGGTCCTCCAGGCGCACCAAGAGGCGTGAGCCCGACCCCGCTCGCAGCGTGGCTGCTGGGGGCGAGTGCCGTGAGCGCGCTGCTGCTCCCGTGGCCGGTGGCGCTGGTGCTCGTGCTCGTGGTGACGGGGGCCGCGGCCGCGGACGGCTTCAGCGCCCGGCGGGACGTGAGGGTCTCGAGCGACATCCCCGGGCTGCTGGCGCGCGGCGTCCCGGCCGCTTTCTCCATCGAGCTCAATCCCTCGCAGACCACCGCCCGCGTGCGCCAGCCCGCGCCCCCGGACCTCGTCGTGAGCCCGGCGGAGTCGCCCAATCGACTGGACGGGACGGTGACCGCACTGCGCCGCGGCCGCCACCTAGTGCCGGTCCCCGCCGTGCGCATCGACGGGCCGCTGGGGCTGGGCAGACACTTCAGGCGTGCAGGGGAGGAGCACGAGGTGCTCGTCTACCCCGACCTCCCCGAGGCGTGGCGTCTCGCCCGGGCGGTGCGAACAGGACGTCTCTCCGTCGAGGGCCGGCGGCCTCGGGGCCCCCTGGGACTCGGGACCGACTTCGAGTCGATACGCGACTATCAGTGGGACGACGACATCCGCCAGGTGAACTGGAGCGCCACGGTTCGGATGGGGCGGCCGATGAGCAACCAGTACCGGGTCGAGCAGGACCGTGACGTCATCTGCGTGGTCGATGCGGGGCGGCTCATGGGTGCTCCGCTGGGCGGTGCGACAAGGCTCGACATCGCTCTCGATGCCGTCGCCGCGCTGTGCTTCGTGGCCGACGAGCTGTCAGACCACTGTGGGGCGGTGGCGTTCGACTCGTCGCTGCTCCGAGAGGTCTCGCCCCGGCGCAAGGGGGCCAGGACGGTGGTGCGGGCGCTGTTCGACCTCGAACCCTCGCGGGCCGACTCCGACTACGAGCTCGCCTTCAGGGCCGCGTCGCAAGCGAAGCGCTCCTTCGTGGTGGTGCTCACCGACCTCCTCGAGGAAGCGGCGGCCCGCCCCTTGATCGAGGCGGTCCCCCTGCTGGCCGGCCGCCATGCCGTGCTGATCGCAAGCCCCATCGACACCGACATCGACGCCCTCGTGTCGGGGCCGGTGACGTCGCTGGAGGATGCCTACGCGGCGGCCGCGGCGGTCGATGTGCTGGCCGCCCGGAGCCGGGCCGTGGCTCGCCTACGGGCGTCGGGGGCCGATGTGGTCCAAGCTCCCCCCCGCCTTTTCGCCGCTGCCTGCGTGGAGAGCTATCTGAGAGCCAAGCAGCGCGCCCGGGTGTGAGTTGGGGGCCGGGCATGGGTGGTCAAAACGGAACCGTTCCCGATTGACCACCGGATCCGGTGGGTTTTTGGGAACCGTTCCCGATCTACCACCGCGGCCGGGCGGGGCCGGGATGTCGAAATGCCTTCAGATCCCGGATGCTCTGCCCCGCCACAGCGCCAAGCCCCAATAACAGGCGGCCGCGGCAACGCCCACGGTGAGGGCGCCCTGGGGGCCGAGGCCGCGCGGGGTGATGAAGCCTTCGATGAGACCGGCCAGCACCAGCCAGGGGGCGGTTCCCAGAACCACGCAGGCGGCCGCGTTGGCCTCCTCGAAAAGAGCTTGTGACCTGCGGCGATAGCCCGGCCGAACGATGCCCCACCCCATGCGCAGACCTGCCGCAGCGCTCACCACGATGCAGGACAGCTCCAGGACGCCGTGGGCTGCGACCAACTCAACCAGCCGCGCGCCGTTCCCGGCGCCGGTCGCAAGCCCCGAGACCGCTCCGAGCAGAAGCCCGTTGTAGATCACCACCGCCGCAGTCGCGAGCCCGAGTGTGATCCCTCCGGCGAAGGCGAGAAAGCTGACCTGGACGTTGTTCGTGAAGATCGTGGTGGCGAACACGGCCTGCTCTCCGGTGGAGAGGCCCAGATCGCCGCCGTCGCCCTGCTCGCCGGCCTGGGCCAGCTCACCCGGGACCAGCCCGGAGGCGGCGCCCGGGTCGTCGCGCGCCCAGGTTGCGCCCAGGCCTGCAGGAACCAGCAACAACAGGGCGGCAACCAGCAGGACGAGCGGGCGTTCCAAGACCAGGCGCCAGTAGGTGGTGGCGAAGAAGCGGGCGGCCGAGTCTTTGCGCGTGGGCGAGTCGTAGACGAGGTGGCGGGCTCGCCCCACGAGGCCCTCGAGTCTCGTCGCCGCCGGATCGTGGGGCCACACCCGGCGCGCCACCCCCAGATCCGCCGCGGCCGCCCGGTACAGGGCCGCGAGACGGCGGACGCCTTGTGGCCCCAGCCGCTCGGGCCGGCGGCCGGCGCGCCCAATCAGTTGCTCGAGCTCATCCCACAGGGGGCCGCGTTCTGAGAGGAAGCGCTCGAGTCTCATGTCGCCTCGACGATGGAGGCAGATATCCGGGAGACAATCAGGCTGTGAGCTATGAGGACCGGATCACCATCCAGACTCCCGAGGGCGTGGACCTCGATCTGTCGCTGGCGGGTCTGGGCTCTCGCTTCGCGGCCCGCATCATCGACGAGCTCATCAAGCTGACGATAGTAGTCGCGCTGCTGCTGGGGACGACCGCGGTTGGCGCCGTCGCGGACGTGACTCCGGAGCTCGGCGCAAACGGGCCCGAGTCCCAGGCGGTGCTCGTTGTTGTGGCCGTGGTCGTCGTCATCCTGTTTCTCGTCAACTTCTTCTACGAGGTCTTGTTCGAGACCCTCGCGTCGGGCCGCACGCCGGGCAAGCGCGCCACCGGGCTGCGGGTGGTGCGCCTGGACGGACGGCCGGTGGGTTTCACCGCCAGCGCAATTCGTAACTTGTTACGGGTCATAGACTCGCTGCCCTTCGCCTATGTAGCGGGGATGGTCTGCATCCTCGTGAGCCCCAAGAACCAGCGCCTCGGCGATCTCGCCGCCGGGACCCTCGTGGCACGTGAGATGAAGGGCGTGGCCTCCACTTCGGCGCGCTCGCTCGAGACGGTCTCGACACCGGCGCCGGCATGGGATGTAACCGCGATCACCGCGGAGGAAGCGGCCGCGGTAAGGCGTTTTCTCGAGCGCCGGGAGGGACTGCAAGAGGAAGCGCGCGCTCGCCTTGCGACCCAGTTCGCCGCTAGGCTAATCCCCAAAGTTGCGGGGGTATCCGATGAGCTGGGGCCGGAGGAGTTCCTCGAGGCCCTGGTCGCAGCCAAGGCGGCACGCGCTTGATCCTGATCACCGGGTGCCCGAATCCGAATCCCCCGAGTTGTCCCCGCTGTCGCTAAGCTGCTCCCGATGGGTACATCGACTCGTGGTCGCGCCGCTGCACTGCGTGCCTGGACGGGCACGGTTGCGCTCGAGGTGGCAGACCTCCGGATCGCGGGACTGGCGCTGTGCGCGGCGGCGCTCGTACTGCCGATGGTGCCCTTCTATCCCGGCGTAACCTGTCCGCTGCGGGCCTCGACGGGGATCCCCTGCCCCCTGTGCGGGATCACCACCAGTGTCCGCGCAACTCTGCGACTCGACCCGGCCGATGCGGTGGCTCTCAATCCCGGCGGCCTCGCCGCGGTGGTGGGAGCCGCCGGCCTGCTCCTGACCCGCCGCACTCGGATCACGGTACCGGCGGCGGCGGTGCCGATCCTCATTGCCTGCCTGTGGGTCTTCGAGCTGTTCCGTTTCGACCGGCTGTAAATAGCAGGCTCCGTTACTGCCCGGCTGCACCGCTTGGCTGCACCGCTCGCTCACCGCTCGACGAAAGGAGAGTCAATGTCCGATCCAACTCCCGCCTCGGGACCACCTTCGCCTGATCCAACTCCCGCCTCGGGACCACCTTCTCAGGGCCCTCAGGGGGCGCCCCGCCACTCCGGGCAGGGACCATCGGGGCCGCGCGCCAACTTCGGCCAGCGCCTGCTCGCCCTTCTGGTGGACGCTCTCATCGTGGGCGCCGCCAACTTTCTCCTGCAGATCCTGTTCGGGCGGGGAAGCGCAGCCCAGTCCTTGAGCTTCCTACTCGGACTCGGCTACTACGTCTATCTGGAGGGAAGCCCCGCCGGGCAGACGGTCGGCAAGAAGGTGCTCAACATCCGGGTCGTCGACTTTCAGACCGGAGGCCCGCTGGGTTTCGGCAAGGCGGCGATCCGCTACGTCGGCCGCATCCTCTCGGCCATCCCCTGCGGCCTCGGCTACTTCTGGATGCTGTGGGACAAGGAGCGCCAGACCTGGCACGACAAGCTTGCCGGCACCGCAGTGGTCCCCACGGCCGACTATCCGGTGGCGAACTGGCCGGGCTGACCTAAAGGCGCGGCTCGAGCGCGTCAGAACGGTTGGGGCGCTAGGCGGAGATCGAGAGTCCCGAGCCGAGGGTCGCCTTGAGCTCGGCGTGCAGCCCGTTGCGGGTGTCGACGCAGAACTCACTGCCCAGCCGCAGAACGGTCGTCTTGGCTTCGGTCGCCAGGTGCAAAAAAACCTGGGTCGTGCCGGGGTGCTCCGCAAGGATGTCCTTGAGCCGGCCCACGAACTGCGGTGTGCACGCACCCGGAAGCAGACGGATCTCAAAAGGCCGTTCGTCGAGGCGGGGCTTGGACAGCTCGTAGGCGTTGAGCTTTATGGAGTCGTCGCGTGCGTCCTGATCGACGCGCCCCTTGACGAGCAGGATCGCATCCGCCTCGATGACATCCGCGTACTGCTCATAGGCGCTCGGGAAGACGATCACTTCGATGTTTGCCCCGGACAGGTCTTCGAGCAGCAAGGTGACCATGATCTGACCCTTGCGCGTAACGCGTTTTGTCAGGCCCGCAACCACGCCTCCGATGGTGACGACCTCCCCCGGCTTGCGCTCGGCAAGGGCCGAGACCTGACAGTCGGTCATGCGCGCCATGAGGCCCTGCACTGCGAACAGGGGATGGTCGGAGACGTAGAGACCGAGCATCTCCTTCTCGTGAGCTAGCAGGATCGACTTGGGATGCTCCTCCTGTGGAATCGTAATCTCGGCCTCAAGCGGGCCTGCATGAGCCGCCTGTGAGAACAGCGAGAACTGGCCCGCCTCTTCGCGTCTGCGACGATCCATCGCCTGGGCGCAGATGTGCTCGAAGCTGTCGAGCAGGCCCTTCCGGGTGTGACCTAGGGACTCGAACGCGCCGGACTTGATCAGGGACTCGACAGTCTTCTTGTTGAGACATGTGTAATCGACCTTGCGGCAGAAGTCGAAGAACGAGATGAACTCGCCCTTGTTCCTGCGAGCTTCGATGATGCGCTCGACGACTCCTTCGCCGACGTGGCGAATGGCGCTGAGCCCGAAGGTGATGGAGTCGGCGGTGGGGGTGAAGTCCATGCCCGAGGTGTTGACGTCGGGCAGCAGCACTGGGATTCCCATCTTTCTCGCCATCGACAGGTACTTGGGCTTGTCGTCCTTGCGGTCCTTTACCGAGGTTAAGAGCGATGCCATGTACTCGACCGGGTAGCGGGCCTTCAGCCACGCGGTCTGATAGGCGACGTAGGCGTAGGAAGCGGAGTGAGCGCGGTTGAAGGAGTAGTCGGCAAACGGTTGGATCAGCGCCCACAGCCGGCGCGCTTCCTGCTCTGAGACACCGGCACGCCCGCATCCCTGGATGAAGCGAGGCTCTTCGGCCGCCATGATGTCGCGGTTCTTCTTGCCGATGGCCTTGCGCACGAGGTCGGCTTCGCCGGCGGTATACCCGGCGAGCTTCTGCAGCAGCATGACGATCTGCTCTTGATAAACGAGCACCCCGTAGGTCTCGCGAGTGATGTCCTCGAGAGCGGGGTTCAGGTGGCTGATCCGTGAAGGGTCATTCTTGCGTTCGATGTAGGTGGGGATCTGCTCCATCGGGCCGGGCCGGAACAGTGCAATCAACGCCATGATCTGCTCGAAGCAGTCGGGCTTGAGCTGAAGCAGCAGCCGGCGCATGCCCTCGGACTCGAGCTGGAAGACGCCGTCCGACTCGCCGCGCTGGAGCATCTTGTAGACGTCCGGATCATTAAGCGCGAGTGAGTCGACGTCGACGTCCTCGCCTTTATTGTCCTTGACGTAGGCGCGCGTCAGGTCGATGACAGTGAGATTGCGCAACCCGAGGAAGTCCATCTTCAACAACCCCAGCGCCTCGACGCCGTTCATGTCGAACTGGGTGACGACCTCGCCGCGATCGCCACGCTTCAGGGGCAGGTGTTGCACAAGAGGGTCGCGACCGATGACGACGCCGGCCGCGTGTATGCCGGCCGCGCGCTTGAGGTTCTCGATCTTTAGCGCGGTGTCGATGATCTCTTTGGCTGCGCCGCCTCCGTCGTATGCATCCGCAAGCTCGGGCGACGAATCGAGCGCTTTCTTGAGACCCGAGTCACGCCCCATGATCAAAGGCGGATACATCTTGGTGAGGCGGTCGCCCTCGACGTAAGGAAAACCAAGCACGCGGGCCGCGTCCCGGATCGACTGCTTTCCCTTGATGGTTCCGTAGGTGATGATCTGTGCGACGTGATCGGAGCCGTACTTGTCCTGCACGTAGCGGATTACGTCGCCGCGCCTGCGCTCGTCGAAGTCGATGTCGATGTCCGGCATCGCGATGCGCTCGGGATTCAAGAAGCGCTCAAACATTAGGTTGTAGGCAAGCGGATCGAGCTCGGTGATGCCGAGGGCATAGGAGACGAGGGAGCCTGGGGCGCTTCCCCGGCCCGGTCCTACACGGATTCCCTGGCGCTTGGCCCAGTTGACGAAGTCGGCCACGATGAGGAAGTAACCGGCAAAGCCCATGTCTGCGATGACTCGCAGCTCGTATGCGGCGCGCTCGGACACCTCGGCTGTGATCTGGGGATAACGCCGCTTGATTCCCGCCCGAACCTCGTTGTCGAGGTGACTCTCGAGCGACTCGCCCGTAGGAACTTCGAAGCGGGGGAGCAGCAGGTTGCCGAGTGCGATGGCGACGTTGCAGCGCTCCGAAACCTCGAGGGTGGTCTCGCAGGCGCCGGGCCAGCGTGCAAACCTGGCGGCCATCTCCTCCGGAGTCTTTAGATAGAACTCATCGGAGTCGAACTTGAAACGTCCCGGCTCGGACAGCTCGGAGCCGGTGTTGATGCAGAGCAGGACATCGTGGGCCGCGGCGTCGTCCTTGTGCGTGTAGTGGGAGTCGTTGGTCGCGACCCAGGGGATGTGGAGCTCCTTGCCGATGCGGACGAGCTCGTCGTTGAGCGGCACCTGGCTCGGGATCCCGTGGTCTTGGAGCTCGAGGTAGAAGCGATCCTCGAACAGCTCCCGGTACTGCGCGACCTTGCGCATGGCGCCCCGCCGGTCACCTGCGACGAGGAGCCGAGGGATCTCCGCGGACAGGCAGCCCGAGAGGCAGATCACGCCCTCCGAGTGCTCCGAGAGGATCTCCCAGTCGGTCCGGGGCCTGTAGTGGAAGCCCTCGAGCCAGGCTCGGGAGGACAGGCCGACGAGGTTGGAGTAGCCGGCGTCGTTCTGAGCCAACAGGGTGAGGTGGTAGGTGCGCTCGTTGTTCTCGGCCTGCTGGGGCTTCATCCGCCTGTCCCCGTCGAACAGGTAGCCCTCCATGCCGAGGATCGGCTTGACGCCGCTTTTTACTCCAGAGCGGTAGAAATCGAGCGCCCCGTACATGACCCCGTGGTCGGTGATGGCGCAGGCGGGCATCCCGGCGGCGGCCGCGGCCTCGAACATTTCGCCGATGCGACTGGCGCCGTCGAGCATCGAGTACTCGGTGTGTGCGTGCAGGTGGACGAAACTCACCGCGGCGTGGCCCCCGATGTCATGGGTATTCGACTCTCGAACTACAGGGTCGACTCTCGAACTACAGGCGTGTCATTAGTGCGCTTCATTACTACCACAGCCCCGGCTGCCGGCTCGGTGCATCCGCCTGGTTTGGTGGCGATGTGGCGACGGATCTGGGCGGGGCGACGACATAGGAGGCGGGCGGGTGACAACATGGGAGGCGGGCGGGTGACAACATGGGAGGCGGGCGGGTGACAACATGGGAGGCGGGCCGGGCTTTCGGTCGCCCGGGACGCCCGGCCCCGCTCCGCTATGCGGCCCCCACAGCCACGGCCTCAGTGTCGGATGCGCTGCGGCCTCTTGCAAGGGGCATGGGACCGAGCCGCGAAAGTATTTCTGTCACTCTCTTACCGGCCGCTCATACGGCTACAGCGCGCACCGAAGAGAGGCCATAGAGGCGGACCAAGTCGGCCATGAACGGCTGCGGGACTCTCCGATCCTCGGCCGTGAAACGGAGAAAGCGCCAGCCGCGGCTCTCGAACGCGTTCTGCCGGCGATGGTCATGTAGCCACTCCGCCAGGGCCGAATGGCACTCATAACCGTCGGCCTCGAGGGCAATCAGCTTGTGTGGGTAGGCGGCATCGAGTCTCCCGAGCACAACGCCATGCTCCCGCAGCTCGAACTGGCGCACGGGTGAGGGCAGACCCGCCCTCGCGATGACCTCGAGCATCGCATCCTCAAGCTCGCTCTCGGTAGGCGGACCTGGTTCGAGGTTGTCCAGGTGGCCCAAGAGGGCGCGCAGAACCGCCGTCCCCGGCCTCCCGCTGATCCCGCCGCGCCGGAGCTGATCGATGAGCAGCGGCTGCGTCACCTTGTTGCGGGCGAGCGCGTCGGCCGCGGCCCGTGCCACCAGCTTGGAGGACACGAGGCCGCCGAGATCGAGGAGGGTCCGGGCGGGCGTTGTCACCGGCAGGCCGCCGACGGTGGTCACGTCCTCAAGGGGCAGGTAATTCGTTCGGTGCACGATCACGCCTTCTGGCGCTCGCACGAAAGATCGCATCGTGACCACCTCTACCGCCTGAGGTCTGAAGCCCAGCAGGCCATGGACCACCGCAGCGGAACGCCCGGCCACCACTCCCTCAAGCAGGAGGCACGCTTGCATCAGCTCTTGCCGGGAGGAGGTCGGGGCTCCGTCGATGAAGTAGAGCCTAGGCCCGATCCGTACCCAGACCCCGGAACGCACTCGTCGTTTGATCGCATCGGTCGACATCCCGCAAGCGAGCGCCTGGACGCGCGTGATGAATCCGAACTGCGCCCGGGCGTGCTCCCTGCAGCGGGCATCAGGCGTCGAGGGGCTCATGGGTCAATCCACGCACACACCTGTGACAGTCCCAGGCTCCCCAGCCTCTGTGACAGTCCCATGCTCCCCAGCCTCGCGCCCGCCTCGGGGGCCGAGTAGGGGGCTGAGCCTGCCTTGGCCCCGCGCCCCCAATCTGGCTTTGTGTCAGGAATCGTGCGGAATCCGCCCCTAATCTGGCAAAGAGCCAGCTCAGGGGCGGTCGCGCTGGCCCGAGCGGGGGCCGAGTAGGGGGCTGAGCCTGCCTTGGCCCCGCGCCCCCAATCTGGCTTTGTGTCAGGAATCGTGCGGAATCCGCCCCTAATCTGGCAAAGAGCCAGCTCAGGGGCGGTCGCGCAGGCCGAAGTCACGGGCCCGGGCCAGGGCCCCGATTAGATCGGGGGGCAGGGGGTCCTCGACCTCCACGGCCCGGCCGTCGTCCGGGTGCTGGAAACGCAGCCGGACGGCGTGGAGGAAGGGCCTGGTGAGGCCGAGAGCCCGGGCGAGCTCGGTGGCCCCTCCATAGAGCCGGTCGCCGAGGACCGGGTTACCCAGGTGGGAGAGGTGGACCCTGATCTGATGGGTCCTCCCGGTCTCGAGCGTCACCTCCAGCAGGGCCGCGGCATCGTAGGAGGACAGGACCCGGTAGTGGGTCACCGCAGCCCGCCCCTCGGGAACGACCGCCATCACCCTCCGCTTCACCGGGTGGCGTCCGACCGGGGCGTCGACCGTGCCCGAGGGGGCCGGGAGGGCTCCTCGCACCAGAGCCAGATAGGTCCGCTCGACCGAGCGGGCCCGCAGGGCCGCGACCAGAAAGCGGTGGGCGTCGTCGTCCTTGGCGACCAGCAACGCGCCCGAGGTGTCCTTGTCGAGCCGATGCACTATTCCGGGGCGCCTGGAACCCTGCGCCGACAGCGGCACCCCCAGGCCCAGAAGCGCGTTGACCAGTGTCCCCCCCGCGTGGGAGGAGTCGGGGTGGGCAACCATGCCGGGGGGCTTCGACACGACCAGCACCCGGTCGTCCTCGTAGAGGAGAGAAATGGGGATCTGCTCGGCGGCCGGGGCTGCCTCCTCGCCCATGGCGACGGGACCCTCGATCACGTCGCCCTGCTCGAGGCGATAGCTGGGACGCACGACGGCGCCTGCGACGGTTACCTCCCCGGCCTTGAGCGCCCTCTGCACCCGCGCCCGCGTGACTCCGGAATGGCGAGTCACTACCACGTCGACTCGCTCGCCCTCCTCCTCGGGGCCCACCACCACGTGGATCACCAGTGCACCTCCCGGTAAATAGGCTCACATTCGAGCGCCCCTGCATCCCCGCTCGCGTGGTTTCTTGTCGCTCACGTACCTTCCACGTTCGCTCACTCCTCGCGCCTAGCGACCAAGGCGCGGTGACGCTCTCGGTGCCGACCGTATTCCCGGTGCGGAGCATTAAGCCGGCCGGGCGCGGGCTCCGAACAGCAGCACAAGGGCGACCCCCACCACTATGCAGGAGTCGGCGACGTTGAACACCGGCCACACCTGGAGGTCGACGAAGTCCACGACCCGGCCCCCGTAGTCGCGGACGATCCGATCCAACAGGTTTCCGGTTCCGCCCCCCACGATCAGCCCGAGGGCTGCCGCCACCCGGGCGTCCTCGACCCCCCGGGCCCACACCAGCACCGCCACGATGATGACGACGGTGGCGGCGAGAAAGAACAGCGGGA
>Ga0136633_1003151_pt1 | contig 10965 bp, 10 predicted proteins | sample AntDrymeUQ832206_2_FD_105494 | JGI IMG/M metagenome (GOLD analysis project Ga0136633, IMG submission 105494) | Polar desert sand microbial communities from Dry Valleys, Antarctica - metaG UQ83 (22.06) | ecosystem: Environmental > Terrestrial > Soil > Desert | place: Antarctica: Dry Valley...
ACCACGCCCGGTCGAGCGCCTCGCCGATCTGGGGTCCGGAGAGGCCCGCGGCCAGCAGGTCGTCGCCGTCTATCGCGAGGCTCCGGTGGCGCAGCTCGTCGAGCCACCGCTGTGCGCCCGGATGTCCCGTCAACGCCACCGCCTCGGGACGCAAACGACGCAGACGTGGCCAGTCGGCGTCCTGGAGCGCCGCCGCGGCGACCGGTGCGTCGCGGATGGCAGCGAGGATCGCATCGCGGCAGGGCGCCGGGAAGGCGAGCGCGTCGAGCCGGTCGCGTAGCCCGCGCACGCCCTGCAGCGCCGCGGCGAGAGCCACCTCCGACGTGGTGAGCAGTGCCGTCGCCGCAGCCACCGGGGCGGGATCGAAGCCCGGTAGAAGCGCCTCACCCACGCCGTGGTCGGCCAGCCTCGCCATCCCCGCCGGCTGCCGCTCCGCGGCCAGTCGTCGCAGCTCCGCTCCGAGGCGGCTGCCGGAGACGGTTCCGAGCGCGCCGCCGCGCACCGCCGCCCGCGCCAGCGCCGCGGTCGACGGGTCCGGCGCGAAGTCGAGCCGCGCCGCGTAGCGGGCCATCCGCAGGAGCCGGGTCGGGTCGTCGGCGAACGACGCCGGGTGCAGCACCCGGAGCGTCTCGGCGGCGAGGTCCTCGCGGGCTCCCGGCCACTCGGTCACCACGCCGCCCTCGAGGCGGACGGCGATCGCGTTGACGGAGAAGTCGCGGCGGGCGAGGTCCTCCTCGAGCGGGACACCCGTCTCGACCGCCGGAAGGGCCCCTGGCGACGGATAGCGCTCCCGCCTCGAGGAGGCCAGGTCGACCCCGCGGACTGTCACCGTCCCGAAGGCGTCGTGCACGACGGCGCCCGCGCCGAGCGCGCCTCCCACCGCCGCCGCGTCGTTCTCCACCACGAAATCGAGCTCGCGTGGCGGGCGCTGGAGCAGCGCGTCGCGAACGGCACCGCCGACAACGTGGACACCGGGGTGGCGGCTCAGCTCGTCGAGCAGCGGGGCCGCGCCGGGAAGTGCCCGCAGCCAGGCGAGCACACGCGCGCCGTCATCGCCCACGACTGGACCTGTCACAGCCGCACCGCCACCCCGGCTTCGTGCAGCGCGGCCTTCGTCTCGGCCACCGTGTACTCGCCGTAGTGGAAGATCGACGCCGCAAGCGCGGCGTCGGCGCCGGCCTGCAGGCCCTCCGCGAGGTGCCGTGGCTCCCCTACGCCGCCCGAAGCGATGACGGGGACCTCGACGGCCTCGGCGATCGCTCGCACGAGCTCGAGGTCGTAGCCGCCCTTGGTCCCGTCGCGGTCCATCGAGGTGAGCAGGATCTCGCCCGCTCCGCGCTCCACGCCCTCACGCGCCCAGGCCAGCGCGTCCACGCCGGTGGCGGTCCGGCCACCCGCGACGAAGACCTCCCAGCCCTCCCGGACGCGCTTGGCGTCGATCGCCAGCACGACGCACTGGGCGCCGAAGACCTGCGCCATCTCGCCGATCAGTGGCGGGCGCGCGACCGCCGCCGAGTTGACGGCGACCTTGTCGGCGCCCGCGTCGAGCACCGCCTGCGCGTCGCGCACCTCCCGGACGCCTCCCCCGATCGTGAACGGGACGAAGATCTCGTCGGCGGCCCGGCGCGCGAGCCCCACGACCGTGTCGCGCTTGTCCGAGGTGGCCGTGATGTCCAGGAAGATGACCTCGTCGGCGCCCGCCGCGTCGTAGTGGGCGGCGAGCTCGACGGGGTCGCCGGCGTCGCGGATGTCGATGAAGCGTGTTCCCTTGACGACGCGGCCCGCGTCGACGTCCATGCACGGGATGACGCGCTTGTAGTGCATCAGCCGCGCAGGGCGGCCTTCGCCTCGCCGACGGTGAAGGTCCGCTCGTAGAGCGCCTTGCCGACGATCACGCCCGTGAGGTTGACGCGACGCAGCCCGGCGAGCGCGCGAAGGTGGTCGAGCGTGCCGATGCCGCCCGAGTAGACGAAGCTGCCGCGGACCGCCTCGGCGATGGCGGCCACGTCCTCGAGCGAAGGGCCCTCCTGCATCCCGTCGCGATCCGCGTCCGTGTAGACGAACCGCTGGACGCCGCGGTCGTGCAGCGCGGCGATCGCCTCCGCGGCCGGCAGCTCGCTCGTCTCGGTCCAGCCCGCGGTCGAGATGCAACCTCCTCGGACGTCGACGGCGACGGCGATCCGCGCGCCGTGCTCGGCGACGCAGGCGTCGAGGAAGTCCACGTCGCGGAAGGCCGCCGTGCCGATGATCGCCCGATCGGCACCCGCTTCGAAGGCACCGCGCACCGCCTCGACGCTACGCAGGCCGCCGCCGTACTGGACGGGGACTTCACAGCCGCGCACGATCCGCTCGAGATCGCCCAGCGCAGCGGGCTCGCCGGTCCGCGCGCCGTCGAGGTCGACGACGTGCAGCGACCGCGCACCCGCCTCGACCCAGTCGCGCGCGGCGGCGAGCGGGTCGTCGTTGTAGACCGTCTCCTCGTCGAAGTGCCCCTGGCGCAGCCGCACCGCCTGCCCCCCGCGGACGTCGATGGCCGGGTACAGGATCACGCGGGCAGCGCCGCGCAGACGCCGGCGAAGTTGCGCAACAGCGCCAGGCCGTCACGAGAAGACTTCTCGGGATGGAACTGGGCGCCGAAGACGTTGCCGCGCTCCACGATCGAGGCGAAGACCTCGCCGTATTCCGCGGTCCCGACCAGATCCTCGGTATCCGCGGGGCGGCAGGCGTGGGAGTGCACGTGGTAGAAGGCGGCGCCGGCGCCGAGGCCTTCCGTCAGCCGCGCCTCGCGGCGGAAGGTCACGTGGTTCCAGCCGATGTGCGGCAGCCGCGGGGACTCGAGGACGGCGACGTCGCCCGGCAGTAGGCCGAGCCCCTCCGCGCCCTCGTGCTCATCCGAGCGCTCGAACAGCAACTGCATGCCGAGACAGATGCCGAGCAGCGGCGTGCCGGAGGCGGCGACGTCCGTGACCACCGCGTTCAGGCCCGTCGCGGCGAGCGACCGCATCGCCTCCGGGAACGCGCCGACGCCCGGCAGCACCACTCCGTCCGCCCCGCGGATGGCGCTCTCGTCCCCCGTGATCACGGCGTCCACCCCGACGTGCGCGAACGCCTTCTCCACCGAGCGGCGGTTGCCCATCCCGTAGTCGACGATCGCGATCACGTGTGAAGCACCACTAGGTGAGCGTCCCCTTCGTGGACGGCACGCCCGGTTCGCTCGGGTCGATAGAGGCTGCCTGCCGGAGGGCCCGGGCGAACGCCTTGAAGCACGCCTCGATCATGTGGTGGGCGTTCGTGCCCGCCTCGATCTCGAGGTGCAACGTCAGGCGCGCGGACGACGCAATCGCGCGGAAGAACTCCTCCGCCGCCTCGTGTTCGAAGCCCGCGATGTCGCCCGGTGGGACGGGGATGCCGGCGAACGAGCAGAACGGGCGGCCGCTCACGTCGATGGCCGCACTCGCGCGCGCCTCGTCCATCGGCACCACCGCGTGGCCGTAGCGGGTGATCCCGCGGCGGTCGCCGAGCGCTCGGTCGAGCGCCTGGCCGAAGACGATGCCGGTGTCCTCCACCGTGTGGTGCGAGCCCGTCTGCAGGTCGCCCGTGACGGTGACGTCGAGGTCGAGGCGGCCGTGCCGGGCGAGCAGGTCGAGCATGTGGTCGAGGAAGCCGATGCCGGTGGCCCTCGTCCCCGAGCCAGAGCCGCCGAGGCCGAGAAAGAGGCGGACGTCGGTCTCGCCCGTGGTGCGGGTGATGTCGGCGGTGCGGGTCATGTCGTCCCATTCTCCCGGATTCGCGCCTCCATGGACCGCGCGTGCGCTTCGAAGCCCTCGGCGCGCGCGATCGCGGCGCCCGCCGGTGCCAGCGCGGCGGCCTCGTCATCCAGGCGCACCTCTGCCATGACGCGGGTGAAGTGGCGGACGTTGAGGCCGGAGGCGAACCGCGCGGCGCCCTCCGTCGGCAGGACGTGGTTCGAACCGGCGAGGTAGTCGCCGAACGCGGTGCCGGACGCATTGCCGACGAAGACGCAGCCCGCGCTGCGCACCCGCGGGGCGAGAACCTCCGCCTCGGACCCCATCAGCTGCAGGTGCTCCGGGGCGAACGCCTCGACGAAGGCGAGCGCCGCCTCGAGGTCCTCGCAGACCAGCGTGTCGAGGCCCTCGATCGGCTCGGGGGCCAGCACGGCGACGATCGTCCCCTCGCCGTGCTCGGCCTGCGCAGCCGCGTCGGCGCGCACGAGGCGGTGATCGGCGCCGTGCCACGCGACGATCACGAGGTCCGACGGCCCGGCGAAGCCGTCGATGCCCACCCGCCCCGACACCTGCCGCTTGGCCTCCTGCGCGTGGAGGGCGCCCGGTCCCACGATCACGTCGACCGGACGCACCGTTTCCGTGCCGTAGGCCAGGGCGGCGACGGCCTGCGCGCCGCCCATCCTGTACACCTCGGTGACGCCGAGCAGCGCGCACGCGCCGAGCATCACGGGGTACGAGGCGCAGACGGCGATTCCCTCCACGCCTGCGGCACGCGCCGTGGCGACCCCCATCACGACGGAGGACGGATAAGGCGCCTGGCCACCCGGGGCGTAGACGCCCGCGCGCCCGACGGCCACTTCGCGGAGCACGACGCCATGTCCCGCCGGCCGGTCGCCGCTGAGCCCGGCGCGCGCGACCGCCTCCACCCGCCGTGCCGCGAGCGCCAGCGCTTCGGCGACCTCGGGCGCCAGCGCCGTGCGCGCCGTGGCCAGCTCCTCGTCCGTGACCCGCAGTGGGCCGCCGCCGCCGAAGCGCGCCTCGAGCTCGAGGACGGCGGCGTCGCCGCGCACGCGCACGTCCTCCACGATGGCCGCCACGGCGGCCGAGACGGACGCCCCGAGGGGCACGGACGCCCGGAGGGCGGCGGCCGCCGCGGCCGCGTCAGCCGTCGTGATCGGCACGGAGGCGCTCCACGACCGCGTCGATCGCCGCCGCCTTGACCCGGTAGCTGACGGGATTCGCGATCATCCGGGCGCTCGAGGCGAAGAGCTCCTCGCGGATTACGAGGCCGTTCTCTCGCAGGGTTGTTCCCGTCTGGGTGATGTCGACGATGCCCTCGACGAGCCCCGTCAGCGGCGCGAGCTCGACGGAGCCCTTGACCTCGACGATCTCGACCTGCCGGCCCGTGCGAGCGAAAAAGTCGGCTGCGATCCTCGGGTACTTCGTCGCGATCCGCATCACGCCGAGGCGCCGCAGGGCCTCGGCGGCCCGGTCCTCTCCCGCCTCGACCGCGTAGATCATCCGGCACGCGCCGAAGCCGAGGTCTACGAGCTCGTAGACCTCGCGCTCGCTCTGCTCCCGCAGCACGTCCTTGCCGACTATGCCGACGTCCGCGGCACCGGCCTCGACGTAGGTCACGACGTCGGACGGGCGCATGGTGATGATCCCCGCCTCCGGAAAGAGCAGCTTGCGGTCGTTCGCGCGCACCTCGGCGGTGTCGATGCCGAGACGGTCGAGGACGTCCATGGTCTCGCCGAAGAGCCCGCCGCGCGGCACGGCGATCCTTAGGCCTGCGTCCGCCATCACCGCTCGCCGACCGCCGCGCTGTGCACGCGCTCCACGTCGAGAGCCCACCCCACAGCAGGTAGGGGACGGCCGAAGCGCCCGAGCAGGTCGTCGTAGCGCCCGCCGCCGCCCAGTGGGACGCCGATCGCCGTGTCGTAGACCTCGAAGATCGCGCCCGTGTAGTAGCCGAGCTCGCGGACGAGGCCGAGGTCGAAGATGACGCGCGCTGCGACCTCCGGAGTCAGGAGACCGTGCAGCTCGCGCATTCCGGACGCCGCGTCGCCGGCCGCCTCGAGCACCTCCACCCCACCGCGCAGCTGGGGCACCGCGAGCAGGCGCTCCGCGTGGTCGGCGGGCAGGTGCAGCGCCTCGACCTCGCGCCGCAGGCCGACGAAGTCACGCGTGACGAGCTCGCGCAGCAGCGCGCGCCGCGAGCCCATCGGGACGCGCAGGGCGTCGAGCAGCGCCGGGAACAGCCCGGCGTCCCCGACCCCGACGCGGTAGTCGGCCAGTCCGGCGGCGTCGAGCGTCCTGCAGAGCACCGTAAGCGCTTCGGCGCTGCCCTCGGCTCCGGGAGCGCCGACGAGCTCGATGCCCGCCTGCAGCTGCTCGCGCGCCTCGCCGCGCTGCGGGCGCACGGACCGGTAGGCGTGGGCGAAGTAGGAGAAGCGCAGGGGCGGCTCGGCGCTCGGATAGCGCGTGGCGACGACCCGCGCGATCGGGATCGTCATGTCCGAGCGCAGCACGAGCACGCGGCCCGATTCGTCGAAGAGGCGGTACGCCGGGCGGCCGGCCTCCGGGTCGCCCCGCCGCAGCACCGACTCGTACTCGAGTGCCGGCGTCTGGATCTCGCCGTACCCGTCGGCGTCGAGCACCGCCCGCATGGCCTCCGTGATCGCCCGCAGCTCCCGCATCTCGTCGGGAAGCACGTCGCGCGTGCCGCTTGGGACGGGATGAATCATGCGGGCGGAGAGGGTACCCGCCCCGACCTGCTCAGATCCCGCGTGGCGACCCGGCGCTACGCGACGCGCTCGATTTGCGCGCCGAGCTCGCGCAGGCGCTCGTCGATGCGCTCATACCCGCGGTCGATCTGGCGGATGTTGCCGATCTCCGACGTCCCCTCCGCGCACAGAGCCGCGATCAGCATCGCCATGCCGGCGCGGATGTCCGGCGACTCGACGCGGGCAGCGCGCAGCCGTGTCGCCCCGTTGATGACGGCGCGGTGCGGGTCGCAGAGAATGATGTTGGCACCCATCGCCACGAGCTTGTCCGTGAACACGAGGCGGTTCTCGAACATCTTCTCGAAGATCAGCACGCTGCCCTCGGACTGCGTGGCGAGTGCCACCGCGATCGACGTGAGGTCCGCCGGGAAGGCCGGCCACGGGCCGTCCTCGACCTTGATCTGGTACCCGCCGTGGTCGCGCGCGCCGATCAGCTTCTGTCCACCCGGGACGAGCACGTCGTCGCCGTCGAATTCCGATCGCAGGCCGAGACGCGCGAACACGAGCCGGATCATGCGCAGGTCGTCGGCAGCGCAGTCCTTGATGCGAAGCTCGCCGCCCGTGACGCCCGCGAGCGCCATGAACGAGCCGATCTCGATGTGGTCCGGGCCCACCGCGTGCTCGCAGCCGGACAGGCGCTCGACTCCGTGGACCGTGAGGACGTTCGAGGAGATGCCCTCGATCGCAGCGCCCATGCGCACGAGCATCGTGCAGAGGTCCTGCACGTGCGGCTCGCAGGCGGCGTTGCGGATGACGGTCTCTCCCGGCGTGAGCGCGGCAGCCATGAGCGCGTTCTCCGTGCCCATGACGGAGGGCTCGTCCATGAAGAAGTCCACCGCCTTCAGGCCCCCGTCGGGCGCCTCCAGGCGGACGTCGCCGTTCATCGTCACGTGTGCGCCGAGCGCCATGAAGGCGTCCAGATGCGGATCCAGGCGCCGGCGGCCGATCACGTCACCCCCGGGGGGCGGCATGACGGCGCGGCCGAAGCGGGCCAGCAGCGGGCCCGCAACCAGGAAGGAGGCCCGGATGCGCTCGGAGAGCTCGGCGTCAGCGTCCGTCTTTCGCACCCCCGAGGCGTCGACGGTCACCTTGCTGCCCTCGCGGGTGACCACGGCGCCGAGGTCGCGCATGAGCTCCATCATCGCCCCGGTGTCCCGGATGGTGGGGACGTTGCGCAGAACGACCGGCTCGTCGGTGAGCAGGCAGGCGGCCAGCAGCGGGAGCGCGGCGTTCTTGTTGCCGGCGGGGATGACCGTGCCGGAGAGCGGAACGCCGCCTTGGATGACGAACTTCTCCATGAGCGGGGGTTCCCCCGGCACCGCGGCGCTGAGGGCTCAGACCCAGGGGACGGGGTAGGCTACCAGCGGTCATGTCGAAGTCCCTTTCGCGCGATGAAGCATGGGATCTCTTCTGCGAGTGGACGCAGAGCCCATCCCTCCGCCGCCACGTTCTTTGCGTCGAGGCCGCCATGCGCGCCTACGCCGAGCGCTTCGGCGAAGACGCGGAGGAGTGGGGCGCCGTCGGCATCCTCCACGACCTCGACTACGAGCGGCACCCGGATCTGGACACGGGTCACCCGCGCGAGGCGATGAAGCTGCTCGAAGGCATGGACGTCCATCCGCACTGGGTGCGTGCCATCGCCTCGCACGCGGACCGCCTGGGCGTCTCGCGAGACTCCCGCATGGAGAAGGCGCTCTTCGCCGTCGACGAGCTGACGGGCTTCATCTCCGCCGTGTCCTGCGTGCGGCCCGAGGGCATCCACGGCCTCAGCCCGAAATCCGTCAAGAAGAAGATGAAGACGCCCGCCTTTGCCGCCGCCATCTCCCGCGACGACCTCCGCCAGGGCGCCGAGGAGCTCGGGGTCGATTTCGACGAGCATGTCGCCTTCGTCATCGCTGCCATGGAAGACAAGGCCGAGGAGCTCGGCCTCCACGGAGAGGGACACGAATAGGAATGGCCGATGCTCTGAGGATCGTCGTCCTGCAGGGCGACGAGACCGGGCAGGAGCTGCTCGACCAGGCCCTGCGGGTCATCAGCCCCGACGTCCTCGGGGTCGAGATGGAGTTCGAGGTCTACGACCTCTCGCTCGCCAAACGGCGGGAGACGCAGAACGAGATCGTCCATGAGGCCGCCCGGGCGATGAAGGCGGCCGGGTACGGGATCAAGGCCGCGACCATCACGCCCGAAGGCAAGGACGATGTCGGCTCACCCAACCGCATCCTCCGCGAGGAGGTCGACGGCCGCGTCATCGTGCGGACCGGGCGCCGCATCCCGGGGGTCGTCGGTCCCGTCGCCGGCGTCCACTACCCGATCTCCGTCTGCCGGATGGCGGTCGGCGACGCCTACGGCGCCGAGGAATGGCGCGCCGAGGAAGCCGGCGATGAGGTCGCCTACCGGACCGAGCGCATCACGCGATCGACCTGCCGAGCCGTCGCCGAGTTCTCCTTTCTCACGGCGACCCGTTTGAAGGGCAAGGTCTACGGCGGTCCCAAGTGGACCGTCTCCCCCGTCTACGAAGGCATGCTCAAGGAGGAACTCGATGCCGCTGCGGGCCGCCATCCCGGCGTCGAATACCGCCCCGTCCTCATCGACGCCCTCTACGCGGGGCTGATCTCGGGCGCGGCGGACTCCCCGCTCGTCATCCCCACGCTCAATCGCGACGGGGACTGCCTGTCGGACCTCGTCATGCCGATGTTCGGCTCGATCGCGGGTGCCGAGTCCGTGCTCCTGGCCCTCGACGTCGAGGACATGTCCTTGTCGGTCGCGATGGCCGAGGCGCCTCACGGCACCGCCCCTTCGCTGTTCGGCAAGGACCTCGCGAACCCGATGGCGATGATCCTCGCCGGTGGCGCACTGCTCAACTACGCCGCCTCCGCCGGCATCCCCGGTGCCGATCTGGCAGCTCGCGCGGTCTATGAAGGGACGCTGGAAACGGTGGCCGGCGGGACGAGGACGGTCGATCTCGGCGGGCACGCCTCGACGACGGACTTCACGGACGCCGTGATCGAGAAGGTCAGGACCAAGAGAGACGTCTGGTCCTCTCTCGGCTCCGGCGTCTAGACCGACCTCGGCGCGGAGACCCCCTGCAAGACGGCTTGCAGGCGCGAAACGCCGTCATTCACGCGCCAGAGCCAAAACAGCGCCCCAGAGAACGAACCTGCGTTCGCTTTAGATCCGGATCCGTCCGAGCCTGGTCGTAGGTTTGCCGAACACATGTTCCCCTCGACGACCAGCCATCCGAAGCGCTCGCTCCGCGAGCTGATGCGGGGCGCCGTAGGCACGGCGCTCGAGTTCGCAACCCTGGGTGAGGCCACCATCGCGCCGGCGCAATCGCGCTCGGCGGCGCCCGCTCCCGGTCAAGAGCACCCGCACAGGCGGCCGTTGGAACGTGCTCCGCGCTCTCGCCGGCCGGGAATGCCCCGGCCGGGCGCGCAGGTCTGCACCACGCCGATCAAGACTGTCGGTCCGGCGCTCACGCACTGAAACCCTCGCTCCGGCCGGCCTCGCTCTGGGAGGACGGGCCGGCCGGTGCGACAGCGCGTTCTTAGCCTGAATCCAGGCTTAGACCTTCCGCGTCTCCGGGCCGGCCTCGATCGCGGGGTCGGCCTCGATCGCGGCTCGCTTCACCAGGATCGACGGTGAGACAACGAATGTCACAGCCGTCACCCCCAAGGGCCCCCAGCCGACATCCGATCCGATGCCAGGCGAAGTGCGAGGCGCAACCGTACGCGGGACCCAAAACGACGAAAGCCGCCCCCTGAGGGGCGGCTCTCGGATGAAGAAACCGGCGGCGACCTACTCTCCCGGTCCCATAAGGGACAAGTACCATCGGCGCTGAGGGGCTTAACTGCTCTGTTCGGAATGGGAAGAGGTGTTTCCCCCTCGCCAGAGCCACCGGAAATCGAGCGAGACCTCGCCCACTCGTGTCGCCGGCCCCGAATGAGCCAAGCGACCCCGCTAAAAGCGGGCCGAGCGAGAGGTCGCCTCTTCGGCGGACCCTCAAAACTGCACATGAAACCAATACGGGTATCAGCTAGAGATAAAAAATACCGTCAAGCCCTCGACCCATTAGTACCGGTCTCCTTCGGGCATCACTGCCCTTCCAGATCCGGCCTATCAACCTGGTGGTCTACCAGGGGTCTTACCCACTCGAGGTGGTGGGAGAGCTCATCTTGAGGTCGGCTTCCCGCTTAGATGCCTTCAGCGGTTATCCGGTCCGGACGTAGCTAACCTGCGATGCCCTTGGCAGGACAACAGATACACCAGAGGTCCGTTCACCCCGGTCCTCTCGTACTAGGGGCGACTCCTCGCAACTCTCCAACGCCCACGGAAGATAGGGACCGAACTGTCTCACGACGTTCTGAACCCAGCTCGCGTACCGCTTTAATGGGCGAACAGCCCAACCCTTGGGACCTACTCCAGCCCCAGGATGC
>Ga0136633_1003152_pt1 | contig 10963 bp, 8 predicted proteins | sample AntDrymeUQ832206_2_FD_105494 | JGI IMG/M metagenome (GOLD analysis project Ga0136633, IMG submission 105494) | Polar desert sand microbial communities from Dry Valleys, Antarctica - metaG UQ83 (22.06) | ecosystem: Environmental > Terrestrial > Soil > Desert | place: Antarctica: Dry Valley...
CGACTTCACCCAGGAAGTCGTCTCGAGCCGCAAGAACTGGTTCACCCCGATCGAGTTCGAGCCGGGCAAGGCCAGCGTGGTCTACTCCGGCGGCGAGATCTTGTCGCGCTCGACCGACGACGCCCGCACCTGGACGCCGATTTCTCCGGAGCTGAGCAACGGCCCGGGCAAGGAAGTCAACCCGCTCTTCCGGAACTTCGGCACGCTGACCACGATCGCCCCGGCTCCCGGCTCGGAGACCGGCACGATCTACGCCGGCACCGACGACGGCAACCTCTGGTTCACGCACACCGGCGGCGGCCCGAACGGGTGGACGAAATCTGCCGACCCCGACCTGCCGAAGTCCTGGATCACGCGGTTGGAAGTCGACAAGGCCAACCCGAAGACGGCGTACGTCACGTACTCAGGCATGCGCTCGGGCGACGACGGCGCCTATGTCCTGAGGACGACCGACGGCGGCGTGAACTGGGACAACATCACCGGCAACCTGCCGCTGGCGCCCCTCAACGACGTCAACATCATCGGCAACCGCATCTTCGTGGCCGGTGACATGGGCATCTTCTTCACCGAGGACGGCGGCAAGAACTGGCTGCAGGCCGGCTCGAACCTGCCGCTCGCCCCGATCTTCGAGATGCGCTTCCACAAGCCGACGAACACCCTCTTCGCCGGGACCTTCGGCCGCTCGATCTGGAAGCTCGACCTCGCCCAACTCGACCAGGCGCCGCCCGTGGCGATCACGCCGCCGGTCGTCTTGGCGCCCGGCGCCACCAAGCTCGTCCTCGGCCTCTCGGGCGCGAAGTGCTCGACCAGGGGCAAGGCGAAGCTCAGGCTCAAGCTTCCCGCCGGCGTGAAGTTCAAGACGGTGCGGGTGCTCGTCGGCGGCCGCGCGGTGCTGACGCTCAAGGGCTCGAAGCTCACCAAGGCGTTCTCGCTGAAGAAGCTCAAGAAGTCCTCGAAGATCCAGGTCGTGGGCACCACGACCGACGGTCGCAAGCTCGTCGGGAGAAAGGCCCTCAAGGCCTGCAAGACCAAGAAGAAGAGGTAGGAACCCGCGGCTGCGCGAGACTTCCATCCCGATGGAGGTCTCGAGCACCGACTACCACACCGCGGGTGAGCCGTTCCGGATCGTGACCGCCGGCGTGCCGCCGATCGCGGGCGCGACCGTGCTCGAGCGGCGCGAACACGCCGCCGCGAGCGACGACGCCGACCGCGTGCGGCGGCTGCTCTGCCATGAGCCGCGGGGCCACGCGGACATGTACGGCTGCTTCGTGGTCGCGCCCGATGACGCCGGTGCGGACTTCGGCGTCCTGTTCTGGCACAAGGACGGCTACTCGACGGCCTGCGGGCACGGGACGATCGCGCTGGGCGCCTGGGCGGTGGAGAGCGGGCGCGTCGCGGCGCCGGACGATGGTGACGTGGACGTGACGATCGACGTGCCGTCCGGCCGGGTCGTCGCGCGCGTGCGAATGCGGGGTGGCGCCGTGGAGTCGGTCGCGTTCCGCAACGTGGCCTCGTTCGTGATCGCGCGTGACGCCGGCGCGGGAGGCGTGATGGTGGACGTGGCCTACGGGGGCGCGATCTACGCCTCGGTCCCGGCATCCGCGTTCGGCCTGCGCGTCACTCCCGCACACCTCCCGGCGCTGATCGACGCCGGACGCCGGGTGAAGGCGGCGCTGGCCGGCTCGGACGCCGCGCGCCACCCGCACGACGATCGGCTCTCGGGGATCTACGGCACGATCCTTTACGAGGAGATCGGCCCGGGCCACCAGCGCAACGTCACCGTGTTCGCCGACGGCGAAGTGGACCGCTCGCCCTGCGGTTCCGGGACCTCGGCGCGCCTGGTGCTGCTGGACGCCGACGGTGCGCTCGGCCCCGGCGGCGTGCTGCGCCACGACTCGATCGTGGACACCACGTTCACCGGCCGGGTCATCGGGCGCGAAGACGCCGGCGTCCTGACCGAAGTCGAGGGGACGGCGTTCAAGACCGGGAAGCATGTGTTCGTCCTCGACGCGCGCGACCCGCTCGGCACCGGCTTCGTGCTCCGGTGAGCCTTCCGTTCATCGACGCCGCCGAAGTCGCGCGGCGCTGCACACCCCTCCAGGCGGTGGACGCGCTCGAGGCGGCGCTGCTCTCCGGGTTCGATCCCGAGGCCGCGCCGGCGCGGACGTTCGTCCCCGCCGGGGCCGGCGAACTGCTGGTGATGCCGGCCGTCGTGGGCGAGCACATCGCCGTGAAGCTCCTGACCCTCGGCGGTGACCCTCGGGTGCAGGGCGTCTGCGTGGTCTTCGACGCGCTGACGCTGGCCCCGTCGGCCCTCATCGACGGGATCGCCCTCACCAACCTGCGCACGTCGGCGGTCAGCGCCCTTGCCGTCCGCCATCTCGCTCCCGCCGCGGCGAAGCGGTTGCTCGTCTTCGGGCGCGGGCCACAGGCGCACGCCCATGTCGAGGCGATCCGCGCCGTGCGGCCGATCGACCACGTGGATCTCGTCGGTCGCGAGCACCCGGCGGACATCGACGAGCTCGTCGCCTGGGCGGACGTCATCTGCTGCGCCACGACCGCTGCGCAACCGCTGTTCAACGGCACCCTGGCCGCCGAACACGCGACCGTCGTCGCGATCGGCTCGCACGACCCCGCGCGGCGAGAGACCGACGACGCGCTCGCGGCGCGGGCGGGGATCGTCGTGGTCGAATCGCGGGCTTCGGCGCTGCGCGAGGGCGGGGACGTCCTCGCGGCGATCGGCTCGGGCGCGCTGACGGCGGGCGATCTCGTGACGCTGGCCGACCTCGTGGCCGGGCGCGCGGCCCCCGATCCGGACGCTCCGCGGCTGTTCAAGAGCACCGGCATGGCGTGGGAGGACGCGGTCGTCGCCGGGCGAGTCGTGGCCGGCTGACCGCGGCGTTGCGCACAGCGCGCGTTCAGCCTAGATTCGATGGGGTGCGACGTGCGCTCGCCATCCTCGTGCTCTTCCTCGCCGCGCCGCCGGCGCAGGCCGCCTCGCCGATCGAGATCGGCCCAGGCCGCAATGCACACGTCGCCCTCGACGCGGCCGGCACCGCCTACATCGCATGGATCGGCACAGGCCCGGATCCGACGCCGCTGTTCTTCTGCCGCCTGCCGCGCAACGCCACAGCGTGCGCGGTCAAGCAGCAGATCGCCATCCCGGGAACCAGCCTGACCCGGCCGTTCGTGCTGGTGGACGGGCTCGACGTGCGGGTCATCTCCTACCGCTACGGCCTCGGGGAGCCGGTCTTCGACGCGGTGTACCTGATGCGGTCGGTCGACGGGGGCGTCACCTTCGACGCCGGGACGCAGATCGGCGTGCTCGCGTTCCACGACGCGATCCGCGGGCCCTCGGACAGCGTCTCGCTGATCGCCGACAACTCCTCGCGCTTCCAGAACGTCCGGACCGTCAGCGGCGCCCGCGACACCGCGAGCGCCGACCTCGCTCCCGCCTACCCGTACTCGCCCTCGATCGCGATGACCTCCCCCTCCACGACGTTGGCGGTCTTCACCAACGGTGCGAGCGAGGCGCAGTACCGCGTGCACTCGGGCACGGCCAGCCCCAACGACCCGGCGACGTGGTCGACCGCAGCGACGTTCGCCGCCTACGCCGGCTATCCGCGGCTGGCCACCGGCCCCCTGGGGACGTTCGTCGCCTCCGACAACGCCGCCGGACACCTCGAGGTCCGCCCGTTCACCGGCGACCAGGTGGGCTTCGGCGCGCCCGCGGGGATCCCCGGTCCGGCCCGCGAGGCGAGCGGTGGCGCCTACGACCTGACGCAGGACGGGCTCGGGCGGTTGCATCTGATCTGGCCTCAAAGCGACGAGAACGGCTTCCACGTCGGCTACTCCACGTCCGATGACGGCGCGGCGTGGCAGGCGGCGCGCTTCGACGTGGCCGACCCGCGGGACCTCGCGCGCATCCCCTACGCGATGCGCCTCGCCGTCGGGGCCGACCACCTCGGCTATGCGGTGTGGGACAACGGCGGCAGCGCCGGCAAGGTCTTCGCCCTGCCGGTCGGGCCTGACGCGAACGCGTTCGGACCTCCGGCCCCGCTGCCGTCGCCGATGCCGTCGGCATCGCCGGTGCCGTCACCCTCCCCTTCGCCGACCCCGGTGGCGGGGCGCTCGGCGACGATCGCGCCGGTGTCGGGCCGGGTGCTGGTCAAGCCGCCCGGTGCGAAGGAGTTCGTCTCGCTGCTGGCGCTCTCGAGCGTCCCGGTCGGCTCGACGGTGGACACCCGCGAGGGCCGCGCCCGCCTGACGTCGGCCGACCCGAAGGGCGCCACCCAGACCGCCGACTTCTACGAGGGGCGCTTCCGGATCGAGCAGAAGGCGTCGGCCGGAGCGACGACCGACCTCGTACTGGGCGGAGGGTCCTTCGCCCGCTGCCCCCGGCGCGGGGGGCGGCGGGCCTCGGCGGCCAAGGCACGGACGGTGCGGCGACTGTGGGGCTCGGGCAAGGGACGCTTCCGGACGCGCGGCAAGCACGCGTCGGCCACCGTCCGTGGCACGGTCTGGCTGACCGAGGACCGCTGCGATGGGACGTGGTTCCGCGTCCGGCAGGGATCGGTCACGGTCACGGACTCCCGTGGCCGCGGCCGGAAGATCGTCCGGGCCGGCCGCACGCGCCACGTCTCCCCCCGGCGCTGACCGCCACTGGACGAACGTCCGGTCGACACGGCGTCAAGAACTTCGCTGCGGGTCCGTTGACTCAGATGTGAACCTCCACGCCCGTCTCCCCCTGCTCGGTTTCGCCCTCGCGCTCGCCTGCCGAAGATCTTCAAGGCCCTTCGCGTCGCCGCCGGCAAGAAGGCCGTGATCGCGGCGCTGGCACCCTACGACCCGTTTCTCGCGTTCTACCTGAAGGGCTCGCAGACCGACTACGGCGTGGCCGAGCTCTCGATCGCCCTGGCCAAGCAGATCCGCGACACGATCGCGGGCGCCGCCAAGAAGCAGAAGATTCGCCTCGCCGATGGCTTCAAGGCCTTCGAGACCACCCGCTTCACCGAGTTCACCGCCCTGCCCGACGGACGCTCGGTGCCGATCGCGGTGGCCCGCATCTGCCAGTGGACGTTCATGTGTGCGCCCGCGCCACAGGGTCCGGACATCCATCCCAACGACGACGGCTACGGCGTGCTCGGCATCGAATTCGCCCGCGTGCTCAGGCTGAAGTGATCGAAGCGCTCCCCCCTGCCTCGTGGGAGACGACCCTCCGGGGTCGCTTCGCCCCGTGCGCGGGCGGGCGGCGGCTGCCGCTGCGCGCGCTCGACGCCGGCGCCTTCGAGGACGTCGCCGACGAGCAGGACTTCCTCCCCGCGCCGCTCGGACGCGGCTGGGACGGCCGCTTCTACTGGTGGTACCAGGGCGCCGTAGTCCGCGCCTACGCCGAACTCGACCCCGAAGTCGTGGCGGCCAAACTTCACGGGCTCGAGCGCGACCGCCGCACCCGCTCCACCGCCGTCCGCACGCTGCTCTCGCTCGCGCGGGCCGAGCGCCGAGACCTCGGCGCCTGCGCCGAATGCGGCTCGGGCGAGGGCGTCCGGTTCGAGCTGATCGACGAGCGGGTGCCGGCGGGGGCTTCGGATCCGGCGAACCTGCGGCTCCTGTGCGAGCGCTGTTCGGTTTCTGTGGCGGTACAGCGCCGGGCGGGGTAGGCGCCCGCTACGGCGGAGGCTTCTTCGCCGCCGCCGGCCTGCGCTTCTTCGCCGCAGGCTTCTTCACCGCTGCCCTCTTCTTCACCGGAGCGCGCTTCGCCACCGGCGCCGCGACCGCCTTGGCCGCCGCCGGCTCGACCTTGTCCGGGACGAGCCAGATCGCGCCGAGCGGCGGGAGCGTGAGTTCGGCGGAGTTCGGCTGCCCGTGCCACGGCACCGCCTCGGCCTCGGCGCCGCCGTAGTTGCCCTGGTCCGAGCCGCCGTAGTAGGTGGAATCCGTATTGACTAGCTCGGTCCAGCGCCCGCTGCGCGGCAGCCCGACGCGATAGCCCGGCCGCGGGATCGGGGACATGTTCATGACGCAGACCACGACGTCGTCGCCCGCCTTGTCGGTGCGGGCGAAGGCGACCACGTTGTTCTGCGCGTCGTTGGCCTCGATCCAGTAGAAGCCGGACGGCTCGAAGTCGTTCTCCCATAGAGCGGGATGCGCCCGGTAGGCGAGGTTGAGGTCGCGGACGAGCCGCTGCATCCCGCCATGGCCCGCGTCTTCGAGCAGGTGCCAATCGAGCGAGCGCTCGTGGCTCCACTCACGCTCCTGGGCGAACTCCTGCCCCATGAAGATGAGCTTCTTGCCGGGGTGGGCCCACATGTACGCGTACAGCGTCCGCAGGTTCGCGAGCTGCTGCCAGCGGTCGCCGGCCATCTTGGTCAGCAGCGATCCCTTGCCGTGCACGACCTCGTCATGGCTGAGCGGCAGCATGTAGTTCTCGCTGAACGCGTAGACGAGGCTGAACGTCAGCTCGTGGTGATGGAAGCGCCGGTGGATCGGGTCCTGCTGGAAGTAGCGCAGGGTGTCGTGCATCCAGCCCATGTTCCACTTGAAGCCGAAGCCGAGGCCGCCCAGGTAGACCGGCCGCGAGACGCCCGGCCACGCGGTCGACTCCTCGGCCGCGGAGATCACCCCGGGCTCGAGGGCGTGCACGACCTCGTTGAGCTGCTGGAGGAACTCGACCGCCTCGAGGTCCTCGTTGCCGCCGAAGCGGTTCGGCACCCACTGACCCTCTTCGCGGGAGTAGTCGAGGTAGAGCATGGAAGCCACGGCATCGACGCGCAGCCCGTCGGCGTGGCACTCACGGAGCCAGTAGAGCGCGCTCGCCAGCAGGAAGTTCCGGACCTCGTGGCGGCCGAAGTTGAACTCCAGCGTGCCCCAGTCGGGGTGCGCGCCGCGCCGCGGGTCGGCGTGCTCGTAGAGCGCGGAGCCGTCGAAGCGGGCAAGCGCCCAATCGTCGCGCGGGAAGTGCGCAGGCACCCAGTCGAGGATCACGCCGATCCCGGCCTGATGGAGGTGGTCGACGAACGCCCGGAAGTCGTCGGGCGTCCCGAACAGCGGCGTGGGCGCGAAGTACGACGTCACCTGGTAGCCCCACGAGCCGCTGAACGGGTGCGCCATCACCGGCAGCAGCTCGACGTGGGTGAAGCCCATGTCCTTCGCGTAGGCGGCCAGTTCCTCGGCGAGCTCGAGGTACGTCAGCGGCCGGTTGCCGTCGAGCGGATTGCAGCGCCAGGAGCCGAGGTGGACCTCGTAGACGGAGATGGGCCGGTCGAGCGCGGACGTCGCGCGGCGTCGCGCGACCCACTCGGCGTCGCCCCACTCGTGGCGGGGGACGTGGACGACCGACGAGGTCTGCGGGGGGACCTCCGCTCGCTGCGCGTACGGGTCGGCCTTCAGGCGCAGCTCGCCCTCCGGCGTGCGGATCTCGAACTTGTAGCGCGATCCCTCCTCGGCTCCGGGGATGAACAACTCCCAGATGCCGCTGCCTCCCATGGCCCGCATCGGATGCAGGCGACCGTCCCAGGAGTTGAAGTCGCCGACCACGGCCACCGAGCGCGCGCCCGGAGCCCAGACGGCGAAGCTCGTGCCCGGTACGCTGTCGATCTCGCGCACGTGCGCGCCGAGCTTCTCGTAGAGGTCATGGTGGCGTCCCTCGGCCACGAGATGCAGGTCGATGTCCCCGAGCGTCGGCGGGAAGGCGTACGGATCGCGCAGGGTGAAGACGTTCCCATCGGGATAGGCGACGTCGAGCTCGTAGGCCAGCGGCAGCTCCCCGCCGGCCACGTGCGCCTCGAAGACCCCCGCCGGGTGGACCTGCTCGGCCGTCGTCAGGCGTCCGTCGTCGGTTCGGACGGTCACGCCCTCGGCGTCGGGCCGGTAGGCGCGCACGACGACGCCATCGGGCTCCATATGGGCGCCGAGCACGGCATGCGGGTCCGCGAGCCGCGCGGCGACGAGACATTCGAGGTCGTTCACTCGAGGAGTTCTATCCACTCCGGGCCTGCCGAAACACCCGATCACGACATGAACGCGGACGGATGTCGGATCGTTGATCGTCCGCGACCGACCGATCTTGAGGGTGAACGTTGCTTTCTGGCGGAGAAGCCACGTCAAGTGCTCGGAACAAGCCGCGAGGAGGCGGGCGCAGTGCAGACAGTCTTGGTCATCGAAGACGACGAGCTCATCCGGGCGCTGCTCCGGGAGGTCCTGACGGCCCGCGGGTACTCCGTGGCCGTCGCCTGCGACGGCGATGCAGGTCTGGTCGCCGCGCGCTCGGTCCGGCCCGACGCCATCCTCTTGGACCTCGGCCTCCCCGGCATGACTGGCCTGGACGTCCTCGGTTGCCTCAAGGACGACGACGCCACCCACCAGATCCCCGTGGTCGTCGTGAGCGGCCGGCAGACGTCCGTCGTCGAGGCACTGAAGGCCGGCGCCCACGACTTCGTCACGAAGCCGTTCGACGGGAGCGAGCTCGCCGCCCGTGTCGACGCCGCCGTGCGGGCCAAGCTGCGCCACGACGCGCTCGACGCCCACCGCGTCGAACTCCAGCTCCAGGCCACGGTCGACGATCTCTGCAACCTCCCGAACCGCCGCTCGATGGACGCCGAACTGGCCCGGCAGGTCGCTCGTTCCGAGCGCTCGGGCCGGCCCTTCTCGGTCGTGATGGTCGACATCGACCGCTTCAAGCTCGTCAACGACCTCTACGGCCACACAACCGGCGACGCCGTCCTGCGAGAAGTGGCCGCGCGACTTAATGGCCGCCTGCGCTGCGGCGACGTCGTCGGCCGCTGGGGCGGCGAGGAATTCATCGTGGTGGCGCCCGACACGGACGCCGACGGGGTGGCCGCACTCGCGGAATCGCTGCGCGCGGGCGTCTGCTGGGAGCCGATCGGCGCGATCGAGGTCAGCGCCTCGTTCGGGTGCGCCGTGTGGGCCACCGAGACTCCGGACGCCGTCGTGGCGCGGGCGGATGTGGCGCTCTATCAAGCCAAGGAAGCCGGCCGCAACGCAGTTCGAGGCAGCTCCGCGCCGCTCGTCCGCGCCGTGTGACGCCGTTCAGTCGAGCTCGGCGTCGAGCAGCCGCAGGATGCCGGCGACCGGGATCGGCAGCCACTCCGGGCGGTTGTTGAGCTCGTAGCGCAGCTCGTAGACGGCCTTCTCGAGCTCGAAGATCGACAGCAGCTTGTCGAATGCGGCCTGGCCGGCGGGCAGCAGCGACGGTTCGATTCGGGTGCTGTAGCCCTCGAGGAAGCGAGCGCGCGCCGTTTCCTCCCAGTTCTCCGGAGCAGTGCGCCCGTGCAGGAGCTCCATCGCCGATGCCGCGTAGGCGAACGAGCGAAGCATCCCGGCAACGTCGCGCAGGGGGGATCGTTTTCGCCTGCGCTCTGGGAGCGTCCGGGCCGGCTCGCCCTCGAAGTCCAGGATCACCCAGCGATCGCCGTCGACCAGGGTCTGGCCGAGGTGGTAGTCGCCGTGATGGCGGATCAGGCGACCGCCGACCGACTGGTGGGAGAGCATCTGCAGGCGGTCGCGGATCTCCTCGCCGCGGCCGGCGATCGACGCGACGCGCTCGTCATCGTGCGGGATGTCCAGGAACGTGCGCTCGATCTCCTCGTCGATCATCGCCGTCAGCAGGCCGAGCGCCTCGTCGGTCGGCTCCTCGGGCGCGAAGGCCGCGTCGAGGCTGTCCGACGCCAGCACCGAGTGCATCCGTCCCGTCACCGCACCGAGGTCGTGCACGCGCTCGAGGAACCCCTCGGGGTCCTCGAGCGCCAGCTCCCAGCCGTCGCGACCGCCGGCGATGAACGCCTGCGCGACGCCGAGCGTCGCCTCGATCCGCGGACCGGAGAACTCGTACCAGCCCGCGAGTGGCGCGATGTGCTCAAAGCCGTGCCTGGACAGGAAGCGCAGCATCTCGAGCTCGGGATTTTCCCCGGGCTCGAGGCGCCGGATGGATTTCACGATCAGCTCGTCGCCGACGATGATCGACGTGTTCGACTGCTCGGCGCCGAGCGGACGCACCGTCGCACCGGGGTCGGGACATGCGCACTCCCCCGTCCAGTGGAAGCGGACCGTGCCTTCGTCGCCGTCGACGACGGTCGACTCGCACATCAGCCGTACGAGCACGCCCCCGTGCGCCGGGTCCTCGAGCGCGTCGTAGACCGGCACACCGTCGCGCGCGGTCATCAGCAGCTGGTAGAGGTCGTGCGTGCCCGAATGGAAGCGGGCCTCGACGAGCGCGAGCGCCAGCGGCGGGTCCTCGGGGCGGATCACGACGACGTCGAGCACACCGAAGTGCGACATCTCGGCTGCCTTGGAGCCGAACCAGCGCCGTTCGACGATCCACTCGCGCAGTTGCTCCTCGCTGACGTCGTGCAGCAGGGCCCGGAACTCAGTCATCGTCCGTGGTCTCCTCGAGCAGGAACCAGAAGAAGCCGCGGGGAGCGAACGTGAGCAGGTAGGGCAGCTCGCCGATCTGCGGAAACGCGGTGCGACCGAACATCTCGACCGGCCTGCGGCCCTCGAAGGCGGAGAGATCCAATTCGACGGCCTGCGCAGAACGGGCCACGTTGTGCACGCACAGGGCGATGTCGTCCTCGAAGCGGCGAACGTGGGCGAAGATGCGCGAGTTCTCGGGACGCAGCGGCTCGTAGGAGCCCATGCCGAACACGGGGTGCTCCTTGCGCAGCGCGATGAACCGCCGCAGCCAGCGCAGCAACGAGGTCGGCGTCCGCAGTTGCGCCTCGACGTTGACCGCCTGGTAGCCGTAGACGGGATCCATCAGCGGCGGCAGGTAGAGCTGCGCGAAATCCGCCTTCGAGAAGCCGCCGTTGCGGTCGGACGTCCACTGCATCGGCGTGCGCACGCCGTCGCGGTCGCCGAGGTAGATGTTGTCGCCCATCATGATCTCGTCGCCGTAATACAGGACCGGCGAGCCGGGCAGGCTGAACAGGATCGCCGTCATCAGCTC
>Ga0136633_1003153_pt1 | contig 10955 bp, 8 predicted proteins | sample AntDrymeUQ832206_2_FD_105494 | JGI IMG/M metagenome (GOLD analysis project Ga0136633, IMG submission 105494) | Polar desert sand microbial communities from Dry Valleys, Antarctica - metaG UQ83 (22.06) | ecosystem: Environmental > Terrestrial > Soil > Desert | place: Antarctica: Dry Valley...
GCACTCGGGATTGAAGAAGACGGAGGTGCCCATGACGGAATGGCAGTCTACGAGCGTGACTGAAGCGAGTGCGCTTGTGACGGGGACCACCGGGTTCATCGCGGCCCGGCTGGTGCCGGCGCTCCTGGCCGACGGCTGGCATGTGCGGGCGACAGGTCGCCGGGCCCGGCCTGACGACCTACCCGCCGAGGTCGAGTACCAGCCGGCGGACCTGGCCGGCGACGAGCCGGAATCTCTCGACCGTCTCTGCCGGGGGGTCACCCACGTCTTCCATCTGGCCGGGGCCTCCAGCTCGAAGTCGACACAGGAGGAGATGGACCGCAACAACGTCGACGCCACCGCACGGCTCCTCGACGCCGCGGCGAGGGGGCCGCTGGAGCGTTTCCTGCACATGAGCTCGACATCGATCTACGGCGAGGAGAAGCAGCTGCCGCTGCCGGTGCGGGAGGACGTCGAGCCGAACGCCAGCCGGGGCTACGGCAAGGCGAAGTGGGGGGCGGAGCAGGAGGTCTGGGCCCGCAGCCGGGACGGCATGCCGGTCGTGGTGCTGCGCCCGGTCACCGTCTACGGCCCCGGGGCCACCAAGCTGCTGGCCAGCGCCATCCTGGACACCGCCATCGAGCGGGCCGCCGGCCTGCCCCGGCTGGCGGTGGCGGCCGAGCCGATGGAGCAGCGGCTCGTGCACCTCGACGACCTCATTGCCGCCTGCGTCCACCTGATCCGCTCACCCGAGGCGGTCGGCCGGGCCTTCAACGTGGTCGACGGCATCTACCCGTCGAGCCACGAGGTGGGCACCGTGCTGGCCGGGTGCTTCGGCATGGACGTCGAGGTCGGCGGCGAGGGCCTCGACGAGGATCGGCGCCGCCGGGTGCACGAGCACCTCGTCGAGCAGGGCATGGAGCCCACGATCCTGTTCACTCCCGACCGCCTGCGGCTGATGTCGAAGACGAACCGGAACAACCGTCTCTCCACCGAGGCCATCGAGTCCACCGGCTTCCGCTTCACCCGCACCGACTTCGCCGCCGCAGTTGCCGACGATGTCGACTGGTACCGGGCCAGGAGGTGGCTGCCCGCTAACCCCTGAGCAGGTCGAGGACGAACGGGTTCGTCGCCCGTTCCTTGCCGATGGTGGTGGTGTCGCCGTGGCCGGGCAGCACCTGGATGCCGTCATCGAGGGGGAGAATCTTCTCGGCCATCGACGCCAGGAGCTGCTCGTGGTTCCCGCCCGGCAGGTCGGTTCGGCCGATGGAGCCGGCGAAGAGGTGGTCGCCGCTGAAGAGCACCGGCGACTCACCCTCCACCTCGAGCAGGAAGCAGGTCGAGCCCTGGGTGTGGCCCGGCGTGTGGATGGCGGTGAACGTCATGCCCGCGCCGGAGACGCGCTGGCCGTCGTCGAGCCCGGACAGGAGCTCGGGCGGTCGGAGGTCGAGATCCTCGTAGTCGAGGATCTGCCCGAGCGTGCCGCTGGTGCCGATCGGGTCGAGCAGCATGTGCCGGTCGTGGTCGTGGATGTGGACCGGCACCTCCTCGCCCTGGGCCCTGCACATCTCGCCCACCCCGCCCACGTGATCCACGTGGCCGTGGGTGGCCAGCAGGGCGACCAGGCGCAGCCCGTGCTCCGCGAGGTGGCTCACGATGGCGCCGGGGTCCGGCGGGGCGTCGACGAGCACGCACTCGCCACCGTCATCGGCGGACACCACCCAGGCGTTGGTGCCGGCGATCCACAGCCGCAAGCCGGCGATGATCATCGTGGCCGCCCGGCGGGGGCCCCAGCCCCGCCGGCGCTCGGCGGACGGCTCACCTCGACTCATTTCGGCGGTCGAGGGCGGCGGCGACAGCCCGGGGGCGGGGGTCGGTCTCGATCTCCTCCAGCGGGAGCGGGAGGGCGATGCGCCAGTTGGGCCACTCGTCGAGGGTGCCGGGCATGTTCGGCCGCTCCTGCACGCCGAGGGCGTCGTCGAGGCCGGCGGTCAGCAGCATGCAGGGCGCATCGGACAGGGCCTGGTACGTGGCTGTCACCACCTCGTCGACCGGGGCGTCGTCGGCCACGCCGGCGACCTTGCGCAGGCGGTCGCGGAGAGCCCGGATGCCCTCCTCGTTCGGCTCCTGCCCGATGCGCTTTTGGTCTTCGAGGTCGGTGCCCGTCCAGAGCCCGGCGATCGTGGGCAGGTCGTGGGTCGTGACGGCGGCCAGTGCCTGGGTCGGGTACTGCCTGGGTGGCGTGTCCTCGAACCACACCAGGCGGTAGGACAGCACGCCCCGGTCGGCCAGCTCCGTCCGCACGTGGTCCTCGACCGTGCCCAGGTCCTCGCCCACCGCGTAGGCCCCCGCTCGGTGGCATTCCAGGGCGACGATGTCGAGCAGGTCACCGGATCCGTACCGGACGTAGGCGCCTTCGGCGGGCGATGCGCCCTGCGGCACCCACCACAGGCGGAACAGGCCCATCACGTGGTCGAGGCGAAGGCCACCGGCGTGACCAAGGGTGGCCCGGATGGTTTGGATGAACGGCTGGTAGCCGGCGGTGCGCAGCCGCCACGGGTCGAACGGCGGGAGCCCCCAGCTCTGGCCCTGGGTGCTGAACTCGTCCGGCGGGGCGCCGACGGCCATGTCAAGGGCCAGGTGGTCCTGCCACAGCCAGCCGTCGGCGCCGGCCGGGTCGACGCCGACGGCCAGGTCGTGCATCACGCCGATGTCGGCGGAGGCGGCCTCGAGCTGGCGGTCGACCAGCCACTGCAGCCACTGGTGGAAGCGCCACCGCCCGTACCGGTCGTGGCGCACAGCGGCCACGTCGGCTCCTCCGGGGTGCTGGGCGGCCGTGGGCCAGCGCCGCCAGTCGGGACCGTGCTCCTCGGCGAGGACACAGAAGGCGGCGTAGTCGCCGAGCGCGTCGCCCTGGGCGTCCCGCCACGCGTCGAAGGCCTCGTCGCCCCGGAATCGCTCCCACAGCTGCTCGAGCGCCTGCATCTTGAGGCCGAAAGCCGCATCCCGGTCGATGTGCCGCTCGGCGTTGAGCGCCCTCCCGGCCGCGGCCAGCTCGGGAAGGTTCTCCAGCGCCCCGGCCCCCTCGACGTCCTCCACCCGCAGGTACAGCGGGTTGCGGAAGCGTCGGCTGCTCGGGAAGTACGGGCTGGTCGACTGGGGGAGCGTGGGATGGGCGGCGTGCAGCGGGTTGACGAGTATGAGGCCCGCACCGAGGTCCCGGGCCGCCCAGCGGCCGAGGCGGCGCAGGTCGCCGAGGTCGCCCATGCCCCAGCTCTCGGCCGAGCGGACGGCGTAGAGCTGGACCGCCCACCCCCACGTGGGAGCGAGCCCCGGGAGCGGGCACCTGCCCGGCGACACCACCAGGTCGGTCCGGTGGCCGTTGTCGAGGTCGAGCAGGGCGTGGTATCCGAAGGGAAGTTCGGCCGGCAGCGGACCCTCGATGCGGACGACTTCCCCGCTCTCGAGGTGGAGATCCGCCGGGCCGTGGACGGAGGCGGACCGGCGGGGGCTCACGAAGAGGGTCGGCCCGGGCGGGGGGGACCCCTCGCCGTCGGTACCCATGGCCGCGAGGACGCGAGCCACCGTCTCAACCGCCACCTCGTGCCAGTTCCCGTGCGCGTCCTGCCAGCGCTCCTGCACTCCCCAGTCGGCGGCGCCCATGCGGGCGGAGTCTACGGTCGACCAAACCGGGGCGGTCGAGAAGGTGGGCGGTAGACTGCGTCCCCTATGTCGAAGTGGTTGGTCGAACGCAAGCTGTCAGAGGCCGCCGAGCGGCTTCGGCAACTGCGTGCCGAGTTGGGTGTGGTCGACGAGCAACTGGGGTTCCTCGCCGACGCCGCCGACGACGCCCGTCTGCGGGCGATGGTGTCGGAGACGCCCATGGCCGACCGTGAGCACCGGGAGGCACAGAAGCACGCCGACGCCATGTCCCGCCACCGGGCGCAGCTGGTGACCCAGATTGCTGAACTCCAGAAGTCCCAGGACGAGCTCCTCGAGCGACTGTTCGCGGAGAGCTGAGTCGAGTGAGCGCAGCGAACGAGACGCGGCCCGAGCGGCCCACTGCGTCCCTGTCAAACTCAGTCCGGGATACCTAGTGGCTGTCCGAATCGTGATCGCAGAGGACGAGGCCCTGATCCGGCTCGACCTGAAGGAAACCCTCGAAGCCGAGGGGTACGAGGTCGTGGGCGCCGTCGGGCGGGGCGACGAGGCCGTCGAGCTGGTGAAGGAGCTGCATCCCGACCTGGCCATCCTCGACATCAAGATGCCGGGCATGGACGGCATCGCCGCCGCCCGGGAAATCACCAGTTCCCGCCGCGCCGCCGTCCTCATCCTCACCGCCTTCAGCCAGCGCGACCTCGTCGAGCAGGCTCGCGATGCCGGCGCGTTCTACTACCTGGTCAAGCCCTTCCAGACCAGCGACCTGGTGCCCGCCATCGAGGTGGCGCTCGGCCGGTTCGCGGACATGCGGGCCATGGAGGCCGAGGTGGAGGGCACCAAAGAGCGGCTCGAGACGCAGCGCATCGTCGGCAGGGCCAAGGGCATGCTCATGGATCGCGACAAGATGAGCGAGGCCGACGCCTTCTCCTTCATCCAGAAGACGGCAATGCAGCATCGGTCGAAGATGCGCACCGTCGCCCAGCAGATCATCGACGGCACCCTCCCGACGGAGTAACGCAGTCGGGCTTCGCCCGACGGACGGCAACGTCGCCGGACCCCGTTTCCGCCAAGGGCAACAGACCAAGGCGAAATCGTAGATTCTCGTAGTACGCGTATCCCGTGGGGAGATTCATCGGTGGCCCGTCGGCACCAGATCCCCGATGAGGACATCAGCCACGCCTGAACAGGATCTGTTTGGAGGCGAACGCTCATCGTGGCCGCCGAGCACCGGGTCGGCCATGCCGGTGAGGGCGACGACGGGGTCACGGTCATAGGTGGTGGCGGTGGGGGGTGGTGCCGCATCCCGGTGCAGGAGCTGGTTCCGACAAGGCCGGCAGGGCTGCGCCCTGCGCCTTGTCAGTCGGTGAGCAAGCTCTGCTTGCGAACCGAAACAAAGAGCTGGCTGGCCAGGGCGGGGCCGAGGGCGATCGTGCCCTCCTGCAGCGCCAGCGTCAGTGTGCCGTCGGGCGCCTTGGAGCGCACTTCGGCGTCGGCGCCCGGCACGAAGCCGTGGCTGTCGAGGTAGATGAGAGCCTCCATGTCGACCTCGACCTGCTCCGTGACCCGTTCGAGGCGGACCTTGTCGCCCGGCTCGGAGCCGGCCAGCGCCGACAGGTTGCGCTCGGGTCCCCCTGCTCCGGGGATCGGGTTGCCGTGCGGGCAGGTGGCCGGGTTGCCGAGGAGGACGACGATCCTCTCCTCGACCTCGTCGGAGATCACGTGCTCCCAGCGGCATGCCTCGACGTGGGTCTTGTGCCAGGGAAGGCCGATCACGTCGGTGAGCAGGCGCTCGGCCAGCCGGTGCTTGCGCACGACGCTGATGGCCCGGGCCCGCCCCTTGTCGGTGAGGGTGATGAACCTACCCTCGGCGTCGATCCAGCCCTCGCCCTTCAACCGGCGGATCATCTCCGACACCGACGGCGCCGAGACGTTGAGCTGCTCGGCCAGACGGGCCTGGATGACCGGAATGCCCTCCTCCTCCAGCTCCCAGACAGTCTCCAGGTACTCCTCGAGAGGCGGGTGGAAGCCGTCGGGCACGCCGGAATGGTACTCCTCGACGGTACGACCGGTTCCGTGAGAGTCGTCATCCTCCATGCGCCGCAAGCGCTCCTCGGCGAGCGTCGGGCCAAGGGGCGGGACGGCGGCACGGCCGACATCTGAGCCCGGGTTTCCGCCGTACCATCGGCGGGTGGCCAAGCTCATGCTCATCGACGGCAACTCGCTGGCCTACCGCGCGTTTTTCGCCCTCCCCACCAGCCTGGCGCTGGCCTCCGGGCAGGTGACGAATGCGGTCTTCGGGTTCACGTCGATGCTCATCAACCTGCTGAAGGACCACACGCCCGACCAGATCGCAGTCGCCCTCGACCTGCCGGAGCCGACCTTCCGCCACGCCCTGGTCAGCGACTACAAGGCGGGCCGGGCCGAGGCGCCCGACATCCTCCGCCAGCAGCTGGGCTTGGTACGCCAGGTCGTCGAGACCCTCAAGATCCCGATCGTGGAGAAGGCCGGATTCGAGGCCGACGACGTGATCGCCACGCTGGCCACCGAAGCCCGCGATCGCGGGGACGACGTCCTGGTGGTCACCGGCGACCGCGACGCCTACCAGCTCGTCGAGGACCCGCTGGTCAAGGTCCTCTACAACATGAGGGGCGTCACCGACTACAAGATCTACGACGAGGCCGGCATCAAGGAGCGCACCGGCGTCTCCCCCGCCGACTACCCGGAATACGCCGCACTGCGGGGTGACCCGTCCGACAACCTCCCGGGCGTGCCGGGCGTGGGGCCGAAGACGGCGGCCAAGCTCATCAACACCTACGGAGACCTGGACGGCGTCTTCGCCAACGTCGACAAGAACACACCGAAGCTGCGCGAGAGCCTCGTCAACCACGAGGAGCAGGTCCGTCGCAACGCCACAGCCACGCCGCTCGTGCGCGATGTCCCCCTCGACGTCGACCTCGACAGCCTGCGCATGGGCCAGTGGGATCCCGACGAGGTCCGCGAGCTCTTCCGCTTCCTGGAGTTCAACACCCTGTACCCCCGGTTCGTGGAGGCGACAGGGGCGGCGGCTCCTCCGCCGACGGCCACCGACACTCTCGACGTGACGGTGCACCGGGCGACCACCTCTGAAGAGGCGGCCGCCGCCGTCCAGGGGACGGTGAGCATCGCGGCCGTCTGGGAGGGTGAAGAGGGCCGGAGCCCGCTTCTCGGGATCGCAGTGGCCGTGGAGGGCACGGACGGCGCCACCTGGATCTCCTCCGAGCTGCTCCCCGCCGACTTCGGCGCGTACTCCACCCACAAGGCCAAGGAGCTGATGCGGGCGCTCGACCTGCGGGCCATCGAGGTGCGCGGCCTCGACGTGGACACCGCCATCGCCGCCTACCTGCTCGACCCGGCGGAGTCGCAGTACCTGCTCGAGGACCTTGCCGTGCGGTTCCTCGGGCTCGATATCCGCTCGCCCGAGGCGCCACCTCCCGGCCAGCTCGACCTGTCGGGCACCGCTCCCGACCCGGCCGAGGAGGCCGCCAGGCGGGCGGTGGCTGTCGCCCGGCTGGCGCCGGCTCTGTCGAAGGCCATGGAGAGCCGCGGCCTGCAACGGCTCTACGACGACATCGAGCGCCCGCTCGTAAGGGTCCTGGCCCGGATGGAGAAGGTCGGCGTGCGGGTCGACGTCGATCTCCTGCGCCGCATCTACGACGGGCTGGTCGCCGAGGGCCGGCGACTGGAGGAGGAGATCCAGGACCTGTGCGGCACCCGGTTCCTGGTCAACTCCACCCAGCAGCTCCGCAAGGTGCTGTTCGACGAGCTCGGGCTGCAGCCGCAGAAGAAGACCAAGACCGGATTCTCCACCGATGCCGCCTCGCTGGAGAAGCTGCGCGGCCTGCACCCGGTCATCGAGCCCCTGCTCAGGTACCGGGAGGTGGAGAAGCTCCGCTCGACCTACGGGGAGAGCCTGCTCGGCGAGGTGGCGCCCGACGGCCGGATCCACGCCAGCTTCAACCAGACCGTGGCCCGCACCGGCCGGCTCAGCTCCGACCGCCCCAACCTCCACAACATCCCGATCCGAACGGAGGAGGGCCGGCGCATCCGCCGTGCCTTCATCCCCGCCGACGGTTGCCGGTTCCTCGTGGCCGACTACAACCAGATCGAGCTGCGGGTGATCGCCCACCTGGCCCAGGATCCGGGACTGATTCAGGCGTTCGCGGGCGGGGAGGACATCCACAAGGCCACCGCCTCCCGGCTCTTCGGCGTCGACCCGGATGCGGTCACCGTGGCGCAGCGCTCCAAGGCCAAGATGGTCTCCTACGGACTTGCCTACGGCATGGAGTCCTTCGGTCTCGGCCAGCGACTCGGCATCCCCACCGACGAGGCGGCCGAGATCCTGAACGCCTACTTCGTGGCCTTCCCCAGCGTCCGTGCCTACATGGACCAGACAGTGGCCGAGGCACGCGATCGCGGCTACACCGAGACGCTGTTCGGCCGCCGGCGCCAGATCCCCGAGCTGTCGTCGTCGAATTACCGGCTGCGCCAGGCGGGGGAACGCCAGGCCATGAACGCCGGCATCCAGGGGTTGGCGGCCGACATCTTCAAGGTGGCCCTCGTCCGCCTGGACCGCGGCCTCGAGGACCAGGGCCGGGCCAGCCGTCTGGTGCTACAGGTTCATGACGAGGTCATCGTGGAGGTCGACCCGTCCGAGGAGCAGGCGGTCGCCGCCCTCACCCTCGAGGCCATGCGCGGCGCCGCCGAACTATCCGTGCCTTTGGAGGTCAACTTGTCGTGGGGCGAGAGCTGGGCGGACGCCAAATCATGAGCTGGGGACGCTTTGACACGCCGGGGCGTGTCGGATCGTCACCAGTTCGAGTTTGAGGGGCCTCCTGATAGGATCGGCCCGCGGAGAGCTGCGACCGTCGCGCTCCCCGACCTCCCCGTCCGGAAAGAAGGCCGACCTACTCATGTCCGACCAGACCGCTCCCGAGATCGAAGCGAACCCCGAAGCCACCCCAGCCGCCGAGGTGCCCGTCGCCCCGGGCGAGCCCGGCACCTTCAACGAGGCGGGTGAGTACACCTTTCGCAGCGTGGTCGACGACGACCTGGGCGGCATGTCGTTCGAGGAGGCCATCGACGGCACCATCGTCAAGTTCGACGACGGCGACATCGTCACCGGCACGGTGGTCAAGGTCGACAAGGACGAGGTCCTGCTGGACATCGGGTTCAAGTCTGAGGGCGTGATCCCGGCTCGGGAGCTGTCGATCCGCCACGACGTCGACCCTCACGAGATCGTCTCCATGGGCGAGGAGATCGAGGCCCTTGTCCTCCAGAAGGAGGACAAGGAGGGGCGTCTGATCCTGTCCAAGAAGCGGGCCCAGTACGAGCGGGCCTGGGGCACGATCGAGCGGGTCAAGGAGGCCAACGGCGTCGTTTCCGGCCCGGTCATCGAGGTGGTCAAGGGCGGCCTGATCCTCGACATCGGCCTGCGCGGCTTCCTCCCTGCCTCCCTCGTGGAGCTGCGGCGTGTGCGCGACCTGCTGCCCTACGTCGGCCGGAGCCTCGAGGCGAAGATCATCGAGCTGGACAAGCACCGCAACAATGTCGTGCTGTCCCGACGCGCCTGGCTGGAGGAGACCCAGAAGGAGCAGCGCGAGGACTTCCTCGAGAACCTCAAGCCGGGGGAGATCCGAAAGGGCACCGTGTCCTCGGTCGTCAACTTCGGCGCCTTCGTCGACCTGGGCGGCATGGACGGCCTCGTACACGTGTCCGAGCTGTCCTGGAAGCACGTCGACCACCCTGCCTCCGTCGTCCAGGTGGGCGACGAGATCGAGGTGCAGGTGCTCGAGGTCGACCTCGACCGCGAGCGGATCAGCCTGTCACTGAAGGCAACCCAGCAGGACCCCTGGCAGGAGTTCGCCAACAACCACCGCGTGGGCGAGCTCGTCTACGGCCGGGTCACCAAGCTGGTGCCGTTCGGTGCCTTCGTCCAGGTCGGCGAGGGGATCGAAGGCCTGGTCCACATCTCCGAGATGGCCGCCCACCACGTCGACCTGCCCGAGCAGGTGGTCACGCCCGGCGAGGAGCTGTGGGTCAAGATCATCGACCTCGACCTCCAGCGCCGCCGCATCAGCCTGTCGATCAAGCAGGCGGCCGAGGGCGGCGTGGTGGCTGCGGAGTACCAGGAGGCCTTCGGCGAGCACGCCTACGACGAGCAGGGCAACTACATCGGCGAGTTCGCCAACGTCGACTCCACCCCCGAGACCGAGGCCCAGGCTGCGTGGGCCGAGTACGCGGCCGAGATTGGCGGGGCAGCCGCGCCAGCGGCGGGCTCGGACGCTGCGGTTCCTGACGACGTCGCCGCGCCGGCCGAGGCAGGGGCCGAAGGCACGGAGGCCGTCGACACTGCGTCCCCCGCCGAATAGGCCCTCCGCCCGGTGACCCGCCGGGTTCCCAAGCTGGAGTCGCTGTTCATCGCCACATTCGTGCTGCTGGGGTTTCGCCTCGGCGTGCGACGGATCGGCGACAACTCCATGCTGACCCACATCCGCACCGGCATCGACATGGTGCATGGCGGCGGCATCCCCCGCAGGGACCCGTACTCCTGGACGGCCCGGGACACCCCCTGGGTCGTGCAGAGCTGGCTGCCCGAGTGGACCTACGGCTGGGCCCACCGCTTCGGTGGCTATCGCCTGATCGTGCTCGAGCAGGCTCTGCTCATGGCCGTCCTGGCTTGGCTGATCGTGCGCCTGACCCGGGCCGGGTCTCCCCTCCGCACCGGCATGGGCGGCCTCCTGGCGCTCGGGATCGGCGTTGCGTTCTGGGCGCCCCGGCCGCTGCTGTTCGGCCTGATCTGCATGGCGTTGACGGTGACGATCGTCGAGCGCCGGCGCACGACCTGGTTGCTCGTGCCGGTGGTGTGGTTCTGGGTGCAGAGCCACGGGTCCTTCCCCCTGGGCCTGGCGTGGCTGGCCGCCCGGGCCGTGGGCGAGGGCCTCGACTGGCGAGCCAGGCCGCGAGAGGCGCTGTCCTACATCGGGGCTTTCGTGGCCGGCTTGGTCGTCGCCGTGATCAATCCACTGGCGGGTCGCCTGCTGACGTTCCCCCTCACCCTCGGCGACCGGCGGGAGGCCTTCGAGCGGATCGTCGAATGGATGTCCCCGAACTTCCAGCAGGGTCCCGGTCGGGTCTCGCTGGTCTTCCTCGTGCTGTCGCTCCTGCTGCTGGTGCGGGCCAGGCTGACCTGGCGGGACGTCGTGCCCGTCGTCGGATTCCTGGCCCTCGCCCTGGTGGCGGCCCGCAACATGCCGGTGCTCGCCATCGTGATGGCGCCC
>Ga0136633_1003154_pt1 | contig 10953 bp, 8 predicted proteins | sample AntDrymeUQ832206_2_FD_105494 | JGI IMG/M metagenome (GOLD analysis project Ga0136633, IMG submission 105494) | Polar desert sand microbial communities from Dry Valleys, Antarctica - metaG UQ83 (22.06) | ecosystem: Environmental > Terrestrial > Soil > Desert | place: Antarctica: Dry Valley...
GCCGGCTCCGGCTGGCCGGAAAGGTGCCGGGCGTGCTGTACGGGCACGGCATCGATCCGATCGACGTGGCCGTCGGCAGCCGTGAGCTGCGGGCCGCCCTGACCTCGGAATCCGGGCTCAACGCCCTGATCTCCCTCGACGTCGGCGGCAAGAACCACCTGGCCATGGCCCGGCAGCTCCAGCGCCACCCGGTCCGGCGCTCGATCGACCACGTCGACTTCGTGATCGTCCGGCGCGACGAGGTCGTGTCCGTGGAAGTGCCCATCCACCTGGTGGGCGAGGCCCTCGAGGTCGAGCGGGCCGACGGTCTGGTGGAGCAGAGCCTCCACAGCCTGGTCGTCGAGGCTAAGCCGGGCGACATCCCCAACGCCATCGAGGTCGACATCACCGAGCTGGCCATCGGCGACGCCATCCGGGTCTCCGACCTGAAGCTGCCGTCGGGTGCCACCACCGAGGTCGACCCCGACGAGATCGTCGTGGCCGGCCAGGCCACCCGCATGGGTGCCGAGACCGACGCCGAGGAGGAAGCCGCAGCGGCGGATGCCGCCGACGAGGCCGCGCCCGACGAAACAAAAGAGGGCTAGTCGCTGCTCCGCGAACGAACGGGGGAAGCCGCCCACCTGCTGGTCATCGGCCTGGGCAATCCCGGCGACGAGTACGACCGCACCCGCCACAACCTCGGTGCCGACGTGATCGGCATGCTCGCAGCGCGCCACCACGCCCCGCTCAAACGGGGTAAAGAAAGGGCGCTGGTCGCCGAGGCCCGCATCGACGGCAAGCTCATGGCCCTCGCCTTCCCCCAGACCTTCGTCAACCTGTCGGGGGAGTCGGCCGCCCGCCTCGTCCGTCGCTACGGCGTTGAGGGCGACATGAGCCGGGTGGTGGTCGTCCACGACGAGCTCGACCTCCCCCCGGGGCGGGTGAAGATCAAGGAGGGCGGGGGGACCGCCGGCCACAACGGGCTCGAGTCCATCCGGGCCCACCTGCACTCGGGGGCCTTCATCCGGGTGCGGATCGGCATCGGCAAGCCGCCCGGCCGCCAGCAGGGCGCCGATTTCGTCCTCAAGCCGGCCCGGAAGGCGGAGCAGATGGAGCTCGACGTGGCTGTCGTCGAAGCGGCCGACGCCGTGGAGCTCATCTTCACCGACGGCCTGGCGACGGCGATGAACCGGGTCAACACCGCCTGAGCGCTGCTTCGGCGCGGGTGAATGAGGAGACCGGAGGTGAGCTGACGATCAGCCTTGCGAACCGGAGGCCCACCGGCGAGCCGAGCTACACCGCCGGCCCACGCCCTCTCAGTGGCATCGGCGAAGGTGTCGACCAGGGCAACCTCACCATCACCATGCGGAAAGCTTCCGCCGAGGAGGCGCGCGGCCAGCACTGAGCCGTACCCGCGGCCGGTACCCTCGACGGAGATGTCTGCCCCCCAGGAGGCCGCGCCGGCTGCGGCCCTGCGGTCCCTGCCTCCGCTCCTGCGCCACCATCCGGCCCTGTCCGGGCTGGCCGGCGCGTCCTCGGCGGTCCTGGCCGTGCCCGACTCGGCACGGGCCTACACGATCGCCGGCCTGGCCCACCTGAGCGACCGGCACCCCGTGGTCGTGGCCGTCCCCACGAGCACCGACGCCGAACGCCTGGCCCACGACCTGCGTGCGTTCCTCGGCCCCGACGACGTCGACCTTTTCCCCGCCTGGGAGACGCTGCCGTTCGAGCGGGTCAGCCCGGGCGTGGAGGCGATGGGCCGCCGGCTGCGCACGATGTGGCGGTTGAGGGACCCCGCCCGCATGCCTCGCGTTCTCGTCGCACCGGTCCGCTCTCTCGTCCAGCGGCTCGGGCCTCACGTGGAGGAGGTGGAGCCGGTCGTCATCGCCCAGGGGGACCAGGTCGACCCGATCGACCTGGTCGAGCGCCTCGTCCTCGCCGGCTACCGGCGGGAGCCCCAGGTCGAGCACCGGGGGGAGGTGGCCCGGCGGGGGTCGATCGTCGACGTGTTCCCGTCGACCGCCGACGTGCCCGTACGCATCGACCTGTGGGGCGACGAGGTCGACCGGCTCACGACGTTCTCGGTCAGCGACCAGCGCTCGACCGGGGACATCACCCATGTGGAGATCTTCGGCTGCCGGGAGCTGATTCCCACCGACGACGTGCGCCGGCGGGCCGCCAGCCTGGTCAAGGCCGAGCCGTGGGGCCGGGAGCAGTGGGAGCGGCTGTCGGAGGGAGCGACGTTTGAGGGCATGGAGTCGTGGCTCCCGTGGCTCACCAACGCCGAGCACGTCCTCCTCGACCTCGTGAGCGACTCGGCCCTGCTGTTGCTGGTCGAGCCCCGCCGCATGCGCGACCGGGCTAAGGATCTGCTCGAGGAAGAGGCGGCCCTGGCCGCCAGCCTGGCCCAGACCTGGGGGGCCGGCGCCGAGCGGGAGTGGCCCCGCCTGCACCTGCCCTTCGACCGGCTCCTGGCCCACACGTCGGCGCCGGCGTGGTCGGTGATCCCGGTGGCGGAGGGGCCCGACACCACCGCCATCGAGGCCCGGGGCTGGGACCCGGTGTTCGGCGACGGCGCCCGGCTCGCGGCCCACGTCGCCGACCTGCTGGCCCAGGGCTACCGGGTGGTCGTGGCCGCCGACGGACAGGGCTCGGCCGCGCGCCTAGCCGAGACGTTTCGGGAGCACGGGGTGGAACTGCCCATCGGCGCGACGGCCGACCGGTCCGGGATCGTCGTGGAGGCGCTCGAGCGGGGGTTCATCCTCCCCGACATCAAGCTCGCCGTCCTGGTCGAGGGCGACATCACCGGCCGCCGGCGGGCCCACCGCCGGCCCCGGCCCCGCCGCACCGACGCCGCCGGCTTCTTCGACGACCTCAACCCCGGCGACTACGTCGTCCACCACCACCACGGCGTGGCCAAGTACGCAGGCATGGTCAAGCGGGCGATCGGCGGCGCCGAGCGCGACTACCTCCTGCTCGAGTACCGGGGCGGCGACAAGCTCTACATCCCGTCCGAGCAGATCGACACCGTCCGCCACTACACCGGGGGCGACTCCCCCACGCTGTCCCGCCTGGGCGGCTCCGAGTGGCAGCGGACACGGTCGAAGGTGCGGGCCGCGGTCCGGGAGATCGCCGAGGAGCTCGTCGCCCTCTACCGCAAGCGGGTGGCCAGCCCTGGCCACGCCTTCCCGCCCGACACCCCGTGGCAGCAGGAGCTGGAGGAGGCGTTCCCGTACATCGAGACCCCCGACCAGGCCAAGGCCATCGCGGATGTGAAGGCCGACATGGAGGCGCCCGTCCCCATGGACCGCCTGGTGTGCGGCGACGTGGGCTTCGGCAAGACCGAGGTCGCGCTGCGGGCCACGTTCAAGGCGGTCCAGGACGGTATGCAGGTGGCCGTGCTGGTGCCGACCACCCTGCTGGCCCAGCAGCACTTCGGGACGTTCTCCGAACGGTTCGCCGGCTACCCGGTGCGGGTCGAGGTCCTCTCCCGCTTCCTCACCCCCGGGCAGGCGAAGAAGGTGGCGGAGGGCGTCACCGACGGTACGGTCGACGTGGTCATTGGCACCCACCGGCTCCTGTCGGGCGACGTGAAGTTCAAGAACCTCGGCCTGCTGGTGGTCGACGAGGAGCAGCGCTTCGGCGTCACCCACAAGGAGTCCATCAAGAAGCTGCGGGCCGACGTCGACGTCCTGACCCTCACGGCTACGCCGATCCCCCGCACCCTCGAGATGAGCCTCACCGGCATCCGGGACCTGACGATCCTCAACACGCCGCCGGCGGAGCGCCAGCCCATTCTCACCTACGTCGGCCCCTATGACGACCGCGCCGTGGCCGAGTCGATCCGGCGGGAGCTGCTGCGGGAGGGGCAGGTCTTCTTCGTCCACAACCGGGTGCAGTCGATCGAACGGGTGGCCGCCGACCTGAAGGAGATGGTTCCCGACGCCCGGATCGCCATCGCCCATGGCCAGATGGACGAGGGCCGGCTCGAACGGGTGGTCCTCGACTTCTGGGAGGGCCAGTACGACGTGCTGGTCTGCACCACCATCATCGAGTCGGGCATCGACATGCCCACGGTGAACACCCTGGTCGTCGACCGGGCCGACCTCATGGGGCTGGGCCAGCTCCACCAGCTGCGGGGGCGGGTGGGCCGCGCCGGCCAGCGGGCCTACGCCTACCTCTTCTTCCCGCCCGAACGGGAGCTCACCGAGCAGGCCTACGAGCGGCTCAAGACCATCGGCGAGCACACCGAGCTGGGGTCGGGGTTCAAGATCGCCATGCGGGACCTCGAGATCCGCGGCGCCGGCAACCTGCTGGGGGCCAACCAGTCCGGCCACATCGCCGCCGTCGGCTACGACCTGTACGTCCAGATGGTCAGCGAGGCCGTGGCCGAGCTCAAGGGCGAGCCGGTACGGGAACCGGCCGAGGTCAAGCTCGACATCCCCGTCGACGCCCACCTCCCGCCCGAGTACGTGCCCGGGGGTGAGCAGCGGCTGGAGGCCTACCGGCGCCTGGCCGCGGTCACAACCCAGGCCGAGGTCGACGACGTGGCCGCCGAGTGGCTCGACCGGTACGGGCCGCTGCCCCCGCCGGCCGAAGCGCTCATCTCCGTAGCCCGTCTCCGGGCCGAGTGCGTCCGGACCGGCATCCGGGAGGTGACCGTGGCCCGGAACGTGATCCGGCTGTCCCCCGTCGCCCTCAAGCTCAGCGCCCAGATCCGGCTCCAACGCCTCTCGCGCGACGCCGTCTTCAAGGAGGAGCTGGGCCAGCTCGTGGTGCCCGTCATGCGGGGCGCCGACCCGGTGACGGCGGTGCTCACGCTGATCGGCCAGCTCCTGCCGCCGGAGTAGTCCCCGAAGCAGCGGGTACGATCGATTCACCGTGAGACGACTTTTTTCCCTCCTCACCGCGTCCGTGGTCGGTCTGGCGCTGGTTGCCTCCGCCTGTGGATCGGTGTCCCCCTACGCCGCCAAGGTCGACAACAAGTCGATCAGCCAGGACGAATTGGAGACCGAGCTCCGCTCGATCGCGGCCAACGGCCCGTACCTGAAGCTCATCGAGTCCCGCCAGCAGGTCAAGGGCACCGGCGCCGGCACGTTTGACGCCGCCTTCACCGCCCTCGCCCTCACCCGCCAGATCTATTACCAGCTCATCGGCACGGAACTGGCCACCCGGAAGCTCTCGGTGGGTCCCGCTGACCTGGCCGCGGCCCGCAACACTGTCATCGAGCAGATCCAGGGCGAGGACGTCTTCAAGGACTTCCCCAAGGACTACCAGGAGGAGCTGATCCTCCGGCAGGCGCAGCTCGACCTGCTCACCCTGGCCCTCAACGGCAACACGGGCACTCCCGAGGAGGCGGCCCGGGCGTACTACGACGGCCACAAGGACGAGTTCGCCAACGCCTGTGTGAGCCACATCCTGGTCGCCAGCCGGGAGAAGGCCGACGACGTGAGGGCGCGCATCGGCCGTGGGGAGGACTACGCCGCTGTGGCCAAGGCCGACTCCACCGATACCCAGAGCGCCCAAAAGGGCGGAGAGCTCGGCTGCGACATCAACCAGGACACCGGCTTCGTGCCCGAGTTCCTCCTGGCCGTGTTCAACCAGCCCGTCGGCGAGGTCGGGGCGCCCCTGCAGACCCAGTTCGGGTTCCACGTCATCAAGGTGACCGCTCGCAACGTGCCGGCGTTCGACCAGGTGAAGGGCCAGGCCAGGCTGAAGCTGACCGAGAGCGGCCAGGAGAAGCTCCTGACCTGGCTGCAGGAGACCGTCGGCAAGGCCAAGATCGAGGTCAACCCCCGCTACGGCACGTTCAACAAGGAGGGCACGTCGCCCGGCGTCGTGCCTCCCGCCCGGCCGGCCGACGCCACCGCCACCACGGTCCCCCTCGTTCCGGGTCCCGCCGGCGGCGCCACACCCCCCTAAGCGGTGCCTTCCACCGTGGTGGTCGTGGGGCTCGGCCCGGCGGGGGCCGACCTGCTGACCACCGCCGCAGTGGACGCCATCGCCGGCATCCCCCACCGGTACCTCCGCACCACCCGCCACCCGGCCGCCGCCGCCGTCCCCGACGCGGTGTCGTTCGACTCCGTCTACGAGTCGGCCCTCACCCTTGAAGACGTCTACGCCGGCATCGTCGACGCGCTCGTCGAGGCCGCTGTCGAACACGGCACCGTGTTGTATGCGGTGCCCGGATCGCCGTTGGTGGCCGAGCGCACCGTCGAGCTCCTTCGGGTCGACCATCGGGTCACCGTGCGCCTGGTGCCCGCCCTGTCGTTCCTGGATCTGGCTTGGGCCGAGCTGGGCGTCGACCCGGTGGCCGAGGGGGTGCGGATGGTCGACGGCCGGCGGTTCGCGGTCGAGGCCGCCGGCGAGCGCGGTCCGTTGCTGGTCGCCCAGTGCGACACCCGCCAGGTCCTCTCGGACATCAAGCTCAGTGCCGACGACCTCGGAAACGTCACCGTCCTCCAGCGCCTCGGCCTTTCCGACCAGTCGGTGAGCACGGTGGCGTGGGCCGACCTCGACAAGGACGTCGAGCCCGACCACCTCACGTCGGTCTATCTCCCGGCCGGGGCGCCGCCGGTAGCCCGAGAGGTGGCCCGGTTCGACGAACTGGTCCGCACCCTGCGCGAGCGCTGCCCGTGGGACCGGGAGCAGACCCACCGCACCCTGACCCGCCACCTGCTGGAGGAGACGTACGAGGTCCTGGAGGCCATCGAGGCGCTGCCTCTCGATGTTGACGATGTCGAGTCCGGCGAGGGCTTCGATCACCTCGAGGAGGAGCTGGGCGACCTCCTCTTCCAGGTGGTGTTCCACGCCACCCTGGCCGCCGAGGAGGGCCACTTCACCCTCGCCGACGTCGCCCGGGGCATCCACGACAAGCTCGTCCACCGCCACCCGCACGTGTTCGCCGGCGTCCAGGCCGACACGCCGGACCAGGTCATCACCAACTGGGAGCAGATCAAGCGGGCCGAAAAGGGCCGCTCGAGCATCATGGACGGCATAGGCGAGGGGCTCCCCTCCCTCCTGTACGCCCACAAGGTGCAGCGCAAAGCGGCATCCGTGGGCCTCGAACCGGTGGCCGACGACCGCGACCCCATGGGTGCCGAGCTCTTCGCCCTAGTCGACCGCTGCCGGCAGGCCCACATCGACCCCGAGGCCACCCTGCGGGCCACTGCCGCCCGCTTCCGGGACCGCTTCCTGGCCGCCGAGGCGGTCGCCGCCGAACGGGGCGTGGACATCACCGAAACCTGGGACGCCTGATCAGAGGGCTGGGTCAGAGAATCTGGCGCTTCCGTTCGTTCATGGAGGCGATGGCGCCGAACAGGGCAAGCGCCGCCGCCCCCAGGCTGCCGAGGAGGAAGTTGCTGAACTGCACCCGGACGTACGCCGGCACGGCCACGTTTTTGGCTGCGTACTCGTGCAGGTTGGCCCGCACCGCTAGCAGGCTGCCGACGGCGATGAGCACGCCCATCACCACGGCCACGATCAGGGCGATGCCCACCACCCGGTCCTGCGACTCTGACAGCAGCTCGTCGAGCACGGACGGCATGGAGACGAGGACCACGCCCAAGACGAGGAAGACCAGGGCGGTGGCGCCGAGGCCGCCGAAGGGGTAGCCGAAGCGGTGGAAGAGGTCGTCGGGGACGCCTACCCGCTGGCCGCTCTTCAACGTCAGACCCTCGATCAACGACGTGACCACCTGCACGGAGACGATCCCGATCAGGGCCGTGCCCAGCGTGGCCAGCAGCGAGACCCAACGCGACGCCGGCTCATCCTCGTAGTCGTCGTATGCGTCGTCGTTGATGTCGTCGTTGATGTCGTCGTTGATGTCGTCGTTGATGTCGTCGTCGTACTCGTCGTCCGCAACTGCGGCGGAGGCCCGGGCGGACCGGGCGGACGTCGCCGCAGCCGGCGCCGGCCGCACCCGGCTCGGCGCGGGCCAGTCGTCGCGAGCCGCTGCGGCCGCCGGTTCGGGCGCCGGCCCCGGCATCGGGTCGACGACGTCCTCCCGGCTGGCCTCCGGCTCGGCTGCCGGCGTCTGGACCGTCTCGGCCACCGGCTCAGCCGGGGGATCGCCCGCCGCCTGCGGCTCCCGCTGCTGGTCCGGGGGCTCGCCGTACGGCGCCGGCCGGCTGCTGTTGGTCGGGTCCTCGGGCTCGTTCATGTCCCTAGCCTGACACCTTGGCATCCTGGTCAGCGATGACTGTCCGCCAGGTGCGACCCAAGGAGCACGACGCCCTGGCTGCGCTGACTGTCTCCGCGTACCGCCGCCTACTGGGCGACGACATCGACGGCGGCTACGCCGACGAGCTGGCCGACGTCGCCGGCCGCGCCGCCGTGGTCGACGTCCTGGTCGCTCTGGGCGACGACGGACGGCTGCAGGGCGGGATCACCTACATCCCCGGGCCGGGACCAATGGCCTGGTTCGACGGGCCGCACGAGGCGGGTATGCGCATGCTCGCCGTCGACCCCGCGGCCCAAGGCCGGGGCGTCGGCGCCCGCCTCGTGGCCGCATGCGTGACCCGAGCGACCGTCGCGGGCAAGACCCAGTTGCTGCTGCACACCACCGCATCCATGACCGCCGCCCATCGCCTGTACGAGCGTGCTGGGTTCCTCCGTGACCCCCAACGGGACAAGGTGCTCGACGGTGGCCTCCTGCTCCTGGCCTACGTGCTCGACCTGGGCGCCCGGCGGTAGGGTCGGGGACACCGCCCGGGTGGCGGAATCGGTCAGACGCGGAGGGCTTAAACCCCTCTGGTCCTCACGGACCATGTGGGTTCGAATCCCACCCCGGGCACCGGTTGCCGACTGTAAATGTGCTGGTCAGGGCGTTGCGGGTCTGTGTGGAAGACCATGAAGTATCTTTTGTGGTCACACGTTGGTCACGGAATTCTGGACGAGCCCGGTCAAAAGGGCGCCGAACCGAGACAGGCGCCGCTACACTCATTTCGTTCGTTTCGTTCATTTCGTGAGGGTTCCGGCCGTGTCGAATGCCATGTCTGAGTCCGAGCAGGCCAATGCGGCCGCGGCCGCCCTCCCCGGAGGTCGCGTGGTCGTGCTTCCGAGCGGTCCTGATCAGCAGCCGATCGAGGTGCCGGCGTCGGTAGTGGAGGTGCTAGCCGATGTCCTCGACCACCTCCAACGCGGCGAGCACGTCCGGGTCATCGCCGACGACGAGGAGATCACCACCCAGCAGGCGGCCGACCTGCTAAACGTGTCACGCCCGTACCTCGTCGGACTCGTCGACCGAGGCGACATTCCGTCCCGCAAGGTCGGCGCCCGCCGTCGGTTGAAGTTGGCCGACGTGCTCCTCTACCGGGAGGTTGACCAGGCCCGGCGCCTCCGGGCCGTGGCCGACCTGGCCGCCGAAGCGCAGGAACTGGGCCTGTACTGACAGTGGCCCGCCCGGCGGCGGTGCTCGACGCCAACGTGCTGTACCCGGCGCGGCTTCGCGACCTGTTCCTCCGGCTCGCCATCGCCGGCCACTACCGGGCCCTCTGGACCGAGCGGATCCTCGACGAGTGCTTCAACAACCTGCTCGCCGATCGCCCGGATATCCCGGCCGAGCACCTGCATCGGACCCGGCGCCTCATGACCGTTGCCGTACCGGACGCGGTCGTCGAGGACTACGACCACCTCATCGACGACCTCGACCTGCCCGACCCGGACGATCGCCACGTCCTTGCCGCCGCCGTGACTGCGGGCGCAGACCTGGTGGTGACTGCGAACCTCACCGACTTCCCTCCGGGCGCCATTCCGGCCGGCATCAGCGTCCTGGCGCCTGATGACTTCATCGTGCGCCTGATCCACATCGACATCGACGCCGTTGGGACCGTGGTCGACGAACAGGCGGGCGCGCTGCGAAATCCGCCGATGACCACCGCCGAGCTTCTCGACGGACTGGAGATCGTCGGCCTTCGTCAGTCTGTCGAAGCTCTGCGCAGGGCATAGCGGTGGTCCTTCAGGCGGTTTCGCCGTCGACCAACGCAGCGACCGCTGTGGCAGCGTCGGAGTCCGCCTTCGCCATCAGGTGCCCGTATCTGTCGTAGGTGAAGCTCACCGAGGCGTGACCCAGCCGCTTGGCGATAACAAGCGCATCCTGCCCCGAAGCGATCAGGTGAGCGGCGTGCGTATGCCTGAGGTCGTGCAGCCTGATGTACGGGAGACCTGATCGTCGCACCCGCCGCTCGAACGTCTTCGAGACTGCCTCCGGGTGCAACGGCTGACCGTCCGGGTGGCAGAACACGAGGTCGTTGTCCTCGTATCCCGCCCCGGCGGCGAGCCGCACCGCAACCTGTTGAGCCCGGTGCGCACGGAGAACGCCAACGGTCTTGGCGTCGAGGTCGATCGTCCGCCGGCCATGGTCTGACTTCGTACGGGGAGCGAAGTAGGCCTGATGATCGGCGACAACGATCTGCTGGCGGACGTGCACCCGGCCGGCATCCAGGTCGACGTCGGCCCACTTCAGTCCACAGCACTCACCACGGCGCATTCCGGACATCGACGCCAGGCGGTACATCGGGAACAGGTCCTCCCCCAGCATGAGGTCCAAGAATCGACTCAGCTCGTCGGGCCGCCACCACGCCATCTCGGGTGCCTTCGCCGCCTTCGCTGTCGGAGGACTCGCTGCGTCGGCCACGTTGCGCGTGACGAGACCCTTGCGTGCGGCATCCGCGAGAGCACGGTGAACGATCGAATGCACGTAGAGCACGGTTCGGGCCGACAACGCCCCACCGGTCTTGCGATTGCCGGTCTTGGACAAGCCGGCGTACACCCTGTCGAGGTCCAACGGGCCGAGCGCCTGAAGTTGGCGGCCTCCGACATGGGGGACCACATGAAGGCGGAGGTTGCGCCGGTAAGGGACCGTTAGAGAATAGTTCGCGCGCACAAGGAGTGGATGCGATAGCCTGAGCGAGTGCGGGAGTTCGTCGTCAGTGACGAGGCGCTGGCAACGATGCTCACGACGGTGATGCCTCA
>Ga0136633_1003155_pt1 | contig 10949 bp, 8 predicted proteins | sample AntDrymeUQ832206_2_FD_105494 | JGI IMG/M metagenome (GOLD analysis project Ga0136633, IMG submission 105494) | Polar desert sand microbial communities from Dry Valleys, Antarctica - metaG UQ83 (22.06) | ecosystem: Environmental > Terrestrial > Soil > Desert | place: Antarctica: Dry Valley...
CGCAGCTCGTCGAAGATCGCCTCGAGCGCGAGGACGTGGCGGACGGTGCGCTCCACCGCGGCGGCCTCGTCGGTCGCGTCGACGGGCCAGTCGGTCTTGTAGACGTCGCGCAGCGTCGGGACGTCGTACTCGGCGACGATCCGCCGGCCCTCCGCCTCCCAGTCCGTGGCGTCGTCGACGGCCGCGAGGTCGTCGGCGAGGCAGTAGGCGTCCAGCGCCCGGGCCGAGCGACGCGAGAAGGTCACGTGCTCGACCTCGTGCCCGAGGCACTGCAGCTCGGCCCCGACGCGCGCGTAGAACTCGCTCTCCTGGAACTGGAGGGTGGTGAAGAGGAAGCGCACGGAGGGCGGAGGTTAGATGTCCGGTCTGGGTCTTGACGTAGCGTACGCCGCGTGCCCGCGAAGGACAGGCCCCCCGTTGCTCGCCTGGAGCCGGCGAGCGGCGAACTGCGCGTCGTCCTGGGCATGCCCGTCTTCGAGGCCGGCGCGTCGCTGCAGGATGCCCTGCGGGGCCTCCTGCGCCAGACCTACGACGCGTACCGCCTCGTGCTCGTCGACGACGCCTCCGGCGACGCCGCCACCCGCGCGATCCTGGAGGGGGCCGCCCGCGACCCGCGGGTGACCGTGCGTCGCAACCGGCGGCGCCTGGGGCTCTCCGGCAACTGGCAGGCGACCCTGGAGGCGGCGCGCGAGCTGCACCCGGGCGCCGAGCTGTTCGCCTGGGCGGGCCATCACGACCTGTGGGACGAGGAGTGGCTGGCGACGATGGTGGCGCGGCTGGACGCCAACCCGCGGGCGGTCCTGGCCTACCCGCTGGATGCGCGCCTCGACGCGGCGGGCCTTCCCCGCGGTGCGGGCACGCGGCCCTTCTCGACGGTCGGCGAGACCGACCCCCGGCGGCGGGTGGTGGCCTACGCCCGCGAGGGCTGCGCGGGCAGCGCCATCTACGGACTCGTCCGGATGGCCTCGCTCGAGCGCGCCGGTGGCTTCGAGCGGGTCCTGCGGCCAGATCGACTGGTGCTCGCGAAGCTCGCCGTGCTCGGCGAGTTCGATCAGGTGCCGCGGGTGCTGTGGTGGCGGCGGGAGACCGGCGCGCCGACGGTGCGCCGCCAGCGTGCCGCGATCTTCCCGGACGGCGACCGGGTCGCACCGCGGCTGCCATGGCCGGTCGCGCACGTCCGGATCCTCGCTCGATGGACGATGGGGCGAGCGCCGGCCGCGTCGTCGCTGGGAGCAGCGTCGATCGTCGCCTCCTACGTCGGGCCGATGCTCGCGCGCGACGCCCTGCAGTGGGTGCTCGAACGTGGCCTTCGCGTCGAGGCCCGCCTCCCGCACCGCGTCGGGGCTAGCGCACGACGTCTGCTCGGCAGGCCTCCCCGCCGTGCCTAGTGCCGCGGGTCCTTCGCGGCGCCGGCGACCAGGGCGGGGGCTGCATCGGGCTGTCGCCTGAGCAGACGGCCTGTCTCCTTGCCCGCGTGCACGAGCACCTCGTCGACGACGTCGTCGGGCATCTGCGCCCGCCGCGCGATCTGCAGCGCGAGATCGAAGTGGCCGTAGGCCAGGGCGATGGCGAGGTGCCGCGCCGGCCACTCGCCGCCGTGCGCCAGGACCTCGGCGGGATTGCGGAGGTAGAGGCAGTGTCCCCAGGTGAGCTGCCGGCGGGAGGAGATCGCGCTGTCGTAACCGGCGGCGCGCAGGTGCGAGCGGTGCAGGTCGAAGAGCTCGAAGCCGCGCTCGCGCAGGTAGACGTCGATCTCGCCGAACGTCGCCTGGCCGGTGTAGAACGGGCGGAAGTTCGCTTCCAGGAACACCCCGAGCGTCGAGGTGAGCACCTCCTCGCCGGATTGCAGGATCTCGAGCTCGGTGCCCTGCGTGTCGAGTTTCAGCAGGCAAGCCGTCTCGAACCCGTAGCGCCGTGCCGCAGCGTCGAGCCGCAACGTCGGGACCTCGACCTCGGCGACCGTCTCGAACGAATCGGCGTTGAAGTACCGGCCGGTCACGGCGGGGTCGGGGCGGCGCAGCGAGCTCAGCCCGGGGCTCTTGGCGACGAAGAGCGTGGCGCTGCCGTCCTGGCTCCAGAGCGCCTCGGGGATGACCGTCGAGGCGGCCCACGTGCCGGTCTCCCGGATCTGCTGCTCCAGGCGGGCGGCTTCCTCGGCCTCCGGCTCGCAGACGACGAGATGGGAGAACGGGGCGATGGCCCGGAACTCGGGTTGGGTCTCGCCGCGCGCGCCGATGTCCACCAGCGTGAGGTCGATGCCCGTGAGGAGCCGCCCGAGCGCGCCTTGGGGTGAGATCGTGGGCCTGGCCATCGCTACGGCGGCGAAGAGTACAGGCGGTGTACGCGTCAGCGCTTGAGCCTGTTGCGCGCCCCTCGCACCATCCGGGCTCGGCGGCTGCGCGCTGCGCGCCGGGCGCTGAGCCCCGCGTGGCGCAGCGAGATCGCCGCGGCGTCGCGGCGACCGACGGCTGGCGCCACGGAGTTGCGCACGGCGACGTGCCAGGCGAAGACCGCCGCGTGCGTCACCCACCACGGCAGCCGGCTGTGGAGCGGCGGGGCATCGACGAAGAGCGTCGCGCGCTGGCGCTCGTTGCTGACCTTCCTGGCGAAGCGTCGGTACCACAGCGCATCGGGGACCTGCACGAAGCGCCCGCGCACCGCGAGCTCGGTGAGCAGGAGGCGGTCGGGAGCCAGCACGGAGCGGAACACCCCGGCGCCGGCGAGCGCGTCCGCGCGGTACAGGCCGTAGACCATGTTGCCGGCCGACATCCCCTCGACCGCGAGCGACAACCGCTTCGACGGGGACGTCACGTCACGGGTGTCGAACGACCACGGCGCCCGCAAGACGTGTCCGTCGCCGTCGATGCGGAAGCTGTGCGGGTAAGCGACCACTGCTTCGGGGTCGGCGTCCAGCGCCGCCACCAGCTCACCCAGCCAGCGTGGGTGCCACACGTCGTGGTCGCTGCCCCAGGCGAACAGCTCGAAGCCTGGGAAGGACTGGCGTGCGAGGTCGAACGCCGCCCGCCAGTTGGCGACCATGCCGAGGCGCTGGGGGTTGTGCCGGTAGACGATGCGAGGGTCGCGCCGCGCGTAGCGCTCGACGACGTGACGGGCGTCGTCGGTCGGCGAGTCGTCGGCGATCACGACGGCGAAGTCGCGGTAGGTCTGCGACAGCAGCGACTCGAGGGCCTCCGGCAGGTGCTGCGCGTTCTCGTACGCAGGGATCCCGAAGACGGCGCGAGGACCCGGGCTCATTCTTCGATGCGTCGCCAGCCGATGACGTGGCGGTAGTCCATGCGGAGGTCCTTGTCCTCGCGCTTGACGGTCTTGGCCTTGATCGCGGCTCCCGCCTTGCGGACCTTCGCGGTCTTCTTGGGCGCCTTGACCTGCGTGTAACCGACTTCGAGCACGGGGATCTCGTGGGGCCAGAAGCGGCGTTCGATGATCGCGCTGACGTTGCTCAGCTCGTCGTTGTAGTAGGACCGGTCGCGGTTGAGGCTGTACAGGTACCGCGCCCCCAGCCCGTACGCGTGCTCCACGTAGCCCTCGACCTGTTCGGTGGTCATCTCCTGGAAGGAGACCATGTTCACCGTCAGGTCCACTCGGGGTAGCGTCAGCCGGCCGAGCGACGTGTGCGGGCTGAACACGAAGTCCGGCTCACCGGCCAGCACGTCCTCGATCTCTCCGCCGTCATGGATGGCGATCTTCGCGTCGGGGAACGCCGTCTGGAGGTAGACGGCGCTGAACAGGAACAGCTCCGGCAGATCGGTGATGACGTAGGTGAGGTTCGGGCACAGCGTCTTAAGCGTGTAGGCCATGCCGCCCCACCCGGCCCCGATCTCCCAGACGATCGGCCGCTCGGCCGAGGACTGCAGCTCGCCGAGCACACCGCCGCGCTGCAGCGCGATGACGGCCTCGTAGAACTTCAGGGTGTCGACGTTGAACAGCCCGTCGCGATAGGGGAACCCGAAGCCGCCGAGCAGCGTCGGCTCGGGCACGAAGAGCTCGTCGGTCCCGATCTCCAGCAGCCGGTCTAGCTTCTCGCGCAGCCGCTGCTCGGCCGTGTCCTTGCCGCTGCGGTAGTCGTAGGCCTTCAACCCGGTGATGTGGTAGCAGTGCTGGCGCAGCTTCTCGACGATCAGCGGCGAGGCATCCAGCATGTAGTCGAACCCGCTGAGCTCCTCGCGCCAGTAGGCGCTGGGGATCCCGTCCTCGGAGGCGGCGGTCGCATCGTGCATGTCCAAGACGCGATCGCGGACGTCGAGGTAGGTGCGAAACGGCGCGCCCTCGGTCAAGGTCCGCAGGCGCTGCTGCAGCTCGTCGGCGGCGCTCATGGCGTGGTCTCGGTGGTCGCCGGATCGGCCGCTTCGGCTTCGGCGGTGGCGTGTTCGTTCTTCATCTCAGGTGAGACCTTTGGGACGACGTGACGATAACGGCGGCTGGCGCGGAGCTCGATGCTCCTCGTCAACGACAGGACCCTGCGGCGCGAACGACTGAGGGCGTCGTCGACGGCGGTCCGGCGCGTCGACTTGCGTTCGGCAGCGCGGATGGCGGTGCTCATGCGGCGGGCGGTGACCATCGTGTCCTTCGCAAGCCTGCCGTCGGCCTCGTAGCGACGCCGGACGGCGCCCAGGTAGAGCAGCGCGGTGAGGGGCAGCAGCGCCCGTGGCACGCGCGTCGGGCGGGGCCGCTCGGCCCGCGCCAGCGCCACGAGCGCGTCCGCCAGGACCGGGGTGCTGCTGCGTTCCAGGCCGTGGGGCCGCAGGAACGTCCCGACGAAGCGGGAGAGCTCGGCGCGCGCCTCGTCCGAGTGATTGAGGCTGTCGGACAGCTGCGCGACATGGCCCACGAGCGACGTTGCGACGCGCAGGAACCCCCCGTTCTCCGGAAGCAGGTAGTGGAAGTGCAGCGTGCCGTCCTGCGTGCGCGCGAAGTCGTCGGCGCGGATCGTGTGCACGGGCCGGCCGATGATCGCGGATTCGATCATCGCGCTCGTGTTGATGCCGACGACGGCAGCGCTGTGGAACATCGAGTCGAAGTAGTCGTTGCGATCGTCCTCGTCGACTGGATTGGCGCCTTCTCGGGGCCAGACCGCGACCGGGCCGAACTCGGACAGGTCTGCGGCGGCCCAGCTCCCCGGGTTGTACGGGTGGGGGCGGATGAGGACGCCGACGTCGCGGGGGGCGGGGTCGCCCGACTGCCGCAGGGCGGTGAGCCAGCGGCGGACGAAGCGCTCCTCGGCGTCGGGCCCCGAGATGCCCGCCGTAGAGCCGACGAACAGGACGTACGGACGATCGGCCGGCAGACCGACGCGCTCGCAGAACGCGTCTCGCTCGCTGTGCGGACGGCGACCGAACCATCGATCGAAGGGCTGCGCTCCCGTCACGGTGACCTGCTCGCCGGGCACGCCGTGCAGCTCACGCGCCTCGCGCGCCTGCGTGTCGTTCCAGACGATGACCTGCGTCGGGAGCACGCGGATGAGGCCCTTTGTCGTCAGGTGGTCCCAGCTGGCCACGCAGAGCGCCGTCGGGATACCGAGGCCCTGCGCGCTCTTGACGACGTCGGTCTGGGGCGACGCCTCGGAGACCAGCGGGCTGACGACGACCAGGTCGGGATCGAAGCTGGCGATGAACGACGCCGTCTGACTGGAGCTCGGGATGGAGCGCTCGGCCGTGCGCAGCACCTTGATCAGAAGGTCCACCACGGCCGCCGGGGCCTTGCTGATGTGCCCGAGGGGAGCCATGCGCGGCGCGAGATCGAGCGCCTTGCGCCGACGGTCGCGGAGGTAGTCAGCGTCGGCGAAGCGCGGATGTAGGTAGCGCGCGTAGTCGATCGTGCCGCGCAGGCCACGGGCGATCGGGCCGAGCATGTCGTCGCGGCGCGGGGTCTGCCCGACGACCTGCACGGAGTCCGGCATGCCGTCGAGCGCGCGCAGTCCCTCGGCCTGCTTCTCGGGACGGTCCATGACGATCATCACGGCCATGCCGCGGTCTGCGAGCTCGCGGATGACGCCGTCGAAGTACCGCAGGTAGCCCGGGTAGTTCAGGAAGAGGAGGATCCGGCCCTGCGGATCACGGGTCGCGGCGCGCGGCGGCGGGATGAGGAGCTGCTTGGCGAAGCGGACGGTCTTGCGCACCAGCCGCTTGCGGCGGCGGATGTGCGCGCTCGACAGCAGCGCGCGGATCGTCGCGACCTTGCGCCTCGCGTGCGTGGTCAGGCGGCGGGTGGTCCGCGCCCGGCTCTTCACGCCGGACAGGGCGAAGGCCGCCGGCCACATGAGCACCTTCAGCGCGGGCTGCGGTGCGGCAACGGAACGCGGACCGCGTGCGGCGGCCGCCTCGATGGCGTCGGCCAGGCGTGGCGCCCCCGCCTCCTCGAGGCCGTTCGGGCGCACGAAGCGCTCGAGGAACGCGCGCCGGCGGGCGTCGTCAGCGTCGGGATCGCGAAGCGCCTCCGCGAGCTGGTGCGCATGCTCCTCGAAGGTCTCTGCCACGTGCAGCAGGCCGTCCTCGTCGGCGGCGAGGTGCGCGAAGTGCAACGTCCCCTGCTGGGTGTCGCTGAACTCCGGTGTCAGCAGGGTGAAGACGCTGCGTCCGACGATCGCGCTCTCGATCTGGGCGCTCGTGTTGACGCCGACGACGAGGGCGGAGTGGTGGATCGAGTCGAAGAACTGGTCCTTGCGCCGGCGGTCGACGGGATCGGCGCCCGCGGCCGGGTAGACCGTGACGTTCTCGAGTCCCGAGAAGTCCACGTTCTCCCACTGACGGGCGTTCTGGGGGTGCGGGCGGATCAGCACGCCGACGTCGCGGAGCTCCTGCTCGGGGCGCTCGCGCAGCCCGCGCAGCCACGTCGTGACGTGGCGGTGCTCGTCGGGCGCGATGAACGGGGAGGAGCCCAGGTACAGGATGTACGGCTGGTCGGCGTCGAGGCCGGCCTGCGCGTAGAACTCCTCGCGACCCGTCGTCGGACGCCAGGCGAACCAGTGGTCGTAGCTGTGGGCGCCGGTGACGGCGACGCGGTCGGCCGGCGTCGCGTGGAGCCCGATGGCCTCCTGGCGCTGCGCGTCGTTCCAGACGGCGACGACGTCGGGGTCCTCGCGGATCAGGCCCTTGTTCGTGAGGTTGTCCCAGCTGGCCACGCACAGGCCACCGGTGCGCCCCATCGCACGCGCCGCCTTGAGGTAGTCCGCCTGGGTGGACCCGAGACCGACCAGCGGGGTCACGAGGACGATGTCGGGCTCCAGGCCGGACATGTACGTCGCGAGCCGCTCGTCGACCTCTATCGATCCGTCGAGTGCGCGCAGCGCCCTCTGGACGGGCGGGGCGAAGCGGCCCGCTGCGTTCAGCGGGCGGTGCAGCGGTAGGGGGATCCGCTGCTCGGCCCGAGCGCGGAGCTTCGGGGCGTTGGCGTACTCCGGCCCCTGATAGCGGAGGTAGTCGTCGCAGGAGCGCAGCCCGGTGGCCAGGCGCTGCCACCCGCTCTTGAGCCGAGGCGATGGGCCGAACGTGACGCCGGCGAGGTTGCCGAGCGGGTCGGCGGCGCCCATCCACTTCGTGTTCATGCCGTCGAAGGAGATGTGGACGTGGTGCCCCCGTCCGGCCAGCTCCGAGAGCACGGCCTCGAAGTTCCGGACGTAGCCGGGATGACGCATGAAGAAGAGGATGTTCACGGTGAGGTGCGCGCGGCGCGGGACGGGCCTGGCGCGATGGTCTGGACGTCGGTGAGGACCGGGATCACGCAGCGGCCGGTGTCCGGATCGAGGGAATAGTAAGGGTGCACGGGGATCAGCTCGCCCAGGTCCGACTCCCCGAGAAGCCGCATCTCGAACCGCGGCCAGTCGTTGAGCGCACGAAAGTCGACCGCTGCCGCGAAGGGCCGGGCGGCGACCGACGTCACCCGGTGGTCGCCGCGGCCCGGCGACCCATCCGCGGGGAAGAACTCGACGTAGAGGAACGTGGGCTTGACGCCGCGACCCTGCCCGAAGCCGTAGAACGCCGGCTGCGATGGCGGATGTGCGCCGGCCTTGAGGCGGACCTGCTCGTAGAACTCCAGGCGGTCAATGCCCGGCGTCCGCGTGTCGTAGCGGACCTGCGGTAGCTGACGTTCGACGCGGGTCACGGGCGCCGGGGCCGCAGGCGGCGGTGCTGCGACGGGCGGTGCCGCGACGGGCGGTGCCGCGTCCGGCGGCGATGGCGTTGGCTCGTCCACGGGGGGCGCCTCGAGGACAGGGGCCGGCGCAGGCTCGTCGGCAGCGCCGTCGAGCAGGTCGTCGTCGTCGGCCTGCTCGACGGCATCGTCCTCGACGAGCAGGACGAGTCGCGCCGCGCAGCGCGGGCAGGTCGCGAACCCGGGGTGGTTGCGGACGAGCGTCGTCGAGCCGCAGCGCGGGCAGGGGGCGCCGTGGGCGACCTCGGCGTCGGCGAACTGCACCCAGACATAGCCGGCCGTGGGCCCGTAGTCCTCGCGCGCGACGCTCACGACCATGTCCATGTCGCGCGCCGCAGCACGCGCCGCGGCCACGACGGCACGATCGCCGCCCTCGAAGTGGCGGCCACGTCGCAGGCGCCACACACGACCGTCCGCCACGGCCGTCCAGTCGACGCCGACCGCCGCCGCTGTTCCCGTGCGTCGCAGCCTCACAGCCCGAGATCCTCGTCGTCGTCGCCGAGCATCTCGCCACGCAGCGGGGTCGTGAAGTCGACGGCCTTGCGACTGAAGAACCACAGGCCGAAGGCGATCGTCGCCGTGGTCGCGGCGACCGACCACGCGACGCCCAGCACTTCGACGCGGCCGATGCCGAGGAAGCCCTCCTTGACCAGCTCGATCATCGGCGTCACGGGGTTGACCTGGGCGAGGACCTGGAAGAACTCCGGCAGTTTGGAGAGGGGGTAGATCACGGGGGTCACGTAGAACCAGATCGACAGGACGTAGCGCAGGCCGATGCGGACGTCGCGGGCCCGCGCGTTGAGCACCGAGAGCGTGAGCCCGAGACCCACCGCGAAGAGCAGGCACAGCAGCACCCCGGCGAGACCGAGCAGCATCTCCGGGGCGAGCACGACGTAGAGCGTTCCGTCGGCGACCCAGAAGTACGCGACGGTGCCCACGATGATTCCCGCGTACACCGCGGACTCCACGATCGCCGGTCCGATCCCGGCGATCGGCATCAGCAGCAGCGGCGGGTCGAGCTTGCGCACCAGGCGTGCGTAGCGGTCGAAGCTGCGGGTCGACCAGAACAACGAGCGTTCGAACAGCCGCCAGCCGTAGAGGCCCACCAGCAGGAAGAGGATGTACGGCACGCCTCCGGGAGCCTTGATCCCGATCACGGCTCCGAACAGCAGGGCGAGGCCGAGGGAGTCCATCACAGGCCGCAGGACGAGCCAGGCCCGTCCGAGGATCGTTCTGACATACGTCTTGACGACGACCCGCGCCGCCATCCGCGGGACGAGGTTCCGGCTCTGCCACGCGCCGGCGACCTCGCGCCTGATGCTGGGAGGCGGGCGCTCGTAGGTGACCGTGGCGGCGCCAGGGGCAAAACCGGCGGGCGTCGGGACCAGCGTCACTTGGAGCAGTCTAACCCTGCGTTTCGGGGGGCGGCCCATGGAGGCCCAGCACCGCCTGGAGCTCGTCGCCCCCCGGCAGCTGCTCCAGCGCCAGCCACGGGTCGCACGCTTCCAGCTCCGCCAGCCCGTAGCCCGGCCCGGTCGCCACCGCCACCGTCCGCGCCCCGATGATCTTGCCGCAGCTGACGTCGTGCGGGGTGTCGCCGATGACGTAGGCGCGGTCGCCGGCGTAGGTGGTGCCCGCCAGCTCGCGTGCCGCGCGGGCGATCGAGGGCCGGTCGGAGCCCTCGACGCTGAACGCGCCCCCGGTGCTCGCGAAGAAGTCCCAGAGCCCGTAGTGGCGCAGCTTGGCCTCGGCGCCCTCGCGGATGTTGCCGGTCAGCAGCAGGTTGACCACGTCGTCGCGCGCGTCGAGCACCTCGAGGTTCTCGCGCACGTTGGGCAGCACCTCGCCGCGGCGGCGGTGCAGGCTGTCGGGTAGCAGCCGCCCGTAGCTTTGCAGGTAGTCCCCGGCGCGATCTGCCATGCCGTGGGCAACGCAGACCTCCAGCGCGATCTCGGCGTCGGTGAGCCCGGCGGTGCGCATCGACGAGAAGTCCAGGTCGACCCCCAGCACCTCGCGGGCGGCGTCCTCGAGGGCGAAGATCCCGGCGCGCGCCGTGCTCAGCAGCGTCCCGTCGATGTCCCAGAACAGGTGGACGGTCACCGGCCCGCGAGCCGGCGCGCCAGCGACGCGGCGTCGAGGCCGTGCGCGGCCAGCACCTCGTCGTTGGTCCCGCAGGCGGGAACGCGGTCGACGCCCCAGACCTCGATCGGGGTCTGGGGCAGCGCCGCGCGCACAGCGTCGCCCTGGCCGCCGCTGACGTGGTGGTTGTCGAGCACGACGATCCGCCGGTCGCCGGCGACCTCCGCCAGCCACACGCCGTCGACGTCGCGCAGCCACGGCAGCAGCACGAGCGCGGCCCCGTCGACCTTCCAGGCCTGCGAGGCGAGCACCGGGCCCGTGCAGACCAGGACGGCGTCGCCGTCGGCGCGCGCGACGCTCCCGCGGCCGCGCTGCAGCCGCGGCGCTCGCGGCGCCTCGAAGCCGAGGTCCCACGGCACCGAGACCAGGCGGATGTACACCGGCCCTGTGGCCTCGGCGACCGCCCACTCGACGCACAGCCGCGCCTCGTGGTCGGAGGCGGGCTCCAGGCAGGCCATCCCGGGCACGCAGCCCATCAGCGCGATGTCGCGCACGGACTGGTGGGAGTGGCCGGGCCCACCGGGGACCAGGCCGACCAGCGAGCCCGTGTAGATGACCTTCGTGCCCTCGGTGGCGTTGTTGTAGATCTGCTCGTTGGCGCGCGGCGTCAGGAAGCAGCCGAACGAGTGCACCGCGGGCAGCAG
>Ga0136633_1003156_pt1 | contig 10946 bp, 8 predicted proteins | sample AntDrymeUQ832206_2_FD_105494 | JGI IMG/M metagenome (GOLD analysis project Ga0136633, IMG submission 105494) | Polar desert sand microbial communities from Dry Valleys, Antarctica - metaG UQ83 (22.06) | ecosystem: Environmental > Terrestrial > Soil > Desert | place: Antarctica: Dry Valley...
CACGGCCAGACCCCGCTGTCGGTCGAGAAGCGCTTCTCCGGCACCGGTGACCCGGCCCTCACCGAAGCGGGGGTGGCGCAGGCGGCCGCTGCTGCCGCGCGGTTGGCCGGCTGCGGCGCCACTGCCGTCATTAGCAGCCCGCTCGCCCGGGCGCAGCAGACCGCCGGGCTCGTCGCCGACGCGCTCGGCCTCGAGGTCGTCGTCGAGCAGGGGCTGCGCGAGACCGACTTCGGCGACTGGGAGGGCTACACCTTCAGCGAGGTCAGGCAGAAGTGGCCGCGCGAGCTCGACGCGTGGCTGGCCGACACCGGCGTCTCGCCGCCGTTCGGCGAGAGCTTCGACGCGACCGCCACCCGGGTGCGCCAGGCCCGCGACCGGGTCCTCGGTGCGTACGGCGGTCAGACGGTCGTGCTCGTCAGCCACGTCACCCCGATCAAGACGCTGCTGCGCTTCGCGCTCGACGCGCCGCCGACTGCGCTCTACCGGATGCACCTGGACCTCGCGAGCGTGTCCGAGGTGCAGTGGTTCGCCGACGGTCCGGCGGTGGTGCGCTCGCTCAACGACACCGGTCACCTGCCGGCGGTCGGCTCGGTGCAGTAGAACGCCTGCGCGCTGAGGGCTGCGCTGCCTACCGTGCCTTGTGCGTCGCGCCCTGCTGCTCCTGCTGCCCCTGATCGTCTCCTGCGGGGCTGCGGACGTGGCCCGGCCGCCGGCGGATGCGGTCGCGCTGCTGACCGCCGTCCCGCACGTCGCGGCTGCCGCAGGCTCGGTGGCGTATGAGTCGGTGACCGAGAGCGGGCTGGAGGGTGAGCCGGCTCGGGTCGAGGGGCGGACGTCGGGTGTCCTGGACACCACCGCCGACGCCGGCACTGCCTCGCTCGAGCTGCTGGGGCTGGACGACCTCGCCGCGGGTGCGGCGGCCGACGGGGCAGACGGGCCGGCCGAGGAGCTGGCCGCCCTGGCACGGCTGCAGCTGTCGTGGAACGCCACCGAGGTCACGGCCGTCGTCGGCGGAGAGCGGCTGACCGCGCCTCGCGACCGCACCGACACCAGCCTCGTCGCGCGGGTGCCGTCCGAGCCGGCCGGGTTGTTCGACGTGGTGGCCGAGGCCACCGACGTCGTGGTCGCGGGCGAGCAGGAGGTCGACGGGGTGCGCACGACGCACCTGCGCGCGAGCGTCCGGCCGCGGGCTGCCGTCGACGCCGGGCTCGGCACGCAGGCGCAGCTGGCCATCGCCGAGCTGCCGGACCTGCCGGTCGAGATCTGGCTCGACAGGCAGGGCCGGCCGGCGCGGATCCGGTACACCGCCGTGCTCGCGTCGCTGCAGCCTGGGCGGACCCGCAGCACGACCACGACGTACGACTACGCCGGCTGGGGCGAGCCCGTGGACGTGACGCCGTAGGCTGCCCGCGGGGCGAGTCGGCCGGACGGTCGCGGCAGGGAGACCTGTCGAGGAAAGTCCGGGCTCCACAGGGCAGGGTGGTCGGTAACACCGACCCGGGGTGACCCGCGGGACAGTGCCACAGAGAAGAGACCGCCAGTGCTTCGGCACTGGCAAGGGTGAAACGGTGGGGTAAGAGCCCACCAGCGCCCGGGGTGACCCGGGCGGCTCGGCAAACCCCACCCGGAGCAAGGTCAAAAGGGGGATCTCCGGATCCCCTGCGCAGGCGCTCGAGGACGGCCCGTCCAATGCCTGCGGGTAGACCGCACGAGGCCACCGGCAACGGTGGTCCTAGATGGATGACCGTCGCCCGGACCTCGGTCCGGAGGCACAGAACCCGGCTTACAGGCCGGCTCGTCCCCCTCATCTGTCGACCTGTGTCGCCTCGTGTCGTTTCCGTCACTCCCAGGCGCTCCGGCGGTGGGTCCAGCGTCGCCGCGATGATCCGTGCGTCATCGATCGTCTTCGGGCGACCGGAGCGCGGTGCATCGTCCAGTCCGTTCCAGCCCTTGCGCCGAGTAGCGCTTCTTCCACTGCCTGACCGTCGGGCGCGTCACCTCGAGCCGCTTACAGATGGCTGAGGTCCGCTCGCCGTCAGCGGCGGCCAGCACGATCCGCGCCCGCAGCGCCAGACCGGCCTTGATCGACGAGGAACGTGTCCAGCTCACCAGCGTCGTGCGGTCCTCGTCGCGGATCTGCACCTGACCAAGGAACTAACGACGCGCAAATTGGCTCACAGCACGTGGCTGTGGTGCACGCAGACCGGGTGCATGCCGTGAACGTCGGGCGGGGCGAGGGCGTCGGCGACGGCGTACGCGCAGTGCATGCGGAACGGCACCTCGTCCAGCAGGTCGTTCCAGAGCTCCTCGAGCCGGAGGGCGGCTGCGGTCTGGCCGCGCTGCCAGAGGAGCGACACCATCTCGCCGTAGGCGTCGAGGCCGCTGCCGTCCTGCAGCAGCCCCCGGACCGTACGGCCGATGGCGTCGGCGAAGCGTCGCTCGTCGGGCCACCCGTCGACCAGGAACGCCTGGAGCGTGTCCTCCGCGTCCAGCACCAGCAGCCGGCCGTCGCGGACCGCCGCTGCATGGTCGACCCCCCGCGTCCCGAGTTCGGCGGCGACGGCCCCTCGGTGATCCGGGGTGGCGATGACGACGGAGCGACGACCTACGGTGAGCGCGCCACCCACGAGGTCGGCGACCTCGGCCACCACGAGCGCGTCGTCGTCGTAGAACGAGACCGTGTGCCGGAGCGGGTCCCTCGCGCCGGTGAGCAGCCGCCCAGGGTCCCGGCCACGGCGGGCGCGCTTGGCGTTCTGCATGGCGACGTCGGCCTGCCGAAGCGCCTGGGCGGCGTCCTCGCAGTCCTCCAGCAGGACGGTGCCGATGCTGGCACCCACCTGCACCGGATGACCCTCGACCCAGACCGGTTGCTCGACGGTGTGGCGGACGCGGTCGGCGAGGCGCACGGCCTCGAGACCGTCCGCGACGCCGGTGGCGAGCAGGACGAACTCGTCACCTCCCAGCCGCGCGACCAGATCGCCCACGCGGGCGACGCGGCGCAGGCGCGCGGCGATGGTGCGCAGCACCTGGTCGCCCACCTCGTGGCCATAGGTGTCGTTGACCTGCTTGAAGCGGTCGAGGTCGACGAACATCAACGTCCCCAGCAGGGGCGTCGGCGTCGGCCGCATGGCCTGCTCGAGCCGGCGGGTCAGGGACGCCCGGTTGGGGAGCCCGGTGAGGGGCTCGACCATCGCCTCGTGGTGCAGCAGCAGTGCGGCCCGGCGCTCGGCGGTCGTGTCGTCCAGGACGAGCAGCCGCTCCCCGTCGCCGGCCCTCGCCCGGACCCGCAGCCAGCCCTCCCGGTGCACAGCCGACATGGGCAAGACCACGTCCACCGGCTCACCGCTCGCCAGAGCGCGCCTCAGCAGGCCGTCCGGGGACAGCTGGTCGACCCAGCGCCGGGGGGACAGGCGGTCGGCCCCGCGAGTCTGCCACCACTCGTCGTTGGCATGCAGCAGGCGGCCGCCCGCGTCGACCCTGACGGCCGGCTGCGGGAGAAGCTCGAGGGCGTCGGTCGCAGGTGCGGAGCGAGGGCGACGGCGAAGCACGGGCGCGACAGCCTCCTGGGCGAGGAAGGGACCTCGTCAGCATGGGGGGCGCCGCTCGCCAGGGCAAGACCCGTTCGGGGAGTCTTGGTCACCACAGCCGGTCCAGCTGTCCTGGCGTGTGAACGACGTCGTCGTCAAGCGCCTGGTAGCGCTCCTTGCCGCGTGCGCCAGACGAACTCCCGCTGCAGCCGCTCGTCCTGGAGATCACCGAGCACGAATCCGTCGGCGACTACAGCGTCCTGCGTGAACGCCTAGACCACGCCTAGACCCGCTGCGGGAGCGGGGGCTTCGCGTGGCGATCGACGACGCGGGCGCCGGCTTCGCTTCGCTTCGCTCCACCACGTCGTAGAGCTACTGCCCGACATCATCAAGATTGGTCGCTTGTCGACGGCGTAGCGGTGAACCAAGCCCAGCGCAGCATCATCGCGGCGTTCGTACACCTGGCGCGGCATGGAAAGTCGACTGTCGTTGCCGAAGGCATCGAAAGCGCTGAGGACCTTGCTTCTCGCGTCGGACCCGCACCTGCTCGGGCAGGTCGTCGGCAGGAGGCAGGGCAGGCGCGTCGGTCACGCCCGGGAGGCTAAAGGGCGGTCCGGACGTGCCTGCGACGAAGCACCGCGGCCACGCCCAGCAGCACCACGGCCAACGACAGCAGTCCCGCAGACGGGCCGGTCGCGGGCAGTTGCGGCGCCGCGGCAGGAGCCGGCGCCGGTGCGGCCACCGGCCGCACGGCCGTCGCCCTCGGGCGGTGGGTGGTGAAACCCACCACCTGCTGGAAGGTCGGCCGGTTCTGCCAGTCGATCGGGCGGCTGCCGACCAGACCACCGGTGGTCGCCCGGATGGCGTCTTCGGACTTGTCGTAGGTCAGGTCCGCGACGTCAGCGACGTCCTGAGCAGCCAGGACCCGCTCGGTAGCCGCGGCCAGCGAGGCGCGCAGGTCGGTGCGGCAGGTGTCGAGCGAGCCGCCGCCGCAGTAGGTGCGCGACCACCGGGCCTGCACCGGCTTGCCCAAGACCTGGCGCAGGTCCTTGGAGACGTAGCCGTACCAGGCCACTCCGTTCCAGGCCGAGCCGAGGCCCAGACGTGGGTGGTCGTCGATGCCCCGCGGGAGTTGGTCGACGAGTTCGCCGAGCGTCCCGCGCAGGACCTCCCTGGCGACCGACGAGCCGTCGCTGCCCTCCCACCACTCGTCGAACAGAGCGATCGCCGCCTGGTCGGAGTAGGCGCCGTCTCGGTCGCGGTCGACGCGGTGCGTCTCGTTGGCCAACCAGGTCCGGAACAGGCCCAGTGCCGGCTGCTGGGCAGGGTCGTCGCCCACCACCTCGAGCAGCAGCGGCAGGAGCTGCTCGCCGCGCAGGTCGGCGGTGGCGGCGTCCTGCATCGCCTCGACCAGGCCGACGCGGGTCATCTTCTTCCCGCCGGCCAGGCGCTGCTCGATCCGCCGGTCCAGCAGCAGAGAGCGGTAGACCGGCCCGTAGCCCCACTGGTTGTCGGCAGCAGCGAAACCCGGCGCCTGCTTGTTGTTCCAGCTGCTGAGGTAGCCCTGCGGGGGGTTGGTCTGCTTGGGCTTGTCGGCGAAGGCCAGGAAGCCCTGCCAGTCGTGCACCTCGTCGCCGAAGCGCGGCAGATCGGCCGAGACGCCGGGCGCCCGCAGCGGCAGCAGGCCGCTGTGGAAGTAGGAGATGTCGCGGTCGTCGACGTAGAACCAGTTGAAGGTGTAGTCGACGCCGTCAAAGGCCCGCTGGAAGCTCTCGACGTCGCGGGTGAAGTCAGGGTCGTTGATGCGGGCGAAGCCCACGGCGGAGTCGAGCTCCTGGCCGTAGGTCGAGCGCTGCAGCACCAGCGCGACCGGCGCTCCATCGACGGTGGTGCGCTCCTGCACGATGCCGTGCCGGGTGCGCTGCACCTGCAGGTTGACCACCGCCGGCGCGGCCGTGCCGGCAGCCGTCGGCAGCACGGTCTGGGTATGGACGTAGGAGTCGAACGGGGTGCAGGTCGCGCCGACCAAGTAGGCCGTCGAGTCGACCGTGGCGGCCGAGCCGTCGACGTTGCACAGCCGTTCGGCGACGGTGTCGACGTTGTCGCCCGACGCCGAGGTGGCCGACCACGCGTAGTCGACGCCGTGCCCGAGCTCGATGATGAGCTGCGTGCCGGTGAAGGAGACGCCGCGAGCCGCGATGCCGGGGCCGCGCAGCGAGACCTCGGTCAGCAGCTGCGGGGTGAAGTAGCCGGTCTGCGGGCCGAACACCACGGTCGGGTGGCCGGTCTCGCTGTTCTTGGCGTCGACCAGCAGCGCGTTGCTCATGCCGCGCGGCCGCAGACCGAGATCGAGCTTGCCGAACGGACCGTCCAGCACGCCGAACTCGAGGCTCTCCTGGGCCATCGGCAGCGGCACCGGCAGGCCCGAGCCACCTGCCTCGGCGCCGGTGCCAGGCGCCTGGGGGCCGTCGAGGTCGGGCAGCGCCACCCCCGGCCGGGTCGGGTCGAGCGCGTCGCCGTTGTACGGGAACCGGGTCGACGCCGTTGTGGGCGCCTCGGCGTCGTTACGGGCGCGGAAGTCCTCAAAGACCCGGAGCGCCTGCTCGCGGCCGTAGCTGGCCTCGAGCTGCCGGAACCAGCGGGCGTTGGCGGCCTCCCCGCCGCCGCCCTTGCCGAAGATGCCGCCCACGAGCGAGGCGATGTACACGACGTCAGCGCGAGTGAAGTCCTCCGGCGCGTTGCCCAGGGCCGCGTACTCGACCGGGCACTCCGGGCCGAGACCGGCCCCGGGACCTGCCTCGCCACCGGTGACGTTGCCGAGCGGCAGCCCGAAGGCGCCGGGACACAGCTCGCGCTGAGCCTGGTTGATGCCCTCCAGGAAGGCGTCGAGGCGACGCAGCAGCCGGGCGCCCTCATCGGGGAACCGGGTCAGCGTCGACTCCAGCTGGACCTCGGCCTCCTCGCGTGTGTAGGCCGCCGAGCGCAGCTGCCCGACGTCCATCGCGATGTTGCCCGGAGTGCCGCCGAGGAACTCCGCACTCCGGGCCGCACCGACGTGGCGCAGCAGGTCGGTGAGGAACATCCGATCCTGGGTGCCGGCGTAACCCGCGCCGAAGGCGACGTCCTCGGCCGTCACGCCGACGACGTAGGGCACGCCGAAACGGTCGCGCTGAACGGTCACGCCCTCGCGCGGCGTCTCGGTGCTGACGACCTGGTCGGCGGGCAGGTCGATCGGGGCGTCCTTGAAGTACTTCGGCAAGTCGGTGACGGCGACCTGGCCGGGCGCCTGGGTGTTCAGCGCGTCGTACATCTCGAGCTGGTCGGCGAAGCCCTCCGGCGTCGTGCCGGTTGCGACCCGGCTCGGACCCACGGCCAGCGCGTCAGCCGCGGAGACGTTGCCGCGCGAACCGGGCGGCAGGATGTTGAGCACCGCGCCGTCGGTGTCGAACGGCCCGGCGGCGTCCTGGGCAGCCGCCACGCGGGGCACGCCGGAGGCCAGGACAGCGGTGGCGGCGGCCAGAGCGATGCCGGTGAACAGGCGTGCGCGGATCACAGGATCTCCTCGGGACGGATCATCCCTGGGGTTTCGCCGCCGTTGCCCGGCTCACCTGCCGGGGGACCGCCATGGCGGGAGCGGCCACTGTCGTGGTCCTACGCAGCGGCCAGGCCCTGCCGGGCGATGACCGCCGGGCTGGCTCGCAACGGCTTCCCGGACGTCTCCCAGCACACCGTGGACCGTCTGATGCCGGATGAGGGCATGAACGGGCTCGTCAGGGGCCGCAGTGCCAAGACGACGGTGCAGGCCAAGAACGGCGGGGTCCGCGCCGCAGGGGTGTGCTGCTCGGCTGTGCGCGGGAGCTGCGGCCGCTGGCGCACGACGATCTGCCGCCGCAGTGCTGGCCTGCGCTGATCTGACTCACCTCTTGGCCGAAGCACGCGACTGGTCGCGCTCGATGAGCGCTGCGAGGTCGCGCATCTCTCGTCGCTGCGTCCACCTCACGTACGCGGTCACGAGCGGCTTGAGCGGTACCACCGGCCACGGCAGCAGGTACCGCTCGTAGTGCCAGATCCGGGTGCGGTCGCCATCGGGCTCAGCGGTGAAGCCGCCGTTGACGCGCAGCCCGCCGCGCCGGGCGACGGCGTCCTGGCTGTGGAAGCCGCGGTCGTGCAGGACGTACTGGAAGAGCCCCTGCCACGGGACCACGCCGAAGATTCGACCGCGGATGACGTACCGCCCGGTCCAGCTCTGCTCGGCGCTGACCTGCACGTCGTCGGCCTTGCGCTCGCAGTACTCGACGTTCTTGATGTCCCAAAGGTGCGGTAGCACCTGCTCGAGGGGCCGGTCGACGACGGCGACGCGCTCAGCCGAGGACTCGCGCAGCCAGCCGGTCCAGCCGCCTCGCGGTCGGGTCTGTGCCTGCAGCTCTTCGGTGAACACGTGCTTGCCGTCGTCGGTCAGACGTGGCTGCAGCGGGGTCACGGTGACGCCCTCTCCGGTCGCTCACCAACGTACACATTCCAGCAACGACAAGGTCAAGCGGTCATCGAGCAGCTCCCCACCCGGGTGACGTGCGCAACCGAGGACGACGTCGAGGACCGGGGGCGCCTGCCCCGGACCGTTCGATGCGCCCGTCCTTCCTGGTCACGCCCCGCGCCCCTTGTTGGTCGAGCGTCCGGGATCGCCGAACGGCTCGTCGCGCTCGAGCACGGCCTGCCGGAACCCGACCTCGGCGGCGCGCTGCTGGAAGGCGTAGCCCTCTCTGGTGTGTCGGCTGATGCCGTCGAACACCGTGCTGACCATGGCGCTGTTGGCGACACCGGAGGCGAGCAACGAGCTGTTCAGCGCCAGCTTGACCATCATCAGCTGGTTGACCGGCATACGCGCGATGCGCTCGACAAGGACCTCGGCGCGCTCGTCGAGCTCATCGGCGGGCGCGGACTCGACGGCAAGGCCCCACTCGGCGGCTTCCCGCCCGGACAGGCAGTCGCCGGTGAGCAGGAGCCGCTTGGCGCGTTGGTCGCCCAGGCGGTGCGCCCACAACCCGGCCGAGGGCACGCCCCAGACGCGGGTCGGCGGGTAGCCGATCTTGCAGTCGTCGGAGGTGATGATCTGGTCGGCGTGCAGGGCGATGTCGGTGCCGCCGGCGACGCAGAAGCCGTGCAGCTTGACCACCGTGGGCTTGTCGGCGTGCATGAGGCTGGCGAAGGCCTTGGTGAAGCGGCTCATCATCGCGTAGTCGAGCATCGGGTCCCACGTGCCGGCCGGGTCGTGGTTGGCGGCCTGCACGGCTGGGTCGACGACGGTGCCCGTCACCTCGGCGGCGTCCGGGGCGTCGCCACCGAAGCCTCCGGCGGTGCCCTCGGCATAGATCCCGAGGTCGTAGCCGCCGCAGAAGCCGGGGCCTTGCCCCGGACAGCAGGATGACGTGCACGGCGGGGTCGAGGTCGGCGCGCTCGACGGCGTGTGCCAGGTCGCGCGGGGTGTCGGCGGTGATGGTGTTGCCGCGTTCGGGCCGGTTGAAGGTGAGGCGGGCGACCCGTCCCGTGACGCGGTACTCCAGGGTCGGGTAGTCGACCTCGCGTCTCGGCTCGGTGCGGCCGTCGAACTGCGGCGAGTCGCTGAGGTCGTCGCGCCACCGGGCGGGACCTGTGCTGGTCGGATCGCCAGCCGTCGGCTCGACGCTGGTGCCGGTCACCTGGGGCCCGATCCCGTGGCCGGCAGGGGCAAGACCATCGCGGCGCGGGCGTCGTCGTGCTCGAGTCGACGCCCGATGCGCGCGGCGGCCTCCTGACGGACGATCGCCTGCACGTTGCCGACCTTGGCCAGCAGCCGGGCGTGGAGCCCGTGCGGACGCAGGACCGCCGTGACGTCGTCGGCGAGCGGTGCGGTCGCTCTGCTCTGCAGCACGTGCTCGGTGGCCGACGTGACGGTGACCCGCAGGGGCAGCATCAGCTCGACGTCGTAGCGGTGTGAGCGGCCGGACACTGCGACGTCGAGCGTGACGTGCACGTCGAGCGCCGCGACGTAGGACAGCAGGTCGGCGTCGTCGTCGCGCGTCACCAGGACCTGGCGGACGTGGCCGTTGGCGTCGGCCCGTGCCAGGCCGCCCGGGCCCGCCGCGAGCGGTCCGATCTGGAGCGGGTCGCCGGCGACGGCACGCACGGCCGCGCCGATGTGCTCGGCGCTCGCGGTCGCCTCGACGACCGCTTGCGGCACGCTCCCGTACGGGTGTGACCGAGCGGCGCGCACGTGGTGGCTGCTCGTCATGCCAGGCCGGCCGGGCGCAGGAACAGTCGGCGGCTCCACCGCGGCACGAGGCCGTTGTCGGTGAGGAACGCCATGACCTTGGCGCTGCACTCGCGGCGGGCGGCCACGACGTGCGGGTTCGCGGCGGCCTGCGCCTTGGCCTCGGTGATGTCGAGCCCGACGGCGCCGTACACCTTGGGGTTGATCTGCGTCATCGTGACGGCCCACACGATCAGGCCCGTGACCAGCTGCGAGTACAGCAGCTCCAGCCGGCTCAGGCCCGCGACCGTTCGGGGGAGCTCGTCGCGGGCGAAGCGGACGTGCCGCGCCTCCTCCACGACGTGCAGGCGGGCCGCCGCACGCCACAGCGGCTGCACGGTGTCGTCGTGCATGGACTCGCGCTGCATGGCGTCGGCGTACTCCTCGACGTAGAGCGCGCCGGCGAAGGTCAGGGCGGGGTTGGACAGCGACTTGAGCAGTCGGCCCCCGAGCTTGACGCGAGCTCCGGGCCCGTAGGCGCAGGCGCCCTCCCTCGACAGGATCTTGGCGAACATCATCGAGTGCCGGCACTCCTCGGCGATCTCGGTGAGGGCGTGGCGCACGTGCTGGCTGCGGGCGTCCTCGTCGTAGGCGTGCCGCAGCAGCATCTGCATCAGCATGGTCTCGAACCAGACGGCGCTGGCGCACATGCTGGCGACCTCCTGACGGGTCAGCTCGACGCGCTGCTCGGGCGTCATCTGCTCCCACAAGGGAGTGCCATACAACGAGCACCGCCGCTCGGGCATCCACATCTGCCCGGGGATGGAAGGGGCGTCCCAGTCGATCTCGACCTCGGGGTCGAGGGCGTGCTTGGCGGCCGCGGCGAGCAGCCACTCGGCGGTCTTCTCGCGGACGGCGGCACCGTCCAGGGTGGCGGTCATGAGAACTCCTCGGATCTCGGGGGGGGCGAGTCGGATCTGTCGGTCAGGGGACCTTGGGGGTGGCTCGGGCGAGGATCGCGGCGGTGTCGACGCCGGGCGGCAGGGTGCCGTAGGCGGTGGTGTGCCGGGCGGCGAGCCGGCTGGCGCAGAACGCGTCCGCGACGGCGGGGTGCCCGTGCCGGACGAGCAGCGCGCCCTGCAGCACGAGCGCCATCTGCTCGACGACGTCGCGGGCCCGATGCTCGAGGGTCG
>Ga0136633_1003158_pt1 | contig 10941 bp, 11 predicted proteins | sample AntDrymeUQ832206_2_FD_105494 | JGI IMG/M metagenome (GOLD analysis project Ga0136633, IMG submission 105494) | Polar desert sand microbial communities from Dry Valleys, Antarctica - metaG UQ83 (22.06) | ecosystem: Environmental > Terrestrial > Soil > Desert | place: Antarctica: Dry Valley...
CGCCACCGTGGTGCCCTCGATCAGCGGCAGCAGGTCGCGCTGGACGCCCTCGCGGCTGACCGAACCGCCGCGCACGTCGCTGACCGCGATCTTGTCGATCTCGTCGAGAAACACGATGCCATTCGCTTCGGCGTCGGCTAGCGCGGCGCGGTTGACGTCGTCGGGGTCGAGGCGCTTGTCGGCTTCCTCGTCGGTCAGCCGCTGGAACGCCTCGGGCACCTTCAGCTTGCGCCGCTTGCGCGGCCCCTGCCCGAGCGCCTTGCCCATCATCGCTTTCAGATCGATCATCTGCGCGCCCATGCCGGGGATGTCGAAGGGCATTGCGGGCGATTCATCCACCTCGATCTCGACCTCGGCGGTGGCGAGGCTGCCGTCGGCGAAGCGCTGACGGAAGCTCGCCCTTGTGGCTTCGCTAGAGCCCTTGCCGGTGAGCGCGTCGAGCAATCGCTCCATCGCCGCTTCCTCGGCCGCCGCCTTGACCGCGGTGCGGCGGCGCTCGCGCTCGAGACGGACAGCTTCCTCGACCAGGTCGCGGGCGATCTGCTCGACGTCGCGGCCGACATAGCCGACCTCGGTGAACTTGGTCGCCTCGACCTTGACGAACGGCGCGTCGGCGAGCTTCGCAAGGCGCCGGCTGATCTCGGTCTTGCCGCAACCCGTCGGCCCGATCATCAAGATGTTCTTGGGCGTTACTTCCTCGCGCAGCTCGGGGCCGAGCTGCTGGCGGCGCCAGCGGTTGCGCAGCGCCACGGCGACCGCTTTCTTGGCGTCGTCCTGGCCGACGATATGCTCGTCCAGAGCGGCGACGATCGCCTTGGGGGTGAGCGCGTCCTTCATCGATGAAGGGGTGCCGGCGTCCGGCCTGGGTGCCTCGTAATTCATGTCATCGCTAGATTGGACGCGCGGTCACCCACTTCAAGCGCTGCAGCGGACCGAGGCGAAGACATTGCGGTGCGCTTCGATGATCCCGGCGATCGTCTGTGGGTCGGGCGCCGTGTCCCACACTCCGCGCTCGAACGTACCGCCAAGGACGATGCCGTCGCCGCGCGGGAACATGTATCCGTCCGGCAAGGTGTAGGCATAGTGCACCTCGGGCTGCGGCGCGAGCATCACAATCTGTCCGCGAATTGGGCCGAGCTCCTGATCGCCGAACAATTCGCGAGCGCCAAGGCCGGTGCAATTGAACAGCAATTTCTCGGACAGCTGCACGAGGTCGGCCGGCGAAGCGAAACGGCGAGCCTGCATCCGCCCGCCGGCGCGCAGGAAATCGGCGGCAAGTTCCGCCAGATACCGACCGACCTCGACATACATCGTGCGATAGACGACTAGATTGCGGGTCGAGAACGGATGCTCACGTTGGTCGAGCAGCCGGGATCCCGAATAGTATGGCTCGAGCCCCGGCGATGCGACGCGGTCGGCCTCGGTGTAGGTCGGCAGCCAGCGAATCCCGTAGCGCACCGAATCCAGCCTCTGGAAACGTTCCCAGCTGACCGCCAGCGCCGCCTTATATTGCTCCCGCCACTCGGGCGTGACCGCGGCTTCGCGATAATGGCCGGTCGGGCCCCACTGGCCGCCGGCGAGGCTCGAGGTCGTGTCCGGCGGCAGCTCGGCGGTGTAGATGGTGACCGGAAAGCCGGCTTCCTGGATCAGGCGCGCGGTGGTCAGGCCCATGACCCCGGCGCCGATCACAGCGATGGGCCCGCTGTGGCCGGCCAGTCCCAGCTCGGTCGCCAGCCTCGAGCTGCCCCAGCTCAATGTGATGCCCGCTCCGCCGTGGCCATAATTGTGCACCAGCGCCTTGTCGCCGAGCTGGTCGCGGCGAACCACGAACCCGGCGGCGCGGTATGGCCTGAGGCACGCGTAGCTGCGGAGGATCCGCTCCGGGCCTAGGTCGAGCGGCGCCAGCGGTGTGCAGCCCGCGGCCCCGCGGCGGCCGATCGTGGCGCAACTGGCAAGCGCAAAGGCGGCGGAACCGACTGCAAAGGCCCTGCGGTCGAGCAACGGTTATTCCACCGTCTCCACCGTCAGCCGGTCATTGGTGAACACGCACACTTCGGACGCGATCTGCATCGCGCGGCGGGCGAGCTTCTCCGGGTCGGCCTCATAATCGGTCAGCGCCTTGGCCGCAGCGAGCGCATAATTGCCGCCCGAACCGATCGCCGCGATGCCGCCTTCGGGTTCGAGCACGTCGCCATTGCCGGGGGGGATCAGGAGCACCTCGGCGTCGGCGACGATCATCATCGCCTCCAAGTTGCGGAGATATTTGTCGGTCCGCCAGTCCTTGGCGAGCTCGACCGCGGCGCGCATCAGTTGGCCATTATATTGCTCGAGCTTCTTTTCGAGGCGCTCAAACAAGGTGAATGCGTCCGCCGTTGCGCCAGCGAACCCGCCAATTACCTTCCCCTCGGCGCCCAGCCGGCGAACCTTTTTCGCATTGGGCTTCATCACCGTGTTGCCCATCGACACCTGGCCGTCGCCGGCGATGACGGTTCTGCCGCCTGCCTTGACGCCCAGGATCGTGGTTCCGTGCCAGCTTTCCAAAGTGATGCTCCCGCTGAATTGCCTGGCTGCGAATGTGGGCAAGCCGGGGCCGCGCTGCAACTAGCGGGCGTGGCGGTGGAGGAAGTCGGTGCTGTCGGCGAGGACCGGAGCAGTGGCGCGGAACGGGCGGGACAGCGCTTTCGCGAGATCGACATGGTCCTTGCCGGGATAGAGCTTGAGCTCGACCGGAGCGCCGAGCGCCTGGAGCCGCGCTGCCAGCGCCTTGCTGTTGCGTGGGCGGACGATGGTGTCGGCGGTGCCGGCGGCAAGGAACATGGGCGGCGCGTCGGGCCTTGCAAAGCTGATCGGCTGGGTCTCGGCGGGACGCGGCCATTGCCCCAGGGCGTCGCGGCCGCGCGCTTCGGTGAACGGATAGAAATCGAGTGGCGCAGCGAGCAGCGCGGCGGCTCGGATCGTCCTTGGATCGACGCCCGCGTCGCGCAGGAAATGCGGGTCGAGCGCGAGCATCGCCGCGATGTAGCCGCCCGCCGAATGTCCCGCGAGCGTGATTCGTTTGGGGTCGCCGCCGAATTCCGAGGCATGGTCGCGCGCCCATTTGACCGCTAGCGCGCCGTCCTCGACGAACGCCGGGAAACGCGCTTGCGGGACCAGCCGATAGTCGGGGAGGATGGCGACGAAGTCCTTGCCGGCAAAGGCCGAGCCGGCGAAGCCATAATCCTGGCGTGATCCCGACACCCAGCCGCCGCCGTAAAAGAAGACGACCACCGGCAGCTTGGCCCCGGCGGCCGGCCGCCCGGGCGTCCATACGTCAAGCCGCTGCCGCTCATCCGGCCCATAGGCGATGCCGCGCGCGGCGAGCCGCGCGTTGCCGTCGCCCGGCACGAACGCATTGATGCCGGTGAGGATGGCCGGCGCCGAGCAGGCGGCGAGCGCGAGGAACGGCAGAAAAGACAATGCGGCGCGGCGCAGGGAGGGCGGAAAAGCTATGGTCATCCCCTAGAAACGTTGCCGGCATGGCGATGGATGCACGCCGGGTCCCGAAGCTAACGCCGCGCCGTGCCGGGTTCGATCGCCTGCTGGCGCCCCGCCGGCTCGCCATTCGGGTCAATTGCGTGCTGCCGCGAGATCCATTTGATCAGCTCGTCGAGCTGGATCGCCTGCTCGGTCGCGGTCAGCGCGTCCTGGTAAGAAAGTCCGTTTTCACCGGCGGCCTCATCAGGCTTGCCGGCGGAACGGGCCACGCCGGGCACTGGCGCTGCTCGGCGAGCGCCGGGATCGGCTGCGGCGCCGGGGTCCTGGCGGCGCAACTGCTCAGCGCGAGCGCGAGCACGGGCACGAGCGTCCTCGAGGCGGCTTTGGTAATCATCGGCGGTCCTTTCGGTGATAGCGGCTTGCGCGGCGGTGACGCGGCCCAGATTGGCCTGGTCTTCGCTGCGCGCGCGGTCGGCGGCAGCGCGGTAATTGGCGATCGTTCCGGCCAGCGCGACCTCGCCCGAGCGATAGAGCTGCTCATATTGTCCGCTTTGGCGGCGCCAGTGACGAGTCTCGCCTTTCTGGATCAGGAGCAGAAGCGCAAAGGCGCTGGCGAGCGCGAGGCCGGCGATGCCCTGCCAGCCGAGCAAGCGAAGGATCATGCGAGCGTCCTTTCGTCGTGTTGCCATTTGTCGACCCGGTCCATCTTGCGGTGGGGCGTGGTGCGCGGCGGCGGGGGCACGCACAAAGCCGATTGCGTTGCGGCGGGGGCCAGCTGCGCCGCGGCGGGGGCGAGCAGCGTTGCGGCGGCGGCGAGTAGCGCAGGGACGATCAGCATCCGAGTCATTGGGCGCCCCCGTCGGCTTCGAGGCAGGCGCCGTCGCGGTTGGCGCTCATCCGGAACCGGCCGACCGGGCCGCCGGCGAGCAGTCCGACGATCACCGCGACCATCGCGGCGATGAACCCGCCGAGCGACCAGCCGAAGATGGCGATGATCGAATGTTCGTGGGCAAGCGACCAGCCGCCCCACATCAGCAATGCGATCATCGCAACCGCGCAGGCGCCGCAGAAAATGCCCGCGCAAGCGGCGAGGAGGCCGTAAACCAGGCGCTGGCCTTCGGCGAACGTCTGTGGGGGCGGAAGGCGGGTCAAAGTGTAACCCTTCCCAAGTCGAATCGAGGGGTCTTCCACTTCGTCCATTTCGTTACCCTCAGCATGTTGCTCATCGCGCGCCTCCTTCACCTATCCGGTTCGCCAGCCACCCGTAAAGGAACGCCTCATTGGCCGGGCGGCGCTCGGCAAGCCGGAGGTAACGCTCGCCCTGGAGCGCTTCGAGGGCGCGCAGCAGGACGGTTTCGCCGCTCTTCTTTCCGCGCACCGCAAGGAATGCGTCGAGCGCGGCGAGCGTGGCCTTGCCGATCCGACCGTCGGGCGCGAGGTCGGGATAATCGCCGCCGTTGCGGTTGAGCGCGGTCAGAGCGCGCTGGAGGAACGTCGCGGCGACCGCCGGCCCCATGTTGACCCCGGTGTCGAACAGCTCGCCGGCGACGGCCGCGCTGCGCTCGGCGACGGCGTCGAAGCCTGGCCTGAGCCAATAGAGCCGGCAGTAGATTCCCGCCGCCTCGTTTTTGGGCAAGTTGCGCATTCCGCCGGCATAGCCATGAGCGCGGGCAACCGCTTCGGTTATTCCGTAACAGGTCGGCCCGCCTTTGTCGGCCGGGTGATTGACGTAACCCCCCTCGCGCTCGATCAACGCCCCGATCAGCGAATCCACATCCGGATGGTCCATATCAGCTCTCCTCGATTCAGTCGAGTGTATAACCATATAGGTGACTAATAGGAAAGCGGTTTGAACCACGTCTCCAAGGCGGCGGCTTGCTTGCGTTCTCAGCGGGGATGACTCTCCCACGGGGTGACGTTGGCAGGCCGGAGCGCTAGGCTCGCGTCATGACATCACGATTCCTGATCGCTTTTTCCGCCTTGCTAATGATTCCCGCCGCCGCGTCTGCCGCGCTCAGCCCGCCCGAACGGCGAATGCTTGCGACGGTCGACGCCGAGCAGGCGCGAACGCTCGCCATGCTTGAGCGCTGGGTCAACCAGAACAGCGGGTCGCACAATTTGGCGGGAGTCGAGGCGGTCGGGCGGATGGTCCGCGCCGAATTGGAGCCGCTCGGTTTCACCGTGCGCTGGGTGCCGTTGCCGCAGACCGGGCGCGCCGGCCATTTGATTGCCACCCACAAGGGCGCGGCGGGGCGCAAGCGGCTGCTTTTGATCGGTCATCTCGACACGGTGTTCGAGCTCGACTCGCCGTTCCAGCGCTGGGAGCGCAAGGGCGACAAGGGCCACGGGCCCGGCGCCGCGGACGACAAGGGCGGCGTCGCGGTAATGATCGCCGCGCTTCGAGCGATGCACGCCGCGGGGACATTGCGCGGCGCCAATGTCGAGGTGGTGCTGACTGGCGACGAGGAAGATTCGGGGACTCCGCTGGAGCTTGCGAGGGCCGATTTGGTCGCCGCCGGCAAGCGCGCCGACGCCGCGCTCGATTTCGAAGGGCTGGCGCAGGACAATGGTCTGGACATGGGCTCGATCGCGCGCCGCGGCGTCCTCGACTGGACGCTGAAGGTCAGCGGCCGCAGCGCCCATTCGAGCGGGGTGTTTTCGGCCAGCGCGGGGTTTGGCGCCAATTACGAGCTGGCTCGAATCATGGACTCGTTCCGGCGCGAGCTGACCGAAGTCAATCTGACGTACAATGTCGGGCTGGTCGCCGGCGGCACCACCGCGAAGCTCGACAAGGACGAAGTGCGCGCCGAGGTCACCGGCAAGACCAACATCATCGCCGCACAGGCCATCGCTCGCGGCGACTTGCGCGCGATTGAGCCCGAGCAGCTCGACCGCGCAATGGCCAAGATGCGCGCAATCGTCGCGGCGTCGCTGCCGGGCGCGAAGGCCGAGATCGACTTTGGCGACGGCGGATATCCGCCGATGCCGCCGACGCCCGGCAACCAGGCGCTGCTCGACCGGCTCAACCTGGTCAATCGCGACCTCGGGCTGGCCGCGATGGCGCCGCTCGACCCGTTGAAGCGCGGCGCCGGCGACATCAGCTTCGTCGCGCGCGATGTCGACGGGCTGATCGGGCTCGGGCCGTCGAGCAGCGGCGACCACACCCCCGAAGAAGCGGTCGATATCCCGTCGATCTTCAAGCAGGCCAAGCGCGCCGCGATCCTGATGGGCCGGCTTGCGGCGGAGCGCCGCTGAGCCCGAATAAGCGCGCCAACTCAAGCGCTTGACGGGCGAGTGTTGACAGCGCCGACGTCGAGGCGTGTCATGCGCCGGCCGCCCGTGAAACGGCGGCACCGGAGGGGGAAAACATGGCTCATGCAATCGAGGCGCGGACACCCGCGCATTTGTGGATCGTCGGCGTGCTGTCGCTGCTGTGGAACTGCGTCGGCGGCGTCGACTATACGATGACCCGGCTGCGCAATGCGGATTATCTGTCGCAGATGGGCGATGCCAATGCGATCCTCGCCTATATCGACGGGATGCCGATCTACGCCCAGATCGGCTGGGGCCTCGGCGTATGGGGCGCGCTGCTCGGATCGGTGCTTTTGCTGATGCGCAGCCGCTTTGCCGTGCACGCGTTCGCGGTGTCGCTCGCCGGTGCGGTGATCAGCCTTGGCGCGCAATATCTCGGCCCGCCGATGCCCGCGTCGATGGACAGCGGCATGGCGAAATATATGCCGATCGTGATCATCGTGCTGGCGGCGGCGCAGCTATGGTACGCGGCGCGCGTCGCGAAGGCCGGAGTGCTGCGCTAGCAGTCAGGTGCTCAGGCGGTACTGCTTGATCAGATCATAGAGCGTCGGTCGGCTGATCCCGAGCAGCTTGGCGGCGTTGGAGATGTTGTTTTCGGCGCGGCTCAACGCCGAGCATATCGCTCGGCGGTCGGCGACTTCGCGCGCCGCGCGGAGGTTGATCGGCGGCGGCGGGGCGCCGTCGGGTTGCGCGGCGAGGTCGAGGTCTTCGGCGGAAATGGTCCGGCCATCGGCCATGATGACCGCGCGCTTGATGCGGTTTTCGAGCTCGCGGATATTGCCCGGCCACGGATGCGCGTCGATCGCTGCCAGCGCGTCGGGTGACAGGCCGTTGACCTGCGGGTTCAATTCGCTCGCGAAGCGGCGGACGAAATGGCGCGCGAGCAAGGCCGCGTCGCCGGGCCGCTCCGCGAGCGACGGGATGGCGACGATTATCTCGGCGAGGCGATAATAAAGATCCTCGCGGAAGCTGCCGGCGGCGATCATCGTCTCGAGATCCTGGTGGGTTGCGCAGACGATCCGCGTGTCGACCGCGATGGCCACGCGGCCGCCGATGCGCTCGATCACCCGTTCCTGGATGAAGCGCAGCAACTTGACCTGGAGCGGCAGCGGTGTGTCGCCGACTTCGTCGAGGAACAGGGTTCCGCCCTCGGCCAGCTCGATCTTGCCGACGTTAGTCTTGACCGCGCCGGTGAACGCGCCGCGCTCATGGCCAAACAGCTCAGCCTCGAGCAGATTCTCGGGGATCGCCGCGCAATTGATCGCGACGAATGCGCCTTTGCGCCCGCTGCGCTCATGCACCGCGCGGGCGAGCAGCTCCTTGCCGGTGCCGCTCGCGCCGAGCAGCATGACGGACACGTTGGTCCCCGACACCCGCTCGATGGCCTTGGCGACCTTGAGCATTTCCGGCGCGGCCGTAATGGTCGAGCCGAGCACAGTGGCGTCGCCATGCGTGTCGAGACGGCGGTTTTCCTGCTCCAGCGCGTGAAGCTGAAAGGCGCGCGCGACGATCAGGCCAAGCTCGTCGATGTCGACCGGCTTCTTGTAGAAATCATACGCGCCGAGCGCGATCGCTCGAAGCGCGCTGGCCGGCGCGCCGTGGCCCGAGGCGACGATGATCTTTGTATCGGGCTTGAGGCGAAGGATTTCGGCGAGCAGAGCGAAACCTTCGTCGGTGCCGTCGGGGTCGGGCGGAAGGCCCAGATCCAGGGTCACGACGTCCGGCTCATGCGCGCGCAGTGCCGCGACCGCGCCCGCGCGGTCGCTCGCGCAAATCACCTCATAGCCGTCATATGCCCATTTGAGCTGGCGCTGCAGGCCCTCGTCATCCTCGACCACGAGCAGTTTTTTGCGGGTGTCGGCCTGAGTCTTGGAAGCGTAAGTCGGGTTCATGCGCGTTTCCGGACGGACTCGGCCGGCGCCTCGGCGGCGGGGACGAGGATGGTGAAAGTCGCGCCCTCGCCGGGCCGGCTGTCAACGCTGATCCGGCCACCCATAGAGGTGATCGCCGCGCGCGCTTCGAATGCGCCGATGCCGAAACCTCCGGCTTTGGTCGAGACGAACGGTTGAAACAGTCGGGTGAGGATGAAATCGCGGTCCATTCCGCAGCCACGGTCGGCGACCGCAATCGCCACCGACTTCCCGCTTTGCGCAACATGCACGCTCACCGGCGCCCCATCGGGGCTGGCCTCGATCGCGTTCTGAAGCAGGTGGTCAAGCGCCTGTCCGAGCGCGCTTGCATCGACCCTGGCCCACTGTCCGCGGTCGCCGCCGAGCGTGACGGCGCGGTTGCGCCTGGTGGCGATCACGGCCGCGAGGATATCGTCGAGAGCCTGGGGCGCGAGCTGCTGCGGCCGCGCCGGAGCGTGCGGCGCGAGCCGCGCCAGCAGGTCGTTCATCTTGCCGACCGAGGATTTGAGAGTCGCGGCCATGTCGGCGCGGAATTCGGGGTTGTCCGCATGGCGCTCGCTGTTGCGCGCGAGCAGCGACAATTGGCTGACCAAATTCTTGATGTCGTGGAGGATGAAGGCGAAGCGTCGGTTGAACTCCTCGAAGCGCTGGGCATGAGCGAGGGCGTCCTGCCCTCGCGCTTCGGCGAGCGCGCTCGCCGCCTGGCGGCCGGCAGTGCGCAGCAAGTCGAAATCCTCCCAGTCGAGCGCCCGGCGATATTCGGGGGCAGCAAGCAGCACGAACCCGATCAGGCGGCCGTGATGGACCAGCGGGATTCCCGCCCAGGCGTCGGGCTCACTGACGAGCCACTCGGGCACGGCGAGCGCCTTGTCCTTGCTGGTCGCCCAGCCGTGGCGGAGCGCCTCGAGCTCGAGCACCCGGCCGCTGCGCTCGACCTCGGTCCAGAAAGAGGCCGAATCATCGAACTGCTCGGCGGACAAAGGCTCGCCCGGCCAATTCCACGATGCAGCGACGGCAAGGGCGCCCCCGGCCCCGTCGCCGACCAGGAGCAGCCCGCCGGGCGCTTCGGCAATGTCGGCGAAGGCCTTGACGATGCGCTCGCCAAGCGGCGCTTCGTCGGCGCCCGCGCGGCCAAGCGTGTCGGTGAAGCGCAGCCATTCCGCGCGATAATCGAAGCGATGCTCGAACAGATGCTTGGCGACCTTGACCTTGAGCCAGCCGCGCGCGCGGCCGCTCGGCAACACGACCATCGCGCCGACCGTCATCAGCGCCAACACGGCGACGGTCAGCGCGGCGGGCCAGTCGACGCTCGAGCCGCGCAGCGCCGTGGCGACGATCGCCATCAAAGCGAAATAGGCGCAGATCGCGAACAAGGAGAGCGACTGGAACGTCGCCGCGCGCGACGGTTGAATGCGCCAATTGTCACCCCCGCGAAGGCCCATCGCGAACAGGGGCGCGGTCAGCGCGACGGCAAGCCCGCGCCAGCGCTCGAGCCCTTCCGCGCCCAATGAGCCGCCCTGCGAGCCGAGATAGGCGACGGTGTAGTAATTGAGGTCGTAAACCCACATCATGGCGAGGCCGAGCATTGCCAGGCGGATGCTCGAGCGGCTCGCCGGCGCGGCCTGGCCGTAGACATTATGCACCAGCACCAGCGCCCCGGCGGCGGTCGTCAGGTGAAGGATGAGCGCGGTCTGGGTGACAGTGCCGCTGGGGCCGAGCAAGGCCAGCGCGTCCGCGACCAATTGAAGCCCAATCGAGGCGGCGACCGCGGCATAGACCAGGCGGACGCCGCGCTGGCGCTCGTCGCTGGCCACCGACAGGCTGTAGAGCAGGCCGATCCAGACGAGGTTGCGCGCGCTTTCGGCGAATTCCACCAGCGGGTCGCCGGGCGCGACGGCGCTCAGCCACGCCCAGCAAGCGGTCAGCGCAAATGCCCCGAGCAACAGCCGCTGGCCGGGCCGGCGCGCGGCCTCGCGCAGGCGCCAGATCGCAAGCGCCGCAAAGACCACCGCCGCGAGCGCATGGCTCCAGAAGGCGATCAACGCGCTCATCCCGCTCTCCGAGGCGCAGCTGTCAATTCGTCCGACATGCGCCAAGTGTCGCTAAATTTTACAAAGAAGTGATGAACGGATGCGCTAGGACAGCGCGATGATGGACAAAAGACGGATCGGAAGCAGCGACCTCGAAATCGCGCCGCTGGCGCTTGGCGGCAATGTGTTCGACTGGACCGCCGACGAAAAAACCA
>Ga0136633_1003159_pt1 | contig 10940 bp, 16 predicted proteins | sample AntDrymeUQ832206_2_FD_105494 | JGI IMG/M metagenome (GOLD analysis project Ga0136633, IMG submission 105494) | Polar desert sand microbial communities from Dry Valleys, Antarctica - metaG UQ83 (22.06) | ecosystem: Environmental > Terrestrial > Soil > Desert | place: Antarctica: Dry Valley...
ATGCGGTCCAGGCGGCCGCGGTCGAGCAGCTCGTAGATGACCCCGAGCCGCGGCTCCTCCGGGTAGTAGTCGACCCCGTGCAGGCTCATGAGGTGTCCGTACCCCTTGGCGCGTAGCGCCTCCAGGACGCCGCGGACGTGGCGTGGGTGCACCAGGAGCGTCGCCTGGCCGCGGAAGTGCAGCGTGCCGAGGATCGCGTCGGGCTCGGCGTCGAGCAGCTCGCCGGCGACGAGCTCCAGGCCGGTCGCGTCAGGCATTCTGCCCGTGCTCCGTCGCGCCCGGGACGTTGACCGCGAACCGCTGGGCCAGCTCCTCGCCCTCCTCCGCGAGCACCTCGATCGTGCGCTCGGCGCCGTGTCGCTCGCGCCAGCCCGCCGCCGGGTCCTCGTGGACCATCGAGCGGAGCTTGAGGATGCCGTGCAGCAGCGCCTCGGGCCGCGGCGGGCAGCCGGGCACGTGGACGTCGACGGGCATGAACTTGTCGGCGGGGACGATCGCGTAGTTGTTGAAGACGCCCATCGAGGAGGAGCAGGCGCCCATCGCGATCGCCCACTTGGGCTCGAGCATCTGGTCGTAGATGCGGCGCACGACCGGCGCCATCTTGATCGAGACGCGGCCCGAGAGGATCAGCAGGTCGGCCTGGCGCGGGGAGGCGCGGAACGCCTCGAAGCCGAAGCGGGCGATGTCCGTGCGCGCGGCGACCGTGGAGATCATCTCGATCGCGCAGCAGGCCAGGCCGAACGTCGCGGGCATGAAGGCGTTGCCCGCCGACCACTTGGCGGCCCGCTCCAGCGTGGTGGTCAGGATGCCGCTCTCGACCTCGTCCTCGAGCTCTGAGCCGTCGAGATCCCCCGTGAGCAGCTGGCGCGCGGTGAGCTGGCGCGAGCGGAACTGCTGCATCGACTCCGGCGACGGGCGCTGGCCTTCGCCGACCTTCTGGCGGATCACCTCCATTCGAGCGCTCCCCTTCTCCAGACGTAGACGAAGGCCACCATCAGCAGCGAGATGAACACGCCGATCTCGATCAGCGCGAAGGTCCCGAACGCCCGCAGCTGCACGGCCACGGGGTAGAGGAAGATCGTCTCGATGTCGAAGAGGATGAACAGCATCGCGATCAGGTAGAAGCTGATCCCGAAGCGAAAGCCCTGCTGGACCTCGGACGGCAGCCCGCACTCGTACGGGTCGTCGGTGTTCTTGCGGACCTTCTTGCGGCTGGGGCCGAGCAGTCGGTTGAGGCAGGCGAAGACCACGCCGATCCCCCCGCCGAGGGCGAGGAAGACGATCGCGGGCAGGTAGCTTCGGAGCATCAGATGACATGTATAGCGCGGACCTGTGGCCCGGCGCCACCCAGCGACGTGCACCGGTCAGGCTCGACCCGGTGACCCTCGTCCTCGCTCTCGCGACCGCCGGGGCGAACTTCGGCGTCGGCCTCTACGGCGCCGTGCGCTGGTATCGCGTGGAGCCGACGCGCCGATTCTGGCCGGCGCTGCGCGTCGCGCAGGCCCTCGCGGTGGCCTTCGCGCTCTACGCGACGGTGCTGGCGGCCCTGGGCAGCGGCTCCGAGGACGGGCTCTTCCTGCTCTACGCGGCGCTGCCCGTGGCCGTCAACGTCGTCGCCGAGCAGCTGCGCATCGCCAGCGCGCAGTCCGTGCTCGACGCGCGGGGCCTGGCGAGCGCTGCGGCGCTCGGCGACCGGCCCGAGGAGGAGCAGCGCTCCGTCGTGCGCCAGATCCTGCGCCGTGAGCTCGGCGTGATGGCTCTCGCCGCGCTCGTCGTGGCCTTCCTCGCGCTCCGCGCGGTGGGGACGGGGTAGCGCTCAGGAGCCGAATGATCCGCGGTAGAACAGCAGCGGCTCGCGCTCACCCGGGGAGCTCCAGACGTGGGTCACCGCACCGATCGCGATCGTGTGGTCGCCGGCGGGGTGCAGTTCGCGCAGGTCGCAGGCGATCCAGGCCAGCGCGTCGTCGAGGACCGGGACGGCGTGCTCGATGCGGTGGGTGACGGCCTCGAACTTCTCGGCCTGCACGCGCTTGGAGGCGAAGACGGCCGCGAGCCCCTCCTGTCCCGCGCGCAGCACGTTGACCGCGAAGCGCCCCGAGCCGTGGACGGCCTCCAGCGTCCGCGAGGCGTTGTCGAAGCAGACGAGCAGCAGCAGCGGGTCGAGGCTGAGCGAGGAGACGGCGTTGGTCGTCAGGCCCGAGGGGCCGCCCGGCCCGTCGCAGGTGACCACCGCGACCCCGGTGGCGAAGTGGCCGATGGCCGAGCGGTACGCGATCGGGTCGACGGGCATGCGCCTTTAGGAGTCCGCCGCGGTGACCTCGAGCTCTGAGTACTGCCCGAGGTTCTCGTGGTTGCCGATCGTGCAGACGAGGCGGTAGCGGCCCGGGAACAGGCGGAGGGTGACGCCCGGCGCGGCCTCCCCCGGCTGCATCGTCGCCGTGCCGCCGTAGACCTTCGCCGTGGCCGCCTCCTCGTCGGTGGCCTCTTCGACCTTGACGTTGTGGGTCAGCGTGCCCGTGTTGCGCGCGATGATGCGGATGCGCCCCGCGCGCACCTTGATCGCGCCGGGGATGATGCGGTACTCGTCGAGGCGCAGCCGCAGGGTCGCGTCACGGTCGGTCACCGGGTCGGGGCCGCCGCCGCAGCCCGCGATCAGTGCCGCCGCGCCGAGCAGGGGGAGGCTGGCGCGCAGGGCGGGAGGCATCACCCCGCCCATGATGGCCGTTTCGTATGCTTCGCGCCGTTCATGCGCCGGGTCCTCGCCATCGTCACCGCCCTCGCCGCGCTCGCGCTCACGGCCTGCGGAGACAAGAGCAACCTCCCGGCAGACGAGTCGGCGTCGGTCAAGCGGGGCGCCGAGCTCTTCACCCAGCGCTGCGCGGGCTGCCACACGCTCGACACGGTGGGCGCCGAGGGCGGGGCCTCGAACATCCGCGACACAGAGCGCGTCGACGGACCGAACTTCAACGTCCGTCTCGAGGAGGAGGACAACGTCCTCTACGCGATCCGCAACGGCGGCTATTCGGGCGCGATCATGCCCGAGAACATCGTCGTTGGCAAGGACGCAGACGACGTCGCCGAGTTCCTCGCGAAGTACTCCGGCCTGCAAGCCAAGTAGAACCGGACCGACGAGGAGAACAAGGCGCAGGACAAAGCCGAGTAGGCGCTCGGGATCCCAGGGGCGAGCCCTAAGCTCGGGGCGATGCTCGACCTCCGGCTGATCCGCTCCGACCCCGACGCCGTCCGTGCGGCGCTCGCGCGCCGCGGTGACGTCGACGCGGGCGCCGTGAACGCCCTGCTCGCGCTCGACGCCGAGCGCCGCAGCGCGACGGAGGCAGCCGAGACGCTGCGCGCCCGCCAGAAGCAGGACGCCCGCGCCGTCGCCGCCGCCCAGCAGGCCGGCGAGGACGCCGGCCCGGCGATCATCGCCGCCCGTGCGCTGGCCGATGAGGTCAAGGCGCGCGCCGCGCAGGCCGCCGACGCCGACCGCCGGCTCCAGAGCGCGCTCGCGGCGCTGCCGAACCTCCCCGACCCGACGGCCCCCGCCGCCGACGACGTGCTCCGCGAGGTTGGCGAGATCCGGGCGCTCGACTTCGCGCCGCAGGACCACCTGGCCCTTGCCGGCGCGCGCGTGGACATGGAGCGCGGCGCGCGCCTGAGCGGCTCGCGCTTCGCCTACCTGCGCGGCGACCTCGTCTTCCTCGAGCTCGCCCTGGTCGGGTGGGCGCTGCGCAAGCTCGAGCGGCACGGCTTTCAGCCCGTCGTCCCGCCGGCGCTCGTGCGCCAGGAGGCGCTCTACGGCACGGGCTTCCTGCCCGACACCGAGCAGCAGCTCTACCACCTGCCCGCCGACGAGCTGTACCTCGCGGGAACCAGCGAGGTCGCGCTCGCCTCGATGCACGCGGGGGAGGTGCTCGACGCCGAGGCCCTGCCGCTGCGCTACGCGGGCTTCTCGCCGTGCTTTCGCCGGGAGGCCGGCACCGCGGGCCGCGACACGCGCGGGATCTTCCGCGTGCACCAGTTCGACAAGGTCGAGATGTTCAGCTTCGTGCGTCCTGACCAGAGCGCCGCGGAGCACGAGCGGCTGCTCGCGATCGAGGAGGAGATCCTCTCAGAGCTGCAGATCCCCTACCGCGTGGTGAGCATCGCCGTCGACGATCTCGGCGCGAGCGCCGCGAAGAAGTACGACTGCGAGGCCTGGCTGCCGGGGCAGGGGCGCTACCGCGAGCTGACCTCGACGTCGAACACGACCGACTTCCAGGCGCGGCGGCTCGACGTGCGCTTCCGGGCGGCCAAGGGCAGGCCCGCGGTGCTGCACACGCTCAACGGCACCGCCGTGGCCGTCGGGCGCACGCTGATCGCGCTGCTGGAGAACGGGCAGCGCGCCGACGGCTCGGTCGTGCTGCCCGAGGTGCTCGCGGCCCACGGCGCTCCCGCGCGGCTCGAGCCGCCGGCCTGAGGGGCGTCCCGGCCGCAGCGTTGCCGGTGCTCCATCGCGCTTCGCCGACGATCCTGGGCGACTCAGCCTTCCCGGGCGAGCAGCGCCACGATCGCGTCGTCGCCGGAGATCACGCGCTCGTCGGGCTCGTCGATCCCCTCGCGAAGGGCGGCGGCCGCCAGCTTGCCGCCCGTGCCGCCACGCGCGCGCAGCACCTCGGCCGCGTCGCGGAGGCCGGAGCGCAGGCGGGAGCGGCTCGCGCCGGCCGCGAGCTCCTGCAGCCGGCGTACCGGCGTCGGCCTCGCCTCCGGGGACCAGCCGGCCTGCGCCCACGCCTCCACCGGCGAGCAGAAGCGGCGGCCCTGGCCGTAGGAGCGGCGGGCGAGCTCGAGCTGGCGCCCGAGGCTCGTGCGCGCCCGCCGCAGCGCGGCGTCAGCCGTGGAGACCCGCTTGAGCGCGCGGACCCAGCGCTCGAAGATCGGCTCGTCCTCGGCGAAGTACCCCGCGCTCACCCAGGCGACGTACAGCGCGAAGAGCTCCTCGCGGCGCTCGGCGGGCGCGGCGCGCAGCGTCTCCAGGCAGGCCGTCGCGTTGCGGCGGCGCGCGTCGCCGCGTCGCTCGGCGCGGCCGACGGCGTTCCCGCGCGCGAGGTCGAACGCGAGCGTCGCCTTGGTGTAGGCGCGCGCGTCGGCCCGCCCCGCGGCGGCGGCATGGCTCGGGCTCGCGACGCCGATCGCGGCACAGAGCAGGGCGAGCAGGACGAAGGGACGGCGGGCCATCGGGCGCATGATCTCACCCATCGCGCGGCGACGAGCCGCCAGCAGGCCTCACGCGCGAACTGCGTGTCCGGCCGGCGGCTTGGAGCGATCCGTTTGCCGGATCCCGCTCGGCACCATGGTCGGATGCGTCGCGCACAGGCCGCCGCCCGGTCGTCGAGGCCACCCTGCGAACGAGCCGGCGCGCCAACATCCTGTCAGCTTGCGCACCGATCATGCCGATGAGGTGCTTGACCACCCAGAACAACTGAGTGTTGACCAGGAAGAGCACATGACGATCACCGACATCGACGACCCGCGCTACGTCAAGGCGCTAGGCCACCCCCTGAGGGTCCGCATCCTCGCGCTGCTCGAGGAGCAGACCTCCTCGCCCGTCCAGCTGTCCAAGAAGCTCGGAGCCTCGCTCGGGACCGTCGCCTATCACGTGCGCACGCTGCACGAGCTCGGGCTGGTGCAGGAGGCGGGCACGACGCCGCGCCGCGGAGCCGTGGAGCACCACTACAAGGCTCGTCCACGGCCGCAGCTCTCCGGCGAGGCGTGGGAGCGCGCGTCACCCGTGGCCAAGCAGGCCGTGACCGACGCGACGCTGCTGCAGATCCTCGACTACTGCCGCATCTCCGCGGCCGCGGGCGGCTTCGATCGCGGTGAGGCGGTCGTCACGCGGACGGCGCTCAAGCTCGACGAGCAAGGGTGGAAGGAGCTGTCGGAGGCCTTCTGCCAGCTGCACGACAGCCTGCAGTCGATCGCTGCGCAGGCGGCCGAGCGTCTCGGCGGCGGCGAAGGCGCGCCGCCGCCGATGAACGTCGGCGCGGTGCTCATGCTCTTCGAGGCCCAGCGCCTCTCCGACCAGGCCGAGAGCGCGGCGCCGGGCTCGGCCGGCCATGTCTGAGGACGCCTTGGCAGTGATCCGGCTCGGCGAGCACCGCGTGGTCAACCCGCAGCCGGGCGAGCCGGACTTCCTGTCGGCCGCCTCGGGCACCGCGTGGTCGGCCCGCCGCCTCTACTGCGTCGGAGATGACCAGGCCACCGTGGCCGAGTTCGAGCTCGATCCCACCGAGGTGCTCGAAGCGCTGCGCGCCAACGCGGACACCGACATCCTCAAGCCGGGGGTCGCGGAGCGCATCATCCCCGAAGTGCTCCCGATCGACCCGCAGGAGCGGGCGTCGAAGAAGGCGGACTTCGAAGCGCTGACGCTGGTGCTCCGCGCCGACATCGAGCGACTGGACCACCCGGAGCGCGCGGAGATCCTGCGGCGCTTCCCCCATGGCCTGCTGCTCATGTCCGGGTCTGGCGGCATGAGCTGGGAGGGCTTCCGGCGCTCCACCTGCGTGGTCTACTCCCTCGACGACCAGGGGCACATCGCCGGGCTGCCCGCGAAGATCTCGCTGGAGGCGCTGCACGACTCGCTGGAGAGCGGCGACGACGTCACCGGCGATCTGAACATCGAGGGGATGGCCGTCTACGGTCAGTCCCTGGTGCTCGCGCAGCGCGGGAACTCGGTCGACGAGGATGGTCGCCCGGCGAAGAACCTGCTCATCTACCTCGACCTCGGCGAGGTGCTCGAGTCCATCTACACCGACCTGTCCGTCGGCGTGCTGGAGCTCCAGGGCACCCGCAGCTACGAGCTCGGCCACCTGACCGTCGAGCACGACGGGGCGAGCCACGAGGTGAAGATCGACTTCACCGACCTCGACGCGGTCTCCGACGACCCACACGGTCGGCTGGTGTTCACCGCGGCCGGCGAGGGCCCGGAGGGCTCGCCGGTGCAGAACGTCATCGCCGGATCGGCGGTTGGCGTCATCTCCGCGGCGGGGGAGCTCGTGTCCGTCACGCCGCTGGCCGACCGCAGCATCAAGCTCGAGGGCATCGACGCCAGCTACAACCCGACGCTCGGCAGCATCGACCTGCTGCTGGTCTCCGACGCCGACGACCCCGACGTGCCCGCGCCCCTGTTCGCGGCACGCTTGCCGTGAGCGACCACCCGGCCAACCCGGAAGGCGCGTCCTCGCTCACGTGCTCGTCGACCCGAGCGTTCCGGTGAGCACGTCGAGCTGTCGGCGCAGGCCACCGCAGACGATCTCGCAGACGTCGAAGACCGACTCGTCGGCGACCGCGTAGCGCACCGACGTCCCGTCCTTCGCGCGGCTGACGATGCCGGCGCCGTGCAGGACCCCGAGGTGCTTGGAGACGTTCTGCTGGCCGGCCGAGAGCTCGGCGGTCAGCTCCCCGACCGTCGCCGGCGCCTGGCGCAGGCGATCGAGGAGCTTGATGCGCATCGGCTCGCCGAGGATGCGAAAGCGCTGGGCGATGAGGTCGACCAGCGGGTCCGGCAACGGGTGGTCCAGCGTCATGTGGACCATTCTACAACTCCACCGTGGTTGAGTAGCCTCTTGAGGAATGATCTTCCGCCAGCTGACCCCACGACGACCTCGGCTGCGCCTCCTGCCTGATCGGCGACGAGGGGGCCGGCGTCGCCGCCGTGGTCGGTCCGCGCTTCCAATGGACATGAAGATCTGCTCGACGATCGGCTACGAGCGCGACCACAACCCGACGGTCCTCCCGCTCGCCCCGCGTCAGGTCGAGCAGCGCCGCGCCGCGGGGGCGGTGGTCGTCGACGTGCGCACCGACCAGCAGTTCGACGAGGCGCACATCCCGGGCGCGGCCTGCGTCCCGATGCTGCGCGCGGGCTTCGGCTGCAAGCTGGCCTGGGTCGCCGATCGCGAGCAGCCGATCGTCCTGGTCGGTCGCGACGACCACGACGGCCACCACGCGGCGCCCCTGGCCGTCGCGGTCGGCATGCGGAACCTCGCGGGGCTCCTGGCCGGGGGCATGACGAGCTGGCGCCAGGAGGGGCGCCCGACCGCGAGCCTCGTCGCGCGGTTCGGCGCAGAGCAGGTGCTCCGCGTCGTCGGGGGCGGCGTGCCGAAGCTCGGACGGCTCGGTCAGAAGCTCGAGCGTGCCGACCCGCAGGCGGATTGACTGCGCGTGGGCATCGCCCCGGAGCTGCTGGCGCTTCCGTTCGGGCTGGTCATCGGCCTCGTCGTCGGGACGGTCGGCGGCGGCGGCGCGATCCTCGCGCTTCCCGTCCTGGTCTACGTCCTGGACGAGGGCGTCGGCCCCGCCTCGACCGCCTCGCTCATCGTCGTCGCGATCGCCGCCGGCATCGGCGGCGGCGCGCTCGCGCTGCGGGGCCACGTCTGCTGGCGCATGGCGCTCACCTTCACCGCCCCCGCCTCGCTGGCCACCATCCTGGGCACCTACGCCAACGGCGCGGTCAGCGCCAAGGCCCTGATCCTCGGCTTCGTCCCCGTCATGGTCGTGGCCGCGGCAGCCACTTGGTACCGGGCCGGCGAGACGACCGACGAGGCCATCGCCGGCTGCCCGGCCCCCCAAACGGGCCGCACCGTCGTCGCCGGCTGCGGCGTCGGCCTGCTCACGGGCTTCTTCGGCGTCGGCGGCGGCTTTCTCATCGTCCCCGTCCTCACCCTCTGGCTCGGCGTCTGCTTCCGCCGCGCCGTCGCCACCTCGCTGGTGATCATCACGCTCACCGGCCTGGTCGCCCTGGTCAGCCACCTCGTCGCAGACGCGGAGCTCGACGTCCCCGTCACCGCCTTCCTGGCCGGGGCGACCGCCGTCGGCGCGCTCTCGGGCACGATGATCGCCCAGCGACTGCCGCAGGCCATGCTCGGCCGGGCCTTCGCCGTCGTCGTCGGCCTCGTCGCGGCGTTCCTGCTCGTCGACACCCTGCTGCTCGGCGGGCCGCCCCAGGCGTGATCCGAGGCCCTTTTGAGCCGCCACAGCGCATCGTCGGCTGGGCCTCGCTCACGCTGGACCACCCGCGTCCTCCATGCCCTTCCGCCGCAGCTCTTCGCGGGCTTCCGGCGTCTTTGAGAGGTCACCCAGCCCCATGCCCCTCAGGACACCGGGCGCCTTGCTGAACTGGATCTCGTCGTACTGGATGATCTGGATGCGGTTGCCCCAGGGGTCGCGGAAGTCCAACCCCCGGCCGGGCAGCAAGGGGACGCCTGCGAGCTCGAGCGCACGGCGGGTCGCGTCCTTGTCGTCGACGACCAGGCCCAGGTGCCGCACGTCGTCCGGCGACCGGGAGCCGCCGGTCGAGAGGGCGATGAACTGGTCGCCGATGTCGATGAACGCGGCGCGGGCGGAGCGGCTGCGGAGCTCGAGCTCGAAGAGCCGGCCGTAGAAGGCGAGCGCCTGATCGATGTCGTCGACCTCGAGGGCGACGTGGTTGATCCCTACCAGGCGCGGGCGACGGGCGGTGACCGCGCCGTCAGTCCTCGCGCGCCGAGCGCGGGAACAGCGCGATCAGCACGTTGGACGACTGCACTATGAGGCTCGGGCCCTTGTGCGTCGGCTCCCACTGCGCTGTGCGAAAGCCTTCGGCCGGGATCGCGAAGGCACCGAACGTGCTGTCGCCTGCGCCGACGTACCAGACGTAGTCGGTCTCGCCGGGGGGAGCGTCGTCCTTGGGCTCGGCCTTCTGCAGGGCGCCGCTGAACATGGCGATGAGCGGCGCACCGGGGGTGGCGGATCGCACCGTGACCGTCCAGTAGGCGCCCAGTCGCTCCTGAAGGGCGGCGACGACCGCGTCGTGGCTGAGGCTGTCGGTCATGACCGGATCGACCCTACCGGGCCGCGGTCGGGCGTCATGTGTGAAAGCGCCGCAGGAACGCTTCGGTCCCGACATCGGGGTCGATCTCGACCGTGAGCTGACGGTCGGCGTCGACGATGTGCGCCTGCCACTCGGGAGCGGGCTGCGCTTCGGCCGCCCAGGCCTGCAGCGCGCCGAGCAGCTGCCGCGCCTCGTCGGGGGTGAGGTAGAGCCACGCTTCGCGCAGCGTGCGCCCCGGGAAGGACTCGATCCACATGCCGCGGAGCCTGACTGAAAGCACCGGTCGTCGTCTGTCGCGGCCGCAGGGTACCGCCTACCCCGTGTTCCGCAGGGCCCCGGCGATCCCGTTGATCGCCAGGAAGCTCGCCCGCGCGAGCTCCTCCTCCGACTCGCCCGCGCCGGAGCGCAGGCGGCGCAGCAGCTCGAGCTGGATGAACGCGAGCGGGTCGACGTACGGCGCACGCCGCTCGATCGAGCTCTGGAGCACGGGCTCACGGTCGAGCAGCCGCTCGCCGCCGTTGACGAGGATCAGCTCGCGGCAGGTGCGCTCGAACTCGTCCTCGAGCACGGGCCAGATGCGTGCACGCGCCTCGTCGTTCTCGCACAGCGCCGCGTAGCGGCGGGCGATGCCGATGTCCGCCTTCGCGAGCGCCATCTCGGCGTTGGATAGCAGCGCGGCGAAGAAGCGCCAGTCGGCGTCCATTCCGCGCAGCAGGTCGAGCCCCACCTGCTCGCGCGCCGCCTCGAGCGCGCTGCCCAGCCCGAACCAGGCGGGCAGCATGATCCGCGACTGCGTCCAGGAGAACACCCAGGGGATCGCGCGCAGGTCCTCGATGCGCTGCCCGCTGCGGCGCTTGGTCGGCCGCGAGCCGAGCTGCAGCCGCGAGATCTCCTCGATGGGGGTCACCGTGTGGAAGAAGGAGGCGAAGGCGGGATCGCCGTACACGAGCGCCTGGTAGGCCTCCGACGAGGATCGCGCCATCTCCTCGAGCACCTCCTCGTAGGTCTCGAGCCGTGGCGCCTTTCCCATCGTGGGGGGCGACAGGCGGGTGCTGGCCAGCACTGCGCTGGCGGTCAGCTCGAGCTCGCGGTG
>Ga0136633_1003160_pt1 | contig 10938 bp, 10 predicted proteins | sample AntDrymeUQ832206_2_FD_105494 | JGI IMG/M metagenome (GOLD analysis project Ga0136633, IMG submission 105494) | Polar desert sand microbial communities from Dry Valleys, Antarctica - metaG UQ83 (22.06) | ecosystem: Environmental > Terrestrial > Soil > Desert | place: Antarctica: Dry Valley...
CAGCTTCCCCCCGGCATCCACGATCGGGATCCCGGAGATCTTGTAGCGGGCCATCAGGTCGAGCGCGGCCCTCACCGGGGCGTCGGGCGGCAGCGTGACAGGGTCGGTGATCATGCCGCTCTGGGAGCGCTTGACCCGGTCGACCTCGGTGACCTGGTCCTCCACGGAGAGGTTCCGGTGCACGATGCCGATGCCGCCCTGGCGGGCCATGGCGATGGCCAGAGGGGCCTCGGTGACCGTGTCCATAGCGGCGGATGCCACGGGAATGGCGAGTCGGATCTTCGGCGTCAGCTGCGCGGCGGTGCTGACCTCGTTCGGAAGCACGTTGGACTCGGCTGGGAGCAGCAGGACATCGTCGAATGTGAGCCCTTCCTTGGCGAACTTCGGCGGGTAGCCATCGCCTCCGGGAGCTCCACCGCTCACCGCCGCACCGTCGCCGTCACCGGGGAAGGGGCTGGGAGGGGTCTCCATGGAGAGAGTGTAGTGCTGAGAGGGCTGCGGGCTACGCTGTCGCTTCCCCAAACGGGACGGAGGGCCCCCGCCGCCATGGCTGACGTCGAGATCGGCATCGGCAAGTCCGGACGCCGTGCCTACGGCTTCGACGACATCGCCATCGTCCCCAGCCGGCGCACACGCGACCCCGAAGAGGTCGACATCGCCTGGGAGATCGACGCCTTCCGCTTCGAGCTGCCCGTCATGGCGTCGCCTTCCGACAGCGTCGTGTCGCCGGCCGTGGCCGACGAGCTCGGTCGGCTGGGCGGCCTCGGCGTGCTGCACCTGGAAGGCCTCTGGACGCGCTACGCCGACCCGGAGCCGATCCTCGAGGAGATCGCCGGACTCACCGCGGAAATGGCCACCGCCCGGATGCAGGAGGTCTACGCCGAGCCGGTGCAGCCCGACCTCGTGGGGCAGCGCATCGGCGAGCTGAAGGCGGCCGGCCACACGGTTGCCGTCGCCTGCACGCCCCAGCGCACCCTCGGCATGGCTCCCCAGATCCTGCAGGCCGAACCCGACCTGCTCGTCATCCAGGGCACGGTGGTCTCGGCCGAGCACGTGTCGCGCCAGCACGAGCCGCTCAACCTGAAGGACTTCATCCGCCACTACGAGATCCCCGTGGTCGTCGGCGGCTGCACGTCGTACCAGGCCGCCCTGCACCTCATGCGCACCGGCGCCGCCGGAGTGCTGGTGGGGGCCGGCTCCGGTGCCGCCGGCACCACCCGCGCCGTGCTCGGGGTGGGCATCCCCATGGCCACCGCCATCGCCGATGCCCGGGCCGCCCGCATGCGGCACCTCGACGAGACGGGCGTGTACGTGCACGTCATCGCGGATGGCGGCATGACCACCGGTGGCGACCTCGCCAAGGCCATCGTGTGCGGGGCCGACGCCGTCATGGTCGGCTCGCCCCTCGCGGCCGCCGCTGAGGCTCCTGGGCGCGGCTTCCACTGGGGCAGCACCGCCGCCCACGCCACGCTGCCGCGGGGCAACCGGGTGGCCGTTCCGTCGCGCGGGTCGCTCGAGGAGATCCTCATCGGTCCGGCTCACGAGGCCGACGGCCAGCGGAACCTGCTCGGCGCCCTGCGCCGATCGATGGCGCTCTGCGGCTACGAGACCCTGAAGGACTTCCAGAAGGCTGAGGTGGTGGCACTCCGATGACCGGGCTGGACGCGCCGGTCCTCGTGGTCGACTTCGGCGCGCAGTACGCCCAGCTCATCGCCCGCCGGGTGCGTGAGGCGCGGGTCTTCAGCGAGATCGTGCCGCACACGATGCCGGTCGCCGAGATGCTGGCCAAGCGGCCCGTCGCCATCATCCTCTCGGGTGGCCCGTCCTCGGTCTACGCGCCGGGCGCTCCTCGCGTCGACGCGGCCCTGTTCGACGCCAACGTGCCCACCTTCGGAATCTGCTACGGCTTCCAGGCCATGGCCCTCGCCCTCGGGGGCACCGTGGAGCGCACGGGCCTGGCCGAGTTCGGACGAACGCCCCTCACCGTCACCGCGCCCGAGGGCGCTCTCTTCCACGGCCTGCCCGCCGAGCAGTCCGTGTGGATGAGCCACGGCGACTCGGTATCCGCCGCTCCCGAGGGGTTCGAGGTGTCGGCCCGCTCGGCAGGAGCCGCGGTGGCCGCCTTCGAGCACCGGGGTCGGCGCATGGCCGGCGTGCAATTTCACCCGGAGGTCCTCCACACCGAGCACGGCCAGGCGGTGCTCGAGCACTTCCTCTACGAGATCGCCGGCGCCGAGCCCACCTGGACGATGACGAACGTCATCGAGGAGCAGGTGGCGGCCATACGGGCCGCGGTGGGTGACAAGCGGGTGCTGTGCGGCCTGTCCGGCGGGGTCGACTCCGCCGTGGCCGCCGCCCTCGTGCAGCGGGCCGTGGGCGACCGGCTCACCTGCGTCTTCGTCGACCACGGGCTCCTCCGGGCCGGCGAGCCGGAGCAGGTGGAGCGCGACTTCGTGGAGGCCACCGGCGTGTCCCTCAAGGTGGTCGAGGCCCAAGAGCGGTTCCTCGCCGCACTGGTCGGCGTGAGCGACCCCGAGGAGAAGCGCAAGATCATCGGGCGGGAGTTCATCCGGGTGTTCGAGGAGGCCGCTCGCGAGGTGGTGGCCGACGCCGGCACCCATGGCGAGACAGTCGACTTCCTGGTGCAGGGCACCCTCTACCCGGACGTGGTGGAGTCGGGCGGAGGCACCGGAACGGCCAACATCAAGAGCCACCACAACGTGGGCGGCCTGCCCGACGACCTCCAGTTCAGCCTCGTCGAGCCGCTGCGCACGCTGTTCAAGGACGAGGTGCGCCGCGTTGGCCTGGAGCTCGGTCTGCCCGAGGCCATCGTGTGGCGTCAGCCCTTCCCGGGCCCGGGCCTCGGCATCCGGATCATCGGTGAGGTCACCCGTGAGCGCCTCGACCTGTTGCGTCACGCCGACCACATCGCCCGGGAGGAGCTCTCGGCCGCCGGTCTCGACCGGGACATCTGGCAGTGCCCGGTGGTGCTGCTCGCTGACGTGCGCTCGGTCGGTGTGCAGGGGGACGGCCGCACCTACGGCCACCCGGTGGTGCTGCGGCCGGTGTCGAGCGAGGACGCCATGACCGCGGACTGGACCCGTGTGCCATACGACGTACTGGCCAGGATCTCCACCCGCATCACCAACGAGGTGCGCGAGGTGAACCGGGTCGTGCTCGACGTCACCTCCAAGCCGCCCGCCACCATCGAATGGGAGTGAACGAGGCGGCCGGCCCGGGCAAGGTCCGGTTCAACGAGAGGCTCGACCACCTCCAGGCCTCCCACCCCTTCCTGTACAACCTCGGTACCGGCCTGCTCCTCGGGCTGGTGCTCCGCCTGTTCGGGCTCGCCTGGATCTGGGTGGCGGCCTACGCCCTGTCGTGGGCGCTCCTCCGAGCGTTCCTGTGGGGGGAGGGCCGGATCCTGCGACGCCAGTACGAGGTCCGTGCCGTTCGGGTGGCACAGGAGAAGGCGGCCCGGCGCCGCCAGCGCTGAGGCCCGCTGGACCGAGGGCTACGGTGCCCGCCCATGGGCGACCTCGCGGCTTACGACAAGGATCAGTTCACCTTCGGCGGCAAGACCAGGGACGTCTACCGGCGCGGCACCGGACCGGCCGTGCTGGTCTTTGCGGAGATACCCGGCATCACCCCCAAGGTGATCGACTTCGCCGATCGGGTGGTGGCCCTCGGTTGCACGGCGGTGCTGCCGCACCTCTTCGGGGTGCCCGGCGCCGAGCCGTCGGTGGGGAAGACGGTCAGGGCCATGGCGCCGGCCTGCGTGTCCAAGGAGTTCTCGGCCTGGGCCACCGGCAAGACCAGTCCCGTCGTCGAATGGTCCAAGGCATTGGCCCGCCACGAGCACGAACGGCTCGGCGGCCCCGGCGTCGGCGTGGTGGGGATGTGCTTCACCGGCAACTTCGCCCTGGCCATGCTCCCCGAGCCGGCCGTGCGGGCCCCGGTCATGTCACAGCCCTCGCTTCCGCTGGGCTTCAGCAAGAAGGCCCGGCGGGGGCTCTACATCAGCGACGCCGACCTCGCCAAGGTGCAGGACCGACTGTCCGCCGAGCCCGAGCTGTGTGTCCTCGGCCTGCGCTTCACGGGCGACAAGCTGGTGCCCGAAGCTCGCTTCGCCCACCTGCGGGAGGCCCTCGGCGACCGCTTCGTAGCCGTCGAGATCGACTCCTCGAGGGGCAACACCCATGGGCATCCCGCCGTCGCCCACTCCGTCCTTACCGAACACCTCATCGACGAGCCGGACCAGCCCACACGCGACGCGCTGGAGCAGGTCCTCGACCTGTTCAGGATCCGGCTCCTGGCCAGCTGAGGCCGACCGGCTCGACCGAGGGGTACCCGTCGAAGCGCACGACCAGCACGGCCACGTCGTCGACCTGCTCCTCCGCCGGCACCATCGCCTCGACGAGGGCATCGCTGAAGTCCTCCGGCTCCAGATCCGAGAGCTCGCCGGCGACGACGCGGAGCCGCTCGAGGCTGGCGTAGATGGCCTCGCCGCGACGCTCGATCATGCCATCGGTGTAGAGCACCACCAAGTCGTCCTGGGCGAGGACCACCTCGTGCACCGGCGGTCGTTCGCGAGACATGCCGAGGGGCGGCCCGCCCGCTCCCTCGACCACCATGGCGACACCGGCGTGGAGCACCACGGGCGGTAGGTGGCCCGCCCGGCACCAGCGCATGGTGCCGGTGTGGCGGTCAAGGATGGCGCACACCACCGTGGTGCACATGGCGTCGGCGATCGAGGGCGCTTGCTGGCTGATGGCCTGCACCATGGCCGCGGGATCGGGTCGGAGCGGTGCGATCGTCTGGAAGGCGGTGCGGAGGCGTCCCATCGCGGCGGCCGCCTCCATGCCGTGGCCGACCACGTCACCCACGACCAGGGCGACTCGTTGCTCATCGAGGACGAGCACGTCGTACCAGTCTCCGCCTACGGACGCCCGCACGGCCCCGGGTCGGTAACGAGCCGCGATCGTGAGCCCTGCGACCACCGGCAGCTCATCCGGCAGGGCTGCCCGTTGGAAGGCGAGGGCCGCCACATGCTCGTGGTCGTAGCGGCGGCCTCGGGCCAAGGCCCGTGCCGCCAGCACCCCAACGGTGGCGAGGAGGGCGCGCTCGTCCTCGTCGAAGGTGTGGACCGTGGGGTAGACGACCGCCAACAGCCCCACATCGTCATCGGCGGTCAGGGGCAGGAGAGCCATGGCCCAGCCCCCGGCCGCCAGGCGATCGGCGGCGGTGTCGCCACGCCACATCAGAGGAGACGGCAGCCAGGCGACGTCTCGCCGAGCGAGGGCGCCGTCGACGACGGAACCCGGGGCGGGCACCAAGGGTCCGTCTGAGGACACGCTGCCGGGGCCAAGGATCGTGAGGGGCCCGTCGTCGGTGGTCGCCGCCACCACCACCGACTGGGCCCCGACCGCAGCGGGGAGGTGGTCGAGGAGCGCTCGCACCACCTCCTCGGCTGACAGGGAGCGGGCGAGCTGGCCCGCGACGTCCCGTACCGCTCGGCTCCGCTGCTCGCTTTGCGTGAGCAGCTGGTTCGCTTGTCGCATCTGCCGCTGGTGGCGGTGGGTCACCGTGACGAGCAGCAGCATGGCCACCATCGCGAGACCACCACCCACCCCGATGAACCAGGGCAGCGACACCTCGGTCTCGATCGTCGGTGCGAGGTCGTGGATCCGCTGCGAATCCCGCCGGGCCAGCAGGACACCGACCGCCGTGCCTGCCGCGAGGCCGATGAACGCGATGCCGAAGAGCCACGACTGCACACGACGACGGCGATCGCCGGTGGACGAGGGTCCCGTCGTCGTCCGGGCCATGCGGGTCAGCTGAGGGGGCGGCCGAAGGGGAGGGTGGTCTGCCAGGTCTTCAGGTGCTCCTCGGCCTTCGTGACGGCCGCCATCCAGAGGTTGGTGCCCTCGCCCGCCAGGGCGGCGACGGCGTCGTGGACGCGCGTCATGGCATCGCCGCCGCTTGCATCCAGCGTGGTCAGGAGGGGTGCGGCGGTGGACAAGAAGTCGGGCACCACCACGACGCCCGCCCGGCCGAGCACCGCCAGCGCCCGGGCCGTCACCGGCACGGGGGTGAGGGGGACGACGACCTTGGCCCGCACCGTGGCCGCGAGGTCGTGCTCGAGCACGCCGGCCTTGCCGGCTACGAGGAGCACGTCGCACTCGGTATCGAGGGAGGCCTGTGGCTGCGGGCTGGCGCCGTTGGCGGATGCTGACGCGGCGGCCGCCTCGACGATCGGGCCGTTGCCCACGATGGCCACCTGCTTGCCATCCAGCGACCCCAGTGCCCCGAGGGCGGCGGCCACCGCGCTCTCACCGGCGGCCGTCTGGTCGAAGGCAGAGGCCCGCTCCTCGGCCCGGTCCAACCCGGCCAGGTCGTCCGTGGTGATGCCGACGCCGGAGCCGGGGAGCCATCGTCCACTCTCCACGAGGGGGGCCACCTCCTCGAGGAAGGCGGCTAGGGCGGCGTCGCGCTCGTCCGGCTTGGCGTTGATCCCCGCGGAGCCCCCGCCCACCCGGAGACCGAAGCTGGCCGCCGCGTAGGTGGTGGACCGGGCCAGCAGCTCGGCACCGTCCTTCAGCACCTTGGGGGCCTGGCGCACGATGCCGACCGCGGGTGCGTCGCCGAGGTCGAAGACGATGAAGGCGTCGGTCGAGGTGAGCTGGTGGAACTCCATCTGCGCACGGTAGTTCTGGGTCGGCACCACTAGCGTTGGCACGCCATGAGCACCGCCCACGACCCGCTGCTGGAGGGCCTGAACCCCGTCCAGGCGGAGGCGGTCACCCATGTCGACGGGCCGCTGCTCATCGTGGCCGGCGCCGGCTCCGGCAAGACCCGCGTGCTCACCCATCGCATCGCCCACCTGATCCGTGACCACGGCATCAGCCCCTTCGAGATCCTCGCCATCACCTTCACCAACAAGGCAGCCGACGAGATGAAGACCCGGGTCGGTGCTCTCGTGGGGCCCGTCGCCGAGAAGATGTGGGTTTCCACGTTCCACTCGGCCTGCGTGCGGATCCTGCGACGCGACGCCGACCGACTCGGCTACCCGAAGCAGTTCACGATCTACGACCAGGCCGACGCCAACCGCCTCACCGGCTACGTCATCCGCGACCTCGGCCTCGATGCCAAGCGGTTCCCGGCCCGGGCCGTCCACGCCACCATCAGCGCGGCCAAGAACGACCACATCTCCGTGGACGCCTACGCCGATCGGGCCGGGGTGATCTACGAGCGCAAGATCGCCGACATCTACCGGGAGTACCAGGCTCGCTTGCAGCGGGCGGGGGCCATGGACTTCGACGACCTGCTCGGCCTCACGGTCACGCTGTTCCAGCGCCACCCCGACGTCCTGGAGAGCTACCGCCGCCGCTTCAAGCATGTGATGGTCGACGAGTACCAGGACACCAACACCGTCCAGAACGAGATGGTCCTCCTCCTCACCAAGGAGCACCGCAACGTCTGCGTCGTCGGCGATGGCGACCAGTCGATCTACAAGTTCCGGGGCGCGGACATGCGGAACATCCTCGAGTTCGAGAACGCCTTCCCTGATGTGACGGTCGTGGTGCTGGAGCAGAACTACCGCTCCTCCCAGACGATCCTCGATGCGGCCAACGCCGTCATCGCCAACAACCTGGGCCGCAAGCCCAAGGAGCTGTGGACCGACCGGGGCGACGGCAACCCGATCGTCCGCTACCACGCTGACGACGAGGTGGACGAGGCGCAATGGGTCACCCGGGAGATCGCCAAGCTGCACGACGGCGGGGACATGCGCTGGGCCGATGTCGCCGTCTTCTACCGCACCAACGCCCAGAGCCGGGTGGTGGAGGAGAACCTCACCCGCATGGGCGTGCCGTACAAGGTGATCGGGGGCACCCGCTTCTACGACCGGCGCGAGATCAAGGACGCGCTGGCCTACCTGAAGGTGGTGGTGAACCCACAAGATGAGGTGTCCGTGAAGCGCGTGCTCAACACCCCCAAGCGGGGCATCGGCGACTCCACCATCGACAAGCTGGACGCGTACGCGTCGGCTCGAGGCTTGTCCTTCATGGACGCCCTGCGCGGCTCCGAAGATGCCGGCATCACGGGCACCGCGGTGAAGGGCATCGCCCGCTTCCTCGAGCTGCTCGACGGCGTGGCCGAGCTCGCCACCGAGGACAAGCCGGCGCCGTTGCTCCAAGCGTTGCTCGACCGGTCAGCCTACCTCATCGAGCTCCAAGAGGAGCGCACCATCGAGGCGGAGGGACGGCTCGAGAACCTGGCTGAGCTGGTGGGCTCGGCGGAGGAGGCCGAGAGCATCGACCTGTTCCTCGAGCAAGTGAGCCTCGTGTCCGATGCCGACGAGATCGACGGTGACAGCAGCCAGGTGATGCTGATGACGGTCCATGCCGCCAAAGGTCTCGAGTTCCCAACCGTGTTCATCATGGGGTTGGAGGAGGGCGTGTTCCCCCACCTCCGCTCGATCGGCGAGCCCGAGGAGATGGAGGAAGAGCGCCGCCTGGCCTACGTGGCCATCACGCGCGCCCAGGAGCGCCTCTACCTGAGCCACGCGTGGAGCCGCACCCTCTACGGCGGCACCCAGTACAACCCGCCCAGCCGCTTCCTCGACGAGATCCCCGAGCGCCTGGTGGAGGCCATCGAGCAGCGCCGGGCCAGCCGAGGCGGCCGCACCTACGGCAGCGGCGGCTACGGATCGCGTGGCGCCGGCAGCGACGCCAACAAGGACCGCATCGTCGAACGGGCCATGCGGGGCACCGGCACTGGCCCGGCCAAGCACGGTGCGGAGGCCCTGGATCTCAAGGTGGGCGACGACGTCGTCCACGCCACCTTCGGTGAGGGCGTGATCCTCCTCATCGAGGGGGCCGGCGACAAGGCCGAGACGGTGATCCGCTTCCCCGGCGTGGGGGAGAAGCGGCTGCTTCTATCCTGGGCTCCGATCAAGAAGGCGTAGAAGGAGAGATATGAACCAGACGACAGCGACGTCCCCCGTCCCCGGTTGGGTGCGCATCGGCCTCGTGGCCCTCGGGGTGCCAAACGCGCTCGCGGGCCTGTGGGCGGTCCTGGCCCCGGAAGGGTGGTACGACAAGTTCCCTGGATGGGATCCCCGCCTCGTGGCCGCCGAGCCCCCGTTCAACGCCCACCTCGCCACCGATGCCGGGGCCGGGCTGCTGGCATCCGGCATCGTGCTCCTCGTGGCGGCGTGGCTGGCTGACCGCCGATCCGTGCAGCTGGCGGTGGTCGCGTTCCTGGCCTTCGCCATCCCACACACCGGGTACCACGCCCTCAACCCCGCCCCCGGGCTCACCTCGGCCGAGGACGCGCAGAACGTCGCCACGCTCGCCTTCACGATCGTGGTCGTCATCGTGCTCCTGGTGGGCAGCACCCGCCACCGAACCGCTCCATCCGTGGAGGGGACCTCGTGAGGGCCCTCCGCCAGCTCCGCATGAACGTCGGCATCCTGTTCACGGCCCGCCGCCACCGAGTCGACCTCATCCGAGCGCTCGCCCGCCGTCCCCAGCTCCTGCTCGGCACCGCCCTCTACGAGGTGGCCATCGGGCTGAGCGCGCGCGTCGAGACCCGCCTCAAGGTCCTGGCCGAGCTCAAGGTCGCGGCCCTGGTGGCCTGCGAGTACTGCCTCGACATCGGATCCGCCCTGGCGCGGGAGTCGGGTCTCACCGAGGGGCAGCTGCAGGACCTTCCTCGCTACCAGGCCAGCGACGCGTACGACGACGAGGAGCGCCTGGTGCTTGAGCTGGCCGAGGCGATGACGAGGGCCCCGGTGGTGATCACTGAGGAGCTCCGATCGCGGCTCGATCGAGGGTTCGCCCCGGCCCAGCTCAGCGAGCTCGCGGTCGTCATCGCGTGGGAGAACCAACGGGCCCGCCTCAACCAGGCCCTGGGCATCCGGCCGAGCGGCTTCTCCGACGGCGAGTTCTGCGTACTGCCCGAGCCGGCGGGCGTTTAGAGCCCACGGCCAGGTGGCGGCCAGCCTTGGGCGGGGGGTAGACCCGCGCTCCATGCGCGTCGTGCAGGCCAAGACAGCGGAGGACTGGGCCGACGCCGAGCGCCTCATTCGCGCCTACCTCGCTGGGCTGCCCTTCGAGGTCGACTTCCAAGACGTCGATAGCGAGATGGCCGACCTGTCAGCCATGTACGGCCTGCCCAACGGAGCGCTGTTGCTCGTGCGGGGCGAAGACGACGTGGCGGTCGGTGTCGTCGGCGTCCGTCGCTTTGCCGAGGGTGACGCGGAGCTGAAGCGGATGTACCTCGTCCCCGAGGCGCGGGGGAGCGGCCTGGGGCGGGCACTGGCGGAGGTGGCCGTTGCCGCCGCTCGCTCCCTCGGCTACCGACGGCTGCTGCTGGACACGGTGGCCTCCCTGGCGGCGGCCATCGCCATCTACGAAGGGCTCGGCTTCCTGGAGATCGAGGCCTACCGCCACAACCCGTTCGAGGACGCCCGCTACTTCGCTCTCGACCTCCAGCCCGGCTAGACCAGTCCGCCATGTCCAACAGGTCGATCGAGCGGGCGTCGCTCCTCCTCAAGCGGGACCTCACCCTCGGCACGCTGTTCGATCGCCTCGAGAAGGTCCACGGCGATCGGCGGCTGGTCACCGAGGCAGAGGGCGGGCTCGACCTCACCTACGAGCAGGCGGCGCGGCGGGTACGCCGGTGGGCGGGCGGCATCGCGGCGCAAACCCAGCCGGGCGATGTCGTGGTCGTGGCCACGCCCAACGGCTACGAGCAGCTGCTGCTGTGCTGTGCGGCGGCCCGGGCCGGGGCCATCCCGGCGCCGGTGAACGACAAGATGCGCAAGGCGGAGGTGGCCCACGTCATCAGCGACAGCGGGGCTGCGCTCGTGCTGCGCACCGCCGCGGCCGTCGACGACGCGCGGCCGTTGGTGGACGCCCATCGGGCTGACCC
>Ga0136633_1003161_pt1 | contig 10935 bp, 11 predicted proteins | sample AntDrymeUQ832206_2_FD_105494 | JGI IMG/M metagenome (GOLD analysis project Ga0136633, IMG submission 105494) | Polar desert sand microbial communities from Dry Valleys, Antarctica - metaG UQ83 (22.06) | ecosystem: Environmental > Terrestrial > Soil > Desert | place: Antarctica: Dry Valley...
GCGAAGCCCGGCTAGAGCCCGAAGGCGGCTCTTGCAGAGACGATGGTCGGATCGGCGCGGAAGCTGAGCGGGGCGGGCATCGAGTCGGCGGACCGCACCGGGACGTCGAGCGCTGCGGGCAGGTACGCGCTGAGCATCGCGGCGCTCGCATCGGCGACGTCGCGCAGGTCGACGTCGCCGCCCTGCTCGCGCATCGCGCCGGCGATGCGGGCGGCGATCTTGGCGGTGTGCCCATGCGTCGACGCGTAGACGACGAGGGCGTTGCGTGCCGTGGCGGTGGTCATGCCTGCCATGCAACCAGCGCGCCGAAGCCGTGCCATCCGCAGCCCATGCGGACAGGTCCTGTGGAGAACCACGGACGCGCGACTCCCGCCGCGAGCGTACGTTTGCGGCCATGAGCGATGAACGCCCCGATACGCTGGCGCGTGGCCCGATTCTCCTGTGCGCGGGCACCGAGCCGGCCGCCGCCGCCCGCCTCGCCAAGGCGGTCACGTCACTGCTGACCGACCGCCCAGTCGTCGTCCTGGCGACCTGGGAGCCGCCGCAGCTGCACACCCGGCTGGACGCGACGCTGGACGCGCTGTTCGACATCCACGGCGAGCTGCGCGCCGCCGCGCACCATGCCGCAACCGAGACCGCGGACGCCGCAAGCACCGTGCTGGAAGCCCAAGGCGTCCATGTCACCACCACGGTCCTCCCGAACGAGCAGGCGCCGTGGCGGACGATCATCGACCTCGCCGACGACCTCGACGCGAGCGCGATCGTCGCCGGCATCACCGAGCGAGCCACGGTGCATGACGGATCGCTCGGCAGCCAGGCCCGTGCGCTCGCCCACCGAGCCCACAGTCCGCTCCTGCTCCTGCCCGCCGACACCCTCGAAGCCGACGCTGGCGCCTCGGCCTTGTTCGCGTACGACGGGTCCGACCCCGCTGCCCACGCAGTGCGCACCGCGGCAAAGCTGTTGCGGCCCCGCCCGGCGGTGGTCGCGACCGCGTGGCACGATGCGTCGTCGGTCGTCAACCTCGCGCTCATCGCCGTGCCGGACGAGATCGTGCGCAAGGGCACGCGCGCACTCGATGACACGGCACGCTCGAAGGCCGGGGAACACGCCGCGGCCGGGGCCGCGCTACTCACCGAGGCCGGATGGAGCTCTGACAGCATCGCGCTGCACGCCATGCGTGATGTCCCTACCGAGATCATCGCCGCCGCGGACGAGCATGCCGCCGCGATCATCGTCACCGGCACCCGGGGACGCTCACACCTCGCCGCCGCGCTGCTTGGCAGCACCGCGGAGGGCATCCTGCGCCTCGCACGCCGCCCGGTCCTGCTCGTGCCACCACGGCACGACACGTAGGGCGCATCTCGTTCTCTCACGCCGACGGACATGACCAAGTCGTCGCCGCCGCGCACCGAACAGCCGCTCGGTCCGGTCGCGGTGATCAACTAAACACAGATGGTGCTGGACCTCAGCCTGACGATTCCGCGTGACGACTTCGACTTCGACATCGACGCCGCGAGCGCCGCGATTTGCGCGGCTTGCCAGGTTCGTGCCCGAAGACGAGCAGGTCCGGGTCAACGTCACGACGGATTTCGAGGGTGCGGTGCGCGCGGTGATCGTCGACGATCCGGAGTACGCCGCGGCGTAGGCGGACCCTGCCGACGCGCTGCGCACGTTCGATCACGAAGGGCTGTACATCGCGGTCGCGTGCTCGAAGGATTGGCGATCGACCTGGGCCGGTGCATCGAGAATTGGCTTGAGCATGTCGGGTTCGCCTTCGAAGACCGCCCCGAAGGGATGCAGTATTTCGGCGTCTTGAATCCCGAAGAATGGGTGCCTGGGCCGACGTCACCTGACCGGCGACCGCTGGCTATCGATCCAACGACCGCCTGACGCCTATCGGCGGTCAGCGGGCGAGGTACGTGACGAAGTCGATGTCGGTCACGACGCCGTCGGGGGTGTGGCTTCCGGGCCGCAGTACCGCCAGGCGTGTGGCGTCGGCGGCAAGCATCGTGTCGATCGCGCCGGCAACGGTCGCGGACGGCACGACGCTCACGCATGGTTCGCTGATCGCGTCGGCGGCCTTGACGCGGCGCCAGTCCTCACTGCGGTGGCGCAGCATGTCGCGTGCGGTGACCCACCCGAGCGGCTCTCCGTCGTCGGCGACCACGAGCACGCCGTGTACGCCGTGCTCGCGCAGCACGCGACCTATAGCCGCCAGCGACGTCGTCGCGGACACGCTGACGACGCCGGGGCGCATGACATCCGAAACGGCGTTCAGCGATCCGTGCATGCCCCGGACGGTAGGCGCCCCCGCGGACCGCGCCATCGTGTCGGAGCCGCGATGTTGCTGCGGGAAGTCGACGACTGCGAGCCGCAGCAACTACGGATGCCGAAGTGGCCCGCCGGGCCGAGAATTCCGCTCATGTCCCCGACCGCAACCGCATCACAGCCAACAACCCTCGTCGCCGAACCCGCGCCCACCGCCGATGCCACGCGTCCGGGCAAGCTCGCGGGGGCTCGCGCGTTCGGCGTCATGCTCGGCGGCCCGCTCCTGCTGCTCGCCGCGACAGGCGCTGGGCTCGTCTCCACGCTACGCGCGGTCCAGGCCCGCCGTCTGCCACGCGCTGACGCCGCCGCCGTCCTCGGCGTCGCCGCGGCATACAACCACTGGATGCTTCCATGGATGCGGACGTGGGGTGCGACTGACGCCGAGCTCGCCATGACGCTGCCGGGCGACGAGACCGTTCCCGCCGGCGGCGTGCGTCAGACGCACGCCGTGCGGATCGACGCGCCAGCCAACGCGGTCTGGGCGTGGGTCGCGCAGATCGGCCAGGACCGCGGCGGCTTCTACAGCTACACATGGCTGGAGACCTCGCCGGCTGCCGGATGCGCAACGCCGATCGCGTCCATCCCGAATGGCAGCGGCGCGTCGCCGGAGAGACGGTGCTGCTGCATCCGTTCTCGGGCCTGAAGGTCATGGGCGTCGACCCGGGTCGGGCGCTCGTGCTCGAGGGTGGCTGGTCCTTGCATGTGGAGCCCGACGGACCGGAGTGCTCCCGTCTCATCGTGCGCTTTCGTGCGCCGAGTGGCGCGGGCGGCGCGGCGTACGCGGCGTTGCTGGAGCTGCCGCACTTCATCATGGAGCGGCGGATGCTGCTGGAGATCAAGCGTCGTGCCGAGGCGACGCGATGACCGAGCATCCGATCATCGCCTGCTATCGGGGTCTTGACAGCGCCGACGCCGTCGCACTCGGCGCACAGCTCGCGCGCACCCTCGGCGAGCCCCTGGTGCTCGCCACCGCGTACCGCTACGAGCCGGCCGGTCTCAGCGCTCGCCCGCTCCCGGCGCCGGACAATGCGCGCCGCGCCGCCGCCGCACAGGCGGCGCTGCGCCGCGCCCGCGCGTTCGCCGGCGAGAACGTCGACGTCCGCGAGCATGTCGTCGCGGCCGCCGGCGTCCCCGATGCACTGGTCGCGCTCGCACGCGAGGTCGATGCGTCGGCGCTCGTCGTCGGTCGCGACGTCGAGGGCCGGGTCACGCGCTCGCTGATTCCGAGGGCGCCGTGCCCTGTCGCGGTCGCGCCGCTCAGCGCCCCGCTCTCGGCGACCGAGCCGGTCGAGCGGATCGGCGTCGCATTTGACGGCTCCGACCCGGCACGATCTGCGCTCGCTGTCGCGGTACGCCTGGCGCACGCGACCGGAGCGCAGCTCGTGCTGCTCGCGGTCGGGGAGACCGCCGAACACGCCGCTTGGTGGCTGCACCTCGCCCGACTCTCGCTCCCGCCGGAGTTGAAGCACGCGTCGAGGGCGCTGACGGGCGGCGCCGCAGCGGGCTTGGCTGACGCAAGCGAGGATCTCGACCTGCTCGTCTTGGGCTCCCGCGGCCGCAGCCGCGCACGCACGAAGATCCTCGGCAGCGTGTCGACGCAGCTGATCGCGACCGCGCATTGCCCCGTCCTCGTGGTGCCATCGGTCGTCGCGACACGAAGGGGCGGACCGCTCGGCGTCACCTCCGCGGCCGCCGACTCCTCACGCCGGCAGGGCCTGCCGTGGCGAACTACGGATCGCATCTCGGGATCACAGCGGATGGCGGCGACGGCTCCCGAGCCTACGTTTCGGACATGCTCTCCCCCACGCTCCCAATCCCACGCCAGGCCACCTTCGATGTCGAATCGTCCGGGCCGCGCGCTGAATCGCACGACGTCCGCCCTGGATCTTTACGGTGATTCCCGCTGCGATCCTCGTCGCCGCGGTGAGCGGCGGAGGCTTCGCCGTCGGAACCACCTGGCTGGCGTTCGGTGGGCCCGGCAGCTGGACCGCTGGCTGCCGCTCGTCAAGTGGCTGCTGGCGATCCCGCACTACGTCGTGCTCGCGGTCCTGAGCATCGGGGCGTTCTTCGCCGTCTTCGCCGCGTGGTTCACGATCCTGTTCACCGGCCGCTACCCCGACGCGCTGTTCGATTATGTCGTCGGCGTCGGGCGCTGGCATCTGCGCGTCGTGGCGTACGCATTCGCGCTCGTCACCGACGAGTACCCGTCCTTCAGGCTGGCGGCGTGACCGCGATGGCAACGCTCGCGCATCTCCCCGCGAGCCCGCCGCGGGCCGCGACCCCGCCGTTCGATCAAGTGCTGTGCGTCGTCGGCGACGGCGATGGCGACCCCGCCGCCACCGAGCAGGCGATTGTGATCGCGCCGTGCGCGCCGCGCCTGACGTTCGTCGCGATCGCTGACCCTTGGCATCCGTCGGTCGCTGCGTTCGGCGACCGCCGCGCGCGGCAGGCGCTGACCTCCGCACGCGACCGGGCCGGCACGCACGGCGTCCGCGGGGACACCGAGCTGCTCCACGACGGCGACGCCGCCGGCGCACTCATCTCTCGCGCGGACGATCGAAGCCTCCTGGTCGCCGGCGTCCCTCCCGCCAATACGGTCGCTTCGCTTGCCACGGCGCTTGCGCACCGCGCGACTGCCCCGCTGTTGATTGCGCGCCCGAGCCGAGACCGCGGAGGCGAGCGGCCGCGCATCCTCGTCCCGGTCGACGACAGCCCCGCGGCGACTGAAGTCGTACGCCTCGCCGGCGAGATCCCCGCGAGGACTGGCGCGTACGTCAGCGTCGTCCACGTGCGGGGACGTGACTACGGCTCGCAGACCCGCCGACGACTCGCGGAGCTGTCCTGCGATCTCATTGAGCTGACCGGTGGCGAACCGGCCGTGAACGTTCTGGACGGACGCCACGTCGCGGCACGCATCGCAGAGTTCGCGCGCGGGAGCCGTCCCGACCTGCTGATCACGGGCAGGCGCGGGCTGACGGCGTTGCATGCGCTCGGTTCGGTCAGCGAGCGTCTGATGCACGTTGCGCCCTGCTCGGTGCTCGTCGCGCCGACATCGCACGGCGCGCGCTGACCGGTACCTCCGCTCCCGGCAAGCGGTGGCTCAGTCACCGCGGCTGAGGACGTGCGCGACGTTGCCGCCGGCCTTGAGCAAGAGGTCACCGTCCGAGTCGCTCGCCGCCGGCAATCAGCTCGGCGCGCATGACATGAAGCTGCACGCGCATGCGCTCCCGAGGAGTCGGGGCGAAGAATCGTCAACGCGGGCCGCGGCGACACCGCGCCCAGCGCGAAGCTACGCCTGTCCTGTTGTTGTCGCCGAGCGTCGCCTCCATCGGCCAAACGTAGAGCGACGGCCGGTCGGGGCCGGTCGTGTCGGCTAGGAGGACGGCGTCCGCGGCCGCGGGACGATCACGACGGGGCAGGTCGTGTCGCCGTGGAGCAGTCCCTCACCGGTGCTACCGCTGACGACGCGTGCGATCGCGCCCCACCGGCGCGACCCGATCACGAGCAGATCGACGGATCGTGACAGCGTTCGCAGCTCCGCGACCGGAAGGCCGCTGACGACGTCGGTCTCGATGTCGCAGTCGAGGCCTTCGACGGCGGACGCGACCCGGGCGCGCATGGTCCCGATCTCATCCTCGACGACGGCCTGCCAGTCGATCGGAGCCGGATAGTCCAGCGGAGCGAGAGTGCCTATCCCGCCCGGATAGCCGAGGCCGGCCCAGAGGCGCTCGTCCACGACCGCGCGCGCGTGCAGGCGGGCGCCGGCGTTGCGGGCCAACGTCGCGGCGAACGTCAACGCGGCGGTGGCTTCGGGTCCGCCGTCGTACCCGACGCCGACCGTCGTGAGTGCTTTCGTGTCGTGCAGCTGCCAGCCGCGCGGGGCGACCGCCAGGGCGCAGGGCACGCGCTCGAGCAGCTGGCGGGCGCGCGGGCCGATCGCGGCCTCGCCGTCGGGTGCGTGGCGGTTGGAGCCGACAACGAGCAGACCGGCGTGGCGGTTGCGCACGACCCGCGCCAGCCCGCGCGCGACCGACAGGTCATTCGTCGTGGTGATCACTGCGGCTGGTGCGAGCTCATCGCGCAGTCGCACCAGCTGGGCACGGGTCTGCGATCGCACCTCGGTGCTGTTGACGCCCGGCAGCATCGGAGCGCTGTAGACACCCACGAGCAGCGCCTCCGCTCCCGTCACCGCGGCGATCGTCGATCCGAGCGCGATCGCGTCGCGACCCTCAGCGGTGTCGTCGACGGCGATTACGACGTCGTGGCGCAGGTCGGGAAAGGCCATCGCCGGGGTACCAGTCGATTTCGGATGCCGGACGGTCGTCATGTCGAGACTCCTTGGTGAGACAGGGCACGGTTGGTGCGGCCGGCCGCGACGTCAGCCGATGGGATGACCACCACGGGGCGGTCGGCGTGCTGCAGCACGGCGTGCGAGACGCTCCCGAGCAGCAGGGACTTGAGCCCGCCGAGGCCTCGACTGCCGATGACGATCGCGTCGGCGTCGAACTCGGTCGCGCGCCGGAGGATCGCGTCGCCGAGGCTGAGCCAGCCAACTGTGACACACGGCTCGGCGGTCAGGCCGGCCTGCCGCGCGAGCTCGGCACCGTCCTCGGCGCAGGAGCGGGCTGACTGCTCGCTGGTGATGTCGATGCCATCCGGCAGCGGCGCGCCGTAGCCCCAGGCCGTGGCGCGTACGACTTCGACGAACGGTTGCCAGATCGTCAGGACGATCGCGTCCTGACCGGCGAACAGCGTGCCCGCGTGCTCGATTGCGGCCTTGGCGTCGGGTGAGCCGTCGTAGGCGATGAGGATCAAGTGGTCACTCCTTGTTGGATTGCGGCGATCCGGCGGCGGTAGCCAGAGCCCTGGTTCACGTCGACGAACTCGAGCGAGGCCGGTCCCGGCGCGCCGCCGGGTTCTGGGGCAGGGGAGTCAGCGGACCGCGGCGGCGAGCTGAGCTTCGAGGTCGAGTCCGGGCGCGAGAGCATGTGACGGACGCTAGGAGCGCCGAACGCCCGTGCCATCGGGGCAGACCACGCAGCCGGCTGCGGGGAAACCCGATCATTGAGCCGGCGGCCCATACCTAGGAAGAGCGCGAGGACGGAGACCACCCGAGGTCTGCGACTGCAATCCCGGGGCCGTCGGAGGACCCACGACTTCGACGACGCCGCGGTCCGCGGCTCTGGTGGCCGAGCCTCCGAGGGGCTAACGATGAGCTCAACCACCACTCCGGACTGCTCGGGATCGCCGGGCTGCCGGGCGTGCGTGAGGTGCAGCGGGCGGCTGCGGGCGGCGACGCGCACGCGCGGCTCGCGCTCGACGTCTTCGTCCGCGCCATCGGCGGCGCGATCGCCGCATGACGACATCCCTGCGCGCGTACGCCTCGCCGTGGCGGTCGAGATCTTCGTCCTGGCGCCGCACCGGGGTGACGCGCCGGATGACGCCGCCCACCGCGCGGCTCGGTCAACCGACGGGTCGGGTGACGGAACCCTGCACCAGCGGCTCCAGTACACGCGTCCGCGAGTTCTGCCGTACTAGGCCGATCCTCGCGGCGCAGCGTCCGCGCCGCCGGCCGGCTGCATCGCGATCGCGGCGAGCGCCTCGGCGGCGGCCGCCTCGTACGGGCGCAGCACGTGGTCGGCCCCGCGTGCCAGGAGCTCCTCGGCGTCCTCGGCATGGTGTGCGCTCAGCGCGATGCGGCCGCTGTAGCCGTGGTGCTGGAGGGCACGCAGCAGCGCCAGCCCGACCTCGCGGCGGCGCACCGTGCAGACCAGCCAGCGCGCCCCCTCGAGCGGAAGCGCCGCCGGCAGCTCCGGATCCTCGGCGTCGCCGAACTGGGCGAGGTGGCCGTCGTCGCGGGCGGCCTCGACGACGCGCGGATCGAAGTCCACCAGGAGCACCCGGTGCCCAGCGTCGCGCAGCGGGCCCAGCAGTCCGCCTCCGAAGCGCCCCCCGCCGTACACGATCACGTCGACGGGCTCGCCGCCCAGGTCGGGATCGTCGCGCAGGCGACCATCACGGCGCTCGAACGTCGCCAGCGGCCGGCGCAGGCGCTCGTGCAGCTCGTGCCCGTAGAGCGTGGCGTACGTCGACAGGGAGATCGTGATGAGCGCGATCGCGGTGATCAGCGCGACGCCGTCGGCGTCCAGGTGGCCGAGGCCGAGCCCGAGCGCGGCGAGGATCAGCGAGAACTCGCTGATCTGGCTCAGCGAGACCCCGGCGAGGAACCCGACCCGGCTGGTGTAGCCGAGCCGGCCGGTGGTGGCGACGACGATCAGCGGCTTGCCGATCAGCACGAACGCCGAGAGCACGATCGCGGTGACGATCTGCCCGCCGAGGCTGCCGAGGTCCAGACCCGCGCCGAGGTCGAGGAAGAAGAACACCAGCAGGAAGTCGCGCAGTGACACGAGGCGGCCGCCGATCGCCTCGCGGTAGGGAGTCGAGGCGATGGCGACGCCGCCGAGAAAGGCCCCCACCTCGCTCGAGAACCCGAGGTTGTCGGCGAGCGCCGCGAGCCCGATGCCCCAGGCGATCGCGCCCAGCACCAGCAGCTCGGGGGTGCGGGCGGCCCGGTGCAGCAGCGCGGTCAGCGCGTAGCGCATGAGCAACCCAACGCCGGCGACGAGCGCGACGCCCTTGACGATCACCCACGCGACGTGCTCGAGCACGCCGTCGTCGCTCTCGCCGCCGAGCGCCGTCAGCACGATGATCGCGGCGATCACGACGAGGTCCTGGACGATGAGCACGCCGACGGCGATGCGGCCGTGCAGCTCGTCGATCTCGCGCCGGTCCGACAGCAGCTTGACGACGATGATCGTGCTCGAGAACGACAGCGCCATCGCCACGTAGGCCGCCGTGACGAGGTCGAGCCCGAGCAGCATCGACAGCGCGAACCCGACACCGGCCGTGAAGCCGATCTGGACGACGCCCGCCGTCAGGGCGACCCGTCCGGTGTCGCGGATCACGCGCACGTCGAGCTTCAGGCCGACGACGAACAGGACGAGCGCGATCCCGAGCTCGGCCAGCAGGTGGATCTGCTCGTCGGCCCGGATGACGTCGAGCGCCGACGGCCCCGCCAGCACCCCCACCGCGATGAACGCGACGATCAGCGGCTGGCGCAGGCGTACCGCGATCGCGCCCACGACGGCCGCGGCGACGACGAGGACGGCGACCTCGTGGAAGGCACCGGCGAAGGTCATGGACCGCAGTCTCGCGGAAGCCGGGCGCGGAACCCGTCAAGCCGCTGACAGACCCGTTCTCGATCGTTCGGGCGTGGGGTAGCCGCACGCGCCATGGATGCAGACGTCACCGCGCGCTGGAGCGGGGAAGCAGAGCGTTGGGCGCCACATGCCGACCTGATCGACGAGGAGACCGCGGCCGTCACGCAATGGTTGCTGGGCGCCGCCGCGCCGGAGGCGGGTGAGACGGTTCTCGAGCTCGGCGCGGGTCCCGGCGGAGTCGGCCTCGCCGCCGCGCGCGCCGTGACGCCGGGAGGGGCGCGTGATCCTCACGGACATCGCGCCGCCGATGATCGAAGTCGCGCGCGACCGCGTTCGGCGACTCGGCCTGCAGCACGTCAAGCGCGAGCCGCGCGTGCGCGTCGCCGCCCGCAGCCGCCCGCTGCACCTCACGCACGCCCGGCAGCCCGGCGATCACGAGCAGTCCGGAGTGGTGGTTGAGCACCATCGTCGAGTTGTTGCCGGTCTGGAACGATGGGGATCGCCGGCTCGGCGCCCAGCGTGAGCCAGGGCTGGCCGTCCGAGAAGGCGCCCTGGATCGCCTCGATGACGTCGGACAGCAGGAACAACGCGGAAAAGGCAATCGCCGACAGCCCGACCAGCGTCGCCGTAGGAATGTTGCGGACGTGGGTTATCGACAGCGAGCGTACGGGCCCTGCGTCCACCATCCATCCGGGTCCCTCACCGCGACCGCTAGGTCGTTCCTACTCGCACGGTGGGCTCCGTGGTGACGACCACGGAGTGGCACTGCGGCCTACCACGGATGCCGGCGCTGACGATCGGTGCTGCGATGGATACCAACGCAACTGTAGGGAGGCTGACATGAAGGCTCTTGTCTACCACGGCGCCGGTGAGCGAAGCTGGGATAGCGTCGACGATCCTCAGATCGTCGATCCGACCGACGCGGTGGTGCGGATCGACACCTCGACCATCTGCGGGACCGATCTGCACATCCTCAAGGGCGATGTCCCCGAGACCACGCCGGGCAGAGTTCTCGGCCACGAAGCCGTCGGAACCGTCGAGGAGGTCGGCGCCGGGGTGACGACGCTGCAACCGGGCGATCGCGTATTGGTGTCATGCATCAGCGCGTGCGGGCGTTGTCGCTTCTGCAAGGAGGGCGCCTACAGCCAGTGCCTCGGCGGTGGCGGTTGGATCCTCGGCCACCTGATCGACGGGCTGCAGGCCGAGTACGCGCGCACGCCGTTCGCGGACACCTCGCTGCACAAGGTGCCCGACGGGCTGAGTGACGAGCAGGTCCTGTTCCTGGCGGACATCCTTCCCACCGCCTTCGAGGTCGGCGTGCTCAACGGCATGGTCGGTCCGGGAGATGTCCTGGCGATCGTCGGCGCCGGCCCGATCGGCCTCGCC
>Ga0136633_1003162_pt1 | contig 10934 bp, 13 predicted proteins | sample AntDrymeUQ832206_2_FD_105494 | JGI IMG/M metagenome (GOLD analysis project Ga0136633, IMG submission 105494) | Polar desert sand microbial communities from Dry Valleys, Antarctica - metaG UQ83 (22.06) | ecosystem: Environmental > Terrestrial > Soil > Desert | place: Antarctica: Dry Valley...
CTCTTCGACCTCGACGGCCTCCACCGGAGGTCCATTCTAGGTGTGCCGAAGCGGCTCGAGAGCGCCTGCATAGACTGACCGAATGACCGCGCCCCCGGGACGATTCGAGCTCGTCGTCAACGGCGAGCCGCGCTCGCTCGATGTGGAGCCGAGGACGCTTCTCGTGCATGCGCTGAGAGACGGGCTCGGACTGACCGGCGCGCACGTCGGCTGCGACACGAGCCAGTGCGGCGCGTGCACGGTCTTGCTCGACGGTCGAGCGGTCAAGAGCTGCACGCTGCTCGCGCTCCAGGCTGACGGGGCCGAGCTCCGGACGATCGAGGGCCTCGGCTCCGACGGCGAGCAGCATCCGATTCAGCGTGCGTTCGTCGAGCATCACGGGCTTCAGTGCGGATTCTGCACACCGGGCATGATCCTGACCGCGGCCGATCTTCTGGCTCGCGATCCGGATCCCGACGAGGCCTCGATTCGGCGCTCGATCCGCGGCAACTTCTGCCGGTGTACCGGCTACCAGTCGATCGTGGAGTCGATCCGAGCTGCCGGCGCGGCTCTGCGCGGAGACGGAGCAACGTGATCCCGGCACAGGTCGCATACGTCCGCGCCTCCACGCTCGAGGAAGCCTTCGACGCGCTCTCCGATCCCGACGCGAAGGTGCTCGCCGGCGGTCATTCGCTGCTTCCGGTCATGAAGCTCCGAATCGCCAGGCCGTCGCTGCTCGTGGACATCGGACGGCTCGAGCTCGGTGGCGTCCGGCTCGACGACGGCAAGCTTCGGCTCGGCGCTCTCGCCACCTGGGACGATCTCGTACGCGCGGACGAGCTCGAGACTCCAGCACTCGCTGCGATCGCAGAATGCGCCGGGGTGATCGGCGACCTCCAGGTGCGAAACCGCGGCACGCTCGGCGGGAGCCTGGCGCATGCCGACCCTGCGTCAGACATGCCGGCCGTCGTCCTCGCTCTGGGGGCCGCGCTCGAGCTTCGGTCGTCGGAGGGCGAGCGCACGGTCGCGGCAGCCGACTTCTTCCGCGGCCCGTTCACGACGGCGCTTCACGCCGACGAGCTGATCGCCGAGATCGTCCTCCCGCTTCCGCCGCATGGATCGGGGTCGGCGTACGTCAAGGTCGAGCATCCCGCGTCGGGATTCGCGCTCGCGGGGGCGGCCGCGCTCATGCAGCCAGACGGCAGCCGGACGATCGCGGTTACCGGGATCGGCGCCCAGCCGTTCCTGCTTTCGAACAACACCGAACCCGGCGCAGCGCTCGCGGAAGCCGAGATCTACGGCGATCGCTTCGCCTCGGAGGAGTACCGGCGGCATGTCGCCGGAGTCGTCGTCCGCCGCGCGCTCGAGCGAGCGGCAGAGCGCGCAAAGGGGGTCTAGTGCAAGCGGTGACCGAGTACAGCGTGATCGGAGTCGCTCGACCACGGGTCGATGCCCCGGACAAGGTCACGGGTGCGACTCGGTACGCGGCCGACGGGTACGTGCATGGCCTGCTCCACGCTCGGCCTGTTCTCTCGACGGAGGCGCACGCCCGGATTCTGAGTGTCGAGCGCGAAGCCGCACTCGCCGTCTCCGGGGTCGTCGCAGTGCTCATCGCCGGCGACCTCCCCATCGCGGCCGCCGGCAACGATCGGACCGTCGAGCCGCTCGCGCGCGAGGAGGTCGTCTTCGCCGGCCAGCCGGTGGCCATCGTCGTCGCCGAGAGCGAGGCCGCAGCCGAGGACGGCGCCGAGCTCGTGCTCGTCGAGTACGAGCGACTGGAGCCCGTCGTCGACGTCGAGCGGGCGATGCGGCCGGGAGAAGCGCTCGCGCGGCTCGTCGACGACGCCGAGAGCGGTGGCGATCTCGAGTCGATCCACGCCGGCGTCGATCGCGGCGAAGACGCCGAGGACGAGGAGGAGCTCTCCGGCAACGTGCTCGACACGGTGCATCGCAACTCAGGCGATGCGGTCGCAGCTTTCGAGGCGAGCGACGCGATCGTCTCGGGCACGTTCCGGACGCCCTGGATATACCAGGCCTACATCGAACCCCAGGTCGCCACGGCCTGGCTCGAGCCGAACGAGACGCTCGTCGTCTCGACGAGCACGCAGGGTTCCTTCGTGACGCAGCGGGAGCTGGCGCGCGCCTTCGACCTTCCCTTGGAGCGGATCCGCATCGTCGCCGAGCCCCTGGGAGGCGCCTTCGGAGGGAAGTTCGCCCTGGTGGAGCCGTTGGCGGCAGGTGCCGCTCTCGTGCTGAGGCGACCCGTACGTCTCGTCCTCACCCGCGGCGAGGACTTCCAGGCGACGAACCCCGCGTCCGCCCAGGTGAGCGAGCTTCGGATCGGCGCGCACAAGGACGGGACGCTGACTGCGATCTCAGGCCGGATGATCGTCGACCGCGGCTCGAATGCGGGTTGGGGCGTCGAGGGGATCAGCTCGCTCCTCGTCGCCGGGCCGTACCGCTGGGAAGCCCACGACATCCGCGGCTACGGAGTCCAGACCAACCGATTTACGTTCGGCGCCTATCGTGGCCCGGGTGCGCCCGCGGCCGCCTTCGCGCTCGAGACGCTGCTCGACGAGCTGGCGGCCGAGCTCGGTCTCGATCCCGTGGAGCTGCGGCTGCGGAACGCCGTCGTCGAGGGCGATGTCGGCGTGAGCGGGAACCCCTTCCCGACGATGGGAGCGGTCGAGGTCCTGCAGCGCGTGCAAGAGCATGCGCTCTGGCAGACGCGCGATTCGCTGCCCGACGACGAGGGGGTCGGTGTCGCCCTCGGCTACTGGCCGGGCGGCAACGAGCCGGCTGCGGCCGTCTGCCGGATCAACCAGGACGGAACCATGACGATCATCACCTCGGCAGTCGACATGAGCGGGGTGAACACCGGGTTCGCCGCTATCGCGGCGGAGGCGTTCGGTCTGTCGCCCGAGCAGGTGCGCGTCGTCTCCGCCGATACGGCGACGGGCCCGTACTCGGGCGCGAGCGGCGGCTCCAAGGTCACCTACACCGTCGGCAAGGCCGTGCTGCGAGCGGCCGAGGCAGCGCGCGAGAAGCTGCTGGCGGCCGCGTCCGAGGAGCTCGAGATTGCGCCTGACGATCTCGAGGTCGTCGACGGGGTCGTTCGAGCGGTCGGAGCGCACGACCGCTCGATCTCGGTCGAGGAGATCTCGCGCCTGGCACTCCGCTTCGGCGGCCGCTACGAGCCGATCGAGGGTCACGGGGGCTCGGCTCAGACGGTGGGAGCCCCTTCCGCCGCCGCCCACCTCGTCCACGTTCGCGTCGACCGGGAAACGGGGGAGGTCGAGCTTCTCGGCTACGTGATGGCCCAGGATGTGGGGCGTGCGTTGAACCCGGCCCTCGTGGAAGGTCAGATGCGGGGCGGCGTCGCCCAGGGGATCGGCTGGGCGCTCCTCGAGGAGCTCGCTCACGACGAGGACGGGCAGCTCCTCACGGGCTCGTTCATGGACTATGCGATCCCGCTCGCGGAGCGGGTTCCCGACATCGACACGCTGATCGTGGAGGTGCCGGCACCCGACGGGCCTTACGGAGCGAAGGGAATCGGCGAGGCGCCGGTGATCGCCGGCCCACCCGCGATCGCGAATGCCATTGCTGCGGCGGTCGGACTGAGACTGCGAGAGCTTCCGATGACACCTCCGCGGGTGTGGGCGGCGCTGAACGACGGCTCGGACACATGACGCTGTTCGACCGGGCGCGGACAATCGTCGAGTCGTACGAGACCGACCTGCGCTCGGAGCTGCCGGAGGGAGCCTTCCTCTTCGACGCCCACACTCACCTCGGAGACGACATCGACGGCATGCAGGCTCGCTACGAGGAGCTCTCGTCGCTCCTCGACCGGTACGGCTTCGGCGGCGCCTTCGTCTTCTGCCTGGACGAGCCCGATCGCGAGCCCGCCTTCTGCGTCCCCAACGACCGGACTCTCGCCCACGCGGAGCGATCGGGCGGGAAGCTCATCCCCTTCGTCCGCCTCGACCTGACGGCGCGCCCGCTCGAGGAGGCAACGCGCGCGCTCGACCTCGGCGCGAGAGGTATCAAGCTGCACCCGAGAGCTCAGGCGTTCGCTCTCGACGACGAGCGCCTCGGCCCGGTGTTCGAGCTGGCCGTCGAGCGTTCGGTGCCGATCCTGATCCACGGCGGGCGCGGCCTGCCCCCGATCGCGGAGCATCTGGAGACCCTCGTCCGGCGAAACGAAGGCGTCAGGCTGATCGTCGCGCACGCGGGAATCGCCGACATGGCGGGGCTCGCCGGCCGGCTCGGGGGCATCCCGGGCGTCTATTTCGACACCTCGGTGTGGAGCGCGCTCGACCTCCTCGACCTCTTCCGCCAGGTCGCCCCCGAGCAGATCGTCTACGCGTCCGACTACCCGTACGGACGCCAGCCGAACTCGCTGCTCGTGTCGATCCGCTCGGCGAAGCTCTCCGGCTTCGACGACGCCCAGCTCCGCGCCATGCTGGGCAGGACCGCCTGCGGCATCGTCGCGAACGAGCCGCCGCCGCCGCTCACGGCGCCGCGCGGGACGACGACCCTCGTACAGCCGCTGACCTTCGCCCGCATTCACCAGTACATCTCGATGGCGGTGCCGATGCTCTGGCTACGTCAACGCGATGCGGTCGGCGCGCTGGGGCTCGCCGTCAACGCGTGCCGCGAGCGAAACGGCCACGCCGAAGAGTCCGAGCGGATCCAGGAGCTCCTGGTGACCGCAGCCGAGCTCTGGCGCGGCGGGGGCGACGATGTCTCAGACGACGATCGCTTCGCAGCTATTCGAGCAGCGATCCAGCTGGTCAACCTCGCGGATCTGATCGCGGTTACGACGCGCGCCTAACCTCAACGCGCTGCGTAGAGCCGGCGTACACCTTCGATTCCCTTCAGCTCGTACTCGCCACGATCCTCGAACTGGAGGCCAGAGCCGGCAACGAGGTCGCGCGTCGTCGAGCTCACGAGGACGTCGCCCGCGTCCCCCGCCGACATGATCCGAGCACCGACGTGAACGGCGATACCACGTGGCTTATCGCCGGAGCGCCGCTCGACCTCACCCGTGTGCACTCCTGCTCGCACGTCGAGGCCAAGCGCACGCAGCGCCTCGTTGATCTCGAGTGCACAACGGATCGCCCGCGCCGGTCCGTCGAAGACCGCAAGGAAGCCGTCGCCGGCCGTGTCGACTTCCTCGCCGGAAAAGCGCGTGAGCTGACGACGGACGGCCGCGTTGTGTGTCGCAAGGAGAGAGGCCCACGCCACGTCGCCGAGGGACCCCGCTTTCTCCGTCGACCCGACGAGATCCGTGAAGAGAATGGTCGCGAGGACCCGGTCCGACGCGGGCGCCGGACGCACGCCCGTGAGGAACTCCTCGACCTCGTCGAGGATCTCGTCCGGTCGCACAGCGGGCAGGTGATCGTCGCCACTCAGCTCGACGAAGCGGGCGGCCGGAATCCGAGCAGCGATGTAGCGCCCTTCCTCGGGCCGTGAGTCGCGGTCGCCGCTGCGGTGGAGGACGAGAGTGGGACACTGAACGGCGGCCAGCACGTGGCGCACGTCGGCCTCCGAGTTCATCAGGATCAGGTCGCGTGCTGCGGCCGGACTCAAGGAGGCTCGCCCCAGCCGCTGGTACCAGAGGCCCAATGCTTCGTCTGCGTTCGGTGACATCGTCGCGATGTCGACGTTCTCGCCCCATGTGTCCTCGAGCTCCTGCGCGTACTCGAGCCGTTCCTCCGCGGTCGGCGCCCACGGATAGTCCTCGTCGGGGTCGCGACGTTTTGCGTACGCCCCGTAGAGAACGAGCGCGCGCGTCCTCTCCGGATAGGTGGCCGCAAAGAGGACACACATCGGTCCGCCTTCCGAGTAGCCGAAGAGGGCGGCCTGCTCACTCCCCGCCGCATCCATGACGGCGCGGACATCATCCATGCGCGCCTCGAAGTCGGGCAGGCCGACCGTGCGATCAGAGAGTCCGGTGCCGCGCTTGTCGAAGCGGATGAGCCTGGCGAACGACCCCAGACGCTCGAGCAGGTGCGCCATTGACGGGTACTCCCAGTCGATCTCGAGATGCGAGAAGAACCCGGGGACGAGAACGAGGTCGAACGGCCCGTCGCCCGTCACCTGGTAGGCGACGTTGACGTCGCCGCTCCGCGCGTACCGGATGGTTGCGTTCATCGCGTGAGATCCTCGAACCGGAAGCAGTCGACGGTGTGGTCGTTGACCATCCCCGTCGCTTGCATGAAGGCGTAGCACACGGTCGGACCGACGAAACGAAAGCCGCGCCGCTTGAGATCCTTGGAGAGCGCTCGAGACTCATCGGTCTCCGCCGGCAGCTCCGCGAGCGCGTGCCAGCGGCCAACGATGGGCTTTCCGTCCACGAACCGCCAGAGGTAGGCGTCGAAGCTCCCGAGCTCGTCCCGTATCTCGAGCACGCGGGCGGCGTTCGTAAGCGCGGACTCGACCTTGAGCCGGTTGCGCACGATTCCGGCGTCTGCGAGAAGGCGCTCGGCATCCTTCGGCCCGAACTGCGAGACGACCTCCGGGTCGAAGTCAGCGAACGCGCGGCGATACCCCTCACGCTTGTTCAAGATCGTGCTCCACGAAAGGCCGGCCTGCGCTCCTTCGAGCGTCAGCAGCTCGTAGAGATGGCGATCGTCGTGCGAGGGAACGCCCCACTCCTCGTCGTGGTAGGCGGCCATGAGCTCGGAGCTGCCCGAGGCCCATTCGCATCTCGTGAGGGTCATGAGCCTGGATAGGATCGCACGCTGATGCGCCGCGTCCTTCTGGCACTCGCTCTTTTTGCGCTCGCTGCCTCAGGGTGCGGCGGAGGAGACGACGAGACGAGTGCGTCGGCAGGCGGTGAATGCGAAGACGTCGGAGCGCCCGCGCCCGGCGAGCCAGAGGCCCTCGAGGCACCCGCTGACTCTTTGTCGGCCGGCAAGAGCTACAGCCTCGTGCTCGAGACCAACTGCGGCACGTTCACGGTCGCGCTTGACACAAAGCTCGCTCCGGAGACGACCGCGTCGCTCGTAGCCCTCGCCCGAGCCGGGTATTTCGATGACACCGTCTTCCACCGGATTGTCCCGGGCTTCGTCATCCAGGGTGGCGATCCGACGCAGACCGGCGGCGGCGGCCCGGGCTACAGCACCGTCGACGTCCCGCCGCCGAGTGCGAAGTACGTGAAGGGGGTCGTCGCGATGGCGAAGGCTCCGACCGAGCCGCCGGGCGCGTCCGGGAGCCAGTTCTTCGTCGTCACAGCCGCTGACGCCGGCCTGCCGGCCGAGTACGCGATCGTCGGCGAGGTGACGGAAGGGCTCGACGTCGTCGAGCGGATCGGCGCACTCGGCGATCCGACGACAGAGCAACCGACGCAGCCGGTCGTCATCGAGACCGTCACCGTCAGCGAGGGCTGATGACCAAGTTGGCCGCGGTAGTCCTCGCCGCCGGCGAGGCGTCGCGGTTCGGAGGACCGAAGCAGCGGCTTCTCCTGCCTGTGGTTCTCGAGCGACTCGCTCGTGCCCCCGTCGACGAGATCGTCGTCGTCGAAGGCGCATACGAGCTCGAGCTGCCAAGTAACAGTCTGTTACAAGGAGCGCCGACGCGACTCGTGGAGTGTCGGGAGTGGGATCGCGGCCCGGGGGCGTCGCTTCGCTGTGGACTCGACGCCCTCGCCGAGGACGTGGACGTGGCCGTCATAGTTCTCGCCGACGGGCCGGATCTCTCACCCGAAGCGGTCGAGCGGGTGCTCGCGGCCTGGAGCGCCGGCGGAGGGATCGCAGCAGCCTCCTACGACGGCGAGCGTGGTCACCCGCTCGCGATCGGGCGCACTGATTGGACGGGGATTCCAGACGAAGGGCTCCGAGATCGACCTGTGCGTCTCGTCCCGTGCGACGACCTCGGAGCGCCCGGCGATGTCGACGCGCCGGAGGACCTGCCGAAACCCTAAAGGGCCGTCGCGTCGAGCCCGCGAAGCTCCTCGAGCTTCGCCATGAGCCCGGGCGGCATGCGCTCGACCGCGCTCAGCTTCACGTATCGCCGCAGGCTCTCCTCGAAGCGGTAGCGGCGGCGGCAGTAGTCGCAACCTCCGAGGTGCGACTCGGCGGTTGCCCACTCCTCGTTCGTGAGCGTCCGGTCGAGGAAGTCCTGGAGAAGCTCCTCGCACCTGTCACAGGGATCGCCGCTCACGCGCGCCCCTCGCCGAGGAACGCGCGCGCGTTCGAGGCTGACATGAGGCGTTTCACGTGAGCGCCTCCTCAGCGAGCTTCTGCTTGAGTGCGCGACGGCCCCGGTGCAGACGCGACATCACCGTCCCGATCGGCACATCGAGGATCTGGGCGGCGTCGGCGTACGTGAAGTCGCCGATGTCGACGAGCACGACGACGTCCCGGAACTGCGGCCGGATCTCCGAGAGCGCGTTCACGATCGAATCCTGCGACATGCGCTCGACGACCTGCTCCTGCTCGAGCGCCTCCTCACCTGCCGCCGACGCGACCTTGTTGGCGAGGTAGTAGTCGCCTTCCTCGAGCGGCTGTGTCTGGGGAGTCCGCTGAATCCGGCGGCCGCGATCGACGTTCAGGTTCGTGAGGATGCGGAGCAACCACGCGCGCATGTTCGTTCCCGGGCTGTAGGAACGCCAGCTTCGGAATGCTCTTGCATAGGTCTCCTGCACCAAGTCCTCTGCCTCCTCACGCGAGCCGGCGAGCCGTCTCGCAACCCGGTAGGCCTGATCGGCGAGCGCCAGAGCCTCCTCCTCGAAGCGCACGCGGTCGCGCGCTTCCGTCGCGATCCGTCGTGCTTCGGTGGCCTGCTCGGGCTCGCTCACCGGACTACCGTACCCTTGCGTTACGGGAGGCTGCAACGAGGCTGCCGGCCCGGCTATTCCCACTCAGCCGGCGCCTCGCGGAAGCCCGCGCGGGCGAGAGCGGCGAGAATCTCCGACCTCGAGGTGCGTTCCTCGTCCCACGCGAGCGTGACGTCTCCCATGAGATTCGCATTGGCGGACTCGAGACCGTCGTGACTCTGGAGCGCAGCTGCGAGTCGGCCGATGCAGCGCTCGCAGCGCACACCGCTGACCTGCAGCGTCTCCGTCACGGTCGGCATACGGGCGATGCTAGCGCGGCAGCCTCCTGCAGTTGCACCTCGCGATCGGCGAGACCGATGAGGAGGGAATCGTGCGTCGCGCAGACGACGGTCGTTCCGGTTCGGCGCGCGAGACCCGCCAGGAGGTCTCCGACGGCAAGCGTCGTCACCGCGTCCAAGCGCGCGGTCGGCTCGTCCGCGAGGACGACCGCTGGACGCGGTGCGAACGCACAGGCGAGGGCGACTCGCTCACGCTGTCCGGCGGAGAGCACGCCCACCGGGCGATCGGCGTGCTCGGCGAGATCGACCGCGGCAAGCGCCTCCGCGGCCCGCTCGCGGGAGTCGCTTCCGACGATCCCGCGGAGGGCCAACCCGAGCTCGACGTTCTCGAGTGCCGTGAGGAAGTCGGAGAGCCCCGGATCCTGCATGACCACTCCGATCCGGTCGCGCCGCAAGGCCGCTCGTGCCTCGCGGTCGAGCGAGGAGATCGCCACCTCGTCGAGCAGGATCTCGCCCACGTCGGGCAGATCGAGCCCGGCGAGCAACGCGAGGAGCGTGGACTTTCCCGATCCCGAGGGGCCCGTGACGACCGCCAGCTCCCCGGACCGAAACAGCGCGTTCATGCCTGCGAGAGCGACTTGTTCGCCGTACCGTCTGGACACGCCGCGAGCTTCGAGCTCTCCGCCGCGTTGACCGAGGGCGGGCTGCGCCGTCGCGGGACCCGGCTCCGCATCGCGAACGTCCCCCGAGCGGTGCAGCTCGACCACCCCGTTTCGAGATACGACGCGGGCGCGCTCGCCGATGCCGGCGGAATGGAGCAGCTCCTCGGGCACGCGCAGCCAACCGCCCTCGCCGACCACGACCGTGTCCTCCCCGTCCCGCTGCTCCTCGCTGACGCGGCCGTCCCGGATGTGGACGACGCGGTCGGCGATCTTCGTCGAAGCCGGATCGTGACTCACCACGACCGCGGCCGCGCCGTGCTCTGCGACCAGCTCCTCGAAGAGCTCGTACACACCTAGGGCGGCAGCCGCATCGAGCTCTCCGGTCGGCTCGTCCGCGATCAGAAGCCGAGGTCGGTGCGCGAGAGCGGCGCAGAGCGCGACGCGCTGTTGCTCACCGCCCGAAAGCTCGCTCGGAAGTGCGGCCGCGCGATCGAGGAGTCCGACGCGCTCGAGGAGCTCCCGCGCGCGGCTGCGGCGCTCCCGAGATCCGACCGACAGGAGACCGAGCGGGACACCCACGAGCTCCTCCGCGGTGAGCTCGCCGGCGAGAGCTCGCCAGTAGTGCTGATCCGCGTAGCCGAGCGTCCGGCTCCGGTGACGGGCGAGCTGCCGGTCGGTTGCGCGCGCGAGATCGAGCCCGGCGACCACCACCGTGCCCGCAGACGGGCGCTCGAGCCCGGCCAGGATGCGCATCAGCGTCGTCTTGCCCGAGCCGCTTGGCCCGAGCACGACGCAGATCTCGCATTCCTCGACGGAGAGCGTGAGGCCGCGAAGAGCAGCAAGGCCTCCGGTCGGCGACGGATATACCGCATACAGCTCGCGGGTCTCGACGATCGCGGTCATGAGTGCTTCCCGCCGTAGATACGGTCGTGAGTCGCCGGCGAGAACCGAGCAGGCCTAGGACGCAGGGAGCGCCAATGTTGGTGAACATTGGCGCGACCGAGGACGACGGCATGCGAAGTGTTCGCGAGGAGCGCGAACGCGGGCGTAGTTGCGGCGGGGAGCACTAACGGTGCACCGGGCCACGCGGTTGGGAGAACGCGCGACGCGTGGTCGCATCCACGAGAAGCACGGCGAGGACGACGTACGCCACGATGCCCGCGGCGACGACGACGAGGTCGACGGTCGCGGCCAGCGGGGGCTCGGCGAATCCCCCGCGCGACGTTACCGCGA
>Ga0136633_1003163_pt1 | contig 10928 bp, 7 predicted proteins | sample AntDrymeUQ832206_2_FD_105494 | JGI IMG/M metagenome (GOLD analysis project Ga0136633, IMG submission 105494) | Polar desert sand microbial communities from Dry Valleys, Antarctica - metaG UQ83 (22.06) | ecosystem: Environmental > Terrestrial > Soil > Desert | place: Antarctica: Dry Valley...
AGCGTCGCGTGCCCGGCCGCTCGTGCGCCGGCGACGTCGTGCTCGGCGCTGTCGCCGATGCAGAGCAGCCGCGATCGGTGACCGAGCAGGGCGACCGCATCGGCGTAGATCTGCGGGTAGGGCTTGCCAATCCAGGTGACCGTGCCACCGAGGGCCTCGTACACCTCCGCAATGGCGCCCGGTGCGGGTACCAGACCATGCCGCGTCAGCATCCAGCGGTCGGGGTTACAGCACATCGCCGGCATCGTCAGGCCTTGGAGGCGATGACGATAGTCCTCGAGCGAGGTGTGCGGGGCGTTCGATCCGAGGATCAGCAACAGCTCGGCGTCGCCGGCATCGTGCACGGTCTGCACACCATCGAAGCCGTAGTCCTCGCCGTCCTTGCCGATCACCATGACTCTCGGGACCGGCTGCATCGCCACGATGGACCGCCAGGCGACTTCGCCTGAACTGACGACGTCGACGAAGCAATGGCGCGGAACACCCATCTGCACGAGCCGGTGGCGATTGGCCGCCGCCCGCTTGCCGGAATTGGTCAGCACCGCCACTGCGAGGTGCTGCGCCTGCAGTCCGGCAAGCACCCCAAGCACCTGCGGGTACAGCGAGTGGCCGTCGTGGATGACGCCGAACTGATCGATCAGGACGGCATCGAAGTCGCCGGCGATGTCCGACAGGCGGTCAACACGCATGGCCGAGCCCCCGCCACGCCAGCCTCGCGGTGCCCACAGCCGCGTGCTCACTGCGCGAGGGCAATCCCGGCACGCCCAGCAGCCGCAGCCTGATTCGAGTCCAGCCGGCGTTGGCGGCGCCGCCGCCCGTCGACCGAATCGTCGCGAGCGGCGACGCGCCGCGTTCTGCCAGCGCCTGATACCCACGCATTTCGATGGCCGCGATGCCCTCGAGCAGGCCGTGCAGGAACTGGGCCCGGTCGTCCGGGCGCGGCTCGAGGCGCGCCTGCAGCAGGGGGTCGTTGACCGGGAATCGCTCGCCGGGGCCGTCGAGCGGGTAGTAGTCCAGCCCGCTGGGTGCCGCGTCGTCGATGGTTGGCATCAGCGCGTCGATCTCGTCCCGCGTGAAGTACTTGGCCACCACGCCGCCGCCGCTGTTGGACGCGCCGCCGGCCAGCCACTGGTCGCCGATCCGGTGGCTGTACACGCCGCACTCCGACGCGAACACCGGCCGGTCCGTGAGCAGCTTGAGCGTCAGGGTCGTGCCGAGTGCGGTCACGCCGTCGCCTGGGTCAGTCGCACCGCTGGCGAGAAAGGCCGCGCAGCCGTCCGTGGTCCCCGCCACGACGACGACGTCTGGCGGCAGGCCCAGCGTGTCCGCCAGTGCGGCTTGCACAGGAGCCAGCCGGGTGCCCGCAGGCACCACGCGCGGCAATCGGGCCATCGCCATCCCCGTGGCGCGGATCCAGTCGGGCCACGTCCTGGTGACCGGGTCGTAGCCTGTCTTGAGCGCGTTGTTCTCGTCGGTCACGTGGTGGCAGCCCGAGAACCGTGCCGAAATCCAGTCTGCCTGATGGACGACGCGCCCGCCCGTCAGGTCGAGGGCCCGGGCCAGGGGCGACGTGCGCCCGAGCGCAGCGGTCTCGCGGGGGGCGACCGCCGCGATCCTGGCAGCCGCGTCCGCGCTCGCGATGTCGAGATACATGGAGGCCGGGCCGGTCGGCGTACCCGCCGCATCAATCGGCACGATCGTCCCGGACGTGCCGTCCACGGCAAGCGCACGCACACGCACGCCGGTGAGGTCGAGCCGCGCGAAGGCACTCCGGGTGGCGCGCCACCACTGATCGGGGTGCTGGCGGACGCGGCCGTCCTGGTCCGGGCAGGGCGGGGGCATCGGCACCGAGGCCAGGGCGCACAACGAGCCAGCCTCATCCACCGCCGCGATGCGCACGCCGGACGAACCGACGTCGATCCCGAGTACCACGTCAGTGCGCATCCGCATCATCTTGCCCGATTCCGACACCGGTCCGACGCTATGCTTGGCGGACCGGCCTATCGCCGATGCCACGCCCCCACCGATGATCACACTCGACGATATCCGGCAGGCCAGGCCAGCCATCGCACCCTATGTCCGGCGCACGCCGCTGCAGCGCAGCAGGACGCTCAGCTGCGACCTTGGCACCAACGTCCACTTGAAGTTCGAGCTGTTCCAGCGCACCGGCTCGTTCAAGCCCCGCGGAGCCTTCAACCAGTTGCTGCAGCTCACACCCGAGGAACGCGCGGGTGGGGTGGTTGGGGTGAGTGGCGGCAACTTCGCACAGGCGCTCGCCGACGCTGGCAGCACGCTCGGCGTCTCGACGTCGCTGTGCATGCCGACGATGGCGCCGGCGGCGTCGGTCGAGGCGACCCGGCGCTACGGCGCCGCGATCGAGCTGTCGCCGTCGTTCCCTGAAGTCTTCGCACGGGCCGAGGCGTTGCGGCAGGAGGGCCGTCGCCTGCTCCATCCCTTCGACGACCCGTACCAGATGGCCGGCGTCGGCACCATCGGTCTCGAGATCCACGAGGATCTGCCGACGGTCACCGATGTCGTGATCAGCATCGGAGGCGGCGGCCTGTACACCGGGATTGCTGTGGCGCTGGAGGCGCTGGTGGCCGGGATCCGCGTCTGGGGCGTCGAGACCGAAGGCGCTGAGGCGATGGGCGAGGCGCTGAAGGCGGGCAAGGTCGTCCCGGTGACGCCGACATCGCTGGCCAGAACGTTGGGCGCGCCGTACGTGGCCGCCGACGCACTCACCGTCATGCAGCGCCACGCGGACCGCTACGTCGTCGTGCCCGATCGCGAGGCGTACCAGGCTGGCGTCTACCTGCTCGAGCGAACCAAGGTGAACGCCGAACTGGCGGCATCCTGCACGCTGGCCGCCGCCCGCCGGCTGCGTGGCCGGTTCGGGCCCGATGATGAGGTCGTGTTGGTGCTGTGCGGGGGCAACGTCTCGATGGACGACTGGGCCGACTATCGGTCCAGGTTCGGCGCATAGGGGAAGACGCATGGCCATCAGGGTCGTGAGGCTCGGCACGGACCGGCACGATGGGGAAGGGCTGCGGATCGGCACCGTGCGGCGGCCGCCACGCGGCGTGTCGAAGAGCGAATTCGCGTCGCGCAACTTCTTCGACGTCTGGATGCCGATGCTCGCCCCGAGCGAACCCGTGGTGACTGCTGGCCAGCACGTCGCCGGCGACAAGGCCTGGGAGGCCTTCGTGCGCCGATACCGCGCCGAGATGAGGGCGCCCGACGCGGCGCGATTGCTCGACCTGCTGGCGGCGCTGTCGCACGACGCCTCCTTCTCGGTGGGGTGCTACTGCGAGCAGGAGCAGCGGTGCCACCGTTCCGTGCTGCGCGAGCTGCTGGTCGAGCGTGGCGCGTCGATCGCCGTGGGCTGAAGTCGTCGCCACGGGCGCCTCGGGGAGGCGCCCCTACCGTTTCGGCATCCTGGTCGGGCCCTCACGACGAGCACCGCGAGGAGTAGTGGGCCCACCAGGATTCGAACCTGGGTCCAACCGATTATGAGCCGGCGGCTCTGACCGCTGAGCTATGGGCCCCTCGAGGGAACTGGATCTACGCGACTGTCGCCCCTTGCACGAACGCCCGGCGGCTCCGCGATTGTGCCAGAAACCCCGTCGTCCCGCCTGCCGGCCCGCCAGGGCGGCTCGCGCCGCTACCCGGCCTTGCCCTGCAGCCGCTGTGCGACGCGCTGGACGTCGTCCATCACGCGCAGCAGATTGCCGCTCCACAACTTGCCAATCTGATCCTCGGTGTAACCACGGCGCACCAGTTCGAGCGTGACGTTGAACGTCTCGTCGGCGCCATCCCAGCCATCCACGCCGCCGCCGCCGTCGAAGTCCGACGAGATGCCGACGTGGTCGATGCCCATCTTCTTCACGAGGTAGTCGATGTGGTTGACAAAGTCGGCGACCGTCGCGCGAGGCTGGCCAGGGAACTGGCGATTGACCTCGGCCATCCTGGCGCGGTACTGGGCGCGTGCCTGGTCACTCATCTCGCCGAGCCCACCGGCTGGCAGGCTCCGGCGCAGTTGGGCGACGGCGGCCGCGCGGGCCGGCCCGTCGGGCGGCTTGATCTTCACGTAGCCGTCGAAGGCGACCGTCTGGACGACGCCGCCGTTGTTCTTGATGGCCAGCAGTTGCTCGTCGTCGAGATTGCGACTGTGGTTGGCCACCGCACGCGCCGATGAGTGCGACGCAATCACCGGTGCCTTGGACAGGGCGATGGCCTGCAGGTTGGCCTGCTTGGACGGGTGCGACAGGTCGATCATGAAGCCGAGGCGATTCATCTCGGCGATCGCCTGCTTGCCGAGTGCGCTCAGGCCGTGGTGCAGCCACGTGCCATCGCGCTCGCCCGTGTTGGAGTCGGCGAACTGGCTGTGGCCGTTGTGCGCCAGCGACAGGTAACGCCCGCCGCGGTCGTAGAACTCTTTGAGCCGCGAAAGATCGGTTCCGAGCGGGTACGCGTTCTCGACCCCAATCAGCGCGACCTTCCGACCAGACGCCGCGATGCGCCGTACGTCGGCCGCCGTCAGCGCCAGGCCGATCCTGGCGGGCGCGATCTGCTCGGTGAGGCGGTGAATCGCGTCGAACTTCGCCACCGCCTGCGCGTAGGCCTGGTCGTAACCGGCCGCCGTGAGCGGCCCCTGGGCGACGTAGACGATGAAGAACGACGCGTCCAAGCCACCCTCCTGCATCTTGGGCAGGTTCACCTGGGTGTCGAGCCGCTGCGTGTAGTTGCGCTCGGAGGTGAAGTTGCGCACGGCGATGTCATCGTGCGTGTCGAGGGTGATCACCCGCTCGTGAATCGCCCTGGCCTTGGCGACCACTGCGGCGTCTGGCGTCTGCGCCCCTGCCGCGATGGCCAGGCCGAGAGTGAACGCCAGTGGGAGGAGCAGGACGCGCGCCAGAAGGGGCATGGCCAGTGATTTTGTCAGAAGTGCGACACCCGTTCCGCGGTATCGGTGCGTGAAGAGTGGCGCGCGGTACAGTTGGCCGATGACACGCCGCGTCGGTTTGGGCCTCATGGCTTGGGTGCTGCTGGCACGGCTTGCCTGCGGCCAGGTGGCGCCGGCGGCGCCGCTGATTCGTGACGTGGCGCCCGGCAGCGGCGTGCTGGTCGTGAGAAGCGACGGCTCGGTCCTCACCTGGGCCAAGTCTCCGCAAGGGACCGTCCACGCGCCGACGGCCCTGAGCCTTCCCGGTCCGGCGCGGCGCGTGGCCGTGGGCGGCTCCAACCTTGGCCGTTTCACCGGCTACGCCGTTCTCGAGGACGGCACGGTGGTGGCGTGGGGGGCCAATGACGAGGGGCAACTGGGCAGCGGTGCGCCTGGCGCCGACGTCACGCCCGGCACCTATCCCAAGTCGTCGAACGCACCAGTCCGGGTCACGGGTCTGAAGGACGTCCTCGACATCGACGCCGGGGACAGGCACGTCGTCGCCCTGCGCGGTGATGGGAGCGTCTGGGCATGGGGCACCCGCGACGATGGCGCGCTCGGAGGGGGCGAGGTCGTGCCCAAGGGCAGCGTGCGCGTGCTGAGTGCGATGGCGCCGGTTCGCGTGCCGCTCGAAGGCGTCACGCAGATCGCGGTCGCGGCGCGACATACGCTCGCCCTGACGCGCGAGGGTCGCGTGTATGCCTGGGGATCGAACCGGATGGGCGAACTGGGCAACGGCACGCGTGACACGGGCTGGACGCCGTCGCTGGTGCCCAATCTCGAGCGCGTCGTGGCGATTGCGGCCGGCAATGGCGGCAACAGCCATGGCGTCTCCGGTGCGCTGCGTGACGATGGCACGGTCTGGATGTGGGGCACCAACGACTCGGCGATGATCGGCAACAGCCAGAGCGCCGCCGAGCGCGACGACGGCACGCTTCTGCATGCGGTACCCGAGCAGGTCACGGGGATCACGACGGCGCGAGGGCTCAGCATCGGGGGCGGGCATGTCGCCGTGTTGCTGGCCGATGGGACGCTGCGGATGTGGGGCCACAACGGCTACGGCGGGATCGGTAACGGCACGTCTGGCGCGTATGTGCCGCGGCCGGTCAAGGTCACCGGTCTGACCGACGTCGTGTCGATCTACCTCGGCATGATGCGGTCGTATGCGGTGCGCGCGGACGGGTCACTCTGGGTGTGGGGGTTCAAGCAGCTGGAGCGCGGCGTGCTCGGCCGCCACCTGAACGTGCCGACGCGCCTCGACCTCCCGTGAGGCCTCTGCACGCGTAAGTGTCGAACGAGGGCGCCCCGGTGCAGGGGCGCCCTCGTTCAGCGTGTCACGGACGGCGTGTTACGAACGGCCTTCCAGGAAGGCCTTGAGCTTGCGGCTGCGCGACGGATGACGCAGCTTGCGCAGCGCCTTGGCCTCAATCTGCCGGATCCGCTCGCGCGTGACCGCGAAGTTCTGGCCGACTTCCTCGAGTGTGTGCTCGCTGCCATCACCCACGCCGAAGCGCATCTTGATGACACGCTCCTCGCGCGGCGTCAGCGTCTTCAGCACGTCATCGGTCTGTTCCTTCAGGTTCAGATTGATGACCGCCTCGGCCGGCGACACGATGTTGCGATCCTCGATGAAGTCGCCGAGGTGCGAGTCCTCTTCTTCGCCGATGGGCGTCTCGAGCGAGATGGGCTCCTGCGCGATCTTCAGGACCTTGCGGACCTTGGCCACGGGGATGTCCATGCGCTGCGCGATCTCTTCGGACGTCGGCTCGCGGCCCAGTTCCTGGACCAGCGCGCGCGAGGTGCGAATCAGCTTGTTGATCGTCTCGATCATGTGCACCGGGATGCGGATGGTGCGTGCCTGGTCGGCGATGGCGCGGGTGATGGCCTGTCGAATCCACCACGTCGCGTATGTCGAGAACTTGTAACCGCGTCGGTACTCGAACTTGTCGACGGCCTTCATCAGGCCGATGTTGCCTTCCTGGATGAGGTCCAGGAACTGCAGGCCACGGTTGGTGTACTTCTTGGCAATCGACACCACGAGGCGCAGGTTGGCTTCGACCAGTTCCTTCTTGGCCTGTTCAGCCTGCATCTCGCCGCGGTAGATCGTCTCGAGCGTGTGCCGCAACCGCTCAGGTGTCTCCTCGAGGTCGGACGACATCTGCTGCACGACCGCCCGCAGGTCCTTCTGCCGCTTGAGCAGGACCTTCTTTTCCTCTTCCTTCAGCTTCGGCTTGCGGCCCTTGGCCGTCGGGTTCACCTGTCGTTCGATGTGGTCGGCCTCGCGCTGCAGCTTCTGCACCGCTTCGACCTGCTCCTTGATCTCCTCGATCAGGCGCCGCTTGACCGCCTCGGTGAACTCGATGCGCCGGATCGCCTTGGAGATCTGCACGCGCTTGCGCAGCATCGACCAGCGCGCCTTGCGCCACTTGCCGAGCTCGGCCTTGGTCTTGCCCTTCTTGATCCCGGCGAACTTGAGTTCGGCGGCCTTGAAGCTGGTGATCGACTTCTTCACCGACTCGATCTGCTTGAGCACTTCCTTGGCCCGCTCTTCGAGACGGTCTTCGGTGACCTCCTCGTCGGTGAAGATCGCGATCTCGCGGATGGTGCGCTGGCCAGCCTTCAGCTGCTCGCCCATCTCGAGGATCTTCTTGGCCACGGTCGGCGTCCGCGAGATCGACTTGATCACCGCCAGCTTGCCGCGCTCGATGCGCTTGGCAATCTCGACCTCGCCCTCGCGCGTCAGCAGGGGCACGGTCCCCATCTCGCGCAGGTACATGCGCACCGGGTCGTTGGTCTTGTCCAGCGCTCCCGGTGTCAGGTCGAGTTCCGGCTCCTCGCCCGTGTCCGGACGGTCCAGCATCTTGTCTTCGCGGTACTTCTGCTCGGACTCGACCACCTCGATGCCGGCGTTGCCGAAGGTGCTGAATAGGTCCTCGAGCTCGGCGGCCGACGAGGTGATGTCGGCCGGCAGCACTTCGCTGACCTCGTCGTACAGGAGATAGCCCTTCTCCTTGCCGATCGCGATCAGGTGACGCACTTCGTCGTACTTGTCCTCGATGGACACGTCCGCTTGTCGGCCCGCGCGTGGCGCGGGACGATCCTCTGTCTTCACTTCAGTGCCTCGATCCGTTCCAGCAGTGCCTTTTTTTGCAGCCATAGCGCCAGGATTCGCTCCGTGTTCGCCGGGCCGCCGGACTCCTGCAGCTGGTCTATTTCCCGCTGCACGCTTGCCCGCTCCCGCTCCAGCCGCAGCGTTCGTATCACTCGTACGCACGACTCGGGCGTCGCCACGACGCCCGCGCTCATCGTCAACCCGGTGACCCACCGGCGCTCCTCTTCTGTGAGACCTGCCAGGACTTGTTCCGGCATCTGCTCCGGGTCCGGCACGTCCGTGGTGAGCACCAGGCGGAACAGCCGCCCGGTGCGCAACTGCTCGAGATCTGCATCCTCGAGCGCATCCATCGCGAGCATCGCTTCTCGTGGCGTGGTCATCACGCCGACGATGAGCTCGCGTTCCGCCCGGCTCACCCCGGGCATCGACGCGCGGCGAGCCGTGTCGGGCAGGGTCTCCTGCCTGGTCACAGCTGCCTTGCGAATCTCCTGCCGGATCGTCTCCTCGCTCACTTGTGCGCGATGCGAAAGTCGATCCGCGAACTGGTCCCGGGCCAACGCCTCGGGGATGCGGGCGGCCACCGCCAGCATCTCGTTCAGGAACGCCACGCGTCCCATCGGGTCCTTCACGTTGTGCCGCGCTGCAGCGCGGTCGAGCACGACCTCGAGATACGGCCGCGCCTGTTCCACCTTCTCCCGGTACGCGTCGCCGCCGTAGCGTCGGACAAACGTATCGGGATCCTCGCCCTCGGGCAGCAGGGCCACGCTCACCTGGAAGCCCTCGGCCACCAGCAGGTCCCCCGACTTGACCGCCGCCTTCTGTCCGGCCCCGTCGGCGTCGAAGCTCAACACCACCTTGGACGCGAACCGACGCAACGTTTGCGCCTGCGCGGCGGTGAGTGCCGTGCCACTGGACGCCACCGTCTCGGGGACGCCGCCCTGCCAGGCCTGGAGGACGTCGAAGTAGCCCTCCATCATTACGACGCTGCCGGCCTTCCTGATGGCGTGCTTGCTCAGATGCAGCCCGTACAGTACCCGGCCTTTCGTGTAGAGCGGGGTCTCCGGCGAGTTCAGGTACTTCGGCACCTGATCATCGGTCATCGCCCGCCCGCCAAACGCGACGATCGACCCGCCCTCCCTATGGATAGGAAACAGCAGGCGTTGCCGGAACCGGTCCACCACGCTGCCATCGTCACGCTGGAACGCCAGGCCGCCTCGGACGAGCTGCCCGGGCGAGAAGCCCTGCTGCTTCAAGTGCCGGACCAGCATGTCGCGCGACGCAGGAGCGTACCCAATCCCAAACGTCTCGACGGCCTCCGAGCGGACATCCCGACGCGTCAGCAGTTCCCGCGCTGCCGCCCCAGCCGGACTGGCAAGCTGTGCCGCATAGAAGGTCCGAGCCAGCTCATGCGCCTTGAGGAGCGCCTCCCGCTCGGCTTCTTCAGCATGGGCCTCTGGCGAAGCCGGAGCTTCCGGCAACGTGATGCCGCACCGCGCCGCCACCCGTTTCACCGCGTCCTGGAACCCCACACCCTCCTGCAGCTCCACGAACTTGAAGACGTCGCCCCCCTGGCCGCAGCCGAAGCAATGAAAAAACCCCTTGTCGCGATTCACCGTGAACGACGGTGTCCGCTCTCCGTGAAACGGGCAGAGCCCCTTGTACGTGGTCCCTGCCTTGCGCAGGGGAACGTATTCCTGCACCACCTGCACGATGTCGGCGGCATGCCGGATCTGGTCGATGAGCTCCCGCGCGTAAAGCACCCGGCCCTACTCCCTCAGTTCTACCAGCGTCACCGCGCCGCCACCCATGTCGGTGGGCGCAGGAGCGGCCCGCAAGACCAGCGGATGTGCGCGCAGATAGCCGCCCAGGGCCTGCCGCAGGCGGCCGGTGCCGTGGCCGTGAATCACCCGCACTGTCCGTAGTTCCTGCATCGCCGCCTCGTCGAGGAACTTGTCGGCGCGGTCGATCGCCTCGTCCACGGTGCAGCCGATGACGTTGAGGTCGCCGCCGCCATGGGTCGCCTGGCCGCGCGACGCCAGGCGGACGTTGACCTTCGGTGCGGCCGCGGCCGGCGCGCCGCCGACCTTGCGCAGTTCGGTCACCTTGACCCGCATGCGCTTGCCGTGCACGTCCACCTCGGCGTCCCGGTCAGCCAGGCTGCGGACCACGCCCTGCAGCCGAAGCGACCCGACCTCGACGCGGTCTCCCGCGGCGAGCGGCCCGGCGGCGTCGGGCCGCGGCGGCAGTACCGGCTCGGCGGGCGAAAACGAACCGCCGTCGCGCACGCGTTCGGCAATCGAGTCCAGCGCGGCGCGTGCGGTGGCCCGGAGATCGCCGGTGACGCCGGTCGGGATCGACGTGATCAGCTTGATTTGCTGCTTCTCCAGGGCCGCCGCCTGCTGACGCAGGCCGGCGACCACCGTGTCCACTTCGGCGCGGGCGTCGCGCAGTTGCTCGTTCAGCCGCTGTTCCAGCTTACGAGTGAACTGTGCCTCGCGCTCCCGCAGCGTTTCCTCACGCGCCCGCAACTGCCGTTCCGACGCTTCTGCCTGCGCGCGCGCCTGGGTGGTGAGTCGGCGCTCGTGGTCCAGCGATTGCAGCTCGCGGTCGAGCTTGGCCATCTGCTCCGACAGCCGCACCTCACTTTCGGTGCGCCACGCGAGCGCGGCGTCCAGCACGGGTTGCGGCAGGCCCAGGCGGGCGGCGATCTCGAACGCGAGGCTGCCGCCCGGCGAGCCGTAGATCAACCGGTACGTCGGGGCGAACGTCTCCGGGACGAAGCCGAAGGCGGCACAGGTGACGCCGGCCGTACTGGTCGCGTAGGACTTGATCGTCTCGTAGTGGGTGGTGGCCACGACCAGCGCGCCACGCTGG
>Ga0136633_1003164_pt1 | contig 10927 bp, 13 predicted proteins | sample AntDrymeUQ832206_2_FD_105494 | JGI IMG/M metagenome (GOLD analysis project Ga0136633, IMG submission 105494) | Polar desert sand microbial communities from Dry Valleys, Antarctica - metaG UQ83 (22.06) | ecosystem: Environmental > Terrestrial > Soil > Desert | place: Antarctica: Dry Valley...
CGACGCGCTGGCGGAACTTGATGCCCTGGAAGTCGCTCTCGTTGGCGCGATAGGTGCTCTCGGTCCACGAGCCGGAGTCGGCGTAGTCGTAGAACATCCGCGGCACCCTGCGACGGGCCATCGCGCGCAGGTCCTCGATGTGGGTGACGACGGGCGGCGGGCGTGGATTCATGGCAGCGATGCTACGTCAGCGCCCGCGCCGAGGGCGCCGCCTGACCACCGCGTTCAGAGACCGAACAGCGGCAGGTTCTCGCTTGCCTGCGGCGACGGCGTCGGCGGCGGACCCGACGACGGTTCGCCCTCGCCGGCGACCAGCCGGGCGAGGCTGGCGAGTGCCGACGCGCGCACCCCGATCAGGCGCAGCCGCCGGCTCAGGTCGACCCGGCGCAGGCACTGCCCGGCGGCCCGTCGGATCTCGCGCCCATCCATGGTGTGGGCCGGCAGGCTCAGATCGCGGGTGGCGATGCTGAAGTCGTCGAAGCGCAGCTTGATGCCGATCGTGCGGGCGGCGTAGCCCTTGCGCGCGAGATCGCCGGCGAGCCGCTGGCACAGGTCGGTGAAGATCGCGCCGAGCGCCTCGCGGTCGCGTGTCGCGTGCAGGTCGCGCTCGAAGGTCGTCTCGCGGCTGATCGACTTGGGCTCGCTCGAGGTCACGACCGGCCGGTCGTCGCGGCCGTGCGAGGCCTCGTGCAACCAGGCGCCGAAGCTCTTGCCGAAGTGGGCGAGCAGCCAGGCCGGATCGGCCGCTGCGATATCGCCGATCGTCGCCACGCCGAGGGCGGCGAGCCGCTCGGCCGCCTTCGGGCCGATGCCGTTGACCTTGCGCGCCGCCAGCGGCCAGATGCGCTCGGCGATGTCGGCTTCGCCGAGGAGCGTCAGCCCGTCGGGCTTGTCGAGCTCCGAGGCGAGCTTGGACAGCAGCTTGTTCGGCGTGATGCCGATCGAGCAGCTGAGGCCAGTCGCTTCGTGGACCGCCGCCTTCATCGCCGCGCCGACGCCTCGCCCACCGTCGTCGTGGACGCCGTCCATCTCGCTCAGATCGACGTAGATCTCATCGATGCCGCGGTCCTCGATGCGCGGCGCGATCACGGCCACGGCGGCCTTGAACAAGCGCGAGAACTTGCGGTATTCGTCGAAGTCGACCGGCAGGAGGATCGCATCGGGCGCCAAGGCGGCGGACTTCATCATTCCCATCGCCGAGAAGACCCCGAGCTTCCTCGCCTCGTAGGTGCTCGTCGTGACGACGCCGCGGCCGGCGTAGTCGCGCAGCGAGAAGAACTCCCGCGTGCCGTCGGCACGCGTGCGCGGTTGTCGATCGCGGCCGCCGCCGATGACGACCGCCTTGCCGCGCAGTTCCGGATAGCGCAGCAACTCGACCGACGCGTAGAACGCGTCCATGTCGAGGTGGGCGATCAGACGCCGCGGGCGCACGACCATGGTTCGACCCTGAGTCAGGGAGATGGGAGGGAAGCTGTAATTATGTCCAGTATCCGCCTGGCCCGCGCCGGCGACGAGGCAGCCCGGCCGCCGGATACTCGCGGGCATGACGCCCGACACCACGGCGACGACGATCCGTTTCGCAGCGGCCGCCGACGTGGCGTGGATCGCGGAGCTGTCCCGCGACCGGATCGAGGGCGGCCTCGGCTGGAGCTGGACCCGGCCGCGCGTGCTGCGCTGCCTTCAGCAACCCGAGTCGAACGTCGTCGTCGGCGTCCGCGGCAGCGAGCGGGCCGGCTTCGGCATCATGACGTACGGCGACACGGAGGCCCACCTCCTGCTGCTGGCCGTGCAGCCGCGCCACGTCCGGCGCGGCGTCGGCGCCGCCCTGGTGGCCTGGCTGGAGCGCCCGGCAGTCGTCGCGGGCATCGAGCGGGTCAGCCTCGAGGCCCGCCAGGACAACCCCGGGGCGCGGGCGTTCTACCGTCGATTGGGTTATGCCGAGATCGAGGTCCTGCCCGGCTACTACAGCGGTCGGGAGGCCTGCGTGCGGTTGGCGAAGCAGCTCGGCGGCTGCGGGAATTCGGCGGCAGCGGCGCCCTGAGGCGGCGCCGGCCGGCCGGCGCCGTCAGGCGCGCAGGACGCTGCTCTTGAAGATGCCGCGATCGCTGCCGCCGGCGGAGTACACGCTCAGGCTGTCGCGCGGCAGCAGGACGTCGATGGCCCGGTCGAGGGCCGCCGTCGCCCGCGCCAGCGACTCGCGCTGCGCCGCGACATGGCCGCTCGCCACCGCGAGCCGGGTCCGCAGCGAATGCGGCACCGGGCCGTTGCGGGCCGCGTCGGAGAAATGGGCGATCGCCACGGCGAGCGCGCGATGCAGTTCGACGGCATGCAGATCGATGCCGACCGGATCGCGGCTGCGCAGGGCATTGCCGAGCGCGGTCAGTCGGTCTTCGACGGCATCGAGGCACACCTCGAGATCGGGCGAGCCGGGTGGCACGAGAAGGGTGATCGGCGCAGGCAGCGTCATCGTCGACGAAATCCGGTTCGTGGTCGGGCGGGAAGGGCTGGAACGCTCAGCCCTTGTCGACCTGGGTGAGCAGTTCCTGCGCGTTGGCGATCAGCTTGTCGGCGATCGCATCGGCGTTGACCTTGAAGGTGCCACCGGCGATCGCGGCGCTCATCTGCTCGACCTTGCGTGCATCGAACTCGCCGGCGCTGCCACCGGAAAGCAGGGTCGAGGCGGTGCTCGACAGCGCCACCGTGGCGCTCGCATCGGCCGCTGCAGGCGCCGTGGCCGGGACCGACGCGGGCTTGCCGGCGGTGCTGGCCACGGCGGCCGGGCTGTTGGCGACCGGAGCGGGCGGCGGCTTGTCTGCGGGATTGCCGATCTTCATGGGTGTTCTCCAGGGGCGTCGGCTGGTGCCGCTGCCATCTTCATGGAGGGACTATCGGCCTGGCCGCGAGCGACTTTAGGGCTTTTTCGGCCGGTCGAGGGCCAGCCCGGTGCGATCACAGCGTCAGCTCCATGCGTCGTTCGCCGCTCGGCTGGCCGGTCACGACACGCCCGCCCTCGGTCCGGACGCGGGCCGCCTGGCCCTCGATGCCGTTGCTGAGGGCCTGACCTTCGCTTTCCAGCGAGAAGCCGGCGCCGAGGACGATGACCTTGACGGTTTCACCGGCGACGAAATACTGGCGGGCCTTCAGATGCCCCTGGCGCAACGTCTGCCCGGGCTTGATCGTCTGGGCGAGGACGCGGCCGACCGCCTGCCTGGGGTCGACGATGGCGGCAGTGAACTCCTCGGCCAGGTCCACCTCGGCCTCGACGAGATCGGCCGCCGTGACGATGCTGCCGCTTTGCGCTCCGCCGGGGACGACGTAGGCCGGGCCGAACACCTTGACGGTGATGGGCAGGAAGACGTTCCAGGCGGTCGGGCCCTCGGTGCAGCGCAGGCCGATGCGGCTCTTTCCCCACAGCCGCATGTTGGGTGGCAGGTACGGCTCGATGCGCTGACAGGGTGCGAGGTGCAGGCGCGGATCGAGCCGGCCCACGACGACTTCGACGCGGGCCGGTGCGCGCCGGTTTCCCGGGTCGGCCGTCGCCGGCTCGGCGACCTGGCCGAGCGCCAGGGCGCGCACGTTCTCGGCCAGGACCGGGTCGAGCGTTCCGGCCGGCTCGGCGGCCCCGGCCTGCGCCGGCCAGCCGAAGAGCGCCGCGGCCATCGCCGACGCGCAGAGCCAGGCGAGGGTGCGAGGCGCAAGGCGGGTGAACCAGCGCAGGAGCGATCCGAGAGCGGCGATGGAGATCATGACCCCACTGTAGAAGCGGCGATGACACGACAAGGGCGCGAATTGGACGGCAAAGGCCGTGCTGATCGCGCTTATGTTCGGCCCGGGCGCTCAACACAATGCCGCCATCGCCGCAGCACGCCTCGAACCGAGGTTCCTGCCGGCAGACGCGAGGCCCACGATGCTCAACCGTTTGACCCAAGGACTCGACTTCCAGGCCCAGGCGCTCAGCCTGCGCTCCGAGCGCCAGCGTCTGATCGCCAGCAACATCGCCAACGCCGACACGCCGGGCTACGTCGCCCGCGACATGGATTTCGCCAAGGCCTTGCAGGCGGCGACCGGCACCATGTCGGCCGGCCAGGCGATGGACGCCCGCCATCCCGGACATATCGGCAGCGCCGCCGTCAACCTGAGCGGCGGCCGCATCGGCGGCGCCCTCACCTATGCGACGAGCAGCCAGACCAGTCTCGATCGCAACACCGTCGACATGGACCGCGAGCGCGCCAGCTTCGCCGACAACACGGTCAAGTACGAGGCGACGCTGCGCTTCATCAACGGCAACGTCCGCACGACGCTGTCGGCCATCACCGGTCAGTGAGGAACCCGCCATGAGCATGATGTCGATCTTCAACGTCGCCGGCAGCGCGGCCAGCGCGCAGAGCCAGCGGCTCAACGTCGTCGCCTCCAACCTGGCCAACGTCGACACGGTGGCCGGCCCCGACGGCCAGGCCTACAAGGCGCGCCAGGTCACCTTCCAGACCCAGCTCGTCGGCCAGATGGCCGGCGACGAGACGGCGGCCGGCGTTCGCGTCAGCAGCGTCGGCGAGGACCAGACGCCCGGCCGCCGGGTCCACGATCCCAAGCATCCGAGCGCCGACGGCGGCGGCTATGTCACCTACAGCAACGTCAACGCGGTCGAGGAGATGGTCAACATGATCTCGGCCTCGCGCTCGTACCAGAACAACCTCGAGGTGATGAACACGGCGAAGACGCTGCTGCTCAAGACCTTGCAACTCGGCCAGGGCTGACCCCTCTGACGGAAAGCAGCGACGACCATGGCCATCAGCACCGTTTCCTCCCTCGCCGACGTCTCCGTCGCTTCTTCGCCGGCCAAGTCGTCGGCGACCGACGCGACCGTCACGGCGGAACGCTTCCTCAAGCTCCTGGTCGCACAGATGAAGAACCAGGACCCGCTGAATCCAATGGACAACGCCCAGGTGACGAGCCAGATGGCGCAGATCAACACCGTCGCCGGTATCGACCGGCTCAACAGCACGGTGCAGGGACTGTCGACCCAGTTCGCGCAGCTGCAGGCGGTGCAGGGCGCCTCGCTGGTCGGCCGCGACGTCATCGTCGCGGGCAACCGGCTCGACATCGACGCGACGACCGCCATCGGCCAGGGCGGCTTCCAGCTCGACACGCCGGCCGACGCCGTCAAGGTCGAGATCCTCGCACCGAGCGGCGGCGTCCTGCAGACCCTCAATCTCGGCGCCCAGGGCGCCGGCATGCACAGCTTCGACTGGCCGGCCGACACCGCCACCAACGCCAGCGGCCTGACCTTCCGCGTCTCGGCGACGAGCGGCGGGGTCGCGCTGCCGTCGACGGCGCTGATGCGCGACCGCGTCGACGCGATCAGCACAGCCGGCAACACGTTCACGCTCGAGCTGCGCAATTCCGGCGCCGTTCCGTACAGCCAGGTGAAGGCGCTCAACTGAGCCGCCTGCACCGAATTCCATCCCGCCGCGAGCGCTTGCCGCAGCCTTCTTCGACGAAAGCGAATCCACCATGAGCTTCCAGCAGGGCCTATCGGGCCTCAACGCCGCCAGCAAGAACCTGGAGGTGATCGGCAACAACATCGCCAACACCAACACCTATGGCGCCAAGGCCTCGCGCGCCGAGTTCGCCGACGTCTATGCCAACGCGATCGGCGGCTCGAGCACGACCGTGGGCATCGGCACGACCGTCGCCGCCGTGGCCCAGCAGTTCACGCAGGGCAACATCACCACCACCGACAGCCCGCTCGACCTGGCCGTCAACGGCGCCGGCTTCTTCCAGGTGAGTGCGCAGGGAACGGCCGTCACCTACACCCGCAACGGCCAGTTCAAGGTCGATCGCGACGGCTTCATCGTCAACAACCAGTCGCAGCGCCTCATGGGCTACCCGGCCGACGCCAGCGGCATCGTGATCCCCGGCGCCGCGACGCCGCTGCGGATGCCGACCGGCGGCATCACGCCGGCGCCGACGACCCGGATCGACATGGAGATGAACCTCGACTCGCGCTCCTCGGTGACCGCACCGTCCTCGGGTCCGCCGATCGACTTCGCCGATCCGACCACCTACAACAACGCGACCTCGCAGACCCTCTACGACACCAAGGGACAGAGCGTCGCGCTCACCTACTACTTCCAGAAGTCCGCCACCGACACCTGGAACGTCTACGTCTCGGCCAACGGCACGCCGATCTCCACCGCGGGCGGCAACCCGGCGGCCTCGACGACCATCACCTTCCCGCCCGGCGGCGGCAAGCCGACCGCGCCGGTCGGCACCGTCCCGCTGAACGTCCCGGCCGTCACCAGCAACGGCTTCACGACCGAGCCGATCCCCGGCGTTGCCTTCAGCGTCTCCAAGGCCACCCAGTTCGGCTCGCAGTTCGGGGTCACCGATCTCTCGCAGGACGGCTACTCGGCCGGCCAGCTGATCGGCGTCCAGGTCGAATCCAACGGCATCATCAACGCGCGCTACTCGAACGGACAGACCAAGCCGGCCGGCCAGATCGAGATCGCGACCTTCCGCAACCCGCAGGGCCTGACCCCGAGCGGCGGCAACGGCTGGGTCCGCAGCTTCGGCTCGGGCGACCCCATCCTGGGCGTCCCCGGCGACGGCAATCTGGGCGTGCTACAGGCCGGGGCGCTCGAGGAGTCGAACGTCGACCTGACCGCCGAGCTGGTCGACATGATCACCGCACAACGGGTCTACCAGGCCAACGCCCAGACCATCAAGACGCAGGACCAGATCCTGCAGACCATCGTCAACCTGCGCTGATCGGAGCTGAAGCGTGGACCGGATGATCTACCTGTCGATGTCGGGCGCGAAAGCGACGATGCAGCGGCAGGAGACGCTCGCCAACAACCTCGCCAACGTCTCCACGGTCGGCTTCCGCGCCGAGCTGGCGGCGTTTCGCGCCGTCCCCGTCGAGGGCAGCGGCGCCAGCACACGGGTCTACGCGCTCGAGTCGACGCCGGGCTACGACGCCAGCGCCGGGACGGTGACCGCCACCGGCCGCAACCTCGACGTCGCCATGAAGGACGGGGCCTGGCTCGCCATCCAGGGTCTCGACGGCACCGAGGCCTACACCCGCGGCGGCTCGCTCGCCATCACCGCCGACGGCACGCTCGCCACCACCGCCGGCCTCACCGTGCTGGGCGACGGCGGGCCGATCCAGGTGCCCGCCAATACCGAGGTCAGCATCGCCGGCGACGGCACGGTCAGTGCCCGCTCCGCCAACGGCACCAGTGCCTCGATCGGCAAGCTCAAGCTGGTGACGCCGGAGGGGCCGCTGGTGCGCGGCACCGACGGCCTCTTCCGCGGCGCCGACGGCGAGCTGTCGGCCGACGCCGCCGCCCGCGTCCAGGACGGTGCCCTCGAGGGCTCGAACGTCAGCGCCGTCGAGACCATGGTGGCCATGATCTCGGCGGCCCGCCAGTTCGAGGCGCAGATGAAGATGCTCTCTACCGCCGAGGCCAACGAGAAGGCGGCCGCGCAACTGTTGTCGGCCGGCTGACGGGGCGTCCGCGCCGGCCGCTCCGTCGACGAGCCGGCCGATTCATCGAGTTCCCCCACGCCGGCCCGGCCCGGCCCGGCATGATCGCGGGCCGATGTCCAAGCCCGCCCCACCCGTCGCCCGCATCTTCGCCTCCGCCGCTCGCCAGCCGTGGCGATGGCTCGCGGTCGTCGTCGCGGCGGCGGCCCTCGTCGCCGGCTGCGAAGGCCTGCAGACGCAGCAGCGCAAGTGGATCTTCCAGGCCCGGCCGTCGATCGTGTCGGTCGACGAGCTCGCCCGCCTGTCGAGCGCCCGCGACATGCAGGACGTCTGGATCGACCATGTCTCGGCGGCGTCCGGTCGGCGCATCCGGCTGCACGGACTGTGGGCGCCGAATGCCGCGCCGGGGTCGCCCGTCCTGCTCTATCTGCACGGCGCGCGCCGCGATGTCGGCGGCAACGCCTTTCGCATCGGGCACATGCGCGAGCTCGGCTTCTCGGTGCTCGCCATCGACTACCGCGGCTTCGGGGCCAGCACCGACGAGCTCCCGTCACAGGACGGCGTCGTCGAGGACGCCGCGGCTGCCTGGCACTGGCTGGCCCGCGAGCACGCCGGCCGGCCCCGCTACGTCTTCGGCCACTCGCTCGGCGGTGCGGTGGCGGTGCAGCTTGCCGCTGCGCTGGCGGACGCGCCGGCGACCCAGCGGCCACGCGGCGTCATCGTCGAAGGGACGTTCACCTCGGTCGGCGAGCTGTTCCGCACCTTCAAATGGGGCTGGCTGCCGATCACCGCGCTGATCACCGAGCGCTTCGATTCGCTGGCCGCCGTATCGCGTCTGAGTTCGCCGCTGCTCGTCGTCCACGGCAGCCACGACAGCCTCGTGCCGAGCCGCTTCGGCCGGGCCCTCTTCGAGCGCGCGACCGTCCCCAAGCGCTTCGTCCTGGTCGAGGGCGGCACCCACTCGAGCACCGGCTGGCGCGGCGCCGAGGCCTATCGCGCCGCGCTGCGCGAGCTGTTCGGCGTCGGCGACGGCGCCTGAGGCCTCTCGCGCGCCGTTCTTGCGCCCCGTTCTCGCGCTCGCGGTGGGGACATGGCCGTTCGCCTATCGTCGCGGCTTCCGCCACGGGCCGTCGCGCCCCCGGCTTCCCGAGGAGAGACGATGGACTCGAAGAAGATGACCGCCGGGGCGAAGTTCCCGTCGCTGCGCTGGAGCGCTGTCGACGGCGGCACGGTTGCCCCGGCCGAGGGCAGCGGCTGGCGCGTCCTGATCGTCTACCGCGGCAAGCATTGCCCGCTGTGCAAGGGCTACCTCGATACGCTCAACGGGATGCTCGGCGAGTTCGAGGCCGCGAGCATCGCGGTCTCGACGGTGTCCGCCGATCCCAAGGAGAAGGCCGAGGCCCAGGTGGCCGAGTGCGGCTGGACCTTCCCGGTCGGCTACGACCTGTCGGTCGAGCAGATGCACGAGCTGGGCCTTTATGTGTCGGACCCGCGATCGCCGCAGGAGACCGATCGCCGGTTTGCCGAGCCGGGGCTTTTTGTCCTCAATCCCGACGGCCAGGCGCAGATCATCGACATCTCGAACGCGCCGTTCGCCCGTCCTGACCTGAAGTCGCTGCTCAAGGGCCTCCAGTTCGTCATGAGCAAGGACTACCCGATCCGCGGTCGGGCCTGAGGGAAGCAGCCACCATGTTGAATCGCGACGATCCCGTCTGGCTGATCACCGGCTGCTCGACCGGTTTCGGCCGCGAACTGGCCAGGCTGGTGCTGGAGCGAGGCTGGCGGGCTGTCGTCACGGCGCGCGATCCGGCCGCCGTCGCCGACCTCGCCGAGGCCCATGGTGACCGGGCCCTGGTGATGCCGCTCGACGTGACCCGGCCGGCGCAGATCGCCGAAGCCGTCGCCGAGGCGAAGCGCCGCTTCGGGCGCATCGACGCGCTCGTCAACAACGCCGGCTACGGCTACCTGGCGGCGATCGAGGAGGGCGAGGACGCCGCCGTCCGCGCCATGTTCGAGACCAACGTGTTCGGCCTCATCGACACCACCAAGGCGGTGTTGCCGCTGATGCGGGCGCAGAAGAGCGGCCTGATCGTCAACGTCTCGTCGATCGGCGGACTGACCAGCTTCGCGGCGACCGGCTACTACCACGCCACCAAGTACGCCGTCGAGGGGCTCTCGGAGTCGCTGGCGATCGAGGTCGAGCCGCTCGGCATCCACGTCATGCTGGTCGAGCCCGGACCGTTTCGCACCGAGTGGGCCGGGCCGTCGATCAAGCAGTCGGCGACCCGCATCGACGACTATGCGGCGACGGCCGGCGAGCGACGCAAGCAGACCGAGGCGCGCAGCGGCAAGCAGGCCGGCGATCCGGTGCGCGGAGCGCAGGCGATCATCGACGCCGCCCTGTCCGACACGCCGCCGCAGCGCCTGCTGCTCGGTCGGGCGGCGCTCGATCTGGCCCGCCGCAAGATCGAGACCTTGCGCCGTGACTTCGACGCCTGGGAATCGACCACCGTGGGGGCCGACTTCCCGACCGCCGCAAGCTGACTTTCCCGCGCTCTGTCGCGCCGCCGCGCCGCGCCCCTCTTCGCGCAGCGGTTCCGGTCCGTTTCGGCCGGTTAGACTGCCGTCGATGGCTGCCTCGACCGCTCTCTCCCACATCACCGTCCTCGACCTGACGCGGGTCCGCGCCGGGCCGACGGCGGTCCGTCAACTGGCCGACTGGGGCGCCCGGGTCATCAAGATCGAGATGCCGCCGGAAATGGACGAAGGCGAGGGCCTCGGCGGCCCGCGCGACGGCCCGGACTTCCGCAACGTCCACCGCAACAAGCGCGGCATGACGCTCAACCTCAAGTCGCCCGAGGGCGTGGCCCTCCTGAAGAAGCTGGTCGAGCGGGCCGACGTGCTGGTCGAGAACTACCGGCCCGACGTCAAGCGGCGGCTAGGCATCGACTACGAGACGATGTCGGCGGTCAACCCGCGGCTCGTCTACGGCAGCATCTCCGGCTATGGCGAGGACGGCCCGTACCGCCTGCGCCCCGGCTTCGACCAGATCGCGCAGGGCATGGGCGGCCTGATGTCGATCACCGGCCTGCCGGGCCAGGGCCCCGTGCGCGTCGGCATCCCGATCGCCGACCTGTGCGCCGGCATCTTCTGCGCCCATGGGATCATGGTTGCGCTGCTCGAGCGCGAGCAATCCGGCCGCGGGCAGTGGGTGAAGTCCTCCCTGCTTCAGGCACAGCTGTTCATGCTCGACTTCCAGGCGGCCCGCTGGCTGATGGAAGGCGAGGTCCCGAAGCAGGCGGGCAACAACCACCCGACGTCGATCCCGACCGGCGTCTATCGGACCCGCGACGGCTACATGAACCTCGCCGCGGCCGGTCACAAGATCTGGTTGCGCCTGTGCGAGGCGCTCGGCGCCCCCGAGCTGGCCGCCGATCCCGA
>Ga0136633_1003165_pt1 | contig 10926 bp, 10 predicted proteins | sample AntDrymeUQ832206_2_FD_105494 | JGI IMG/M metagenome (GOLD analysis project Ga0136633, IMG submission 105494) | Polar desert sand microbial communities from Dry Valleys, Antarctica - metaG UQ83 (22.06) | ecosystem: Environmental > Terrestrial > Soil > Desert | place: Antarctica: Dry Valley...
GAAGGGATCGCCGACCTGCACGGCGGGCCGCTTTTCGGCAGAGGCGTCGTCGAACTCGGCAGAGGCCATGGTGGCGCCATGGATGCCGTCGCGCCCAGTGCTGGCACCGACGTAGTAGACCGAGTTGCCAACCCCCTCCGCCTTGCCCTTGACGATGCCGTCGGCGGGTGCGATGCCGAGGCAGAACACGTTGACCAGGGGGTTGCCCGCGTAGCAGGGGTCGAAGAACGCCTCGCCGCCGATGGTCGGAATGCCGATGCTGTTGCCGTAGCCGGCGATGCCGGCCACCACGCCAGTGACGACGCGGCGCGTGCCCGGCTGCGACAGATCTCCGAAGCGGAGCGAATCGAGCAACGCGATCGGTCGAGCGCCCATCGTGAAGATGTCGCGAATGATGCCGCCGACGCCAGTGGCCGCTCCCTGGTAGGGCTCGATGAACGACGGGTGATTGTGGCTCTCGATCTTGAAGACCGCGGCCAGCCCATCCCCAATGTCGACCGCTCCGGCATTCTCGCCGGGGCCCTGCAGCACGCGCGCACCCTCGGTCGGCAGGGTCTTCAAATGGAGGCGCGAGCTCTTGTAACTGCAGTGCTCGGACCACATCACCGAGAACATGCCGAGCTCGGTCATGTTCGGCTCACGACCAAGAATGCCCAGGATACGGGCGTATTCGTCTTCCTTGAGACCGTGGCGGGCGAGGACGTCTGGAGTGATGGGCATGGAGATCTGCTTCACGAGCACGTGCGACCCGGCCGATTGCTAGGCAACGCCGGCCGTCAAACGCTGCAACACCGACTGGAACAGCACCAGCCCGTCGTCGCTGCCAAGCACCCGTTCGCAGGCGCGTTCGGGATGCGGCATCAAACCGACGACGTTGCGGCTGGCGTTGCATACGCCGGCAATGTTGTGCATCGAGCCGTTGCAATTGGCCTGGTCGGTGATCTCGCCCGCTGCGCTGGCGTAGCGGAAGATCACCTGGCGGTTCTTCTCGAGGCGGTCCACCACCGCGGGATCGGCGAAGTACTGCCCTTCCCCATGCGCAATCGGCACGTGGAGCACCTGACCCACGCCGCAGGCGGCCGTGAAGGGCGTGTCGACATGCTCGACGCGCACGTGCACGTGCTCGCAGCGGAACTGCACCTGCTTGTTGCGGATGAGCGCGCCCTCGAGCAGGCCCGCCTCGCAGAGGATCTGAAAGCCGTTGCAGATGCCGAGCACCGGTCCGCCCTGTGCGGCAAAGGCCGACACCGCCTGCATGACCGGGGAGAACCGCGCGATGGCGCCGGTGCGCAGGTAATCGCCGTAGGAGAAGCCGCCGGGCAGGATGACCACGTCAGCGCCCTGCAACGACGTGTCCTTGTGCCACAGGAACTCGGTCGGCTGGCCCAGCACGTGCTTCACCGCATGGTAGGCATCGTGGTCACAGTTGGATCCGGGGAACACCACTACGGCGAACTTCATCAGCGTTCCCTTTCAGGCGACCGGCGCCGGCGCTTCGATACGGAAGCTCTCGATGACGGGGTTGGCCAGCAGCTTGCCGGACACCTCGCGCGCCATTGTCTCGGCGGCCGCCGCGTCCTCGGCCTCGACCCGCACCTCGAAGTACTTGCCCTGTCGGACGTCGGCCACCGCCGGATACCCCATGCTGTGCAGCGACTCGACGATGGTTCGGCCCTGCGGGTCGAACACGGACGGCTTGAGGGTGACAAACACTCGGACGGTGAATAGCGCCATGGCAGGGATCGGGAGTCGGGAGTCGGAAGTCGGGCGGATCAGGAGGCCGGCGCCTCGCTGCCGAAGACGCGTGTGAACAGCGTGTCCACGTGGCGCAGTTGTTCATCGAGGCTGAATGTCCGGTGGACCTCGTCGGGCGTCAGCACACCCATGATGTCGGCATCGGCGAGCAGCAGTTCGCGGAAGTCGCGCTGCTCGTGGAACGACTGCATCGCATTGCGCTGGACCCACAGGTAGGCCTGCTCGCGAGAGAGGCCACGTCGGGCGAGTTCGAGCAGGATCTGCCCGGAGAAGACCACGCCGCGCGATCGCGCGATGTTCTCGAGCATCCGCTGCGGATACACCACCATGCCGGCCACGATGCGCGTGAACCGCCGGATCATGTGGTCCAGCGCAAGGAAGCTGTCGGGCAGGATGATGCGCTCCACCGACGAGTGCGAGATGTCGCGCTCGTGCCACAGCGCGACGTTCTCGAGCGCGGCGACGGCGTTGCCGCGGACCACCCGGGCCAGCCCGCACACCTGCTCGCAGCCCACCGGGTTGCGCTTGTGCGGCATCGCCGATGAGCCCTTCTGTCCCTTGCCGAACGGCTCCTCGACTTCGCCGAGCTCGGTCTTCTGGAGGCCACGAATCTCGAGGGCGAACTTCTCCAGCGACGCCGCCGTGATCGCGAGCGTGGTCATCAACTCGGCATGGCGGTCGCGCTGGATGACCTGTGTCGCGATGGGGGCGGGCACCAGGCCGAGGCGCTGGCACACGCCGGCCTCGATCTCCGGCGGCAGGTGCGCGAACGTGCCGACCGCGCCCGAGATCTTGCCCACGCTGACGGCCTCCCGCGCGCGCCGCACGCGCACGATGTCGCGTTGCACCTCGGCGTACCACAGCGCGAGCTTGAGCCCGAATGTCATCGGCTCGGCATGGACGCCATGCGTACGGCCCATCATCGGCGTCCGCTTGTGCTCCAGCGCACGGACCTTGATGGCGGCCGCCAGTGCATCGAGATCCTCGAGGATCAGGTCGCAGGCCTCGCGCATCTGCAGGCCGAGCGCCGTGTCCCCGACATCCGACGACGTGAGCCCGAAGTGCAGCCAGCGCGCCGCGGGTCCGACGCGTTCGGCCACCGCGGTGGTGAATGCGATGACGTCGTGCTGAGTGGTCTGCTCGATCTCGTCGATCCGGGCGATGTCGAAGCTGGCCTTCTCGCGCAGTTCGCGGGCGGCCTCGACCGGAACGATGCCGGCCTCCGCCATGGTGTCGGCGGCCGCGAGCTCGACGGCCAGCCACGTCTCGAAACGGCGTTGCTCGGCCCAGATGGCGGACATGGCCGGCTGTGCGTAGCGTCGGATCATCGTGTGTCTGGCGGCTCCGTGCCGCCGAAGACGCGGCTCTTAGGCGACCGCGAGCCGCGTGAAGTCGAGCGCGGCCGACCCGGCCGGCCCCAGCACCGTCACCCCGACGGCGCCTTGCGTAAACAACTCCCCAGCCACGCGCTGCACGTCGGCGGCGGTGGCGTTCTCGATGCCGGCGATGATCTCGTCCAGCGTCACGTGTCGCCCGAAGTACATCTCCTGGCGAGCCAGGTGGGTCATCCGGCTCGACGTGCTCTCCAGGCTCAGCATGAGGCTGCCCTTCAGGTGGTCCTTGGCACGACGCAACTCGGCGTCGCTGACCGCCTCGGTTCGCATCGTGCGCAGTTCCTGGCCGACCAGATCGACCACTTCGGGCACGCTCTCGGCGGCGCATCCGGCGTAGACCGAGAGCATGCCGGTGTCGCGGTACGACGACACGCCGCTGAACACCGCGTACGCCAGACCCCGTTGCTCCCGGATCGTCTGGAACAGCCGGGAGCTCATCGAGCCTCCGAGCACGACGTTGAGCAGGTAGGACGGGTAACGATCGGCGTGCGCCTGCGGGTAGCCGGGGGTGCCGATGACGATGTGGCTCTGTTCGAGATCCTTGTTGCGCTCGATCTGCGGCGGACGCGGCGACGGAACCGACTCGTCCCAGTCGGCGCCGGCATCGGCAACCGACCCGAATGCGTCCTCGACCATGGCGCGCAGCCGGGCGTGCTCGAAGTTGCCGGCCGCCGAGATGATCAGGTTGCGACCGACGTACGCGCGCCGGAAATACGTGAACAGGACGTCCTGCGTGAACGCGCCCACCGTCTCGGGGATACCGAGAATCGGCCGCCCGAGCGGGTGGTCGCTCCAGTAGTGCTCGGTGAAGAGCTCGTGGACGAGATCGTCGGGGGTGTCCTCGACCATCTTGATCTCTTCGAGGATGACCTTCTTCTCACGCTCGATCTCGTCGACCGGGAAGGCCGGATGCAGCACCAGGTCCGACAGGATGTCGAAGGCACGCGGCAGGTGCTCGTCCATCACCTTGATGTAGTAGCCGGCGTATTCCTTGGACGTGAACGCGTCCAGGTTGCCACCCATCGAGTCGAACTGCTGCGCAATCTCCTGGGCGCTGCGTCGCGCTGTGCCCTTGAAGAGCATGTGTTCGATGAAGTGGGCGATGCCGCCCTGCTCGGGGTCTTCGTGCCGCGAACCACGGGCCAGCCACACCCCGAGGCTCACCGAGCGGACGTGAGGCATGGTCTCGGTGACGAGGCGGACGCCGTTCGGGAGCGTGTCGTGGACGATCATCGGCAGGAGGGTTCCCGTGCCCCCACCAGCAGCGGCGGGCGGACCGGGAAACACCGATCATAGCAGGGCCGCGAGGCCCTCGAGCCCGGGGCCTGCTACCGCTCCCGCGCAGCACCCGTCACAATGGTCCTGGACATGTCAGAACTGGACGCCACCGTGCCGCCGCCGCTTGCCGCCGGCCCGACCGATCTGGCCGGGCTGACGCCAGACGAGCTGTCGACGCTGGTCGAGCAGCTCGGCGGCAGGGGCTTTCAGGGCCGCCAGCTCTTCCGATGGATCCATCGCAAGGGGGTGACCGACTTCGAGGCGATGACCAACCTGCCCAAGCCCCTCCGCGCGGCCCTCGCCGAGCAGACCCGCATCAGCACACCCGAGATCGTCCGCAAGGACGTCTCCGCCGACGGCACCATCAAGCTGTTGCTGCGCCTCGATGACCGACGACAGATCGAAGCGGTGTTCATCCCGGACACGCCGTCGCAGACCTTCTGCATCTCCACCCAGGTGGGCTGTGCCATGAAGTGCGGCTTCTGCCTGACCGGAACGATGGGCCTGGCCCGACACCTGACGGCCGCAGAAATCGCGGGGCAGGTACGCGTCCTGGCCAAGGAGCTCGGTTTTCTCGACACCCCGTTCAACATCGTCGTGATGGGAATGGGAGAGCCGCTGCACAACTACGACGCCACCATGAAGGCGCTGCACCTGGTGGGCAGTCAGGATGGCCTGCACGTCTCGCCGAGGCGGGTCACGCTGTCCACGGTGGGTGTCCTTCCCGGCCTCGAGAAGCTGGCTCAGGAGTCGTACATGCCCAACCTGGCCATTTCGCTGCATGCCACGACGGAGGCGCAGCGTGACCTGCTCGTGCCGATCAACCGCAAGTACTCGTTGGCGCAGCTGATGGATGCGTGCCGGAAGTTCCCACTGAAGAAGCGGAGCCGGATCACCTTCGAATACGTGCTGCTTGCCGGCATCAACGACACCGTCGAGGATGCCCGCCGGCTGGTGCGGCTGCTCAACGGGCTCAAGGCCAAGGTCAACCTCCTGCCGCTCAACGAGGCGCCCGGCATCCCGTACACGCGCCCGTCGGACCAGCGGGTGGACGCCTTTGCCCAGGTGCTGGCCAACGCCCACATCACGGTCTCGGTGCGCAAGAGCCGCGGCAGGGACATCCGGGCCGCGTGCGGGCAGCTCGCCGTGGAGAAACCTCAGCTGGCCTGAGGCAGTCAGTCCCGGTAGCGGGCCGCGATGTCGGTCCGGAAGTGCATGTCCGTGAACGAGATCCGTTCCACCGCGGCGTAGGCGCTGGTGATCGCGGCGGCCACGGTCGCGCCACGGCCCACCACGGTCAGCACACGTCCACCGGCCGACACGACCCTGCCGTCATCAGCCGTGGTCCCGGCGTGAAAGACGACGACACCGTCACGTTGTTCGGCCTCGCTGATGCCGCTGATCGGGTAGCCGGTGGTCATCGCTCCCGGGTAACCGCCCGAGGCCAGCACGACGCCGACCGCAGCGTCGCCGGGAATCGGCAGCGGAGCGTCGGGCAGCCGCCCGACCGCTACGGCCAGCAGCAGCGGCGCCAGCTCCACTGGCAGGAGCGGCAGCACGACCTGCGCTTCGGGATCGCCGAAGCGGACATTGAATTCAATGACCTTCGGACCGTCGGCGGTGAGCATCAGGCCGCAGTACAGGACGCCGGCAAATGGCGCACCCTCGGTACGCATGCCCTTCAACACGGGGTCCACCACCGTGCGCATGACCAATGCGACCAACGCCCCATCCACGAGCGGACTCGGGGCGAGGGCGCCCATCCCCCCCGTGTTCGGGCCCTGGTCGCCATCGAGCGCGCGCTTGTGGTCCTGCGCCGAACCGAACGGAATGCCGCGCTGACCGTCGCAGAGCGCGAAAAACGACACCTCCGGCCCCACCAGGCACTCCTCGACCACGACGATGCTGCCCGCCGTGCCGAAGCTGGCCTGGCGCATGGCGGCGTCGACCGCCGCAAGGGCCTCAGCAACCGTTGCCGCCACGGTGACGCCCTTGCCGGCCGCCAGCCCGTCGGCCTTCACGACAACGGGCGCGCCGAACTCGGCCACCGCGGCTTCGGCCTCCTCGACAGTGGTGCAGATCCGGGCCCTGGCCGTCGGCACCCCATGCCGCTCCATGAAGGCCTTGGAGAAGGCCTTACTGGTCTCGAGGCGCGCCGCCGCCTGCGAAGGCCCGAAGACCGCGATGTCGGCAGCCCGCAGGGCGTCGGACACGCCCGCGGCAAGCGGCTGCTCCGGGCCGACGACGACCAGGTCGACGCGTTCCTGCCGCGCACACTCGGTGACCGCCGCAGGGGAGAGGATGTCGAGGGCGATGTTGCGCGCACAGGTGGCCGTGCCGGGGTTGCCGGGGGCGCAGAGCAGGTCGCGCACGCCGGTCTCCCGATGGAGCTTCCAGGCAAGCGCGTGCTCACGCCCTCCGCTGCCGAGGACCAGGACCTTCATGTGTTACGCTTTCGGTTTGGTTGGCCGGCGACGGCCCACCCCAACGCCATGCGGGAGGAGGTGAGTCGAATGGCCGAAGTCAAGGTGCAGGAAGGTGAATCGATTGAAAGCGCCCTGCGACGCTTCAAGCGCAAGGTGCAACAGGAAGATATCATCAAGGACATCAAGAAACATTCGTTCTACCTCAAGCCTGGCGACAAGCGTCGCGCCAAGCAGGCCCTGGCCCGCAAGCGCAGCCGCAAGAAGCAGCGTCGCGAGACCGAGTAGGACCGAGGACCCACCCTCTGCCGATAAGGCGGACGGTGCACGGCGGCGACTGGAAGCGATTCCGGTCGCCGCCGTTTTTGTCTGCGTGCCGCACTGCCGCGCTTCTTGACCCTGCGCGGCCTTGGTGCTACTGTCAGCCCTCTTAAGGGCAGGATTTCCCTGAATTTGCAAGGGATTTACACGGAGCGGGAGAGACGCGATGCAGATTGAAGAGCGGGTCGTCGGCGGAGTGACGATTCTGGACCTGTCGGGCAAGATGACGCTCGGCGAGGGAGACGAATTGCTGCGCGAGAAGATCGCGAGCCTGGTAAACGCAGGTCAGAAGAGCCTCCTGCTCAACCTCGAAGGCGTGCCTTACATCGACAGCGCCGGCCTCGGCGAGATGGTGCGGTCCTATACCACCGTCAGCCGGCAGGGCGGCAAGCTGAAGCTCCTGAACTTGACCAAGCGCATCGAGGATCTGCTGTCGATCACGAAGCTGCTGACCGTATTCGAGACCTTCGACACCGAAGCGGAAGCCATCCAGAGTTACACGGCCTAGGTCTGGCCGTCTGCGGGCGTCCAGTACGCCTCGCGACCATTGCGTTGACCGCCTCGCACGCACCCGGCACGCCGCGACCCTCCGTCGCGGCGTCGCTATTTCTGGCCCTTCGTCCGGCCCAGTGGACCAAGAACCTCATCGTCTTTGCCGCGCTGATCTTCGGCCAGCGCCTGCTCGACGGCGAGGCCGTGGTGCGCGCCATCGTTGCATTCCTTGCCTTTTGCGCCATCTCCGGCGTCGTCTATGTCGTCAACGACGTCGTCGACCGGGACGCGGACCGGCAACACCCGCTCAAGCGCTTCCGGCCGATTGCCGCCGGGCACCTGTCGGTCCCGCTCGCGCTTGCCTCAGCCCTCAGCCTGCTGGCTGGCGGCCTGCTGGCGGCCATCTGGCTGGGGCCGGCCTTTGTGGCCCACGTCCTCGGGTACCTCCTGCTGCAGGTCGCCTACTTCTACGGGCTGAAGCGCCAGGTCATCCTCGACGTGCTGTCGATCGCGCTGGGGTTCGTCATCCGGGCGTCAGCGGGCGGGGCCGCCATCCACGTCGTGGTCAGCCAGTGGTTGCTGGTCTGCACCATCCTGCTGGCGCTGTTCCTGGCCCTGGCCAAGCGCCGCCACGAGATCACCCTGCTCGGCGAGGACGCCGCGCGGCATCGGGTGATTCTCGGCGAGTACACTCCGTACCTGGTGGATCAGATGATTGCCGTCGTCACGGCGTCCACCTTGATGGGGTACGCGTTCTACACGGTCAGCGCCGACACGGTCGAGCGGTTCGGGACGCCGTGGCTGGGGTTGACCCTGCCATTCCCGCTGTACGGGATCTTCCGGTACCTTTACCTGGTCCATCGCCGCAGTCAGGGCGGCAGTCCGACCGAGCTGTTGCTCGCGGACCGTCCGTTGCTGCTGTGCGTGGCCCTCTGGGGCGCGACGATCATCGCGCTGATCTACCATCCGTGGACACTCGCCCGATGACCCGCGCGCCGCGCGGCTGCCGGGGCGGGAAGTCCTGAGTGTCACCAGCCATGCCCGAGTTTTCCGTGCGCGCCGATTCCGTGAACGTCGAGGAAATCATGCGGCAGATCCGCGGCCGCGTGAAGGAGAAGCGCGGCGCCGACTACACCGAGGACGAGATCAAGGAACTGGCCAGCGTGAAGCTGGAGCGGTTCCTCGACCCGCTGGCGGTGCGGTCGGGGCTGCTCGACGAGTACCGTCGCCAGCGCAGCACCACCTCGCTGCTCGGGATCGAGGCGGCCCCCGACCTCTACGCCTTCGACGCGGAGACGATGTACGCCTCGTCGCGTGGGGTGGCCGGCCGCATGCTTCGCACGATCAGGAAGCTGCTCAACCCGGTCCTGAAGCTCTTCATCACCCCCAACCCGCTGATCCACGTCATGAACCTGCAGACGACGATCAATGGCTACGTGACGCGTTCGATCGGCCGGGTGAGCGATCACCTGCAGCAGCGTGACGCGCTCAACTTCGAGGTGCTGAACAACCTGGTCGTCGAGCTGACGCGGGTGAGCATCGCGAACCGCAACATGATGATGCGGGTCGAGTCGCTGAACACGCGGCTCGATTTCGCGGAGCGACGGGCCCGCGCCCTCGAGGCGGTGGTGCAGTACAAGCAGGGCGCGTCGCCAGTTTCGCTCACCACCCTGGAACCGGTCGCCGACGCCGGCCTGTCGCCCGAAGATGCCGACAAGGCGGGACGACGGCGACGGCGGCGACGCGGGCGACGACGCGGCGCGGGAGGCGAAGGGGGCGAAGGGGGCGAGGGCGGTGAGGGGGGCGATGCGGGCGCCGGCCAGGACGGCGGCGCCGAAGACGGCCCGTTCGACGTCGGGCAGGACGGCGGACAGGTCGAGGCGCGACCCACGTCGGCCGGCGTTGGTGGCGCCGACCCCGCAGAGTCGTGAGGCTCGGGGTCGTCGTCCAGCGGTATGGCGCCGACATCAACGGCGGCGCCGAACTGCACGCCCGCTACATTGCGGAACGACTCGCGCGCAAACATGACGTCGAGGTCCTGACCTCGTGCGCGCGCGATTACGTGACGTGGCGGAACGAGTATCCGGCTGGGCAGGAGCTGGTTGGTCCGGTGCAGGTGCGGCGCTTCGAAGTGTCGCGTGAACGTGACCCGGACGAGTTCGGCCGCAAGTCGTTCACGGTGTTCGAGACGCCGCACTCGATTGCCGACGAACTCGCCTGGCTCGATGCCGAGGGACCCACGAGCCCCTCACTGGTTGCACACATCGAGCAACACGCGTCGACCTACGACTTCCTGTTCTTTTTCAGCTATCGCTATCACCACAGCTATCACGGGGTCCGGGCGGCCGCCGAGCGCGCGATCCTGGTGCCGACCGCCGAACGTGACCCGGCCATCGGACTCGGCATCTTCCCGCCGATCTTCCGAGGGGTACGGGCCGTCATGTACAACTCGCACGAGGAGCAGGCGATGATCCGCGCCGTCTCGGGCAACGACGCCGTGCCAGGGGTGGTGGTAGGTGTGGGTTCCGAGATTGCCGAAGACGCCGACGCGGAGCGCTTCCGCCGCGCCTACGACATCCGCGGACCCTACGTGCTGTACGTGGGTCGCATCGACGAGAACAAGGGCTGCCGAGAGCTGTTCGAGTTCTTCCAGCAGTACCTGTTCAACCAGCGGCGGCCGCTGCAACTGGTGCTGGCCGGCAAGGCACTGCTGCCGATCCCCGAGCATCCGCTCGTGCGCCACCTGGGATTCATCTCGGACCAGGACAAGTACGACGCTCTTGCCGGCTGCGCGGCCCTGATCATGCCGTCGTTCTACGAGAGCCTGTCGATGGTCGCCATCGAGGCCTGGGCGCTCGGCAAGCCGGTCCTGGCCAATGCCCGCTGTGATGTCCTGCAGGGGCAATGTCTGCGCAGCAACGCCGGGCTGTTCTACGCCGACTATCCGGAATTTGCCGAGACCCTCCACATCCTGACGAGCAACCGCTCATTGGCGCACGCGCTCGGCGAGAATGGCCGCCGCTACTATCGCGAGCACTACGCCTGGCCGGTGATCGACGCCAAATACGACGCCATGCTGCAGCAGTTGCGCGACGCGCCGCCACGTCCTGCGACGATGGAGTCACTGCCTGGGTGGATCGCCCGCCACCGCGGCCAGTTGCCGCCGGCGCGCGAGGTGCTCGACGGTGTGCCGGCCGGCGCCGCACCACGGCCGGCCGCGAGTGGCGCGCGTACGAGACCGCAGGGCCCGCCGCACGGCGCCA
>Ga0136633_1003166_pt1 | contig 10926 bp, 7 predicted proteins | sample AntDrymeUQ832206_2_FD_105494 | JGI IMG/M metagenome (GOLD analysis project Ga0136633, IMG submission 105494) | Polar desert sand microbial communities from Dry Valleys, Antarctica - metaG UQ83 (22.06) | ecosystem: Environmental > Terrestrial > Soil > Desert | place: Antarctica: Dry Valley...
AAAACGCCGCAGCCGCTCGATCAGTTCATCCAGCGCCGGCTCGCCGATGGTCTCGCCCTGCTTGATGCAGAATTCGATCTCGGGATCGGGCCGGTCGATCAGGCGCTCCAGGGTCTCGATCTCCGCCGCAGTCATGGTTTCGATTTCCTTTGCGGCGAAGCGGCCAAGCAGAAAATCCATCTCCTGCGTGCCGCGATGGGTCGCCCTATAGAGGGCCCGGCGCCGGCGGAGCTTAAAGTCGCTTGCGGACGAGCTTTTCAATGTCATGGAGGCTGGGTTAGAGCGAGCGCGCCTTTCCCTGTCAAGCGGGAGAGGTTTGCGGCAAAAAGGCTGTCATGCGCCCCTCCCTCCTCGCCCCGCTTTTCGCACCGGCCCGCCTCCTGAGAGGCGTCGGGCCGCGCGTGGAGGATTTGCTGACCAAGCTTGCGGCGCCCCGGCATCCGGGCGCCCATGCCCGCGTCATCGATCTTATCTGGCACCTGCCCGTCGGGCTCATCGACCGCGCGCTCATCCCCAGCATCGCCGAGGTCCGCGTCGGCGAGCTCGCCACGCTCGACGTCACCATCGCCGAGCACCGGCCCGGGCCGCCCCGCCGCTTCCGCGGGCGCGGCCGCTCGCCCTATCGCGTTCTGGTCGAGGATGCGTCCGGCGCGCTCGAGCTCGTCTATTTCACCGCCAACTCGACCTATCTGAAGCGCCTGCTGCCGGTCGGGAGCCGCCGCATGATCTCCGGGCGGATCGAAGCCTATGACGGCTCGTTGCAGATGCCGCATCCCGACCATGTCGTGGATGTCGATGGCAACGCCGCGCTGCCGCAGCTGGAACCGGTCTATCCCCTCACCGAAGGGCTCAGCAACACCGTGCTGCGCCGCGCGATCACCGGCGCGCTCGCGCGGCTCCCAAAGCTGCCGGAATGGATCGACGCCGCCTATCGCGAGCAGAACACCTGGCCGACCTTCGCCGCGGCGCTGGCGCGCCTGCACGCCCCGGAGAGCGAAGCGGACCTGCTGCCCTCGGCGCCCGCGCGCATGCGGCTTGCCTATGACGAACTCCTCGCCAATCAGCTTGCGCTTGCCGTGATCCGCCGCCGCTTGCGCCGCGGCGCGGGGCGCGCGCTCACCCCTTCCAAGAGATTGCGTCAGGCCATTGCTGCCGCGTTGCCCTTCAATTTGACGGCTGCGCAAAATCGCGTCCTCGCCGAGATCGATGCCGATCTCGCGAGCCCGCATCGCATGGTGCGCCTGCTGCAGGGCGATGTCGGCAGCGGTAAGACCATCGTCGCGCTGCTCGCGCTGGCGAGTGCGGTCGAGGCGGGCGCGCAAGGAGCGCTGATGGCGCCGACCGAGATCCTCGCGCGGCAGCATTTCAAGACGATCAGCGCGCTTGCCGGAGCTGCCGGCCTGCGTATCGCCCTCCTCACCGGGCGCGAGCGCGGCAAGGACCGGCAGCAGATCCTCGCCACCCTGAACGACGGTGAAATCGACATCCTGATTGGCACGCACGCCATCTTCCAGGAGACAATCGCTTTCCACGATCTCGCCCTCGTCGTGATCGACGAGCAGCACCGCTTCGGCGTGCATCAGCGTCTCGCGCTGCAAGGCAAGGGCGCCGGCAAAGGCGCGGAGCTCCTGGTGATGACGGCGACGCCCATCCCGCGCACGCTGCTGCTCACCAGTTACGGCGACATGGACGTCTCGCGCATCGACGAGAAGCCGCCGGGACGAAAGCCCATCGCCACCCGCGCCGTGCCGCTCGACCGCCTTGAGGAGGTCATCGCGGGCGTCGAGCGCGCCATCGCCGAGGGGGCGCAAGTCTATTGGGTCTGCCCCCTCGTCGCGGAATCGGAGACGCTCGACATGGCGGCGGCCGAAGAGCGCTTCGCGGATCTGCACAAGCGCTTTGGCGACAGAGTCGGCCTCGTGCACGGGCAGCTGAAGGGCAAAGACAAAGACGCGGTCATGGCGGCCTTCGTGGCCGGCGAGAAGTCTATCCTCGTCGCCACCACCGTGATCGAGGTCGGTGTCGACGTGCCCAACGCCTCGATCATGATTATCGAGCATGCCGAGCGCTTCGGCCTCGCCCAGCTGCATCAACTGCGTGGGCGCGTCGGCCGCGGCGCCGCGGAGTCCTCGTGCGTCCTGCTCTATCGCCAGAATGTGTCGGAGCTCGCGCGCGAGCGGCTCGGCGTGATGCGCCGGACCGATGACGGCTTCGTCATCGCCGAGGAGGATCTGCGCTTACGGGGCGGCGGCGAGGTGCTGGGCACTAGGCAAAGCGGCATGCCTTCCTTCCGCATCGCGCGTCTGCCCGAGCATGAGGCCCTGCTCCAGGCGGCCCGCGACCAGGCACATCTCGTGCTCACGCGCGATCCCGACCTCAAGGCCAACAGCGCGGTTGCGCTCAAGCTGCTGCTCTATCTGTTCGAGCGGGATGACGCGATCGCGCTGATGCGCGCCGGATGAGCCTGTCAGACGACGGGCTCTTCCTCGGGCACCTGTTTTTGCCGCTTGGCGCCTTCGGCGAGCTTGCACAGCGCGTCGTCATGCGGCGGCGCGACAAGCCCCGCGGACACCACAAGCTTGGCGCCGTCCTCGATGGTCATGTCGAGGAGAATGACGTCTTTCGCCGGCATGAACAGCACGAAGCCGGTGGTCGGGTTCGGCGCATTCGGCATGAACACCGTCATCAGTGCCTCGCCATTGCCAATCTTGCTGCTCACCTCGACCGGCGGATCGCCGGAGACGAAGACAACAGCGTGTAGGCCCTTGCGCGGGAACTCGATAAGTCCCACGCGCTTGAACGATGTGCCGGTCTTGGAAAAGATCGTGGTGAAAATCTGCTTGAGCAGGCGGTACACGCCGCGCACGACCGGCATGCGGTCGAGCATCATCTCGCCATAGCTGACGATGGTGCGGCCGAACAGATTTGCGGTCAGCGCGCCGATCAGCATGAGCGCGGCGATGCCGACGATGAGGCCCACACCCGGCACATTCACGGGCAGATACGTCTCAGGCAGATAAGCCTGGGGGATCAGTGGCTTCACCCAACCGTCGACCAGATTAACGAACCACCAGACCACGTAAATCGTGATGGCCACCGGGCCCACAATGACAAGGCCGGTGAGGAAATAGCCCCGCAGACGCGCGCCGATATGCGAAGACGTGTGCTCCTCCTCGCCAAGCAGAGGCAGGCGATCTTCGAGCCGCGTCTCCTCGGATGCCTTTTTCGGCTGGTCGGATCCTGGTTCTGGGGTCTTGGGCGTCATGCGCTCTCGTGGCGAATGTCTGCGCTAAAGCCGCAGGCGATGATCTCGTGACGCGCTCATAGCACGTTTTGCGTTACGTCGGCAGAGCGGCCGCGTCTTTCGCCACCGGCCCGTCTCCTCGCCTACGGAACATCGAAGCTAAGGCGCGACCAGGAAGCAATCGACGCCGCTGCGCTTGAGAGAATTGCAGAGCTTGAGGCTTGCGGCCTTGTCCGGAAACGGACCGACTTGAAGCCGGTAAAAGGTGCCGAGATTACCGATATCGGTCTTTTCAATGCTCGGTTGCGTGCCGGAGAGTTCGGGATTCGCTGCGGAGACTTTTTTCCACAGCGCCTTCGCCTCAGCCTCGGAGCGGGTCGGCGTGAGCTGTAGCCGGTAGGAGCCGCTACCGGCCGAGGCTGCTGTCGGCGTCGCTTCCGCAACTTGCGTGGTCCAGCTGCCGGACGTGGCCGTCGTTGCGCTGGGCGTCGCATCCGCCGTGCGCGTCTTGGTCTGACCTTCGGTCTGGGGGGCCCATCCAGTGGTCGGCGCCGGCTGGCGGCTTGCCGTCTCCGTCGCGGCGGTCGCCGGCGGCTCGGGCGCATCCGAAGGACCGGTCACGGAACTGAACCAGCGCGTCAGGCGATTGCCGCCGCTCGGCGCCGGTGCGCTGGCGTCATCGACCGAGGTGCTCCACGATCCGCTCTCGGCAGGCTTGCTCGACGGGGCGCTCGCTGGGGCTTCCGCCGTGCGCGCGGCGGGCGCAGCGGGTGCAGGCCCAGCAAACGGCGACGAGTCGTCGCTGTCATCGTCGCCGCTGCGCACTTCGGTGGAAAAGGCCGTGATAGCGCCCGCGTCCGGCGCGGGACCGCCGTCTTCCGCCAGCAGCTTGTCGACCTCGCTGCTCGACCCGGATTTCCGTGCAAGGGCGATCTCGGCGGCAGCCTGCGTGCCGAGCCCCGCGGCCTTATAAGCGAGCCCGCGATTGACAAGCGCCTTCGTGCGATCGGCGCCGGCCAGGCCGAGCCAGATCGCGGCGCCGAGATCGGCGATGGCGCGCGAAGGCTGGCCGAGCTTCCGGTTGGCGATGCCGCGAAGGTAAAGCGCTCGGGCGGCGGTGGCGGCCGAATTGCCTTCGGCATTGACGGCGGCGGTGAGCTGCCGCACCGCGGTGTCGTATTTTCCCGCCTCGAGCGACGCCGCGCCTGACTTCAGGGCCGCGGAGTCCTGCGCCAAGGCAGGCGCTGCAATCCAAAAGCTAAAGCCGACGAGAAGAGCAACAAGGCTGAGAGCGCGCGCACCCATGAGCCGCCCGAAACAAGGGCGGCGCGGCCGAAGGTTCTGCCGATGATCCGCCATGGCATTGCTCAAACAAAGAAATCAGGCAAATCCGAGGCTTTAGCCTATTCCACTGTCACGGACTTTGCGAGATTTCGCGGCTGGTCTACGTCGGTCCCCATGAAAACCGCCGTATGATAGGCGATTAGCTGAATCGGAAGCGCGTAGACGAGCGGCGTGACGAAACGATGGACCGGCGGCACGGTCAGGCAAAGCCCGATGCTGCATCCGGCGCGTTGCGGGTCGGCGTCGCTGATCAGGATGAGCTCGCCGCCCCTTGCCGCAACCTCTTGCATGTTGGAGACGGTCTTCTCGTAAAGGTCGTCGCGGGGTGCAATCACGATCACCGGCATGTTCTCGTCGATCAGCGCGATGGGCCCATGCTTGAGTTCGCCGGCGGCATAGCCCTCGGCGTGAATGTAGGAAATCTCCTTCAGCTTCAGCGCGCCTTCCATGGCGAGCGGGTAGCTTGAGCCGCGGCCGAGATAGAGGACATCGCGCGCTTTCGACAGATTATGCGCCAGCGCTTCGTAGGGGCTCTCGTCGCTCAGGATCGTCGCCATGTGGCGCGGCACCTCGGCGAGCGCCTGGACAATCTCCTGCTCCATCGCGTCGCTGATATATCCCCGCGCCTTGCCGGCCGCGATGGCGAGGCAGGCGAGCACCGTGAGCTGGCACGTGAAGGCCTTGGTCGAGGCGACGCCGATCTCGGGGCCGGCGAAGGTCGGCAGCACGACGTTGGACTCCCGCGCGATCGTGGACTCGCGGACATTGACGATGGAGACGATGTGCTGCCCCTGCGCACGGCAATAGCGCAGCGTTGCCAGCGTGTCTGCCGTCTCGCCCGATTGCGACACGAACAGCGACACGCCGCCGGCATCGAGCGGCGTCTCGCGATAGCGAAACTCGGAGGCGATATCGACATCGACCGGCAGCTTGGCCCAGCGCTCAAACCAATATTTGGCGATGAGACAGGCATAGTAGGCGGTGCCGCAGGCAGACATCGACAGCCGCGGCAGATTGGCGAAATCGAACGGCAGGCTCGGCAGGTCGATGCGTAAGGAGGCAAGATCCACATAGGCCGCGAGCGTATGCCCGACCACTTCCGGCTGCTCGTGAATTTCCTTGGCCATGAAGTGGCGGTGATTGCCCTTGTCGACCATCAGCGCGCTCGCCACCGAGCGGGTCAGAGGCCGTTTGACCGCCTTGCCGCCGCTGTCGCGGATGGCGACTCCGGCGCGGGTGAGCACCGCCCAGTCCCCGTCATCCAGATAGCAGATGGAATCGGTGAACGGCGCGAGCGCGATGGCGTCGGAGCCGACGAACATCTCGCCGTCGCCGTAGCCGATGGCAAGCGGGCTTCCCTCACGGGCGACGATCATGAGATCGTTGTAGCCGCGGAAGATCATGGCGAGAGCAAACGCGCCCTTGAGATGCTTCAGGGTGTGATAGACGGCGCGGACGGGGTCGTTACCGGCCTTCAGTTCGCGCGTCACGAGATGTGCAATGACCTCGGTGTCGGTGTCGCTCGTAAATTTCGCGCCGTCGCGCTCGAGCTCTTCGCGCAGCTCGGGGAAATTCTCGATGATGCCGTTATGGACGACCGAGACTTCCTCGGTCATGTGCGGATGGGCATTCGCCTCGGTCGGCTTGCCGTGTGTCGCCCATCGGGTATGGCCAATGCCGGTGGACCCTAACAGGGGAGCCGCTTGCAGGCGCGTTTCGAGGTTGCGCAGCTTGCCTGCGGCGCGCCGGCGCCCAAGCTGCCCGTTCTCGACGGTCGCTACGCCAGCGGAATCATATCCTCGATATTCGAGCCGCTTCAGCGCATCAACGAGCTGCGCCGCCACCGGGCCGTTGCCGAGGACGCCAACAATGCCGCACATCGTCCCCTACTCCATCTCAACCTTGGGTAATAGCTAATTGGCGCCGTTCTGAGTCGCAACTCACGTGCCATGACTCTTTGTTTCGACGGTTACTTCTTCCGCGAACGGCGCGCCCGCATCTTGGCGGCCCAGCCGGGACGCTCCTCCTGGCTCGTGCGGGTGAGCGCGAGGGCATCGGGGGAAACGTCCTTGGAGATGACGCTGCCGGACCCGATATAGGCGCCCTCGCCGATCTTGACCGGCGCGACCAGGGCGCTGTTGGAGCCGATGAACGATCCTGCGCCGATCTCGGTGCGGTGCTTGGCAAAGCCGTCATAGTTGCAGATAATGGTACCGGCCCCGACATTAGCGCCCGCGCCGACACTCGCGTCGCCGATATAGGTGAGATGGTTAACTTTGGCGCCCTCGCCGATATCGGATTGCTTGATCTCCACGAAGTTGCCGACATGCGCGTCCTTAGCAAGCGTGGCGCCGGGCCTGAGCCGTGCGAATGGGCCGACCGTGGCGCCTTTTCCGATCTGCGCGCGCTCGATGTAGCAGAAGGCTTTGATCGTCGCGCCGTCCTCAATACTGACGCCGGGGCCGATCACGACATTCGGTTCGATGATGACGTCCTTGCCGATCACGGTGTCGTGGCTGAGGAAAACGGTTTCCGGCGCAACCAGGGTCGCACCCTTCTCCATCGCGCTTGCCCGTAAGCGCTGTTGGATGATGGCTTCCGCCGCGGCCAGCTCGGCGCGCGAATTCACCCCGCGCACCTCTTCTTCATCGGATCGCACCATGCGCGTTTCCAGCCCGTCGTCATAGGCGAGCGCGAGCGCGTCGGTGAGATAGAATTCGCCCTTGGCGTTGTCGTTGCCGATACGCCTCAAGAGATCGCCCAGCGTCTTGCCGGAGCGAAACGCCACGATGCCCGAGTTGCAGAGCGTGACCTTGCGCTCCTCCTCGCTTGCATCCTTGTGCTCGCGGATGCCGAGCAGCCGTCCGCCCGCGTCGAGCAGCATGCGGCCATAGCCCGTAGGGTCCGCGGCCTCGAAGCCGATCACCACGACATCGGCGCCGCCGTCGAGCGCCTGCCGGATTTCGCCGAGCGTGCCGGCGCGCAGGAGCGGCGTGTCACCATAGAGCACGACGACCGGGCCGCCGAAATTCGCAAACGCCGCCTCCGCGGTCTGCACCGCGTGGGCGGTGCCGCGCTGCTCCCGCTGCACAAAGACCTCGGCAGTCGGATCGAGCGCCTTCGCCGCTTCGCCGACCGCCTCCATCTCGGGCGCGATGACAACGCAAGCCCGGTCGACGCCGGCGGCAGCGGCAGCCTTCATGACATGGGCAAGCAGCGTAGCGCCGCCGATCTTGTGCAGCACTTTCGCCAAGCCCGACTTCATGCGCGTGCCTTTGCCGGCCGCGAGAATGATGGCGAGAGCGTTGGTCTGTGTCATGTCGCGTCGGTCACCGCAAATCACCGCAAATGCGCACAAATCCGCATAATTGAGCATCAAAGAGAGCGACGTTCATGGCTTGGCGAATCGCGCAATCGCGTGCCCCTGAAGTTGCTTATCTAGTGCAAAGCGATGACCAGAGCCATAACCCCGCGTCGCAATGAGCGACCGGGATCTCAACGGAGAATTGACCATCTGGGTAGAGGGAGTAATCTCCGGCGTTTGAGGGGGCAGGTCGAAGCGGGCCATAATACCGGCGCTTTTCGGCGTAGATTCGCGGCGGAGGCTTACGAAACCATGGCTCTTATTGATCGGCAGAGCGGCGCTAGGAATTGGGTGCCAAGCCTCTTCGCCTTTTTCTGGATCCTGCTTGCCGGTTTCTCGGCGCTCTATCTCGTCGGCCTGGTCGTCGATCCGCCAGCTCAAGGCGACGAGGTTATCGCGTCAACCACGCCCGTCCCCGCCCCGCAAGGCGACTCCGAAGACGATACACAGACCGCCGAGCAGGTCGCTGCCTTGGCCGAGGCCAACGATGCCCGCGGTCAAGACATAGATTCCGTCAAGACCGCGATGCGCGACCTGACGCATAAGATGGACGAGTTCAACAAGCGGCTGAAGCCGATCGAGAAAATCCTCGGCCCGGTCGCTGCCCTGCCGCCGGCCACCTCGGTCACGACCTCGCTGCCGACGCCGGAGCCGATCGTGCCGCCCGAGCCGGAGCAAGCCGAGACGCCCGCGCCGCCCGCGCCGGTAAGGCCCTCAGAGAAGCCGGCCGAAAAACCGAAAGCCTTCGAGGCGCCGAAACCCATTGAGGCGCCGAAGCCGACGGTCGCCGCGCCGAAACCCGTCGAGGCGCCGAAGCCTGTGATCGCCGCGACGAAGCCCGAAGAAAAGCCTGCACCCGCCAACACCGCCGCCGCTTCCGCAGCACCCGAACCGGTCGAGGGCGGTGCCGAAGGTCTGCAAGACGACGCGAGCGCGCCTGAAGACACTGAAGTGCCTGAGGATTCGGCGTCTCCGGCGCTGGCTGAAGAGAGCGTGGCGTCAGCCTCGCCGGACGACGCACCCCCCGCTGACAACAGTTCAGCGCCGGCGCCCGCGTCCACCGACGATCCTTCCGCCCCGACGGAAGCGGTGCCTACGGAGATCGCGAAGTTCGATCCGGTCGCGCTGCCGCCCGCGGCAAATGACGGCAGCACCCGCTTCGGGATCGAGATCGGCAGTACGGACAACCAGAATGGCCTCCGGCCGCTCTGGCGCGAATATCTCTCCAAGCATGCGGCGCTCGTGGCCGGCCTGCAGCCGCGCCGTGTTCTCGCCCCCGACAAGAAGTGGCGCCTGATCGCAGGCCCCTTTTCCAATGCTGTCGAGGCGGCACAAGCCTGCATCCTTTTCAAGAAAGTGGAGCGGCCCTGCGAGGCGACGGTCTACGCGGGCGACTCGCTCTAGTCTTTCGCGCGTAAGAAGCGGCTTTGTCGACTGCTATTGCTTGGGCCGCGGCAGCATGGGATCGCGCTTGGCGCGTTCGGCGGGCCACACGATGACGTATTTGCCGTCGATCACCTGGCTTAGCACCATGGACTTGGCGACGTTGCGCTGATACGGCGCCTCATAGCCATACGCGCCCTTGAACTCGGTGGCGAACTCGACCGGTGTGGCGAACAGCTCGCCCTGGTAATTGAGCGTTCGATGCCATTGCATGGCACAAAGCACATACTCCGCCGCCGGCAATTTCTCGGCGAGCTGCGCGGAGTCGCAATGCGTCATCGCGACCACGGGCACATAGACGTTAAGCGCTTTCATCTGCGTGACCGCCGTGATCACCCCCTTCTCCTGCCGGGAGATAATGAGCACATCCGGTTTGAGCGCCTTCACCTTGGTCAAGGTTGCGGACATGTCGTTCAGCTCCGGCGCTAACTGATCGTCGATGACGACCCTCATGCCGAGCCGTTCGATGTCGTCCAGCACGCCGGCGCGAACATCCTCGGCGAACGGGTCGTTCTCCATGGCGAGGGCGAATTTGATCTCCGAGGGCTTCTTGCCAAGCTTCTCGGCATGCTTCGCGGCATCAGTGGATGCAGCCCACAGATCGCGTCTTTGCCGCCAAATTGCGCAGTCGTGCAGACTGCTCAAAGTTCGTCCGTATTGAAGCTGTCGCAGTCGTTGAGGTCGCCGCTCTCGTAACCCTTGCGGAACCAGGCCACGCGTTGGGCCGAGGAGCCGTGCGTGAAGGAATCCGGCACGACATAGCCTTGGGTCTGGCGCTGGATGCGATCGTCGCCAATGGCGCTCGCGGCGCCGAGCGCCTCGTCGATATCGCCGGGCTCGATGATGTTGTCGCGTTGGCCGGCGCGCTTTGCCCAGATTCCCGCGAAGCAATCGGCCTGAAGCTCCATACGCACTTGCAGCGCGTTGGCTGGCTCTTTGCTCAAGCGCTGCCGCGCCGCCTCCACCTGATCGGCGATGCCCAGTAGTTTCTGCACGTGGTGCCCGATCTCGTGCGCGATGACATAGGCTTGCGCGAAGTCTCCGGGCGCGCGGAAACGGCTCTTCCGCTCCTCGAAGAAGGAAAGGTCGATATAGACCTTCTCGTCGCTCGGACAGTAAAATGGGCCCATGGCGGCCATGCCGGTGCCGCACGCGGAGCGAACCGCGCCGCTGAAGAGCACGAGCGTCGGATCGTTGTAGCGTCTGCCGTAGCTTCCAAGCAGGTCTTCCCAGACATCCTCGGTGTTGGCGAGAACGACGGAGACGAATTGCTTGAGGTCGTCGGCACTGCCGGTTTCGGGCCGCGAGATCGGACGGTCCGCGCCGGTACCGGGGAAATTTGTGGTGTCAGGGCGCGACTCCGGCAAGCGGATGTCAGGGAAATTCCTGCCATCCCCGGACGGACCACTCTGGATGATCGTGCTCGGATCGAGCCCGAAAAACAGCATCAGACCGAGGATGATCAGAAATCCGACAATGCCGATGCCGATGCCGCCGCCGCGTCCACCGCCGCCGCCGCTCGGAAAGCGCA
>Ga0136633_1003167_pt1 | contig 10926 bp, 11 predicted proteins | sample AntDrymeUQ832206_2_FD_105494 | JGI IMG/M metagenome (GOLD analysis project Ga0136633, IMG submission 105494) | Polar desert sand microbial communities from Dry Valleys, Antarctica - metaG UQ83 (22.06) | ecosystem: Environmental > Terrestrial > Soil > Desert | place: Antarctica: Dry Valley...
CCTTCGTCCTGCTCTTCCTGTTCACCGGCAGCGTCGTCATCCCGCTCAAGGCGCTGGTGCTCAACGTGCTGTCGCTGTCGGCGACCTTCGGCGCGATGGTGTGGGTCTTCCAGCAGGGCAACCTGACCGGCCTGATCGGCGACCCGAGCGTCACCGGCACGCTCGACACGACGATCCCGATCCTGATGTTCTGCCTGCTGTTCGGGCTGTCGATGGACTACGAGGTCTTCCTGCTCTCCCGGATCAAGGAGGTGTGGGACGCCACCGGTGACAACACCCGGGCCGTGGCCGTCGGGCTGCAGCGGACCGGCCGGATCGTCACCGCCGCGGCCGGGCTGCTGGCGATCGTCTTCCTCGCCTTCGTGAGCAGCGACATCTCGTTCATCAAGCTGCTGGGCCTCGGCACCGCGCTCGCGATCGTGGTGGACGCACCCTCATCCGCGGCGCACTCGTCCCGGCCTTCATGCGCCTGGCCGGGCGGGCGAACTGGTGGGCTCCTGCACCGCTGCGCCGGCTGCACGACCGCTTCGGCCTGAGCGAGGGCGAGCCGGTGAGGGACACTGTCGACATGCCCGTCGACGACCTCCCCCGCGCACCGGTCCCCGTTGGCTGAGTCGACCGCCGTCCGGCGCGGCGAGGTGCTGCACGCCGCCATGGACCTGCTGACCGAGACCGGCTCCGAGGAGGCGGTCTCGGTCCGCGCGGTCGCTCAGCGGGTAGGCGTCAGCGCGCCGAGCATCTACCTGCACTTCGCCGACAAGCGGGCGCTCATCGACGCCGTGGGCGAGGAGGTGTTCGAGGCGCTCCACCAGCGGATGCGGGCTGCCGCGGCCGATGCCGCCGACCCGTTCGAGGCGCTGCGCGCGCAGGGCAACGCCTACGTGCACTTCGCGCTGGAGAACCCCGAGCACTACCGGGTAGTGATGATGCAGGCGCACGAGCCGGCGACCGAGGCGGTCGACAGCATCGTCGCCGCTGGGCCTGGGCCTGTGGGCCGCCGCGCACGGTGTCGCCGCGCTGCTGGTCGCCAAGCCGTACTTCCCCTGGCCGGACGTCGACGACTTCGTCGACCGGACCATCTGCATGGCCGGCCTCGGGCTCGCCGTCAGCACCCGACTGGACCGCGACCTCCCGCTGGCGCAGCTGCTGCCGAGGCTGGACGCGCTGCGCGACTAGCTGCCCGTGAGCGCGGCCCGCATCCCGTCGAGGTCGAGCTCGGGCGTGGGCCAGCGCAGGTCCGTGGCCTCGAGCGTCTCGAGCAGCAGGTGGGCGACAGCCCAGTTCCGGTACCACTTGCGGTCGGCCGGCACGACGTGCCACGGCGCTGACTCCGTGGAGCACCGACTGAGCGCCGCTTCGTACGCCGTCTGGTAGGCGTGCCAGTGGGCGCGCTCGTCGATGTCGGCGGGGTTGACCTTCCAGTGCTTGGTCGGGTCGTCCAGGCGGGCGAGCAGCCGCTCGCGCTGCTCGTCGGGCGAGATGTGCAGCATCACCTTCAGCAGGGTGAAGCCCTGCTCCACCAGGCCGCTCTCCCAGTCGTTGATCCGGTCGTAGCGGGTCTCCCACTCAGCCTGGGGCACCAGGTCGTGCACCCGCACGATGAGCACGTCCTCGTAGTGGCTGCGGTCGAAGACGCCGATCGCACCGGCCGGCGGCAGCGCCTTCTCGATCCGCCAGAGGAAGTCCTGCGCGCGCTCCTCGTCGGTCGGGGCGCCGAAGCCGGCGATGCGCACACCGGCCGGGTTCACCAGGCCGGTGACGTGCTTGACGACGCCGCCCTTGCCACTGGTGTCCGTCCCCTGGATGACCAGCAGCACCCGCTTGTGGCCGCCGGTGCGGCCGGTGGCGTAGAGCCGCTCCTGCAGGTCGGCCAGGCGCTCACCCAGCTCGACGGTCTCGTCCGTGGCCTCGTCCTTGCCCAGCTCGGTCCCGGGCGTCGAGCGCGGGTCGACGTCGATGAGCGAGACCGTGCTTCCCGGCTCGACGCGCAGCAGCTCCCCGACGCGGCCCATCAGCCGGCAGCCGTCGGCGCGGGGGCGGGCGTCGGCGGGGCGCTCGGGGGCGGGACCGGTACGGGGGTGGGGGTCGGCAGCGCGCTGCGCAGCGCGACGAGCAACGGGGCGCCGTCGCGGATCGACTGCGCCGGCGGGCCCGGCACGATCACGTCCAGCCCGAACTCGTACAGCTCCAGGGTCGTCGTCACGGTCAGCACCTGTCCGTTGGTGGTGGGCGAGGCGGGCACCTCGACGGTCTGGGTGAGGCGGCGCAGGAGGCCGTCCTCGTCGAGGAAGGCCTCGAAGGGCATCTCGGGCAGGTCGACCGCCGCACCGAGCGAGGAGCGCAGGGCGTGCCGCTGCACCCCCTGGGCGCGCTGCAGGGCGGCGGGGACGGCGTAGGTGCCGCGGTAGCGGGTGGTGGCGACGTCGCGCACCTCCTCCTCACCGACGACCTCGGCCTCGGTGACCTCGGCCAGCGCGGCGAGCTGAGCGGTCGGCGAGACGGTGCCGCCGAGCGGGGTCAGCGCGACCTCCGCGGTCGGGATGGTGAAGAAGACGCCGGCCTGCTGCGGCAGCACGAAGAACAGGCTGCCGGCGAGCAGCCGCTGCTCCACCTTGCCGACGGGGATGACGTACGTCGTACGGCCCTTGAGCGCCTTCCAGTCGTAGACGCCCTCGCCGGACAGCACGACGTCCTGGTCGTTGATCCGGGTGGTCGTGCTGAGCAGGTAGCGCGCCGAGCCCTGCAGCTCGGTCGCCGCGGCTGCCGCGCGCAGCAACGAGACCGCCGACAAGCCGCTCGGGCTGGGCTCGGCCTGCGACTCGTCGGCGTCCGGCGCGCAGCCAGCGACGAGCGCGACGAGGGCGCCCGCGGCGAGCAGGGCGGACAGGCGGCGGGGCAGGCGCATGCGGACGGGCTCCGGGCGGACGCTCGAGGACGGGACTCCCCAGTGTCCCACCCGGGTCGCTCGGGGCGGCGTCACCCGGCGGCGAGCAGCAGCACCCCGACCAGCGCGCTCGCGACGCCCACCCGCTGCCGCCCGGCCAGCCGCTCGCCGAGGACCACGACCGCGAGCCCAACGGTGATGACCGGGCTGAGCGTCGCCAGCACCGACACCACGCTGACCAGCCCGGTGTCCGAGGCGATGCCGTACGCCGCCGTGCCGACGAACAGGAGCAGTCCCGGCAGGGCGGCCAGCGGCGCGTCCCGCCACGGGACGGTCATCGGCTGGCGCACCAGCAGCAGCGTCGCGACGGTGGCGACCAGCAGCGCCACCCGGCTGGTGAGCACGGCCGTGGCGGGCCCGTCCTGGGAGGCCGCCGCGAACAGGGTGAGGAAGGTGCCGAAGGTGACCGCGGCGGCCAGCGAGATCGCGATGCCCGCGCGTGCGTCGACGGGCGCACCCGCCGCGGGTGCCGGGCGGGCGGCGGCGAGCGCGACCCCCACCACGGCGAGCGGGATGCCGACGAGCTGCAGCAGCTCGGGCCGCTCACCCAGCGCGATCGCAACGAGTACCGGCACGGCGCCGCCGGTCGCGCCGATCGGTGCCACGACGCTGATCGGGCCGACGGCCGCGGCCCGGTAGAAGGTCAGCAGCGCCAGGCCGTTGAACAGCCCGGAGGCCACGCCGAACGCCGCCGCCCTCGCACCCGGCGCGCCGTTGCCGTCGACCGCGTAGAGCGCCACCGCGCCGACGACCCCGACGACCTGGCCCGCGACGAGGACCGCCCCGAGCGGCCGGGTGCGCGACAGCAACGGCCCGAGGTAGTTCGCGAACCCCCACACCACCGCCGTCAGCAGCGCGAGCAGGACGGCGGTCACCCGCGACAGTCAACGCGGTCGGTGCGCGACCGCCCGCGCCGGCCAGCCGAGGCACCGGGGCACGTGCGTCGGCGATGCGGATCTGCTGCCACCGCCGGCAGCAGATCCGCATGGTCCGGGGGTCACCATGTCGGCCGGGCCGGGATCAGCGTCTCGAAGCGCGTGTTGGCCGCGGCCTGGCGGCGGACAGCCGTCGAAGATCCCGCGGACCTGTGACACTTCCAGGGCCACGAAGCGGTACCCCCGGGCGGTACCGCCCCGCCTTCCGCCGGTTAAAAGCCGGCTGCATCACTTTAATGCTTCGGGGGCCCCGGCAGCGTACGACGCGTCGGTCGAGCGCTTGCCGGAGGACGTCGCGTGGGCAGGATGCGGGAGCTGCCGTACCAGTCGACGATGAGCACGGTGGCGTCGTCGCGCACTGCCCCGCCGGTGACGTGCAGGACGGCGCCGGTGAGCACCTGCACGGCCTCGCGCGGGTGCAGGTGGCCGAGTGTGCCGAGGAGCTTCTCGATCTCGGCCTCGGCGGCTTCGCGCTCGAACATCCCGTCGGTGACCAAGGCGAGCCGGTCACCAGGGAGAAGCTGGAGGCGCTGCACGTCGTACGCCTCGTCAGGCGCCACACCCAGGACGAGCCCCGGGTCGAGGGAGATCTCCTCCACGAGCCCGTCGCGGAGGAGCAGCGGGTTCAGGTGGCCGGCGTTGACCAGCTCCAGGGCACCGGTCTGCAGGTCGAGGTGCCCGAGCAGGGCCGTGACGAACTGGTCGGGGGCCGCGTGCGCCGCGATGTGCGCGCTCGCCTGCTGGGCCTGCTCGGTGAGGCCGAGGCCGCGCCGGCGGCTGTTGCGCAGGCTGCCGACACCGAGGGTGGCGAGCTGTGCGGCCGGAACACCGTGACCCATGGCGTCGGTGATCGACAGGTGCAGCGTGCTGCTCTCGACCATGTAGTCGAAGGTGTCGCCGCCTGCTTCGTTGGCGGGCACGAGCCAGCCGGCGAGGGCGAACTGCGGTCCTTCGCAGGCGTAGGAGTCCGGCAGGAGACGGCGTTGGATCTCTGCCTCCAGGCTCAGCGCGGTGCTGCGCTGGCCCAGCTCGTACAGGTCGCTGAACCGGCGATCGGCGATGACCGCGTACGCGAGTGCGCGGCCGGCCGAGCTCAGGTAGTCCACGGTCTGCGCGCCCGGCGTCTGGGCGAGCTGGAGTTCCAGGACCCCGATCGCTTCGCCTCGCTCGGTGACCGGGACGTGCACCCACACACCGTCGCCGTCATGGCTGATCTGGGTCTGCTGCAACACCAGGGCCGCGCCCGCGGGGGTCCCGTCGATCGGTACGTGCTCGCCGGCCGGCCTCAGCTGCGCGGACCGCTCCGGTGCGGGTCTGCGGGCGAGGCGGGCCAGGGCCAGTCCGCTGATGTCAGCGATGAGCATGCTGACCTCCAAGGCACCGACTCGTGCGGCGAGCTCGGCGGCCAGCGCGTCCACGCCCTCGGCGGGCGGCGCTGCCTCGACGGCGTCGAGCAGGGCGCGCAGGTCCATTCGCGCGTCGGGCTGGTCGGCTGCTCGGGGCGGTGTGGCCTGCACCGGAAGCCTCGTCACAGGTGGCCCCACCGTCGCTGCGCAGACCCGGCCGTGGGCGTCAGCGCCTCGGCGGCGCGGTCGGCCAGCACGAGCCGGCCCGCTCTGACGACCCTGTCCAGGTGCCGGAGCCGCTCGTCCGCCGCCGCGGTGCCGGCGTCGTCGCAACGCTCTCGCTGACGTCGGCCGAGACGGTCCGCTGCTTCGACGAGCGTGCGGATCTGCTCATCCGAGACCACGGCGGCGGGGACATTCACCGTCTGTTCCATGAGCCCGTCCTGGAGGTGCGGGACAGGCCACTGGCCTGCCTCTCGGCACCGCGCAAGGTCTGGACGGGCACGCAAGACGCGTGCCCCGCTGACGGTACCCTTCCCAGGCGGCATAGACGGGCAGCCCGCATCCGGCACTCGTCTGAGCGGTGACAGGATGAGCTGCCCACACTGCTCGTGGGCAGGGCGGGAGGCGGCATGGACAAGCAGCGCATCCGAGATGCGCTCGGTGCCGCGGTGACAGACGCCCCGACGCCGCTCGCCGCTGCTGACCGCCTCTGCGCCGCGTGCGTTCAACTGCTTGATGTTGATGGTGCCTCGATCTCGTTCATTGACGGTGGCACGACGCAGGGGACGTTCGGGTCCAGCAATCAGCTCAGCCGGACACTGGACGAGCTGCAGTTCACCTACGGCCAAGGGCCGTGCCTGGACGCCGTCGCGCAGCGTCGGCCGATCCAGGCGCCGCACCTGAACGGCCCCGGCGAGGACCGCTGGCCCGCGCTCACCCAGGCCATCCTCGGCCACGGCATCCACGCCATCTTCGCGCTCCCGGTGGCTGTCGCCGGCACGCCCATCGGCGCGCTCGACCTCTACCGGCGCAGTAGCGGCCCGCTCGACGACGCCGCGATGACCGGCGGGGTGTGGGCGGCTGGACTCGCGGCGCTGCCGATGCTGGACCTGATGACCTCCGACACCGACTGGCAGAAGGCCGCGCATGGCCGGGGCAGCTGGGACCAGCTCGCGTCGTTGGAACGCGTCGAGGTGTACCAGGCCACCGGGATGATCGTCGCGGCTCTCGAGGTGACCCCCGCCGACGCCCTCGTCAGGCTCCGTGCCCACGCCATCTCCCGCAGCCTCACCGCCAGCGACGTGGCCTACCAGATCCTTGACCGGCGCCTCGTCCTGGACGCAGACGACTGGCACGAGACCGACCGCGGACAGGAGGGCACGACATGAGCGCCCGCGAAGACGACATCGTCGCCTCGTTCGTGTCGATGTCCGGCAGCCTGGCCCAAGGCCAGGACGTCAACGAGCTCCTCACCCAGCTCGCCGCTGACTGCGCCCGTCTGCTCGATGTCAGCGCCGTCGGGCTACTGCTCGCCGACCCGCGCGGCGCGCTGCACGTCGTGGCCGCTTCGTCCGACCGCGTCGCCGACCTCGAGGCCTTCCAGGCCCAGCGCGCACAAGGCCCCTGCCACACCTGCTACCTCGACGGTCAGCCGGTGAACGTCCCCGACCTCGCGGCCGCGGCCGCGAGGTGGCCCGAGTTCGCGGCCGTCGCCGCGAAGGCCGGCGTCGCCAGCGTGCATGCCGTCCCCATGCGCCTGCGAGACGCCATCGTCGGCGCTCTCAACCTGTTCGGCGCCACGCCAGGCTCGCTCAACGAGGCAGACCTTCGGCTCGCTCAAGCCCTCGCAGATGTCGCGACGGTCGCCCTCATCCAGGACCGGGCCGCCGCAGACCGGAACCTCGTCAACGAGCAGCTGCAGAACGCCCTCGACAGCCGCGTCATCCTCGAACAGGCCAAGGGCGTCCTGTCCTACAGCGGTGATCTGGACATGCCCGCCGCCTACGCAGCGCTCCGGCAGTACGCCCGTGACCACAACATCAAGCTCACCGAGCTCGCCAGCGCCCTCGTCAACCGGGCCGTCCCCGCCGCTCTCGTCCTCGACCACGCCCGAACCCGAGATGCCGGAGCCGCCTGACCCGGATCAGCGGGTCCAGTCCTGCCGCCGCGCCGTCCCCGTGCCGCGGGTGTGGAACCGCCGCAGTCGGCGCAGGCTGACGAGGTGACCTACCCCCTCCACCTGCTGGCGGTCGACGACGCCGAGCTCGCCCAGAGCATCAGCACGGGCGACGTCGCCATCGCCGCGCTGATCTTCGTCGCCTCGATCGTCGTCGCGGTGGCGCTGCGCCGGCTGCTGGTGCGGGTCGTGGACCGCGAGGCCGACAGCCACCTCGGCCGCATCGTCGGCCGGTTCCTCAGCGTCGTGGTGGTCGCGTTCGGGGCCATCTTCGCCTTCGACGTGGTGGGCGTGGCGATCGGCCCGCTGGTGGGTGCGCTCGGCGTCGGCGGTATCGCCCTGGCGTTCGCCGCGCAGGACATCCTGGCCAACCTGGTGTCCGGCGTGCTGCTGCAGGTGCGCCATCCCTTCCGGATCGGCGACCAGATCCGCAGCGGGGAGTACGAGGGCATCGTCGACGACATCAACCTGCGGACCGTAGAGCTGACCACCTACGACGGCCTGACGGCGTACCTGCCGAACGCGGAGGTGCTCCGGAACCCGATCATCAACTTCACGCGCACGCCGTTCAGCCGCACCGAGATCGATGTCGGCGTCGCCTACGACACCGACCTGGAGAACGCCCGGGAGGTGTTGCTCGAGGCATGCCGCCGGGCCGACGGCGTGCAGGACGTGCCGCCGCCCGAGGCGTGGGTGCGCGAGTTCGGCCAGTCGTCGATCAACATCGCGGTGCGCTATTGGCACGCCGCGGACATCGCCAGCACGTGGCGCGTACGCAGCGCCGTCGCCATCGCCGTCAAGCAGTCCCTGGACGGGGCCGGCATGACCATCCCCTTCCCGCAGCGCACCCTGTGGTTCGGTCCCGGCAGCACCACGCTGCACGTGGACGACGCGTCAGAGCGCTGACCGGACCTCGCTTGCGCTACAGGCCGTCCGCGGCGTCGAAGCGCACGATCACCTCGCTGTAGCCCAGCGCCTTCGCCAATCCCTCGAGCATCGCCCTCGTGTTGTCCTCGGCGCGCTCCCGCAGCTCGCTCTCGGCGGCGGCCGCGTCCAGCTTGTCCTCGGCCAGGGCGGCGACCTGGCGCTCGCTCGTCGGGCTGTCGCTGAACACGCCGCCCACACGGTCCAGCACACCGCGGTCACGCGACAGGACCCGGCTGTTGGGCAGGTCGACGTCCGCCTCGTCCAGCCGGGCCGGCGGGAGCGAGATGGTGACCCGCTCCCCGTCCGCCGACGTCTCCACGGCACTGCCGGTCAGTCCGGTGAAGTCCACGACGGCGTCGACGCTGCCGGTGGCCAGGAACGTGGTCCGCTCCCCGCTGAGCAGCGACGGCAGCCAGCGGGTGTCCCGCTCGAGGTCGACGACGACCTGGAAGGTCCCGGTCGCGGCGTGGTACTCCTCGAGATCGCTCAGAGACGTGAGCAGCGCCGGGGTGCTCCGGTCGCGCTCCTCCTCGCCGAACGGCAGGCTCGGCCATCCCGGCAGGCTGCGGAGCAGGAGGCCGGCGAGCAGCAGCGCACCAGCGATGAGAAGAACGGGCAGCATGACGCGGGCCCGCCGTCCCGAACCGCCGACGCGCTGTGGCCGGTCCTGGTCGAGCAGCGTCTTGGCCACGGGACCTCTCCTCACGGGGTCGGGGAGCTCCCGCGGAGGCGGCTCACCGGTCGTTCTTCCCCGCCGTCGACGATCTAGGGGACGACCGACCGCGAGGAGCGCACCAGCCTAGCGCTGAGCTCTGCCGCTGACCTCCCTGTCGGCACGCCTGCCTACCGGTGCCGTCGCTCGCACCACGGCGAGCGCCGCAGCGGCTGCGACCAGCGTGACGGGCAGGACGAGCAGTGCGGGGCGCAGCCCGACCGCGTCGGCGAGCCGGCCGACGGCCAGCGGGCCCAGCAGCACCGCCGCCGCGCCGGCCGTGATGCAGCGGCCGCTGATGAGCGCCGCGCGCGACGGTGCGCCGGCCACAGCGAGCGAGAGCCCCATCGGGAAGAGCACCGACACGCCGAGCCCGAGGACGGCGAGCCCGACCAGCGACGTCGCCGGCGCGGTGCCGACCGCCTGCAGCAGCAGCCCGACCCCGAAGACGGCCAGCGCGGCCGCGACGATCCGGGCCGGGTCGTACCGGCGGGCCAGCACGCCACCGGCCACCCGCCCGACGAGCATGGCGCCGAAGAACAGCGCGCCCCCGGCAACGGCGGTCGAGCGCTCGAGCTCGACGACGTCACGCAGGTAGGTGGGCGCCCAGTACGCCACGCACCACTCGAGCACCACCGCGCAGAAGACCAGGGCCACCCCGGCGCGGGCGCTCAGCGGCAGGCGACCGCCTCGTACGTCGTGCTCCTCGACCAGGGCCACGGGCAGCGGGGCGTGCCGGACCAGCCAGGCGACCACCAGCGTCGCGGCGACCAGCCCCAGCACCCCCCAGCGCCACGAGCCGAGCAGCCCGGCGCCCGCGCCTACGACGAGCGGCCCGGTCGTCGCCCCCACCGACGCCACGACGTTGGACTCGGAGAAGGCGACCGGCCGGTGCTCACCGTGCGCATCGGACAGCCCGGTCTGCACGGTGAGCAGCACCAGGGTCGCCAGCCCGCCGAGCACCAGCGCGCTCAGCAAGGTCCACGGCAGCGCGCGGCCCAGCACCAGTCCCGTCGCGCCCGCGGCGCCGCCGCACAGGCCGAGCAGCAGCAGCCGGTGCCGCCCCAAGCGCCGGTCGAGCCCCGGCCCGAGCAGCCCGGCCAGCACCGAGCCGATGGCGTAGAGCGTCAGGTGCAGCCCGGCGGTGGTGTAGCTGTAGCCGAACTCCGCTCGCAGCGCGGGCGTCACCGCGCCCGGCACGGTCTGCAGGAAGCCGAACGTCCCGAGCGCCACGTAGAGCAGCACGGTCAACCGGTCCCGCTGGAACGCCGCGGCCGGGACGAGGATCGTCACCCGGTCGAGGCTAGGCGGGCCGACTGGGTAGGGGCTGGGGCATGACGGTCGACCCGGAGGTGCGCGCGCTGCTCGACGCGTTCGACGACGGCTCCCCCTTCGACCTCGCCCGCGCCCGCGCGGCGCTGGACGACCTCTCCCTCGCGATCGCCGCCCCCGGGCCGGCCGCCGACGCGCACGACACGCTCGTCGCCGGGGTCGCGGTCCGGACCTACACCCCGCCGACCGACGGTCCCGGCCTGCCGCTGGTCTGGCTGCACGGCGGCGGCTTCGTCACCGGCAGCCTCGACGCGATGGACCCGTTCTGCCGCCAGCTGCTCGCCCGGGCCGGTGCGCCGGTGACGAGCGTGGACTACCGGCTGGCGCCGGAGCACCCGTTCCCCGCCGCGCTGGAGGACTGCACTGCCGTGCTGCGCGCGCTCGCCGGGGCCGGCCCGGTCGTCGTCGGCGGCGACAGCGCCGGGGGCGCGCTGGCCGCGGCCGCCTGCCTCGCCCTGCGCGAGGAGGGGCTCCCGGTGGCCGGCCAGCTGCTCGTCACCCCGCTCACCGACTGCACCCTCACCAGCGCGTCCAGCCGCGACCTCGGCACC